>Ga0215275_1013_pt1 | contig 125995 bp, 113 predicted proteins | sample ZER3_100Endo4_M3_FD_182623 | JGI IMG/M metagenome (GOLD analysis project Ga0215275, IMG submission 182623) | Enriched cells of freshwater protists from Biology Centre CAS, Ceske Budejovice, Czech Republic - ZER3_100Endo4_M3 | ecosystem: Environmental > Aquatic > Freshwater > Unclassified ...
GACGAAATGGGGTTTTCAAAAAGATTCTACAGTGCAGCTGATGGTAGAAGCAGAACGCAGGGCATATGCCGACAGGGCAAGTTATTTGGGCGATCCCGGCTATTTTAAGGTTCCGCAGAAAGCATTGCTGGATTCCGGCTATATCAACAGCAGGATTAAGGATGTTAATTTTGAAGCCGCCACGGCAAGCAGCTCGGTAAAGGCAGGTAACCTGCCTTATGAGAGCGAACAGACTACCCATTATTCGATTGTGGACAGCGAGGGGAATGCCGTGTCTGCAACGACCACTTTAAACGGATCTTACGGTTCTCTCGTTGTTGCGGAGGGTGCGGGTTTTCTTTTGAATAATGAAATGGATGACTTTTCTGTTAAACCAGGCACACCCAATATGTATGGTTTAGTTGGCGGCACAGCCAATGCCATAGCTCCGGGAAAGCGGATGCTGAGTTCCATGACACCAAGCATCGTGGAAAAAGATGGGAAATTGCTAATGGTGGTGGGTACGCCGGGCGGGTCTACGATCATTACTTCCGTATTTCAAACCATACTCAATGTCCTGACTTTTGGAATGGACATGCAATCTGCTGTAGCGGCGCCGCGCTTTCACCATCAATGGCTCCCTGACGAAGTGGCTTGTGAAGATGGGGCCATTGACCAGCAAACCAGGGAGAGACTGACATTGAAGGGGTATAAATTCACGGTAAGGGGGGCAATAGGAAGGGTTGATGCCATTCTGGTGAAACCTGATGGCAAACTGGAAACCGGTGCTGATCCCAGGGGAAACGATACGGCCCTGGGTTACTAAATAAGTTAAAATAACATATCAAATGGTTAGAAAATAGAAGAATGGAGCAGCCGGGGGGCTTAATTTAGTGTCTTGTGAACCTAACCAAATGAGAAGACCTAAGTTATTTGCCTTATCCGTCGCAATCGGATTATTTTCAGGATTTAAAAAAGCTCCGGTTTCTCAGACCGGGACTTTTCAGCAGAGTAATACTACCCTTTGGTATAAGACACCTGCTGATCAGTGGACTCAGGCCCTTCCGATTGGTAACGGAAGATTCGGGGCCATGATCTATGGTCAGCCCTTTAAAGAAAGACTGCAGCTAAATGACATTACGGTTTGGTCCGGAGATCCTCAGCCTGATGCAGATCGTAAAAATGCCTATAGGTACCTGGATACGATCAGAAAGACCATCCGGGAAGGGAAGTACCAGGAGGCTCAGGATCTTACCGGCAAACATTTTACCTCTCCTGCGCCATATGATGCTTCTTACCAGACCTTAGGAGATGTGCTGGTACAGTTTGCTGAAACGGGCGATAAGGTTACCAATTACCGGCGCTGGCTTGATATCGATAAAGCAACAGCGGGTGTTTCATTTCAATCGGCAGGCAATACCTATTCCCGTGAATTGTTTTCCAGCGCTGCGGATCAGGTTATGCTGCAGCATCTGGTTTCTGCCAGGCAGGGTGGACTTACTTTTACGGTGAACCTTTCCCGTGTAGAAAGGGCGAAAACAAGATTTGTTGCTCCGGATAAACTGATCATGACCGGGAATACCGGCAATACCTTAAGTTATGAGGTGCAGCTGACCATTGTCAACAAGGGAGGGAAAATAAAGGGAGTAGACGACGGACTGCAAATTGAAGGTGCGGATGAGGTGACCATGTTCATCACTGCCGCTACTTCCTATGTGCTGGATTACGGAAAGGGCTTTAAGGGGAATGACCCGCATGAAAGGGCTGATCAGCAAATGAAAAATGCGTTGAACAAGTCTTATGACCAATTAAAGGAAGTTCACATTAAGGATTATCAGCAATATTTCAGGAGGGTTAAATTTAATCTTGGCAGCACCGCTGCTGCACAGCTCCCGACAGATGAAAGGTTAAAAAATTATGGTGATGGCAGGAAGGATCCTGCATTTGCTACACTGTTTTATCAGTATGGGAGGTATCTGCTGATCTCTTCCAGCCGGCCTGATAATCCGCTGCCTTCCAATTCTCAGGGCATCTGGGGTGATGGACTGGACCTGCCATGGAAATGCGATTATAAATCCAACATCAATTATCAGATGAATTACTGGCAGGCGGAACAGGCAAATCTGGCTGAACTGCATCTGCCAATGATCCGTATGATCAAAGCCCTGGTGGAACCGGGGACTAAAACCGCAAAAACGTATTATGGCCCTGATATCCCGGGTTGGTTTTATGGGTATACCACCAATGGCTGGGGCTGGACCAGTCCGGGGGCTGCATTGCCGTGGGGAGTATTTAACGGAGGGAGTGGCTGGGCTTGTCAGCACCTTTGGGAACATTATGCTTTTGGCCGCGATAAGGCCTATCTCAGATCAGTCTACCCCATTCTGAAAGGAGCAGCTGAATTTTATCTTGCGACGATGGTCAAAGATGAGAACGGGCGTCTGATTACCTCTCCATCTACTTCACCGGAAAACAGTTTTACAACAGATCAGGGGATTAAAGGGCTGGTAGATGAAGGGGCTACCATGGAACGTTCCATTATCTGGGACCTGTTCAATAATGTAGCGCAGGCTTGTGAAGACTTAAATATAGATCCTGATTTTAAACAGCAGGTCCGCAATGCCCGTGATGGGATCAGACCCCTGCAGATCGGTAAGGCTGGTCAGCTTATGGAGTGGAAAGAAGACTGGGACATGAATGCAGAAGAAATTCACCACCGCCACGTTTCGCATCTTTTTGCCCTTCATCCCGGACATCAGATTACGGCATTGGGTACTCCTGAACTTGCTGACGCGGCAAAGAAAACACTTGAGGTCAGGGGGGATGATGGTACAGGCTGGTCCATTGCCTGGAAGGAAAATTTCTGGGCGAGACTGCGTGATGGCAACCGTGCTCATAAATTGCTGTCTTATCAGCTTCGGTATACTTCAGAGACGAAGACCATCATGTCTGCTGCCGGCGGTACTTATCCAAATCTTTTTGATGCACATCCCCCGTTTCAGATAGATGGTAATTTTGGTGCGGTAGCCGGAATGACAGAGCTGCTGCTGCAGAGTCAGGATAAGGTGCTGGACCTTTTACCCGCGCTTCCGGATGCCTGGCCTGATGGCTCTATTTCAGGATTAAGGGCCAGGGGAGGATTTGAGGTCAGTTTAAACTGGAAGTCGGGAAAACTGAGTAAGGCAACGATCAGATCGATAAATGGTGAGCCTTTCGTGATCAGAAGCAGGGCGGCATTTAAAGTGAACGGACAGCAGGCAGTCTTAAATAAGAAAAACAGGCACTACGAACTGAGTTTGAAATCCAGAAAGAACGGGGTCTACGGAGTATCGGTAGCTGTCACATAGATCTTGGCCCTGAAACTGTTGGTGTCAGCCTCCTGATTGAAATAAAATGTACTTCTGCACTTTAAATTTCTTATTTATGTATAAATGATAAGTGCTCAATGTTCATGAAAAACAAAAAAACCAAAATCTTTATTGCCATACTGACAGGAATGCTGATCCTCTGGATGCTGAAGGATACTTTCTTTCAGCCTTCGGCAAATGACCTGAAAGCCGGGATCTCTGATGTGGCTAAGTACAGAAATCAAAACAATACCGGTCCTGTACAGTTTGTTTTTGCCGCTGTAGTAAAGGATTCTGTCTGGGGCGACCTGGAGACCTATGGCAATTATAAACCACATCATAAGGGTGGCAATACCAAAGTTTATTATTTCATGGAAGGGACTAAGGCACCCGCTGAACTCTTTCCGGGAAAAGTAAACTTCGATCCGGCCTTTAACAAAGCCTGTATTGCCTTGTATGAAAAAAGTGCTATGGGTAATGTAAGTTTGACCAAATATCCGTTTAAGGGTTCTTTTTAATATATTTATCCTCAGCCTTGTTCATAACCAAATGTATCCATACCAAAAAGGAATCTGAAAATATGAAGTCAAAATTATTACTGTTAGTCATGCTTATCACTGCCGGCTGCGAAAATGCAGATCATCAACCTGATACGGTGATCAGACTGATCACCCTTGATCCAGGGCACTTTCATGCCGCCCTGGTACAAAAAATCATGTACCCTGGAGTAGATTCCGTTGTTCATGTCTATGCGCCTGAGGGCGAGGAACTCAATTCACATTTAAAATTAATTGAGCAGTACAATACCAGATCAGAAAATCCTGCGCACTGGAAAGAAGAAGTATATAGGGACTCAGATTATTTGGAAAAGATGCTGGCGGAGAAGAAGGGTAATGTAGTCGTGCTGGCAGGGAATAATCAGAAGAAAACGGATTACATTAAAAGGTCAATAGAGGCGGGGATAAATGTACTTGCCGATAAGCCCATGGTGATCAATAAAGAAGCTTTTGAAGTATTGATCCAGGCTTTTCATCATGCGGAGGAAAAGAAGTTGCTCTTGTATGATATCATGACAGAACGGTACGAGATCAGCACCATTCTTCAGCGGGAGCTTTCCATGCTGCCAGAAGTTTTCGGTACACTTGAAAAGGGCTCTCCTGAAAATCCTGCGGTGACTAAAGAGAGTGTCCACCACTTTTATAAGTTTGTGTCGGGCAATCCATTGAAGCGCCCGGCATGGTTTATGGATGTGGCCCAGGAAGGTGAGGGAATCGTAGATGTTACTACTCACCTGGTCGATCTGATCCAATGGGAATGTTTTCCTGACCAGGCTTTAGATTACCAGAAAGACATTGTGGTCAATACAGCAAAACGTTCCGGTACGGAGATGACCCTGAGCCAGTTTAAGGCCATTACGCAATTGAACAGTTTTCCGGATTACCTCAAAAAAGATACTGTAAAAGATAGTGTACTGAAGGTTTATTCTAATGGAGAGATCAATTATACCCTGAAAGGAGTTCATGCAAAAGTAGCGGTGAAGTGGGTTTATAAAGCTCCGGAGGGAACTGGTGATACGCATTATTCTATCATGAGGGGTACAAAGGTAAATTTAATCATCAGACAGGGTGCAGAACAGCAGTATAAACCAGCGTTATACCTGGAAGAACCGGGTAAACCTGATCCTGCTTATGAAGCTGTCCTGATGAATAAATTTAAGGTGTTGCAGCAGAAATTCCCGGGTATTGCTCTTAAAAAGCAAAAAAAAGGCTGGGAAGTAACTATTCCTGAGCATTACAAGGAAGGCCATGAAGCCCATTTCGCAAGGGTTACAGAGAAATTCCTGGAATATCTGAAGAACGGGAATATGCCTAAATGGGAAGTGCCCAATATGATCGCCAAATATTACACCACTACCAGGGGACTGGAACTTGCAGGGAAGTAATAATATTCTATATATTTGGTTTATCAGTCAGAATTAAACAATCATTCACTATAGAAGGTCTTTTAGTGCCTTAAAACTAAGCTTAAAACATGGACAAATTCACAAAAGTAAAGGAACTGGTGGCACAGATTGAGGCCGATGCGGAAAAATTCTATAATGCAGGTAATGGGGCAGCAGGAACACGTGTCCGCAAATCGATGCAGGACTTAAAAACACTTGCTCAGGAAATCCGGGCAGAAATAACAGAAAAGAAAAATACCGAAAAATAGCTTTTAGTAGCATTTTGGGAATTAAAAAGTCCCGCTCAGTGATGGGCGGGACTTTTTGTGGTAAATTAATTATAGCTGTGTGGCGCTTGACGGCTTCTGGTCACTGTTAACATCAAAATAAAATGTAGTTCCCTTTCCTTCTTCGCTGTACAGCCAGATTTCATGGCCGGCTGCCTTTTGGAATTCTTTGCTCAGCATCAGTCCGATGCCTGTTCCTTTCTCTCCTCCTGTTCCAAAAGAGATGCTCATATTTTCTGCTTTAAATTGTTGCTGTTGTGCAGGGCTGATTCCCTTTCCGGTATCGCTTACGGAAAAAATAATTTGTCCGGGATGGCTGGAAGTGTCTGCGCTGATCTTTATTTTTCCGCGGGGGTAACTGAACTTGATCGCGTTGGAAACCAGGTTCCTGACAATGAAGTCGAAATGATCGGCATCCCCGCAGACACCGAGTGAAGGGTGAATGTCGTGTTCAATAATTACGTGTTTGTCATTGATCTGGCCATGCAGGGCGGCTATGTTCTTGTTGATGATCTCATCTGCTCTGAAGTTCTCCTGTTTGATTTCGATCCCGTTCAACTGAGCCGTGCCCCAGCTCAGCAGAGAATTGAGAATTTCCAGAGAGGTATTTCCCTGTTTGCGCATTTCAGAGATCATCGCCCGTTGCTCATCCGGTGTCAGTTCATCCTCTTCCATAAGGCCCAGTAAATTGGTAATGCTTCCAATAGGGTTGCGCAGGTCATGACCGATAATGGTAAACAGACGATCTTTGATCTGATTGCTTTCGTGCAGTGCATGGTTGAGTTTCCGGATGCGGAAGTAATACCAGGTAAGCAGGGTCAAAATGATCAGTAACGCAAGGGCAATGACGATGGATACATTTCGCTCATAACTGCTTCTTATATTGGCCAGCTCGAGATTTTCAATATGGACCCTGGATTCTGCGAGTTCATAGTCTTTTCGCAGGACTTTGATTTTTGTATTTTTATCGCTTTCCAGCAAACTGTCTAACAAGTGGTGGTGTTCTTCCAGTGCGCTGATTGCCTGGTCATAACGCTGTTGTTGCTTGTATACTTCTGCGAGGCTGTGGTATATTTCTGCGGTAAGCCGGATATGGCCAATGCTGCGGGATATGGACAGGGCATTTTTAAGATGGATGATGCTCTGTCCGGCATTTTCGGTTTTCAGTACCCTGGCAATCCCGATCAGAGATCTCGCCTGTTCTTCGGGTATGCCCAGTAGTTTGGCATTCTGGAGCGCCTGATTGTGATATTGTAATGCCTTTTTCTTATCGCCGAGTGTGTCCAGTAACCCGCCTGCATGGTTGAGCAGATTGATCATGGCTTTGGAATGTCCGGATTGCATGCTTTTTTCGATGCCTTTTTCAAGCCATGCTACAGCTGTTGCCGGCGCTCCGGTTTTTGCCTGGAGTTGTCCGATATGGCCGACCAGGTCATAATATTCGTCAGTGGCTCTGGTGTTTTTATCCAGCTCTTCTGCTTTCTGATAGTAAAGCAATGCTTTTTTATGTTTTTGGTTGAATTCACTGACTTCGCCCAGTCTCTTGTAGGTATTGGCTATGCCTGTGCTGTCTTTCCTGTATTGATATTGGTTTAATGCTGCCTGAAGGAGGTCCAGTGCCTCCGAAAGATGTTCTTTTGTCCTGCCCTCAATGAAACCCAGGTCTGAGGTGGCTTTGGTAATCTTTGTGCTATCCTTTAGGGTCTGATAGATTTTCAGTGCCTGCTGTTGATATTTTGTGGCGGTGGTGGTATTCCCGTTTAGTCCGTTGATCTCAGCAAGCCGGCTCAGCATGAGGGCTTCTGCAGGCGGGTAACGAAGTTTCCGGGCGAGCTTCAAACCTTTGTCTGCATTGCTGAGTGCAGAATCCGCATCTTTCTGCTTATAGAAAAGAGCTTTCTGGTCGTATAGCTTTAAGGTGGTGCTGTCTGCTTCGGAGATGCTGGTTTGGTCATACTTTTGTGCGCAGGAGCTTAGCGCAACCAGCATGAGCAAGCAGATGAATCGGAGCTGACGCAGCATGTATCTTTTTAGATCATAAATTAAATACTAATGTACTGAAAGGAATGGGATTTTTCTTATCTCTTTGTAAGCAATAATCAACTGGCATATTGTTCTATTTTCTTCATCTCGGCTTCGAGTTCAGTGACGGCTTTTTTCAGCATTATTAGTCCCTCTTTACTGGTTCTGTAGCCATTGACCTCAAATAAATCCATTAGTCCCATAATATTGGTAACGGGTCTCCTAAGGTTGTGAGACTGGATAAAAGCAATTTCTTTTAAGGAATGGTATTGAGAAACAATCTTGTTTTCATTGGCTATTTTCTCGGTGACATCGACTGCGTTAAAAGACATGCCTAATATGTTTTTATCACCATCCCAGGCAGGCTCATAGTTTATGAACCAGCTTATAATTTCCTCCCCGTACTGTAACTCGCGTTCTACACGGACAGGAATTCCGTTTAATGCTTTTTGATAGTTGTGCAGGAAATTGACCAGATGATCCGGGTGCATAAAAGAAGTGATTTTTATGCCTGCATGGATATCAATATTATAATATTTCTTTACAAAACTGACTGCAGCCCTGTTGAAATCTATCAGGCATAGTTTGGTATCTATTAATAAGTGGATCACACTTGAGCTTTCAAAAAAAGAACGGAGCTTGTTTTCAGAAGTTCTGACTGCCATTTTGAGATCTGTGATTTCCTTTTGTGCAGTATTAATTGCTTGTTGCATAATGAGTTTGTGAATGAAATTATCATGTATATAACGTTGTGGAACGCAATATGTTTGGATGGTCTGGTTTGGCGTGTTTGACAGCGCTGTGGAATGAAGTAGCGGCCGCAATATTATATTGGGAGAAAATAAAGATTATATTAACACCCTGATAATTCTGGTTTAACAGAAATGGACTTCCTTTGTACCAGAAACATTCATCCGCCGGAAACATCCACATGAAATATATTTTGCTTTCTTTTTGCCTGGCTGTTCATTTCTTAGCCCAGGCTCAGCATGTTGCACGTACAGAAAATAATGGCCACAGCCATAACGATTACAATCAAAACTTTCCTTTTTATTTGGCTTATTATGCAGGAATGGGTTCGGTTGAGGCTGATGTTTTTTTAAAGCAAGGTAAATTGCTGGTGGCACATAACGAAGAAGATACTGATCCGGCACGTACGCTGGAAGCACTTTACCTGGAGCCAATTGCCAAAACTTTCAGAAAAAACAATGGACATATTTATACTGACAGTACCAGGAATCTGCAACTGCTGATCGATATTAAAGCCAATCATAAGGCAGTTCTGTCCAGTCTGATCAAAGGTCTTGGTTCTTATCTGGATGTTTTTGATCCGTCCCGGACTAAGAATGCAGTTAAGATCGTTATCAGCGGGGATGTTCCTCCTGCTGAGGATTTTAATCTGTATCCAGAATATATTTTTTTTGACGGACGCCCGTCAAAAAGTTACACCACTGAACAATTGAAACGAATTGCGCTGATCAGTGATGCACTGGATAGCTATAGTGTATGGAATGGAAAGGGAATCCCTACACCTTCGGACCGGGAAAGACTAATTTCGGTGGTGAATAAGGCGCATACGATTAACAAACCATTCAGATTTTGGGCCACCAATGACAACCCGACAACATGGCGGGAACTGGAAAATATGGGTGCAGACTGGATTGGAACAGATCATCCGCAAAAGCTGCAGGAATTTTACAGCCGTCGTGACAAACTGGAATATGTGAATCCTAAGCCTCATGAATTGTATAAGCCGACTTATAAAAGTGACGGCAGCAAAACCAAAGTCAAAAATGTGATTCTGCTGATCGGTGATGGAATGGGACTGGCCCAGATCCAATCAGGACTGACCGCAAATTATGGAGCTTTAAATGTTCTGCAAATGCGTCATCTCGGTTTATCAAGGACGGAAGCGGTAAATTCAGATTTTACGGATTCTGCGGCTGGTGCTACGGCAATGGCCTCCGGAGAAAAAACCAACAACCGGTACCTGGGTATGGATGCGAATGGTAAAGCAATAACTGCACTGCCGGATACGTTGTCAGCATTTCACATTAAAACCGGGGTGATTAGCAGCGGAGATATTACGGATGCCACACCAGCGGCTTTTTATGCGCATCAGTCTGAACGTTCTAAATCAGAAGAAATCGCCGCTGATTTACTGAACAGTCATGTAGATATCCTGGTGGGTTCCAACAGGAAGAGTTTCGGGGAGGGTAAGAATACACAACTGATCCCTGAGCTGGAAAAGAAAGGTTACCAGTATTCAAAGAATCTGGAAGAGTTTAAATCTGCGAAATCCGGCAAACAGCTGGTATTGCTGGACGATTCTGTAACCAGGCCAATTACAGAAGGACGCGGAGCCATGCTAAAGACTTCCTTCCTGAAAGCGGTTGAACTTCTTTCGGTAAATAAACAGGGTTTCTTTATGATGACCGAGGCTGCACATATTGATCATGGCGGACATGCCAACAATCTTCCTTTTGTGGTCACTGAAATGCTTGATTTTGATAAGCTGATCGGAGAGGCACTTAAGTTTGCCGATCGGGATGGGGAAACGCTGGTGATCGTTACTGCCGATCATGAAACGGGAGGCTTGTCTTTGCTGGATGCTTCTTATCGTAAAGGCATGGTCAGGGGTAATTTCAGTACTGACGATCATACCAATATTATGGTGCCTGTATTTGCATATGGCCCGGGCGCTGATGCTTTTATGGGTGTGTATGAGAATAAAGAGATTTACAATAAAATCCTGAAGTCTTTTAACCGGAAGAAGTAACGGGGCTTCAGATTATCGGGACAACTGATTGAAAATTAATGTAATTTAGTATTCGGTAAATTACTTATGTTACAAAAAAGCGATCAGTTCTATTCAGATTTGAAGGTAAACCGGATGCCTTTGCCGGAGCTTTTTACCAGAACTGAACTTTTCTATGAAGTTCCGGAAGACTGGCAGGTGATCATCACCGATATCAGAAATTCTACTGCTGCCGTTTTGGGAGGTTTGCACGAAACCGTGAACCTGGTTGCGACGGGCAGCATTGTGACCGTACTCAATATTGTATTTAAGGCGAATTTAACAGTGCCCTTCTTTTTTGGGGGTGATGGCGCTACGTTTATTGTTCCTCCTTCTATTCTCAACCAGTGTAGGGGCGCATTGAGTCTATACCGGCAAAATACACTCGAAAATTTTGAACTGGACCTTCGTACCGGTACTGTGCCGGTAGCAGAAATTCGTGCTCAGGGAGAACGTTTAAGGATCAGTAAGTTCAGCAGTTCGGGAATGTTTACCATCCCCGTAGTTTTAGGTAATGGACTGAGCTATGCGGAAAAACTGATTAAAGGAGAAGACTACCATCCGGGAGAAGTTGAGAGCGTCAATGAGGAACTGGATCTTAGTGGGATGCAGTGCCGCTGGGATAAAATTCCACCTCCTGAAAATACTTATGAGATTGTCACACTGCTGGCGATTTCGGCAAAAGGGGCTGATCAGGCAAAGGCTTTTCAAAAAGTGATGCGACAGATCGACCGTATATATGGAACGCCTGAAAAAAGACAGCCGATCTCATTGCCAAAACTTAAACTGACTACAACATTCAACAAATTTGGTGCTGAGCAGCGTATATCAACTGGTCATGTGAATTTGCTGAGGACGGCGGAAATGTGGCTGAAAGCGGTGTTCGGGTATTTTTATTTCAAAACAGAAGGGGGTAAGAAATACCTCAGGAGTATGATTGAGATGGCGGATACGCTGGTTATAGACGGAAAAATAAATACGGTCATCTCTGGTACTGAGGCCCAGCGGTTGCAGCTTCAGGAGGCACTGACGGGGCTGGAAACTGAAGGCGAGATCATTTACGGGTTGTATGTAAGCAGGGAATCGGTAATGTCGTGTTATGTACGCAACATGGAAGACGATCACATCCATTTTGTAGATGGCAGTGAAGGCGGTTATACCAAGGCTGCCGGGTTGATGAAACTTAAGCTTCGTCCATAAGGTCTTTTCTGCGGTATACAACTAAACCTGCGGACAGCAGCAATAAGACAGAACAAGCTAATGAAATCTTGTCTCCTGCCAGGTAAGATACAGGCTCAAACTTAAACTCGAGACCATGTGTTCCGGCAGGCAGCTTTGCGGCTCTCAGGATGTAATTGGCTCTGAAATAAGGAATTTTCTTTCCGTCCAGATAAGCATTCCAGCCCTTGTCGTACCAGATCTCTGCAAAAACAGCAATGGCATCCTTTGGACTCTTGTATGCATAAACCAGGTGGTCCGGATGGTATTTTGTAAGTACGATCCTGGAGGATGTATCGGCGCTTCCGGTTTCGGCAACCAGACTTTTAAAATCCTTATGCACTATTGCGGTGGTTTTGGGATTGAAGTCTGTGATGGCATTCATCTCCTCATCAGCATTGTTTACATAGGTCACCTTATCGATGAACCAGGCATTGCCCAATGCATCCGGTCTTTTGATCGCTTGTGGAGCAGGGGAGGCTTTATCTGCGACGATCAGGTATTTGGTGTTGAGCATATCCAGTACATGCTCATTGATCTTTCCGCTAAACTGAGCCGTTAACAACTCATCATACCGCTGTAATCTGGCTGAATGCCTTCCACCCACAGATTTGTGGAAATAGGAGGCAGAAGCGTTGAAAAAAGGACTGGGCTTTGACAGGTCCAATACCCTGTAATCCAATGCCGGATCTGTCAGGATAAACTGATCTGCTGCAGTAGGGTAGAAGCCTTGTTCCAGTTCAGACTTTTCATAAAAATTGTCATTGTTCAGGTATCGCCGGTTTACGGTCCACATATCTGTTAATATTACCACGCCTAATATGATGAACGCAGTCTCGATCTTAAGTTTAGACTTGAGCATCATCCACAATACACCGAAGGCCATACAGATGAAGATCAGTGATCTTAAGGCATCTGCCCTGGCATTGTCTACTCTGTCATTGATGAGTGCCCTTGCCATTTCATTGGCGGCGTCAGCATTGCCGTTAAACATCTTGGCGAATGACTCAATGATCACCCCGTGATACTGGTTCTTGAAACTGAAGAACAGGGTGGGTAACAGCATAAATGCGAGCAGCAACCCGCCGGTAATGTACAATGACCACAATAATTTTTTAGAAAGGTCCTTCCGTTTGTCTTTTTGATCGATGAGCTCTTTTATCGCCATGAATGCCAGCAATGGAATTAGCAGGGCAGGGATCACCAGTGTTGATTCCACAGCCCTGAACTTATTGTACATGGGCAGGTAATCGAAAAACAGATCCGATACCAAAGGAAAGTTTCTGCCGAAAGAAAGAAATATAAAAAGGAATGTGGTGGAGACGATCCACCATTTGTACCGGTTGTCAACGATCAATAGTCCGAGTACAAAAAGGAAACCCACGATGGCACCAAAATACCATGGCCCATGTGTACTTGATTTGTCACCCCAGTAGGAAGTGAGCAGCCCGTTCTGCTGCAGCTCGGTCATCGTTCCGGTGATCTGATTTTCGGGGAGCCCCCTTTGTCTGAGAACTTTGGCCACTCTGGAGTCTTCACCGAATAATTTTGAAGTACTGGCACCTCCATACATATTGGGGACTAAAAAGGTTGATATCTCACCAACACCCTGACTCCAGTAATAGGCATATTCCTTACCCAATCCACTTTCTGAAGATGAAGTCGTACGTGTCAGGTTTGCCTTCCCTCTTATGGATTCCTGTCCGAATTCATAGGTGGTCCATAAGGTTCCTGCATTGATGCCTAATGCAAGCAGTGCCCCTGCAAACAAGTAGGCAAGGGATTTCATAAATGTTTTGAGCTGATGGGAAATTGCCGCGTGATAGAGTTCAAATCCCATCAGGATCATGATGGCCATAAATAGGTAATAGGTCATCTGGATGTGATTGCACCTGATCTCAAAAGCAAGAAAGAAAGCCGTAAGCACAAAACCCAACAGGTGTCTGCCTCTTAAAGTCAGTAGTATAGCTGCAAGTACAGGTGCAAAAAGTGCGATGGCCCATGCCTGATTGCTGTGGCCGGCCTCTATATAAATAAAATTGTAGGAGGTGAAAGCAAAAGCAATAGCACCGGCAGCAGCCGGCCAGGGTTTCAGTTTGATGACATTCAGCAGCAGGTACGCGCCAAGCAGATAGCACAATACAATATTTACAGGATTGGGAAAAACTTTATTCAGAAAATCAATCACATAGGTGATCATATTGCCGGGATATTTTGCCCAGATCTGAAAAGTGGGCATGCCTCCATACATGGAATTTGTCCAGAGCGGTCCTTTTCCTGTGGCTGCTCTCACATCCATGATCTCTTTGGCCATGGCTTTTGCTTCCAGTACATCACTTTGATAAAGAACCTTACCCTGCATAACCGGACTAAAGTAAGCGAGGCACAGGACCAGGAAAATTCCGGTGATTACAAAATGCAGATAGTTATCTGTCAGCCACTTTTTCATAGCGCAAATTTAATGTAAAGCAGTGAAATAACTTACTGCATTCTTCACGATCTCCTGGTTATCCTCCATGCTGTGTTCACATTCTACCTGCGCAAAACCGGAAAACTTCTGTCTCCTCAGTTCTTTGATCACCTCGGGATAATCAATCGAACCTGTTCCCATATCTACATCGTCCTCCTGATTTGATTTATCTATATCCTTAAGGTGGAGACCGATCACGTGTCCTTCCAGCATCTTCAGGCATTTTACAGGGTCCAGACCACTCCTGACCCAATGCCCCAGGTCTGCACACGCCGCTATGTTTTTATGACCTTTGATCGCTGCGAGAACCGAGTCAGGATGCCAGTATATGCTGCTGCCTTTTTTGTGTTCGTGTATGGCGATCTTAATTTTATAAATTCCGGCCAGGCTGTCTACCATGTTCCAGTGTGCTTTTGGGGGTTCACACACCAGGTATTTTATACCCAGTTCACGCCCCATCTCAAAGAATTTTTTCCATTCAGCAACGTTCTTTGCACCATCCACATACATGGATGACATGTTCAGGCCTTTTTCTTTCAGCATCTTTTTAACAACTAGTGTCTCTTCCTGATTCAGACTGCCCATGGTTTTATTTCCAAATTCCTGCCCAAGGTTATGAAATGAAAATCCTTCTACATATTTTACCTCACAGGCTTTGGCCATACTTAGTGCTTTTGTTAAAGAATGATGGTTAAAAGAATACAGCCCGACACCTGTTTCCCATTTTTGTGGCACGGGGGAATTGGTTGTATCGATATTGGTAAAGGCCAGGATGAGGAACGCCGGTATGGCTGAGAGCAGCAGGAAACTTAGATTTTTGTCCATGAAAATTAATATGTGGTTCATAAATATAGCAAAGAACAGGCGTCCATGACTATAAAAACTATATATTTGTTTCATTAAAATTGTTTTATAAAATATTGATCGACAATGGGGATGTACTTAACGTCACCTGTTTGCCTTTACTCCATCCGGAGTAGGGGGGTAGAAATTTTTTATCAAATTTTATAAAACATAAACATGCAACAGCACATTAAAATAGCCGTTATAGGCGGCACAGGTAAATCAGGAAAGTACCTGGTTAAAGAATTGATCAGCAAAGGATATTCCATCAGATTGCTGCATAGAAAACCCGAAACACTAGCATTTAACTCTTCTCTTATCGAAATCGTTAAAGGTGATGCCAGGGATGCCTCTGCGATCTTCAAACTGATTGAAGGGACAGGAGCTGTGGTCAGTACATTAAGCCAGCCTGTTGGTGAACCTTCCATCTTCAGCGATGCCACAAGAAACATCATTTCGGCGATGCAACAGCATCATGTTTCCCGGTATATTGTTATCGCCGGGTTAAATGTAGATACACCTTTTGATCAGAAAGGAGCCGTAACACAGGCTGGCACAGACTGGATGAAGGCCAATTATCCGGTAACCACACTGGACAGGCAGGTCGAGTATGAATTGCTGAAATCCAGCAGCATCAACTGGACATTGGTCAGGTTGCCTCTGATCGGACAGACCGATGAGAGAAAGGGAATCCTAAGCAGCTTAACGGATTGTCCCGGCACCGGCATTAGTGCAACAGATCTGGCAGATTTTCTGATCGGACAGCTGACTGATCAGACTTTTAGCAGACAAGCCCCTTTTATTGCGAATGAATAAGATGTTATGGCTGCCCCTCGGGGCAGCCATAATTTATGAATCAGATCTTTTCTCCCGTTCTTTTCATGATCCTGGAGATCATGAACATCACTGCTGCCGACAATACGATCAAGATCAGATAGCTATAGCTCAGATTGGCTTCATCTTTTGCCGGTATAAAATAAATAATGGCATAGCTGAAAATCGATACGATCACATAATTAAAGCCCCCCGTGAGGCCGCTGGCAATACCTGCGTTTTTAGGAAATCTGCTCAGGCAGAAAGTAAAAAAACTGTTGAAGGTAAAACCTGAAACCGCATGGATGATAAAGGCAAATATAACCATCGAATACAGATTCGAAACAAAACCCGTACTCAGCAGCATCGCTATTCCAAAGAACAGCTGCACACCCAGATTTACGGTCAGCCGTTTGGTAAAAGGCTTGTGGATCGTTGATTTACTGATCAAACCTCCTACCATGACCGCTGAACCCAGTATCAGCGAACTGTAACCAGCTACAATAGGGCTAAAACCCAGCTGATGCTCAATGATAAATGGTCCGGTCATGTTGTAGATCATGACCATACAATAAGACAAACCAAGCATAACAATTCCCAGTGTAAAGCTGGGCGTTTTGATCATATCGGCATAAATAAGGCCTATTGTTTTAAGGTTGAATGTCATCTTCTGTCTGATCGTTTCCCCGCTGAACATCAATTCCAGCAGCAATAGGATTGATGCGAATACTGCAAGAAAATAAAAATTAGACTGCCAGCCAAAATAGCTTTGCAGGTACCCGCCAACAAATGGGGCAATGATTGGCGCCGTGGCCCAGATAATAGAAAACATGCTCAGATAATGCTTCAGCTGATCTCCGGAAAAAACATCGATAAAATAGGCCCGCTTGGAAACCACAATAGCCGCTACCGTAATTCCATGAATGATGCGCATGGCATAGATCAGATAGATGTTGGAGGTGTTGGCAATCACTATACTGGCAAGGGCAAATACCGCAAGGCTCACCAGGTTGATCCTGTAACGTCCAAAACTATCGAGAAAGCTGCCGACAAACAATTGGCCGATACCATAACTGATCAGGAACAGCGTGAGTGTCATTTGCACCTGGATATCACTTACCTTCAAAACAGCAGCCATGGTCGGCAGTGAAGGAATGTAGACGTCTGTTGCAAAACCGGATAAAGGGATTAGCGCAAAGGCCAATACGGTAGAGATGCGTTGATTTTCAGATTTCAGAGTTTTTGCAGGATTCAATGTGTTAGCTTTTGAAAACGCAAATTTACTTTTTACTCAGGCCATTAAGCTGGTGCTTAAAACATCATAATGTAATAAAAAACCAGGGAAGTCCGGTCTGGGCAGACAGCCTGATGCCGGGTGCGGGTATTATTTGAGCTGCAGTTCAGTTTTTAACATTTGCTGGTTCCGCATAAATTCTATGACCATTGCCGACCTGCCAAACTGGCCCTGATGGATTTTCAGCAGGTCCGCTACAGATTGTACAGTTTTCCCGTCTGCGACTCTGATCACATCTTTTGCCTTTAAGCCTGAACGGCTGAGCAGGGTGTTGTCACCCGGACTGATGACGATTGCCCCATAGGTATCCGGAAGTCCGTATACAGAGCGTTCGCCAAGCCCGTCTACAGATTTGAGCTGTCCGCCCAGGAAAGGAACAACAGCCGATTTGTCTGTCAGGTCCTGCGCTTTTTCCAGCGGGGAGATCAGGGGCTGAGCCGCCATCTTTTTTAACAAAACGTTTTTTACACCAAAACGTCTCATCGGAATGTTTTGAAAGCCGATATTGAAAGCCGGTGAGTTGACAGCTACCGCATAATTTCCTTTGGATTGTTCCGCAAACAAAGGATCATCAGCGATGCTATGCGCATCTGTTTTAAAATGCTGAGCGTTACTCAGTGCTGCCGGATCCAGAAAGAAATTGGAATCAACGGCATTGCCCCAGTCATTGATCCCTATAGGCGCGTATTTTTTGCTGACAATATTGTGTTTAAACACGTCACCGCTTTTCAGAAACCAGACGTGCGGATGAAAAGTATTGTTGATCAGAATGTTGTTTTCCACAATGCGGTAAAAACCTTCCCTCAATTTCAGTCCGCCGTTCAGGCATACATTATTGTAGATTTTATAATTAGAAGATCCGTCGTCCAGATCAATATCCCAGCCATGATCACAGCGGAACCGGTTGTCATGAATGGTTGTTTGCCGCTGGGCATCTAAGAGGATCAATTCAGGATGTGCCATCACAATGCTGTCCATATACTTCCTGTCGGGATGCCAGAACCGGTCTCTTCCCCAGGAATTGAACGCACCGTGATCTCCTGTTTCCAGAACAGTATTGAACACATCATTATAAGCAATTTCATGCCCGCCCCAGCATCCGTCGCCAATGTTTATACCGGCACGTGGTGTATTGTATATGGTATTGTGGCTTACCTTTATGCCTGACGACATCGCGATCTGCACGCCAGTAGCCTGTTTTTCGATTTCACCCAGGTTGTGAAACAGGTTGTCTGTGACCACACATTCCTGAGGGTAATCGTTGCTCAAAGGGCCCGGTGTCTTGTCAATTTTATCATAAGGCAAAGACTCCTCGTAATTGTTTAATGGGGAACGCACGGCACTTCTGTTGCCAACAAAGCAAACCGCGCTTGCCCCGATATTCGCCACATAAGAACCCGATATGGTATCTTTAAGATTATAATTGCTGAGCATGATGGCGTTCCCGCCAATCCCCGTGAACTGACAATCCGTTATTTTACAATTCTCTGTGCCGTCAAATAAGATCGCACCGCCCCTGTAGATCGTCCAGTCGCTGCGGAGCAGAGGCTCTTTGGTTTCCATAAAACTCCGCTCATTGTGCAGGAAGCTTAGCCCCTTTATTTCTACATTTTTAACAGGCCCGGCCGGAGTGCCTTTTAATTCAATACTGTTCTTCAGACGGGAAACTTCTACCAGGGATTTGCGGATATCGATACCGGCTGAAGGAAAGTAATACAACATTCTTTCCGCTTTGTCCAGGTACCATTCTCCCGGAACATCCAGCTCTTCCCGGATATTTTCAACAAAGCGGTGCTGGCTGTGCATTTCAGAAGGACGGTTGTTTTGCCATCCGCCCTGGAGGTTTAGCTTGCCATCCTTGTCACTTCCGGTAATGAGGTAGTCCCAGCTTCCCCATTCACCCGAATGCAGCGCATGCACATAGCCTCCCGCAGGATTCTTCCAGCTTTTTACTCTTGCCGGCGCGATGGCATCGGCAGCAGTACCGTTAAAGATCCTTGCTTCAGGATCATAATTGGGGTAGCGGGCCATTTGTTGCAACGCACCATTGATGTATAACCTTTCAAATGAAACGTTGGAAGGAACAGCCGCCTTAAAAATCCCTTTTCCTGCAGATGTCCAGTTCAGATCGAGCTTTCTGCCCGCACTAATGCTTACTTTTTCCTTCCCGTAATTTTGAATGGTCAGGCTGCGTACTTTAAGGTCCTCTGCTTTCAGTATAAGGGTCGTATCCAGGTAGTATTTTCCTCCGCGGAGTTCAATACGGACATCCGCATCCCTAAGCGATCCTGCAGCGAGCAGCGCTTTGTTTATGGATCTGAAAGGTTTTGTCAATGATCCGTTGTTCCTGTCACTTCCTGAAAGAGAAACATACAGTCTGGAAGATTGATCCTTTGATTGCTGATGCTGTGCCGAAACATTTAGCGTATGGAAGAACACAATCAGGACAAGGAGAATATTTTTTAGCATGATCAGCAGGATTTATACATGGTTTAAAACAAATATAACAGAACTGCTGATCGCTCAATTCTACTTTAGTATCCTATCATTAAGTTATTTTGGCTATTTCCTGTTTTCCAGGTAAAGCTCAACCAATTGTTTCAGGTATAGTTCCGGTTTGGGCATTTTCCCCTCTGTTCCCTTGATCTTATCCTGTGTATGTTTGATATAATTGGCTTTGATCTTACCCCAGTCTTTGGAATAAAGCTTGATAAACATGTCAACAAAATCCTTATCGGTATAATCCTTTGGCATCCTGTCCAATACCGCTTCAATTTTTTCTTCTTTTCTGTTTAATACTGCCATGGTAAATTCAATTGAGTGCTAAGGTAGGGAATAAATCTTTATGAGGGTCAGATATCCCATTCCAGATACCGGTTTAGAATTGCTTTATAGTCTGAAAAGAAGGGGATAGTCAGGTACACGCCCTGCGGCAACAGGAGCAGTTTGGTAGGGTAACTTCTAATATTGAAGTCTTTTTCCACTTTGCTGTCCGACATCAGCACCTGGTAAGAATACTTTTCCTTTGTCATAAAGTCATCCACATTCTTTTCCTTATCATAGCAGGCTATCGTGGTCACCAGTAGTTTTTCCGGTTTCGGATTACCAAGGTGCAATTCATCGATCTTATGAATTTCTGCTATGCAGGAACCACACCAGGTGCCCCAGAAGTCAATGAAAATGAATTTATCCTCTTCCTGTTTGGTAGAAAGAGACTTGCCCTTACGGTCGTTGAGCACAAACGCAGGAGTTGCCGGTAGCTTTTCCTTCAGCATCTTTTTAAAAAAGGTTTTGAAATCGCCCTGCGGATAAGCTTTAAGATACCTTTCTTTCAGCGTTCCATACCGCTCAGGTTCGATGATCACCGTCTCTGCGTATTTTTTTAATAAATCCTCAGTATCAGATTTTCCACCACCGGCAGCAGCAAGATACAGGTCCGTATACTGTACAAAAGGTAAAAAATCGTACTCACTTTTGAGGAGATGCTCACTTTGTACCAGTTCCTCGGGCGCAGGCATATATTGAGCCGACATTTGAAGATAGGCTATTGATTTATCCTTAACCATAAGACTTTTGCGGTAATAAGCATCTGCCAGGTATTTATGATAAACAGGGATTCTTGGTGGAAATTCATACTCATACCTAAACTTATCGCCCGGATCAGAAGTACCCCTTTTAATCTGTGCAATGTTATTCTTTACCATTTCTATCGTATAGTCAAGGTATGTGGAGGTGATTGAATCCGGCACTTTCTTTTTTACCAGGTCATCATAGATCAGTAGACGGTACCGGCCGGCCCTGTCATAAAAAGTGTTGCCCCGGGCATTGATGATTTCTGATAAATCATCCTGATTGCCAGCCAACCTGGTCCGGCAATACATTTTTAATCCTGCAAGAAATTCAGTCACCTCCGGTATCTTTAGCTTTTCGGCGCTGTCGATCTGTACAAGCGCCAGTTTCCATGCTGCGGGGTCGGTTGTGTTTTGCAAATACTTCCCGTACTGGTTTTGTATAGCATCGCTGAGGTTGCCAAGGTTCAGCGGGTATTTTCTGCCGTCATTGAGTTTGGTAAAGAAAAGCCTTACTGCTGTCACTACATTGCTGTAATTTCCTTTATTAAACTCATATGACAACTTGCTGTCTACCCAGCTGCCGTTGGTGATGTATTCATACGGGACCTTTTGCAGCAATTCAAAGTATCCATCTCCCGCAAAGGCCAGTATGTTTAATTTGGCGGCCATGTATTCAGGATCATCTTGTTTAAAACCTTTTCCCATGGAGTCCAGTTTGCTCATGATCTCCTCATCGAGGCCCTGCTTGCCCTTGTTCTTGTGGTGATAATCGGCCAGGTCCTCTATAGCCCTGGAAAACCTGGCGATAGGAGAATGGTATTTGTCATTATATTCCAGTGCATTGATGGCCTCTGTGTACAAAGCCGTATTGGTTTTTTGTTTATAGGGCAGGAGACTCCATTTTTCTACCTCCCGCATCCTGGATTTTTTTTTGGTGCTGGTATTGTAGTTGTTCCGGGCCGAATCAAGTAAATAGGCGCGCAGAAGCCCCTCTTTTGAATTCCCTGAAATTTGCTTTTTCAACCTGATCGTATCATTTTGCTGAACCATCAGTGTATCCGCACTTGTCCCGTGCATGCCACTTAAAAAGCGTGAAAGCCCTTTCAAATAGTTGTCCGATAGAAAAATATCGAGGAGATCCTTATGAGACTGGTACTTTTCCAGGACCTGGAATTCTGCAATTTTTTGCATTGCCAGGGTTTTGATGGGCTCTGTTCCTTCCACCTTCAGTATTTTTCCCTGCTGGTCAATGGTGATCTCGTAAGCAGAAGCTGTTAATGCTTTATTTACGAATGCAACAAAATCCTTGTCCTGTTCGGTAAAAGGCAACCTTGAATCAAAAACACGCTTAAAGTTTTTTTGTGAGTATAAGAACAGGGGTAACCTTTAGCTTATATGTTCCATTTAAGGCACTTAAAACCTCAAAATTGCTGCGGCAATACCTGTAGCTGTCTGAAGAATAACGTTCATTTTTTTCATCTCTGGACGCTATAGTTTCATAACTAAATTTTTGTTTAGGTTTTAACTTAAGGGGCTGGGCTTTCACTGAGGCAAAAGCAAAGAGCAGGAATAAAAAGATTCTGAAATTCATAGAGCGTTAAATTGGTTATCCTAAATATAGAGAGAATCACCCACGCCTATGTGTTAAAATTTGTTATTTTTCTTCCAACGCCTGCTTCATAGCCCCTAAAAATGTTTCCGGAGGTTGTGCACCCGATACCGCAAGCTTTTGATTGAATACAAAAAAAGGAACGCCCCTTACACCGATATTTTGTGCAGTCTGTTCGTCATACCTCACCTCATCTGTAAAATCAGTACCCTTCAGCATGGTTTCTACAGTCAGTTTATCCAATCCGGCTGAAATTCCGATCTCTGTAAGCGTAGGATGATCACTGATGTCCCGGCCAAAAGTAAAATGGGCTTCAAATAATTTTTCTTCAATCGCGTCTCCCAGACCTTCAGTTTTTGCGAGCTGGATCAGCCGGTGCGCATCAAAAGAGCTGGCCACCACAGAAATACCCAGGTTAAAATTCAGGCCTGCTTCGGCAGCAGTGGCCGTTACGTTGCTGTGCATTTCTTCCGCCCATTCTCTTGGCCTGCCATACCGGTCAGCAAGATAATCCACCGCATTGACATTCGGCAGAGTTTCTGCATTCGGGTCCAGTTCATAGCTGTGCCATTCCACTTCCACCTGATCCTTATGTTCAAATTGAGCGAGGGCAGCCTCAAACTTTCTTTTTCCTATATAACAAAACGGACACCTTACGTCCGACCAGATATCTACTTTCATAATGGCAAAGGTAGGATGGTAAAATTGATCAGACATCAGATTATGATAATTATGATGCTGCGCTGATACATATGTATTATCTTTGAATGATTAAGAAGCCATGACAGCCGTTTCATTAACAATCCGAAGTAAACCATTCTCCAGATGGCTGCTCAGTTTTGCGCTGATGCTCAGTTTATTGTCGTTTGTAACACCGACTGCCTTATCCGTCAATGTTGTAAACGCAACATCAACAGAACAGCTTTTTTCCCGTCGGGACTATACAAATACCGGCTTCAATTACCTTCAGTATTTCAGTTGTCAAAACAATGCTGAAAACCTTCGGAAACAGAAAAATACCATTGCCGGAAGCAAACATTCATTAAGAAACTTTAAAACTTTTACCACACTCAGGTTTAATCATCTTTTAAATCAATACAGCTTCTACAAATCAATCATCCAGTTTTCGGCCTGCGGAATACTTCTGCTGCCTGCTCCGGAAGCTCATCTTTCCTAATCTTCTGATTTAAACAGCAGCAGTGAAAACTGCCTGCAAATTACGCTGCGCGAACGCGGCCTTCTATTAATTAATGATTAAGAATTATGAAACGTTTGAGAAAAGCGTGGAGAATAACATGTCTTGTGGCATTGCTCTTACTGGCCTCCATTGGTGTCAGTTTGGGCGCAGGAGTACCTGTTCCTTCCAACAGAAGAAATGATTATGTTCCTGAAATCAGGACAGAACTGGTTGAATCCGAAAGAAAGGATCAGCAGCATATGGCGGATGAAAAAAAGACATGAATGAAAAAACGAATGTTATAAGATATTATAAAACAGAATCTTATATTTACATACCATAAGATTATATGAATAAACCTCTACTTAACGCTTTTTCCTGATGACCTCAATAATACTTAAGAAGTATGTACTACTTCTTTTTGTGCTGTTTCTCTTTCAGCAGGGATTCGCGCAGCAAAAATTTACCTATGCGGGACCGCAAATTTACCAGATTGGTGAGGCCATTCCGCCATTGAACCCCGTTTTGACAGGTACAGGAACATCTGCAAATACGATTTACAGTGAAGTGAAGCATTTTGGGGGCAACGGTATAAAAAGGGTAGCCAACGGAACACTCAAATTGGCCTCATTCCTGAAACCGGGAGTCATGTATGCCGATGAACAAAATATTTACCTCGCTGACGCTGAAGGCAAAATGATCCGTAAGATCGATGCTGCAGGTAACGTGAGCACTTTGGCCGGGAGCAGTACGACCTCCGGCTATCTGAATGGCACCGGCACCGCAGCCAGGTTTTCAGACATCAAAGGGATAACTGCCCGCAACGGGATTGTATACGTTGCTGAGGCAGGGAATCATACGATCAGGGCTATTTCTGCTACAGGTGTGGTAACCACTCTGGCGGGGAACGGACAAGCCGGAATGGTCAATGCGAAAGGCGCTGCCGCCAGGTTTAACCGGCCGCACTCACTGGTTATTGATGCTTCCGGAAATATTTATGTCACAGATAGTAACAACGGATATATCAGAAAAATAACAGCTGATGGAACGGTCAGTACTTATGCCGGAAATGGCCAGTTTGAAGATACTTACGGGCCGGCCCTGAATTCCGGTGCGGGTGGTATGGGGCTGGTCATAGATAAAGACGGCAACCTGTTCTTTATAAGCGGAGATAAGATCAAAAAAATCTCTGCCCAGGGAGTAATCAGTTTTGTAGCAGGTAGTAGCTATGGTGCCAACGTAGATGGAAAGGGCGAAGATGCTATCTTTTATTCACCCGAATACCTCAGCATAGATAAACAAGGTAATTTATATGTTGCCGAGACAAATGATATCCGTAAGGTAAATCCCGACGGTACAGTGACTACCCTGGCGGGTAACCAGCTTTACCTCAGTGTTTACGGGGTAGGCAAGCTGGCCAGTTTCAGCGGAACCGGAGGCGGTTTGGCTGTAGATTCAACTGGGGCCCTGATTGTCGCAGATTATGGTGCAGGACTGCTAAAGAAAGTGGATCTCTATGGATGGTCGGTATCGCCGGAACTTCCCCTGGGTCTTGCGATTGACAATACAGGTGCAATCAGAGGAACTCCCCGGAGGACTACAGCAGCCACAAACTACACCATAACGGCATTAACTTCCGGCGGTACTGAAACCGCTGTGGTGAAAATTACTACAACCCGGATAGCCACAGCCCCTGTTTTGACCTACAAGAATCCGAAAACTTACAGCATAGGGACAGCCATTGAGCCTTTGTCACCGGTCAGCAGTGGCGGAACTATTCCTCAGGCACTTTATGGCACAGTAACCGATTATATCGGAAACGGAAGTGCAAGCGGTTTCGGAGGAATAGGGACAAATGCAAATATACGCACGCCGAGAGGACTGGCCTTTGATGGTTCCAATCTCTACACCGCTTCTGCGGGAGCTATTTTTGTGATCAACAGAGATCAGATCGCAACTGCAGTTGCCGGAGGTACACAGTATGTCGGGCTGGTTAACGGCAGAAGACTTGAAGTCCAGTTCAATCAGCCTTCGGGTGTTGCAGTAGATGCCGGCGGCAATCTGTATGTCGCAGACCGCCTGAACCATGCGATCCGGAAAATTGATCCGACTGGTCTGGTCAGTACCTTAGCCGGTACGGTAACCTCAGGTGCGGCCAATGGTCAGGGGAGTGCAGCAGCTTTCAATTATCCGGCATCCGTTGCCTGTGATGCATCAGGGAACGTATTTGTGGCAGATGAGGGCAATCACCTCATCCGAAAAATCACACCTTCGGGTCTGGTTACTACCTTTGCAGGAAGTACACAGGGCTTTAAAGAAGGTACAGGTGCCGCTGCTCAGTTTAATAAGCCGACCGGACTTGCGTTTGATGCCGGTGGGAATCTTTATGTTGCAGATCAGGACAATTACAGAATCAGGAAAATCCTCCCTTCGGGAGAAGTAAGTACCGTCGCCGGAAATGGGCAATGGGATGTGGTAGACGGGCCAGCACTTTCTGCCAGTTTCCGGAAACCTGTTAATGTAGCGCCTGATGATACGGGGAACCTCTATGTGACCGATAACGATAGCCTTGTCCGTAAAATTACCCCAACAGGACAGGTGAGTGCTTTTGCAACTGTCCCGGTGATTGTATTCCGGGGTACCGGCGGCTTCCCGCCAACCGATGTCTCTCTGCATGGAATTTTATACGATCCGGCAGGCTTTTTATACGTTACAGATATCCTGTCTCATTCCATACGTAAGATCGGCACCACCGGATACAGCATTCATCCTGCTTTACCGAAAGGACTAACACTGGAGGAAACAGGGAGAATTACAGGCACACCAACGGTGGCCTCTCCGCCAACAGTATATCAGATTACCGCATATAATGCATCCGGCAGCAGTACAGCGGGCGTTACTATCGAGGTCAGTATGAAGCCGGTGATCAGTCAGTTTACTCCTGCTAATGCGGCTAAGGGGCAGAATGTGTTCATAGAGGGGCTTAATTTTACAGGTGCTACCGCAGTCAGCTTTGGCGGTATGCCTGCTCAGTCATTTGAGGTAAGTGGCGATAACAGCATTTCAGCCACAGTTGGTGAGGGCAAAAGTGGTGATGTAATAGTCACTACCGCTTACGGAACCGATACCCTGGCCGGCTTCACTTACGATGGCGGAATACTGGTTCCAGCCATCACCTCTTTTACACCGGCGACAACCACGTATTTTCATGGGGTAACCATTACCGGGACTAATTTTACAGGTGCAACAGCAGTTAGTTTTGGGGGTGTTCCCGCTAGCAGCTTTCGGGTGGTCTCACCGACTACAATTTTTGCTGTACTTGGTAACGGTGCAAGCGGAGATGTAGTTGTCGTTACGCCGGAAGGTACAGCTACGTTGTCCGGATTTACCTATATACCAACGCCGGAAATTACATCCTTTACGCCAATGAACGGAAAGAAAGGAGATGTGATCACGATTAAGGGGAGCGGTTTTACAGGAATCAACAAAGTGGAATTCGGTTCTTTAAATGCACAATCATTTACCGTTGAATCGGATAATACGATCCTGGCAACAGTAGGAGATGGCGAAACCGGTAAAATCTACATCACCAACGGAATTGCTTCTGTGACCACTGGTACTTTTATCTACAACATACCTGCGCCGGTTATTACAGCTGGCGGTCCTGTAACGGTTACGACTGGTGGGCAGGTTGTCCTTTCCGCAACCGGAGGCACCGGGCAATATCAGTGGTACAAAGACGGTACTGTGATCGCCGGAGCTACAAAAACCAGTTTTACGGCTAAAGAAAGTGGTTCCTATACTTTTAAACTGACGATCGGAGGATCTGATGCCCTATCTAATGCAATTACAGTTAAAGTGATATTTACGCTTCCTGCATCTAATTTCTCCGTGTCCTCTGCAAGTGCGACCTGTAAAGGTTCAAAGAACGGCTCTATCCTGATCACTGCCGCTAAAATATTGAATTATACTGCCAGGGTCAGCGGAGGTACGTTGATAAACCAGCCCTTTACTTTTGCCAATGAAGTCAATATCACTGATCTGGCTGCAGGTATATACAAGATCTGCATTACCGCAGGCGGGGAGCCGGATTACCAGCAGTGTTTTGATGTGAACATCTCTGAACCTAAAGACCTGTCAGTGTATGCCAATGTGAACAAAGAATCCAATGTACTGACACTGGGGTTAAGCGGTGGCCGTAATTATGAAGTGAAACTGAACGATGTGGCATATAAAACCAGTAACAGCAGTATCTCCATACAGCTTAAGGAAGGAAGCAATAAACTTTCGGTGAGTACTGATCTTCCATGTCAGGGTATCCATGAAGAAGTGATCAATTTTACAGGCAATCATGCACCTTATCCAAATCCTTTCCTTGATCTGCTCCACGTGAATATCGGTGAAAGCGTGGTGAAGAGCGCCAGGATCACGATTCATAATGTAGCAAACGGGCAGCGGGTATTCCTCAAAAGCTATAGTAACCGGTCCGGCACCCTTCCATTGGATGTCTCGGGCCTTGCAAGCGGGATGTACGTGGTCAGTCTTACTCTCGACGGATTGGAACATGTTTATAAGATTGTGAAAAGGTAACATTCTTGTAAAGGACAGTATAAAAACCAGATAAGAAAAGCTATATTTAGTAATTGTTAGGTAAGTTATAAATGTATCATGTTCAAATTTTTAAAAAAGAGTAACAGCGCTATTCTTAAAGTTATAGCGGGCGTTTTTATTGCGTTCTGCACATTGCAGTTCACCACATCAGATCATCCCTCCCTTCAGTTAAAAAAAGACGCACATATTGTGCTGATCGGAAATAACCTGGGATCAAGGATGATGAATTATGGACATTTTGAAACTGAGATGCAGCTCCGGTATCCGGATTTTAATCTTTTCATCAGAAATATGTCTGACGGGGGGAATACCCCGGGCTTCAGACCCCATGCCAGCAGACCTTCACCCTGGGCTTTTCCGGGAGCTGAAAAGTTTCAGACAGAACTTGCGCATCCTTCAGACAGTCAGGGTCATTTTGAGACCGAAGACCAATGGCTCGACAGACTCGATGCAGATGTCATCATTGCATTTTTTGGTTATAATGAATCATTTGAAGGGCCTCAGGGTTTAGAGAATTACAAGGCCGAACTTGATGCCTTCATCAAACACACCCTACAACAAAAATATAACGGCAATACCGCTCCACAGCTGGCGATTGTATCACCAATCGCTTTTGAAGACCTTTCAAAACAATACGATCTGCCTGACGGGAAAAAGGAAAACGTAAACTTATCGCTGTATGCAGAAGCCATGAAAACAGTTGCGGCCAGCAATAACGTACTCTTTATAGACGTTTATACACCCACGAAAAAATGGTTTGATACCGCCGCTAAACCCCTTACGATTGACGGATCGCAGCTGAGCGATGACGGTTATGCCCGATTTGCCCCTTTACTGGCCGATCTGACTTTTGGCAAGGCTCCGGTAAAGGCTGAAGAAAACCGTGCCCTTGTCCACACTGCAGTACTGGAGAAGAACTGGATGTGGCATAATGACATTAAAATTCCGAATGGAGTACATGCCTACGGACGAAGGTATGACCCCTTTGGCCCGGATAATTATCCCGCGGAAATCAAAAAGATCCGGGAGATGACGCTGATCAGAGATACCGCCATCTGGCAGGCCGTAAAAGGAAAAAAGATGGATCTGGCAAAAGCAGATAAGAATACCACTCCGGCTCCGGTGGTGAAAACCAACTACGACGAAAAAAACAATGGCAGTCTGAATTACCTGACCGGAAAAGATGCACTCAATTCACTGAAAGTAGCCCCGGGATTTAAAATAGAACTATTTGCTTCCGAGCAGGAGTTTCCCGATCTGGCCAAACCCTGCCAGATCAGTTTCGACAATAGGGGCCGTCTATGGGTCGCCACCATGCCCAGTTACCCGCATTATAAACCGGGAGATGCCAAACCCAATGACAAGCTGATTATTTTAGAAGATACAGACGGCGATGGTAAAGCAGATAAAGAAACGGTCTTTGCAGATGGCCTGCACCTTCCTTTAGGATTTGAGATCACCGCAGAAGGAGTTTATCTTTCTCAGGGTACAAACTTCGTGCTGCTGAAAGATACAGATGGCGACGGCAAGGCAGACAAAAAGGAGATCCTGCTAAGCGGTTTTGATGACCACGACACCCACCACAATATTCATGCGTTTACTGTCGATCCTTCAGGAGCCATCTATATGGGCGAAGGCGTCTTTTTACATACCGATGTGGAAACTTCATACGGACCTGTAAGAGCTACCAATGGTGGTTTCTACCGCTATAGTCCTCAACGCCGTCTGCTGGAACGTACCGCTCAGCCCTACGTACCGAATCCGTGGGGAATTGCTTTTGACGACTGGGGGCAAAACTTCTATGCAGAGACCTCTGGTCCGGCAGTAAGGTGGATGTTGCCGGTTTCCGTAAAATCCCGTTATGGAGAAGAGAACGAAGCCTCAAGGGACCTGATTCAGCCAGAGCACCGTGTCCGTCCGACTTCAGGACTGGAATTTATTTCCAGCCGTCATTTCCCTGATGAATGGCAGGGCGATTTTCTGATCAACAATACCATTGGTTTCCTGGGTACCAAGCAGCATACCCTGACCGATGATGGTACGGGATACAAAAGCAGGCACAGGCAGGATCTTCTGGTTGCGCAGGATAAGAACTTCAGGCCTGTCGACATGGAGTTTGCACCGGACGGTTCCCTGTACGTAGCCGACTGGCACAACATCCTGATCGGACACATGCAGCACAACGCAAGAGATCCTCTGCGTGACCATACCCACGGCAGGATCTACCGCATCACCTATCCTTCAAGACCATTGGTGAAAGCACCAAAAATAGCAGGAGCGTCCGTAACTGAATTGCTGGACAATCTGAAATTACCTGAATACAGAGCCCGTTACCATAGCCGTGCGGAACTGCGGGGTCATACCGCTGCCGAAGTTCTTCCTGAATTAAAAACCTGGGTAGCCAAACTCGATAAGAATGATCCGAAATACGAACACCACCTTTTAGAAGCTCTGTGGGTGACCTGGGGTCTCAACAAAGTAGACAGACAACTGCTGGGTCAGGTACTGAAAGCGAAAGATTACCATGCCAGAGCGGCCGCGGTTAGGGTACTGAGGTATACCGGACATCAGGTGCCAGACCAGCAGGAACTGCTGATGCAGGCTGCCGGAGATGTACATGGCAGAGTCCGTCTGGAAGCCATTGTTGCCGCTTCCTGGCTCCCTAAAGAGAAAGGACTGGCCATTGAGGCTGAAGCGGCCAAAAAACCAATTGATGACTGGATGAGTGCTCCTTATGAAACAGCAGTAGCCCATCTGAACGGAAGATCAGTAACAGAAAAGGCAGAAGAAAAGGTAGTCACAAAACTAACAGGAGCTGCGGCTGATCTGTATGTAAAAGGCAAAGCGATCTATGCCAAAGAAGGTTACTGTATTACCTGTCACCAGCCTGATGGCAAAGGACTCCCTTCCTCAGGATTTCCCCCGCTTGCAGGCACTAAATGGGTTACCGGCAGTGAGGAACGTATGATCAAGATTGTACTGAAGGGTCTTATGGGGCCGATAGAAGTCAATGAAAAGAAATACAGCGGACAAGTACCGATGACACCTTTTGGCGGAATGTTAAAGGATGAAGAAGTAGCAGCTATACTGACTTATGTCAGAAACTCTTTCGGCAATGAAGCGCCCGCAGTTTCACCTGCTAAGGTGAAAGCTGTAAGGGCCGCTACAAAATCTAAAGTTGGATTTTACGCTCCGCAGGATCTGCTCAAGCAGCATCCAATGGAAAAATAATTTAAGAAGAGGCTTTCTGAAGCGCCTGCAGGTTGAAAATACTTGCAGGCTCAGCGCCTTCAGCAGTAAGTTCGGCAATGACGTTCTTAGCCGTGATCAGACACATGTATCTGAAAGTAGAAGCTGTAAGGCTTCCTGAATGTGGTGTAACAATTGCGTTCGGATGCTGCACAATGGCAAAGTCCGGAGCAGGAGGTTCTTCCGGCAATACATCCGCCGCGAATCCTCCAAGTTTGCCTGTATTGAGTGCAGTTAGTAAGGCTTCATGATCAATCAGTGCCCCACGGGCAGTATTGATCAATAACGCCCCCTGTTTCATCAGCGCAAGCTGAGCTGCACCAATGGTAGTTCCTGTTTCAGCAGTAAAAGGCAGATGCAGACTAATCACATCCGATTGCTGCAATACATCTTCCATAGACAAATACGTATAGGGCAAATCCTGGACGGATCTGCTCCAGTAAATCACTTTCATGCCAAAGGCTTCCCCAAGACGGGCTACACGTTTTCCAATATTGCCCATCCCGAGTATCCCCAGCGTTTTCCCGTTGAGTTCATCTCCGGAGTATTGATTGCGCCAGTTCCAGTTCCCCGCCTTAACCTGTGCGGCAGAGTGGTACATATTGCGCATCAGCATCAGCATGAGGGATAAGGTATGTTCTGCGATTGTCGCTGCGTTGGAGCCAGGCGCATTGATCACCTTAATGTTCCTTGCGGTCGCTTCGGCCACATCCACATTATCCAGACCCACACCACAGCGGGCGGCAACCTGCAGATCAGTGCAGGCCGCCATTAGCGCTTTATTAATTTGTCCTTTGCCCCGGGTGATGACCGCATCGATCTGCTGCTTAGCCAGAACATCTTTTAAAGAAGCATCATCATAGCCGGTGAATACATTCAGGTGTTCATGGAGCAGACTTAAGGCCTCATCGGCAATCGTCTCCAGCAATAAAACGTTTTTCTTCATTGGTTATTTATGGTATAAAGTCGCCTCGTCAGATCTTAACCCTCTGAAATCCTTTCTGTCAGAAACATATAATCCTTCCTGATAGAGCTCATCCTCAAATATCGCAGGATCAACTTCAGAACCCGGAGCAGAAGAGATCTCCACCAGATTTCCGGCCGGATCACGCAGAAACATCTGCATGGCGCCATCAGGCAGTTGTCTTACTTTACCCCATGGTTTGATGTCAATGGCGTTCAGTTCCTTCATGCGAAAGAAAAGACCATTGAAGTCATCCACCTGTACACAAATGTGTCCGCGAAAGGAAGTCGTATCTTCCCATTCTGAAATGTGCAGCTGCTGTTCATCATTAAATTTGAAGAACATTACAGGATAGTCAAAATGGAACGCAGCAAGTGGTTCCAGACCAAGTTCATTCTGGTAGAATTGACCTGCTTTTTCCAGGTTATCTACAATTACGGTTACGTGATTGATTTTAAGTGCTCGTGCCATAGTTAGTTTACTTTTTGTTTAAATTCATGTACAAAATCCCAGTTTGGAGTCAGTCCGAGACCGGGTGCTGAAGGTGCCGCTATCTTACCTTCTGTGACTGTGATCTGCTCTTTTACCAGTTCATACATCATCGGATTTCCGCCAAGCGAAAACTCAATGATCGTTGCCGAAGGAGAAGCAAAGGCAACATTTAATCCGGCCATAAAAGAAAATGCCGAGCCCCAGCAATGAGGTGCCAGTTCCAGCTGCTGCACGTTGGCCAGGTGACCCACACGCATCGCCTCAGAAATACCTCCTATGATGGCCGCATCCGGCTGAACCACATCCAGCGCCCTTACTTCAAGCAAATCACGGATATCAAAACTGGTATATTCACTTTCTCCGGCAGCAATAGGAATCGCAGTAGCAGATCTTACCTCAGCCGTTCCATGTCTGTTGTCCGGACTAACCGGCTCTTCAAACCAGTACAGGTTGCAATCTTCCACGCCACGGCAAAACTGCTTGGCCTCCGGTACACTGAATGTACCGTGTGCATCAGCCATCAGCTTAATGTCCGGACCAATGGCTTCCCTTGCAGCCTTTACCCTGTTGATGCTGTTCTGAACGGTTTCATCCATAATTCCCACACGCATTTTCACACCCCTGAATCCTTTGGAAACATAACCGTTCAGCTGCGCGCCGATGTTGTTCACGTCCGCCCATCCGCCACTGGCGTAGGCCGGCATAAAGTCCCGGCAGGTACCGCCAAGCAACTCCGCAACCGGAACATTCAATGCTTTTCCTTTCAAATCCCATAAAGCAGTGTCTATACCGCTCATTGCAGATACCGTAAGCCCTCTTCTGCCAAGGATCGGAAATTTCCTGCCTCTTGACAGCGCATAGTGATCACGGGTGCCATTGTACATTTCTTCCCACAGACGGGTAATGTTTCTGGCGTCTTTACCCATTAAAACAGGTTTAAGCTCATTCTCCACACAGCTCACAATCGAAGCACATACCCCTGACGAACCTACGGCAGCTTTGGCTTCACCAAAACCCTGAAGTCCGTCTTCTGTGGTAATGACCACAAGCGTCATGTCAAAATTCGTAAGCAGTCCGTAATCGGAAAAGTGTTGTTTTTCTTTAGGGATCGGGCAGCGGAGCCAAAAAGCTTCTACATTAGTTATCTTCATTTTTTAAATCGTCGTTTGAGGTACTGTAATTAAATTGGATAGGGTATCGAAAGATTTGCGGGTAAGCATGCTGTAAAAGTCTTCAGTAACCGAAGTACTGCCATGATCTTCCAGGAATTTCTTCTGTTCAGATGACAGATCCTCAGGATCTTCATCAATGGAATTTGGATAAGGGTTGGCAGGCGTACGGTCTATAGGGGAGCAGAACTCCACAGAAAGTACATCGTCATAACCTATTTCCTGAAGCGTACTGATGATCTTAGGCCAGTTCAGATTACCCATTCCCGGTGCCATGCGGTTGTTGTCTGCCACGTGAAAACCGATCAATTTCCCTTTTGCTCTTCTGATCGCTTCAAACATATCATCTTCTTCAATGTTCATGTGAAAAGTATCCAGGCATACGCCACAGTTCGGACCTACCGCCTGAGCCAGTGCCAAAGCCTGGTCACCCCGGTTAACGAAATAGGTTTCAAAGCGGTTGATCGGTTCTATACCAAGTAAAATACCGGATGCTTCCGCATATTCATATACTTCCTTCATAGAATTCACCGCCCATTCCCATTCTTCGTCGGGTCTGCCGTCAGGAACTATTTTGCCGACAGTACCGGGTACTACCGATACCATGTGGCCGTCCAGCTCTTTGACCATTCTGACTACATCTTTTACATACTGTACAGATTTTGCCCGCTGGGCCTCATCTCTGGCCAGCAGATTGCGATCCTCCAGCATCAGGGTAACAGACCCCCAGCAGGTTAAATTATACTCTTTTAACAGTTTCCTAACCTGATTGGTGTCATAGTGCTCAGGACTCCCCGCAATTTCCAGTTTAGTGTAACCCAGACTGGAAACCCTGCGGATGGTCGTTTCTATAGTCTCGGCCCGCATCCAGTTGTGTATTGAAAGCTCCATATTTATAATTGGTTTTTGAGTGTTTCGAATTGTTAACAAGCCATCATGGCTCTCTGTAAGGAACGTCCATGTCTATTTTTCCAGCCCATTTCTTAGGAACAGGCAGGCTCAATGTCCAGTGAACCGCATTGATCACCAGGCGCTGCAGACCTTCTTCCTTAAAATCCTGAGGATGGCCCAGCGTAGTCATAAAAGTTCTGCCACCGGCAGCCGTTTTCCAGGTCCAGGCCACAGGATTGTCTTTGGCCGGTTTATCAGGATTTACAGATTTACCCATCAATAACCAGGTTGAACCTTTTGAAGGATAGTCCGGAATCACATGGTAGAGCCAGGAGACTGCGTGAAACTGCTGAGGTACGCCTGTTAATATCGGGTGTTTAGCTTCTGCAGCGATCACAGAGACATCCGTAGTAGAATTATGTCCGTAGTGTGTATGACCAGATTTGCCCCATCCCGGAGGCGCTCCAAGTGCAAATTCCCCAAAGGCGTTCCATTTTTCCGAAGGATGACCTGCAGGGAAATTAAACGCATGCGTGGTGGTTCTGAAACCCATCACCGGCTTCCCAGATTTCAGGTAGTCATCAATGTATTTCAGCTGATCTTCCGGCAAGCGGCGCCAGCGTAAAAAGAATACCGCCAGATCCGCATCTTTCAATGCTTCCAATCCGGGGATGTTCTCTTCTGAATTGTGGTCGGGTGAAGATTTTAATACAATGGTACGCATACCGTAGTTCTTTTCCAGTTCAGCAGCAATGAGCGGCATGGTAGCTTCACTGCTGTATTCATGATCGCCGGTCACGAACACTACCAATGGTTTTTTTGAAGATTTTGTCTTGTTTTGTGCCGCAGCATAGAAAGGGCCCGTTAGCAACGTGCATGCGATCACTAAACATATGATTCCCCTGAGGTTTTTCATTATGGTTCTTTTTAGGTTTCTTATTTGGTGTTAAGCAAAAATTAAAAATAGGATTATTTAAGCATAAATCAAGTAATTAAGTAAGGATTTTATGCATTTATACTAAATAAATGCCCCTAAATGGGTATTGCAGGAGGAACACCTTACCGCTAATTTTGGGGTAATAATCAATTTCAAAGAAATGAACTCCAGATTGCAAAGCAAGCTCATTTGTGCCATTATCCCCTTATTGATCACCTTTTCCTTATCCTGTAAGAAAAGTGAATCAAAAATTGAAGATACTGAGCCGGATAAGCCAGCTCCTGTTACCAGAATTGTGATTGAAAATACCACCAGCGCACCAGCAGAAATCATTCAGTTTACTATTGCTGAAAATGCGGCTGCACAACAGCAGGTTACCGGCAAACTTGGTACAGAAGAGGTAAAAGTGGTCATCAATCAAAACATAGCTTATGTCATGATGCCTGGCCTCGCAGATGGTAATTATGAACTGAGTTTTACCTCTGGAGGTAAAAATTATACAGGTGCTGTTCAGCTTAAGGCAGTTGCCAATGTGAAAACTGCTGATTTCTACGCCTCAGGATTTCAGGACTCCATAGCAACATTTATTTCCAGACTGGAGCGTGTTGCTGAATCCTCCACTGCTACTTCCATACAAAAGCAGGATGCCGCCCGGGATGCCGGAACTTATAGTGCAGCATTAAAAGATTTTAATGAGCAATACCAGAAACTTCCGGCTTCCGGAAAGCTCGAGTTTGCGCAGTTTATGGCCGTCCACAAACCTGTGGTTGACGAACTGGTGCAGGCAAATCTAGAAATGACTTCAGCATTTGCGCAATTGCAGGAGATCAGCAGACTAAAACAACAGCAATCCATAGGAATCGTTAGTTCCGGCAAGATCTCCAGTGCGCGCACGAGCAGCACTGCGGGAATTCTAAACAGTAAAATATTTGATCTCGAAGAAGCGCAAAAGGAAGCCATCACCAGATGGTTGAAATCATCCTACGTGATGTCCAGAAATATTGCGAAGCTGGCAGGCGTTCTCTATGCAGGTCCTGTAATTGCGGGTGCAGTTCCTGTTTTAGGTACCCTTGCCGTAGGTATCGCCGCCGGATACCTGATTATTCAGGTTGCAGAAAGTGTTTCTGTTAATCTGACTGCGATGAACGACCTGATCGATCAGGTGCTGCTCCCTTACGAGGGGTTAACCCTTTCACACCTCAGCACTTCAGCTACAGTAGATCTTTTTGAAAATCAGCAGGTCAAATCCGGCAATGGAATTGCGACCTATAAGTTATTTGATCAAAGCGACAACACATCGCCTTCAACGGGAAGTTTCATTAAAGATTTTCTAGGTAAAATGGTGGAGTACAGGACCAGCATCGGCAATTTCCTGGAAAAAATACCGGCAAGATTTAAACCCGCAGTAAAACTCAGGACCCTTGCAGAGGCCATTCAGAAACGAGTTAAACCGGTTCACAACAAATACGTTAAAATTGATAATGTCAGCAATCCCCAGGTCACCTTTACCGTTGAGGAACTTAGCGACGGCACCTATAAGATCACTGCAAATACCCAGGAAAAAACTGATCAGTCATTTACCTATGACATCACATACAGCAATACAGATTTTTCGGCTAAGGGTTTAAAGAAGACCATCAGCGCCAAAGTCAAAGCAGACGTCGACTCCATTGCCCTGTATAAAGCGGCAATAGTCGGCGATTGGATCAATACCTGGTATGGCGGAGGCTATGACAACACCAGGGACAAATATCATCTCAATGCATTCGGAACAGGGCAAAGAACCTATACCAGTGATGCAAACAGAGGAAGCGATATCCCAGACGGAGATTATTACAATACCCTAACCTGGTCTGTGTCTAAAATCGGAAATGACTACTACCTGTACATGCCATTCAACAACAGGAATATTGCTTTCGGTGGAAAACTTACGGGCTATCCTAACCTCCAGGTCAAGTCTTTCCCGGTGTACGGCTCTACCTCAATCTATACGATTATGAAAAGGCAATAATGAATTTGATACGCTTTCATGCAGCAGGGTGCTGTTCAAATATGAGTGCCAGTAACTCATACAACTGAGGATGCCTCTGCTGCAATTTTTCAGGCTTTTCAAAGAAGTATTCCGATACCACTGCAAAAAACTCCGCCTCATTGGTTAAGGCATAAGGATTAATATCAGACTTTCCCGATTCAATGCGCTGCATTTCCTCATGCATCAGCCGGAACCAGGGCAGGGTATATTCATGAGCCATGAGGTTTTCAGGAATTCCGTCCGTAGCACCGTCTGATTTATCCAGCAGATGCACAAACTCATGAATCGCGGTATTTTCATTTCCCGCAGATTTTGAAAAGCCATGGACCAGCGCAGCCCTGGAAAGCAGCATCTGTCCGTTCATATAACCGGAACCCACCATCCCCATAATGTTGCGGCTTCCGCCTTCAAACTGAAAATCTTTATCGAAAGTATCCGGATAAAGGATCACATTGCTCAGGTTGTTGTACTTCCATCCCGGAAAACCAAATATCGGAATGACGGCACTTGAAGCAATGAGTACCTTATCGAGATCAGTGACCGTTGTCCCCACACCCTCGATGCGCACATATCCCAGAAATTCGCTGACCATTTTTTCAAATCTCCGCTTGTTCTCTTCAGTTAGTTTTTTGTAGAAATCCACCTCATTGCCAAGTAGTCCGGTATAGTTCTGAATTTCTTCCGTGATAGGTTCCGCTTTAACTTTTTTATTTCTGATCAGTAAATAAGTAACGATAGAAATGATGACAATGGCTATTGATAAAGGGATCATAAAATGTTTACTGTGCTTATTTTGTTACGTTAATAAAAGCAATATACAACCTTCAGCCGTTTCATTGTTTATCATTTTTTTTAACTTGCATCCTCAGTACATTTTTTTAACCAGTATAAACCTGCATATGAAACTATCCGCAAGATTTATTTATTACAGTTTCCTGATGATGACCTTGATTTTCATCAGCACAAAAAGCTTCGGACAGCAGACTGCGGAAAGGCAGAATAATATTTTTTACTACCCGGATTCCAACTCTGTTAAAGACCCCTATATCAAATCTCAGTGCAGGCTGGATGTCTATTACCCTAAAAATGTGAAGAACTACGCCACCATAGTCTGGTTTCATGGCGGAGGTATTACCGGCGGAGGAAAAGAAATTCCAAAAGAACTGATGGATAAAGGAGTGGCAGTGATCGGAGTAGGTTACCGCCTGTCGCCCAAAGTTCATGCACCGGCCTATATAGAAGATGCCGCGGCGGCAGTAGCCTGGGTGTTCAATCATATCGAACAGTACGGAGGCAGCAAAAAACTGATCTTCGTTTCCGGTCACTCCGCCGGAGGATACCTGGGGTCAATGATCACTTTAGATAAGCAATACCTGAATAAATATAAGATCGATGCCAACAACATTGCCGGCCTCATTCCTTTTAGCGGACAAGCCATTACACATTTTACCGTCCGGCAGGAGCAGGGCATAAAAGACACCCAGCCCACTATTGATAAATATGCACCTTTGTATCATGTACGTGCAGACGCCCCGCCAATGCTGCTCATCACCGGCGACAGGGAAATGGAGTTGCTGGGCAGATACGAAGAAAATGCCTACCTCAACAGAATGATGAAACTGGCAGGGCACAAATCCACAAGATTATATGAACTTCAGGGTTTTGATCATGGCGGGATGGCAGTACCCGCATTCCCCTTATTGTTAAAAGAAGTAGCTCAGCTCAAAAAAACGATTGTAAAATAAGAAAGGGAAAACCTCAACGCATCGCTATCCTGCAGATCAAACCAGGCCCTCTCTGATGCACATGGCGATCAGCTCCGAGCTGTTTTTTACACCCGCCTTACGAATGATGTTCTTACGGTGCTGTTTAGCGGTATGCAGGGAAATGAATAACTGGTCAGCTACCTTTTTACTATTATACCCCGCGGCCAGAAGGCCGACGATCTCCCGTTCACGGGTAGTAAATATTTCTCCGGCTTCTACCTGATGCTCTAAAGGCACATCAAAAACCCAGAAGCCGGACTTGCCATTAACCCCCGTCAGTGTTGCTTTGTAGCTGTTTGCCGTTGAAAGATGTTCGATGTCTGTATGTATATTTATTGCCCTGCAAAGTTTGCCCTTGTCATCAGTAGTCAGGGCGAGTGCCTGATGATGAAATAATTTGTATTTACCGTCGGCCGCCAGCATGCGGAAACAATAACCGCTTTTGTATTTTGTGATGTTGTCCCATCCATGGCGGTACACAAAGTCATAGGTCATAGATTCTGCCCTGGTCACATGCCCCATATCTTCCGGATGAATCCGTTCAATAATGTCATCAATCCTGACAGATACCGGATCAAGCCCAAGTACCTCCTTTATTTTTGGAGACATAAACTTGATCTCCCGGTCATGAAAATCCACGATATAATAATAATGCGGACCTGACAAAAGAAATGATGCCAGCAAACCCTGAATGTCCATCTCAGGAATTCCTGTATCTACCTTGACTGGCAATTTGCCGTTTTTATCCCAGACCGCATGCAGTTTCTGCTTTTGTGAGTTCATAAATGATATCCCTATGATTATGATTTACCTGCGAAATGATAATGATAAGAAAACTCGGGCAAATTACCTAAGCCTATATGAAATGTTACAAGTAATGATTGCTGATGACGAAACCAAGGATCAGCACCTCCTCATTATGTTCAAATACAAGAAGATTTGACGAATTCTGTACCGGATCCGCATTGGCAAGCCAGAATCTGTATCTGTCAAAATCCCCGGTAACCTGGTTTTTGATCAGGAGCAGTAAGTCCTCTGCCTCATCCGGCGGGAGCCAGGGTTGTATAATGACTTCCAGTATGCTTTCAGAAATATCATTTAAAGGTATCAAAGTGATGCCCTGTCCTGAAACGTCCATGCTCAATGCACCCTGTTTTTGCAAGGCAATGGTTATATCAGCGGCCAGCTCTCCGGAAGCCTCCTGCTGCAAAAGAAAGGCCGATAGCAAACGAAAATCATCCGGGTGTACAAAACGTTTGTTATATGTTCTGCTCAGTACCTCCAGATAACCATTGATATAACCCAGCTGATAAGATTTTCCCTGTGTAATAACAGATTCATTCACAAACGTCATCTTTCAAATCTCTGATTAAAGCCATCACAAAAAAATACCTACAAATAGGTATTTTAAGGGATTATATTCGCTCAGCACCTACTCATATTTCAGCGCATCAACAGCATTTGCTTTAGCGACTTTAAAACTCTGCAAACTCACTGTCAGCAAAGCGATGCCAATAGAGATCAGTGCAGCCGCTACAAAGGGATCAACCGCAAACGGAATCTTATAATCATAATTTTTAAGCCAGTTGCTGGTCAAGATGTAGGCTATTGGAAAAGCGATCACATTCGACAACAATACCAGCTTCATAAAATCCTTGTTCAGCAGGATCAGTATCCCGCTCAGATCAGCACCGAGGACCTTCCTGATGCTGATCTCCTTTTTGCGCTGCTCCGCCATGTAGAGCGCAAGACCAAACAGACCCAAACAAGAGATTAAAATGGCAAAGCCACCAAACAAGTTAGAGAGCACACTCAGCAAATGCTCCGTTTTCAGTTTATCCGCCATATCCTGATCTACAAACGTCAGCTGCAGGGGATAGGCAGGATTCAGCTGCTGGCTGATGCGTTTAATAGTGCCCATCGCCGCAGTTAAATTCTGTTCCGGGTTCAGCCTTAACAGTAAAGACCGGCTCCGGACCGGATTGTAATAGAAAAAAGTAGGAAGCGCTTTTCTTCCCAAAGCCTCATTTAAATAATTCTCCACCACACCGATGATCTTCAGCGAAGAATTATCATCCCATTTTACGCTGGTGCCAACCGGATTTTTGATGCCCATCTTATCCGCCAGGCTTTGGTTGATCAGGATGGAAGCCGAGCTATCCGCAGGAAATTCAGGAGAGAAATCCCGTCCGCTGACCATCCTCGCTCCAATAGTTTTGGTGAAATCATAACCCACGCTTCTGAAGTCAAAAATAGAATTGTCATTCGCCGGCTTGCCCGGCCAGCTGAATGAGCTGGTGATCTCGCCGCTTTCCGTAAAGGACTGCGCAAATTCGGCGGCAGAAACAATAGCTCCTGACTTTTGCAGCTCGGACTTGAATAATTTCAGCCTTTCCGGATTTTTATAAAGCCCTTCCAGCGGCATCTGAACCAGGTTGTCCTTGGCAAAACCCAGAGGCGCATTCTTCATAAAGCTGATCTGTGAATACACCACAATTGCACAAATGATCATACAGATCGAAAGCGTAAACTGCAGCACCACCAGGACCTTACGTACAGGCAAAGAAGATTTTCCGATATTGGTATTGCCCTTCAGCACCCTGACAGGAATAAAAGAAGACAAATAAAAAGCAGGATAACTGCCCGCCAGAAAACCAGTGATGAGGGTTAATGCAGCCAGTGTGCCCCATAACTGAAAGGAACGGTAATCGATGCTCATCGAGATGTCCAGCAAATTGTTAAAATAAGGCAGGCACAACTCCAGCAGCCCAAAAGCGACCACCGTAGCGAGGAAGGAAAACAAGACCGATTCCAGCATGAACTGTCCCATTATCGTTTTCCGGGTAGACCCCAGTGCCTTGCGCACACCAACCTCTCTCGACCGTTTTTCCGACCTCGCAGTAGACAAGTTCATGTAATTGATGCCGGCAATCAGCAAAATGCAAAAAGCCAGAAAGCCAAACAGCCGGACCTGTTCTATTCTGCCCCCGGCAGGTTTGCCGTTCTCAAACACATTATACAGGTGAAACTTAGCATAAGGAAAAAGAAAAGCCTCCAGCTGTGTGTCGGGGTCGTGGGACCTGATCATCTTTCTGATGGCGGCATCCGTCGCTGCAAAGTCCGCTTCTTTCTTCAGTTTGAAAACAGTGGCGCAGGTAATGGCACCCCAGCCATTTTCTTTGTCACCAGGATGCTCCTGATCAAAAAAAGCCCAGCTCAGCAAAGCATCAAACTGTAAACTCTGGTTTTTAGGCAGGTCCTTCAGTACACCGCTAACCTTCAGTAATTTCCTGTTGTCATATTTCAGGGTCTGACCCATAGGGTTCTGATTCCCGAATAATTTTTTTGCCGTAGCCTCCGTAATCACTACCGCATCCGGCGTACTCAATGCCGTAGCCGCATTTCCATGGATAAACGGATAATTAAAGATCTGAAGGTAAGAAGGATCCACACTTCTGGACTCCAGTTTGAAGCTCTGCCGGCCATGATTAAATAACTTATTGTCGTCACCGCCCAGTGCCATCCTGCTGGCTAATTCAATGCCCGGTACAGTTTGTTTTGCTTCCGCTGCGAGCTTATTGGGAGTTGCAATCGAAGTCACCAGCTTGCCGTTGATGTCCAGGTTGAGCCTGCTAAAATAAACCCTGTCGATATCCTTAAACTGTTTGTCAAAATTCCATTCATAATTAATATAAAGCAACAGCAGCAAACAACAGGTCATGCCAATAGCCAGGCCACCGATGTTGATCAGCGAAAAGCTTATATTCCTGCGTAGGTTCCTTAATGCAATTTTGAAATTTAGTTTAAACATATCGTGTATTGATGAGTTGATCAGGCTGAGGACCAACACTGTGCCATAAATTAAATATAGGTTAATTGTTTGCTAAAGAGTGTTTTGCCTGTATTATGCAATGGTACTCCGTTCGGAAACGAACATGCAGCGTACACAATTGGACAATTAAGGATTACTTTGTACCCGGTTCTGTTCATCCCTCGCCCCGTTCCGGTCCCTGAACCGTTTGTTATCCTTCGCATTCCTGCTGATCTTATAACTGAACGAAAGCATGACCGATCTGCTGTCCCCCCGTTTTTCATAAGTGGCATCTGAACCAGCCACATTCAAAACCCTGCCACGGGTGATCGCCGAATAAAACAAATCACTGCCGCTCAATCCGATCGAGGCATTCCCCTTCAGCAACTGCTGTTTAATCCCCGCACGCAAAGCGGAAATCCCCCTGCTGGTGTTTTGCCCGGAAAATGACCTGCCACCCCAGTTCATGACCAGCTCCGCTGTGCAGCTTTTGCTGATCGTTAAACGGTTAAACCAGTTAAAAGAATAAGCATAAAAAGTAGTATCGATCCGCTTGCTGCCCAGCAGCGCATTCATGTGCACCCGCTCCGGATTTACCGAAAAATCCGCATTCCACCACTTGAAAACATCCTTGTTCCAGGTCAGCATCAACCCGGCGATACGGAGATTACCCGTATTCTCCGGACGACTCACATAGACATCCCCAACCGGCCTGATCACTTGTCCGCTGATGTCAGAAATATCAGAGTAATAGAGCACCGTATTCAGCTGTTCCCTGAACACATGCGTAAACTCAAAGTTATTGGTAAAGTCAGGTCTTAAAAACGGATTACCCGATACCTGGTTATAGCGCTGTACCAGTGACAGAAAAGGATTGAGCTTGTCATAACCCGGTCGGCCGATCCGCCTGCCATAGCTAAAGAAGAACTGGTTGGCGTTGGTCGAATCCGGTTTAAAAGAAAGAAACAGGGTCGGGAAGACATTCAGATAACTCCGGTTGAAAGACGAATCTGCCACCGCTGCATTTCCAAACTGATGCCCCTTAGATTGCGTCTGTTCCGCTCTTAAACCCGCCTGCACACCAAGCCTGCCAAATTCCTTATAACCCTCCACATAAGCCGCCCCGATCGTTTCATCATACCTGAAACTATTGCTGCGGTTGTCGTCAGGCCGTTCAGTAATCCCTTCACCTGCAAAATAGGCCGCTTCGTTATCGGTGCTTACCCGGCTCATTTTAAGTCCGGTATTTAACCTCAAACCAGACTTAAAAGGCAGACTGAAATCGGTCTTTGCCGAATAAATACTGATCTCCCTTGGCAGGGCACCCCTGATCCTTTCCTTATTTAACAGCACATTTTCCGGTGAAAAAGTAAGATTACTAAAGATCTGATCGATCTGTGTATGGTATTTCCCGTAATCCAGATCAACGCTGAGTTCCCTGCCCAGTGAATCAAACTGATGCGTCATATTCAGGTTCAGCAAACCATTCCTGAATTTATTGTTCACATCATTCGACGAATAAATAGACGAATCCAAAAGAAAAGCACCGTTCAGCATCCGGTTCCGGTTATTACCTCTTTCTACTACCGAGTTCCTGTTCCCATTCAGGATGATCCCGATAGTGGTCTTTTTATTCAGGTAATAATCCGCACCGAGCTTCAGGTTTCCGCTGTTCCGTGTATAGACGATCTCGCTCTCCTGATCCAGCGTGGCTGCAACCGCACCCTGATCATCTATAAAACGCCTGACCGAAGCACCATGCTCAAAATCCTTCGGACTGCCTGCCCCCGCATTAAGAAAGAGGTTCAGTTTGCCCTGACGGTAATTCATATTTACAGAACCGTTTACTTTGCGGTAGACACCTGTACCCGCATTACCGGAAATGCCAGCATTATATCCCGGCTGTTTGTTCTTTTTGGTGATGATGTTGATCACGCCGCCACCACCTGCTGCATCATATTTAGCCGGGGGATTCGGCATCAGTTCGACCTTATCCAGCAAGTCCGTCGGCAACGACTTCAGGTAAGCGGCAAGGTCCGAACCGGACAAATAAGTCAGCTTACCATCCACATAGATGGTTGCACCCTTGCCCATCAGGTTGACCTGCCCATCATCCGTTATCCTCAGGCCGGGCAAGCGGCCCAGCAGATCCAGCGCGTCAGTACCTGCGGCCGTCACAAATCCGGCTACATTAACCACCGTACGGTCTATCTTCCGTTCAATCATTTTTTTTCGGGTCCTGATATTGACCTCCTTCAGGAATTTTTCATCCCTAAGTGTATCTTTTTTCAAAGAGTCGGTTCCTTGTTTCTTATCCTGCGCACCGGCAGACAGAAACCCGGTAAGCAGCAGCAGTAAAAAGTATTTTTTCATCATAGCGGGTTTTGGTTTATGGTGTCCAAATTACTTTTGATGATGCCCCGCAAAGAGCCTAATCGTTGAACGCCGGAATCACCTCGATCAACACTTGAAAATTCAGGGTTTGTTTTTTAGGAAATAGCTTAGTTTTGGATTATGAAAATGAAGACGGGATTACTGATCACCGCTTTCCTGGTGTTTTACAGTTTGATACACCTGGGGCGATACCTGCCGGACCTATACAACGGCCACTTCAGCCTCGTAGACGAACGCAGCTATGATGTCCGCTTTTTCGAACTGTTTACCGATATCCTGGTCTCTTTCCTGTTTACACTGAGTACTTACCTTGCGCTCTATTTTTTCTACCCCGCCAAAAAATATTTCCTGCTTGGTGCTGCGCTGCTTGCCGCATTTGTAACCTGCTTTGTCATCAACTATATGGCTGCCTGGCTAACTGCACCCGAACCGCTCCGGCTGTCCAGATTTTTCAGGGGGCAGGTACTTTACCAGGCTTTCTATACCATTTTTGCGATGGTGTTTTACTTTCTGCGTTATGCCCAGTACACTGAACTGCAGCAGCGTGAACTGGCTATACAAAACCGGGATTCAGAACTGTCCTTTCTCCGGTCACAGATCAACCCGCATTTTCTGTTCAACAACCTCAACAACATCTATTCGATGGTCTACCACAAATCAGATCAGTCACTGGCCGCCATCTCCGGCCTGTCCGAATTGCTGAGGTATATGCTGTACGATACCAGTGAAACCATCAGCCTGGAAAAAGAGATCCATTACATCGAAAAATACATTGCCCTCGAGCAGCTGCGTTTTGAAATACCCAGCCAACTTAATTTCAGTTATCCCGAAGATGCCGCTCAAATTCAACTGCCGCCATTACTGCTCATTCCCTTTATCGAAAACGCCTTTAAACACGGAGGGGTCGCCTTTGACCATACCTGGCTCGACATTGACATCCGCATCAGCCCGGATCAGGAAATCATACTCCGCTGTACGAATGACGTTGCTCCGAAACGCAAAGACCAGACTGGTGGAATCGGAATCGGCAACGTACGCAAAAGACTGGCGCTGCTCTATCCCGGCAGTCATCACTTGCATATTGAACAGCAGGAGCATACCTTTAAGGTGGAACTCAGTTTAGAAAGCCGTAAATGAAACCAGTACATCCCATTTCCTGTCTCGTTGTCGATGACGAATTCCCGGCCGTAAAACTCCTGGCAGACTATGTGCAGAAAACTCCCGGGCTGGAACTCCTGCTCAAAACCACCTCCGCGCTGGAGGCGCTCAGCTACCTGAATCAGCACCAGGTCGACCTCGTGTTTATGGATGTGCAAATGCCCGAACTCAGCGGTATCGAACTCATGAACATCATCAGCAATACCGGTACAAGAGTGATCCTTACCACAGCTTATACCGAGTATGCCATAGAAGGCTATGAACACGACATTGTAGACTACCTCCTGAAACCCATTACCCTGGAGCGGTTCCTCATCTCCGTCAATAAAGCCAGGACGCGGATCAGCAGCGAGAAAGCGCTAACTGCGGGCACAGCCTCCGCTCCGGCCACGCCATACATTTTCTTAAAAACCGAGTACCGCCTGCAAAAAGTCCTGCTCTCCTCCATCCTCTACATCGAGGGGCTTGGCGATTACATTACCCTGCACACCACCACCGGAAAAATCCTTTCCCTGGAGCGCATGAAGAACATAGAAGAAATCCTGCCTTCAGGCAATTTCCTGCGCATTCACAAATCCTATATCGTCAATATCGACCAGATCGATTACCTCGAAAAAGGCCGCATCATCATCAACAAAGAATACCTGCCGGTAGGAGAGTCCTATAGGGAAAAAGTAAAGCAAAAGATCGGCCCCGGAAGCTGAATTTCAGGAGACAATCTCCCGATACTAAGTCATACCTGCCAAATGCTCAGTTGGCATTGCCGGCGGGTCTTATAAAATGCACTTTTGAACTATAAGAATTAACGCTTACACTCAGAAACCATGAAAATCAGAATCTCTTTAATACTGCTTTGCTTGCTGATCACCGGCATATTAGCACCCTCAGGGAAGGCACAGAAACAAGAAAAGAATCAGGAACCCGAAGGCAGATTTACTATTCATACCAGTAATTCTACATCTTATTACAGTACCAGCGACCGAACACTTTATCTAGGAGTACAATACCTGCAGAAAATAAAAACAGAGAGAAATAAAGATGAAATATCAGGCAAGTTCGAAATTGGACTATACAGCAGGTTAAATCCTAAAATAGATCCGAAAATCAATATTTATGGTGCCCCGGTCAGATCCGTCAGCAAAACTTATCCAAGCTATATCATTCCGGACAGTTCGGCGGTTGTGCTTGTGGCCTTAGGGATTGCCCGTGGAAATGTGAAAGACTATAAGTATCGTGTCGTAAAAAACGACAGCATTGAAGTCGTGCCCTGGTCGCCAATTCCCAGCCTTGAAAAGAAATATGGTGCTGAGGTTCCTTATGGCGCAATCGGAACATTCAGATCTCCCGGAGACATCATCATGGTCGAAGTTGTCAATACCAAGGACTACAGCATCAGGGACGGGGTGATCTACGATTGGAGGGTAGATTACAAACCGAGGATGGCGGGCCTCAGTGCAAATGCTTCGGGAAACTATTACGAACTTCTGGATCTGGAGAAAAGCAAAAACTATGCAAAAAAGTCCACGGATGGCAGTTTTCCTGTACAGCTCCGGTTTCCGGCCGATTCTTTGCTGGGCATGGGCCTCCGCTTCAGGCACCATGAAACCATTCCTTACGACATCTTTCTGGAAAAGATGAACAACGATTCGGTAGCTGAATCCGCTATGCTGAAGAGTTACCTGCAAGACGATTACTGTTTTGCCGATCACGACTGGCTGCGGAAACCCGGTAAATACCGTTATAAAATTGTCAGGGCTGAATCTATACCAGGGCAGTACGATAAAACCCAGGCCTTATACATCCCATTTGAAATCAAACCGCCACCACCTCCAACAGGAGAAAAAAAAGTATCCCTTAAACAAACGCTCCCATATATTATCGCAACACTCTCGGGTGTTGCTTTATTGTTTTTTATCTATTACAGGCGCAACCAGGTCAAACTCAAAACTGCCGGAAGAGAAAAACAAATGGCAGCACTAAAACTGAAGTCCATCCGGAGCCAGCTCAACCCGCATTTTATGTTCAACGCACTGACCTCCATTCAAAACCTGATCAACAAAAATGACATCAAAGGCGCCAACTATTACCTTTCCATCTTTTCCGGACTCACCCGGCAGGTCCTCGACAGCAACAACGAAGAATTGCTGAGCCTGGAAGAAGAACTCAAAATCCTGGACGATTACCTGCAAATGGAGCAGCTGCGGTTCGGCTTTCAGTACGAAATCCAGACAGATGAAGACCTGAACCAGGCCAATATTGAGATTCCGGCGATGCTGCTGCAACCCTTTGTAGAAAACGCTGTAAAACACGGCATATCCGGCATGAAGCAGGAGGGAAGGATCCGGATCATCATCCGCAAAGAAAACCAGGATCTGGTCCTGTCTGTAACCGATAACGGTAAAGGCTTTGTTCCCGATCCCCAAAGCAGCGGCTATGGCCTGAAACTGAGCCGGGAGCGGGTAGAGCTGCTCAATCAAATATATAAAGATCAATCCCTAACTTTGACCATCGCTGCCCATGAAGGCAGCACTATTACCCTGCGTTTACTAAACTGGATATCCTGATGATCACAGCCGTTATTATCGACGACGAAGCCAATAACATTGAAAACCTGCAGCTCATCATCGGGCAGTATTGTCCGGACGTTCAGATCGCAGCCACTGCCGAAAATGCCGCCGACGGAATTAAGATCATCGACCGGCACCAGCCCGACCTCGTGCTGCTCGACATCCAGATGCCCCAGCAGTCCGGATTTGATTTGCTGAGCGCATTGCCCGGGATCAAATTCGAAGTCATCTTTATCACCGCCTACGACAAGTACGGCATCCAGGCGATCAAATTTTCCGCACTGGACTACCTGCTCAAACCCATCAATATCCAGGAATTTCAACAGGCCATTGCCAAAGCCAGACAAAGAATCCAGGACAAAAAGAAGAACTACAGTATCGAGAACCTGCTGGAATATGTCAGAACCGGAACCAAAGAACCTAAAATAGCCCTGCCCACCCTAAAGGAAACCATGTATGTAAAGATCACCGATGTGATCCGATGCGAGGCCGCAAACAATTATACCACCTTTTACCTCCAGAATCAGGAAGAAGTCATCGTCTGCAAAACACTCAAAGAATTTGCAGATTTGCTCAAACCACACGATTTTATCCGCACCCATCAATCACATCTGGTCAACCTGCATTGCGTGAAAAGCTATCTGAAAGAAGACGGCGGTACCTTACTGCTGGAAAACCTGCATAAAGTACCCATCTCCAGACAAAACAGGGAAATTGTGAAAGCCCGGCTGAATATGCTTGGCAGTTAGCCGGTTTAGATAAATACTATTAAACCCTAAAGCACCTTGCCATCCTTGTCGATCTTTACAATCACCGGAACATACCTGTAGCTTAAAGGAATGACATGGTTGGCAAGAAATATAGACCCGCCGCCTTTAAGCGGCTTTACAGTAACCGGCCAGCTGTCTGCACAGCAGGTATAAGCGCCATCCACGGTTCTTGAACCCGTAGTCCTGTAGGTCCATTTATAAACTCCTGAACCCGAGTAACCATATAGCGTTGCCCTGTAGCCATTTCCATGCTCCTCCGCCAGGACGGCAATGTCACCATCCTCCGTTGCTGCAGTAGAAAAGATCGGAGAACTTACCAGTCTTCGTTCCAGAAACTTTCCCTCCGGAGACAGGATAAACAACGCCTCCGTAAAACCAGCTCCAATCTGATAGTTGCCATTCTTCATCTTTGAACCCCTTGCTAAAGGTGTATTCTCGCCATTCAACGCCCATTGTACGGTGCTTTTCCAGGCAACAGACCCGTCTAATTTCAGTTTTACCAGGGCCAGTGAATCACATTTGCAATTGGGTATTTTATCGCCCTTTTTATTAGCAGGAACCACATAACCATCCGCTTCCACAATGACATTCCTCGCCTGATCCAGGATCAGATCTCCAGCTCCAAAAAACCTTTCCCATTCCACAACCCCTTCGCTGTTCAGTTTTACGATCAGTGTTTTTGATACAGGCTTCCAGTTTTCATAGATGATTCGTGATCCGGTCAGTATAAAGCCAGCTCCGGCAGTTTCCTGAATCTTGTAAAAATCGTCATTTTCACCATAGACTTTAGACCAGATTTTTTCACCTTCAGGAGTCATTTTTATGACCTCATTAAAGTATTGATTCCTGGATAGCGTTCCCGTAGCGATCAGATTCCCATCAGTGCATTCCGAGATTGAACCCAGCTGTACATCAGGAGAGAAATTCTTCAGAGCCTTTTGTTTAAGGTCACTGCTGATCCTCATCAGGAAATGGTTTGTGAAATACATATTGTTGTCCATATTCGCCGTACTCCCAATCAAGATAATGTCGTTATTCCTCAGTTCCAGCAGATCTGTCGCAGTAGTGGTAAAGTTCGTTGCTACCGGAAAATATTTTTCACCCAGCACCACCGAAAGCTCCAGTTCCGAAGCCTCAGCAGTCACTTCACCACGGCTGGTGATCAGCTTTACTTTATACTTGCCCGAAGCCGTGTATTTGTGTGCCGGATGTCTTTGTGCTGAACTGTTGCCATCTCCGAAATCCCATTTATAGGTAATGTCCGATGTACTGTCAGACTTATTGATGAAATAAAAGTTAGAGTCCACAAAGTTCACCTTCGCATCGATAAGACTCTTCAGAGAAGGCTCCCTCACCTTAGTTTCAAATTTACTGAAGGGCTGTTCAACCTCCTGTATTATGGTATCCGTTTTTTTCTTGCAACCGGCATAAACTGACACCATCATCAGCATCAATACGGGTATATATTTGTAATTTACTGACATGTCTATAATTTAATTTTTTCAACAAATAAAGCACTTGGCGCATTATAGTCCGACTCTTCCCTGTTAATAACGAGCAATTGACTGCCATCCCTGAAAATCCTGTAAGGAATTAATTTAGTGGTGAAGGTTCTCAATACGCTGTTGTCGGCATAACTCAGCTCAGAGACTTTAGGCTGATTCTGCACCGCACCATAGATCAGCGAACCACTTTCATTAAATTCAAAATCGGAATAACGCAGAGAATTCGGTTCTGTAATGCTTTTTATATAATCCAGCTGCCGGTTAAAAACAGTTCCTGCTGATGAGGTGATAAACCTGCCCCCACCCGGAAATGACTTCAATATCGCGGGATCCACCTCAGCAGAGTAGCCGTGAAACTTTTGCTGAGGTACACCGTCAGCGGAGATCCAATAGGCACTTAACCGTACAGGGATCATGTTTGTCGTCATATCAATGAGGTCATAATTGGAGCCCTCCAGATACAGGAGCCGGGTATTATGGTAATAACCGGTTACACCCAGCAAGACTTTGCCGGCCCGGTTGTAAATTTTAATGCCTTGTTCACCAGTACTGCTGTAAGTCCGGTCAGAAGAAGAAACGATCAGTTTACCATCCACAGCCAGAACCGAGCTGACATTATAACCGCCAACATAAATCCTATCTTTTTGCTCTAAAGTTTCTCCGTCCAGGATCAGCAGCCAGCCGTCATTTGTAGGTACGTACACCTCGGGCTTACCCTCAAAGGCAGCTGTGGCGATATACCCGATGGCCCGGTCTACCTCAACAGATTTGAGTACCTTACCAGCGGCATAATCGTATGCGGTAATGCTGCCAGACCCCGAGTGGCTCAGGTAAAATCTTTTTGCCGTTCTGTTGATCTGTACATCGTTGAATTTTACTTCTGCATAAGCCGTAGTACGGATATGAATTGTAGTGGCAAAAGCACTGGTATTTATATGGTCTGTGATGAGCATCAGATTGTAAATGATCTGACGGGCATAAGGCATGTCGCGGTCTTCATAGGTAAGTTCGTCTGCATTGGTATATTCCTTTCCCGGAAAATTCACCATCTCGAGTTTGCCGTTCACTATTACCTTTGCAGCCCTGGTCAATACATATTTCTTAAAACCCTTACCAGCATATTTAGTCCACTTTACGACTACTGTAGAGTCATTGATCACCTGATCGACTTTAATAGAAACACCTTTTCCCGGAGCAGGAACGATTTTGGTTTCGATTATCTTTTCTTTCTTGCAGCCAGCCAGACACAGCGTAACTATAATAAGGAGCGTGCCTCTAAATTTCATTGGTTATTTGGTTTGTTGACAGCTAATTTAATAAAATTATTCCGTTGAACAGAAGATTCCTTTATGGCCTCCGGCAGGATCGATTATAACAAATGCCCTTATGGAATTTCACTTTCAGACGCATCGTAATTTTAAACCAAACGAAAACTACCATGGCCGAATTAAGTGTATCCCTAAACAGAAGAGCAGTACCTAAAGTAGACCTTACTGCAATGGTTGATCTGGCATTTTTGCTGATCACATTTTTTATGCTCACCACCTCATTGTCCAAACCTGTTGCGATGGACGTTGTCAAGCCCGACGAGTCCGTGGAGGATAAACAACAGCCCTGGCCTGCCTCCCGCACCATGACCATCCTGCTGGGCAGGCATAATAAGATTGTCTGGTATATGGGCGAACCAGGCAAGAGTGTGCCCACAATTGAAGGTTTTTCTCAAATCCGGAAATCGATCCTGGCCAATAAAGAAAAGGTGGCACTGGCCAATGGGAATGATGCAAAAAAAACATTGTTCATTATCATCAAACCTACCTCAGGTTCCAGCTATAAAAACTTTGTTGACATTATGGATGAGCTGTCGCTGGCGGATCTGAAAGCCGCTCCGGCAATAGACGATAACCACATTCTGAAAGAGGAACAGGAGTTTCTGAAGCAGAGCCAGATGTAATCAGCGTCTTAAAAAATATAAGGGGCCATATCCGGCCCCTTATATTTAATCTCCAAAATAGAAAGATTAATAATACAGAATTGCGATTCCGGAGATATAAGTTGACCCACCCGGCAGATTCGTTTTTACACCATTTCTCCAATAACATGATGTAAGGTGATCTCTGCCTGATACATATACATTTCCATCAGGAGTCGCAACCATTGCTGCATTTGTATTCGCCAGGCCGTCACTTCCAATACCTTTGCTGATGACATAAACCGGGCTGCCGGAATTCTTCCAGATGAAGATCCTGTTTTCTCCGGTCCCTGTCGAGTAGCTTCCGGAAACGCCGAAATAAACATCAGTCCCGGCAACAGATAATGATGCGGAACCTGTCAAACGACCCGGACCTCCTGTCAGTATAGAAGTGATCTCGGTGCCATTTTTATATAAATGATACTCATCATCAAAGGCAACAGCGATGTAAAGATCAGCGCCCAAACTGGCAATAGCAGGATTCCCGCGCAGCGTGCCGCCCGCTATTGAATATTCAACGCCATTTTTCCAGTAGACGGGAACATTACTGCTTGAAACTGTTCTCGTTCCTGATACATACACATCAGTGCCTATCACGGTGATGTTTGCTGCACGAGTATAATCTGGTGATGACCCAAGAAGCGTAGATGTCGTTCCAGAAGAATTAATCTTCCAGTACATCGCTCTCATGCTGGGTGCTGTTGGGAAAAGCGCATTTGCCAATATATAAACATCACTACCTTTAATGTACACGCGACCCGGATAGGCGGTGGTTGCACCTGAAGGCAGAGGTAAAGATATCCCCACACCGTTCTTCCAATACTTAGGAGACGTGCTTGTCGAGGTACCAATGTTTTCAGCACCAGAGATGTAAACATCATCTGTAAGTTCCGATATGGCAATTGAGCCCACTGTTGAATACGATGTAGAACTGGTTAAATTCGTAGCAGTTCCGCCGTTTACCCAGTATTTAGACTGCGTGTATGGATATACGAAATTATATCCGGCAACATACACAGCTTCAGTAACAACGGTTGTGCCTGCCAGACCGGATTTCTTGTTGTTTAGTTTAACTTTTTCATTAACCTCCTCTTTTTTGCAGGAGAACGTTAGGATGGCTATGGCCGATAAGGCACACACCTTTGATAACAATAGTTTTTTCATTTTTAACAGGGATTTATATAAGGTTGATTTGGAGATTTACAGCAAAAACAATTATGCATTATCAGGCTATATAACTATATAGCCTGATTGCTTGAAAAGGAGAACGTACTATAATATCTGGTTTTTTTAAAATTGTTTATTATGGGTTTTCCTGTCTGTGAACGTACCGGTATTGGCTACAAAGTAAAGAATTGAGAGGTCTAATGCATCGTACTCAAATCAGGAATAATTAAAGGTAAGTATTCCTAATTTGAATAACAAGATAAAGAATTCATTTAATAAAAAATAAATAATATTGTGCGATTTTTATTAAATGAATTCTTTATTTTAATGGGGGGTATACAAAGAACGGTAAAAAAAAATACCCCTTGCACCATATTGTACAAGGGGTAGTCAGATCGCGTTATCAATAAGGGGGTATTCTAAAAAGCGTATTTGAAAGCCAGGGCAAAACGTGCCGGCTCGAAACTTGTTCCCTGGCTCAGCTGCCACATCGGGCGCCAGTCAAAACCAGCTGCAATAGGCGCTTTTGGTACTTTAAACTCAATCCCTGCCTGAGGGCGCAGCATGATACCGTTAGAACCTGTTACAAAGTAAAACTGCGGGCCCAAACCCAGGTTCCAGTTCCAGCCCCTCGACACCAGGAATGGCTTTATTGTATGAATACTCTACACCAATCACCGTCATGCCGCTGCGGAAGAGTACCATTGCCTGTCCGGCATGGTTGGCAGAAAAGAAGTGCTTGGCATGCGGACCAACAAAAGTACCACCCGTGCCCAGGTCAAGCATCAAACCCACTCCCGTTTTATAAGGCGCAGTTTCCTGTGCAGGAGATATTTGTATACATAAGCATTGTAATGCTGTCATACACACAGCAATTAAAAAGGATTTTTTCATTGGTTTCATGAAGCGAATTGGTTTAAATAATGGCCTAAAGTTCCCAAATATGCCACGCTAAAAAATCGCTTAGATCACCTTTTTGATACCAACCAATCTTTTCTATAGCAACAGTACTCCATAGCAGGCAAGCTGTAATCCGCAACCGGCAGATAAACCAGGTTGTCCAGATCCAGTTCGTTTTCACTGGCCGGAGCATCACCCGGTAACTTTACCAGGCTCGAAGCTTTGGATGTCGCATCAATACCCCGTTTTCGCAATTGCGAAACAAGTTTTTCCGGATCGGCACTAAAAACTGGTAAAACCCAATGTGTATGAAGGGGATTTAAATAACCGATTTTCATTTGAGCAGGGATATCCTCAAGAATTCCCGATGCCAGCCGCGTTCTTTTGTCAATCTTTCTTTTATCAAAATGAATCAACCGCTCTTCCAGTAGCCGAACGTTTGCAGGGCTGGGACGGAACCTTATTTTTGCCATCACATCTGCACCGGGGAAACCCTTGGTGAAACCTGCCAGCACCTCATCAAAATTCCTTCCCATCCATTGGGAGCATTGATAGAGCAGGGTGTAACACCATCTGCCGGTGATGAGTTTTACCGCAAAACCTTTTCCGATTTTCTTTAAATAAAGTTTAGTGTCCTGAACAGGCAGCAGATCATTTCCTGCCGAGATTTTTTGATAAAGTGAGGCGTTGCTGATCCGAAGTAATGCACCGGTCAGACTCGTATTGGTTTTGATGAGGCCGAAGCTAAACAGCACCACATCTGATTTTGGATTGCCGGTATAGCTGCCGTCAAATGCCTGGGCACAATCTTCAATCACAATCAGGTTATGCAGCTTTGCCAGATTGATCAGCCCGTCGGTTGCAGTAACGGCTCCAAAGAGGTGGGTAATCAAAATTGCTTTAGTTGCCGGGCTGATGAGTGCTTCTGCCTCTGTTACCGACAGGTTTAAACTATGTTTGTCAATCGCTAAGGGAACCGCTTTTAACCCATGTGCTGCAATGATACTGAACATATCAGGAATGTTGATGTTCGAGATTAAGACCTCTGATCCTGGCGATAAGTTTAGCGCAGTTAAGGTGAGATCGAGGCCTGTTCTTACCGAAAGGCAGGTGATTGTGGTGTTATTACTTATCGGTTTATAACCAGATTTAAATCCTGCGAGTTCGGCCATGCAATAGCGAAAGCCCTTGAATAATGCAGCATAAGAGATGTCGAGCTGGCCACGGGGGATCATACTAAATGGCTTAAAGGACATTTTTCTGCGCCTTCAGCGTCTTCAATGCCTTATCGTAATACGCTTCGGTAGCCCAAATGACAATGGCACCGTAACGGGCCTTTTGACCATATTCGTCTAATGCACCACTGTGCAGCAGTCCTTCTATCGGTTCTTCTCTAGTGTCATTTTTCATGAACCAGAAAGGTTTTGGGAAGTCTTTATTTGGTTTTACAAAAACCGATCTCGTTTTAGACTTCAGGACAAAGAGTGTTTTTTCATTGAATTCCTTTAGGGGTAATGTCGGCAGGTATTTAACCGTATCCTTCTGACCCAGTATGTTTTCGTACAAATAATTCAGTTTGTAGTTGTTGTCGCGCATCCAGGTCTGCCGGTCCTTTGAGCCGACCACGGTCTGGTACATGATGTCGTGGTTTTCAATCTTAATTCCCGACCATACCCTTTCAAAAGCTACGGTATTCGTAAGCGAATCATTTGCCCAATAGAATTCTGAAATGACACAGCTGTCGGGGCTCAGATCCTTGTAGTGGCCAATTCCTTTCGGGGGATTAACCATATAACCACCAAGCACCGTAGAAACCACTTTTCGTGTAACTGTATCTAAAATAATGGTTGTGATGACGTCGTTAGAAATCATTTTATAGGTAAGGAGGTGTTTGTTTTTATCACTCAAAGTCCCGCCCGAACTGCTGCCGATAAAACTCCAGACACCCTGCAGGTGTTCGGCATTGATCTGGGCCATGCTTTTTGAAAACACAAACAGTAATGAGAGTAAAAGGAGTGAGCGCCGCATCTTGTAAAGATTATATCCTAATGTACGGAATAATTTAAATTTTTAATGCCAGGTTATTGGGGCCTTTTTCAGTGTGTGGTGCGTGTATGGCAAAAGCATACCGGCGTGTTGTTCGCCTAAGCATCTTTGAATGGTTGTACGGCACTTGAGCCTACCAACCCCCTATCAACCCCCTGGGGAGAGTTAAGAAAGAGTCAGGTTGCTGAGGACGCGGGGGCCACCGAGAGACTGACCAGAATTAAATCTGTAATCAGTATACCATCCCGATTAGGGGCACTGAAACGCTTCCTGTCGCTGAGCTTAAAGTTATGCTCCAGGAGGGCTTTAGTTAAATCATCTTCCTGATGATAATGTACATATACCTGATCGCCGGTGCTGGAGATCTGATATCTGGATTTGCTTTCCTCATTCTCCTCCATGGTACTCAGGTAAAACGCGCCACCAGGCAGCAATAAGCCGGAGACATTTGCGATCAGCTCAACCGCTTCCTCCCTCGTCAAATAGGGCAGACAAAAGCCACAGGTGATGCCATGAAATTTCTGATCGAGTGCGCTGATCTCACGGCAGTCCATGAGCTGAAACTTAGCAGTTGGGTTGTTCGTCTGAGCAAGCTCCAGCATTTTTGGAGACAGGTCAATGCCGAGGATGTCGTAGTTTGGATTTCTGGTTAGCAGGTATCTGGTCAGGTTTCCGGGGCCGCAGGCCATATCCAGAATACGGGCATTATCCGCTGTGATGCTGTCGCAGAAGAGATTCAGCGGCTCAGCATACAAGCTGACGTCCATAAACTTATCCTGATATATTTTCGCTGATTTATCAAACGCATCAGCGGGTTTTAAGATTTCCATAGCTTTCTTTAAGGTTGCAGATACTTAAAGTTAAGGTAAAAAGGGCAACAAATTTATGTCGTATATGTAAAAGAGCTATATTCGTTTTTATGAAATTAACGTGTACGCTTATCTTCTCTTTGCTTGTTTTTTTAGCTGGTTATGCACAGGAAACACAGAAGCTGGATTTTTGTAATTGTATAGATAAAATTGACCAGATCGCGCCGGTTTTGAATGGTAAATTCGAGCGGGTGTGTAATGGAATCCTGAATGAAACAGGAATGTTTAGAGAGGGAGTTAAGGATGGGGAATGGGTCACTTACAGCCGGAAAGGAAATGTCATCAAAAAAGTCAATTATACCAACGGAAAACTGAATGGTAAAATTGAACTGGTTTATTTTAATGGTAAGCCTAAACTTACTGCAAGCTTTGTGGATGGGAAACCCGCAGAAGAATGGGTTTACTATTCAAGCAACGGCAAGGTGCTGATCAGGGGAAAATATGATAATGGTAAGCCGGTTGATATTTGGAATGTTTATAATGGAAGTAAGGCTGTGGTGCAGTATGATTTTAATGCTTCCAGGTATATCATTCAGAACAGGCCGCGTATACGTAATTCCGGTAGTTTTATGCGAAATGACAACTCCGGAGAATATTTCTTTTTCTACTTTTCTACTGAGGTTCCGGTTGATCAGACTGCTCCTTTGGGCGGGCAGAATTTTGCCGTTAGTCTGCTTCAGGATTTGTATGAAATGCCGCTGGACTATTGGGACACGTTTATCAGCTATGATTATTTAGCTAAGGTCTCGATATCACCAGACCATCGGAGTTCTTTTTCTTTGGACCGTTTTACGGAGCACTATGATATCAAAACTGAGGTTGTTTATCCGTTTATCGTGAATACAAATCCGGCATCCAAAATTAAAAAAGTAGATCATACTGATCTGTCCAGAAAGCTGCTTGATTTTAAGATATGGGAAACCTTTAGTCTTTTACCGCCCTGGGTGTTTGCGGGTAAAACAGAGGCGAGGATTCATTTGCCGTATGTGATCAACAGGATCATAGACTTTAGTAAGCCTGAAGAAAGGAAGTACAATTGAATATAGCGTTTTGGATTACAGCGCGTCTATTTCTTCTTGGGAAAGACCGGTTACTTTTATAATTGTTTCAATCGCTACCTTTTCTTTTTTTAAGGTTGATGCTGTTTGACGGGCGATTTCTTTCTTTTCCATTTCGGCTTTTGCCTGAGCTTTCTCGAATCCTTTTTGTTCTCCCTCTCTGTAAAGGATGTCCTTTTCTTTTTTGAAAATGTACTTACTGATTGCATAATTGTTTCTGTTAAATGGTCATAAATGAAAAAATTCATGGGGATAAAAGTATGTAAGTTGTGCACAGTAACTCTAAATTTCAAATAATATATATTTAATGCAATTATCTGTAAGTGAGATTAATATATTGGTTTTTTGCATGGTTGACAGGAGAGTTATTTTCTGGTCAATTTCAGTAAACATGTATGTAACTTAGCGTAAGAACCAGGAAGGTAATTCCCTTTTGCTTGTTTGAGTTTATTTTCCAATATTTGAATTCATTGGATAAAAATTACCGCTCTAATTATGTTTAAAAATCCTTTTTCTTTCAAAGGACGGATCGGAAGGCTGGAGTATGGGCTGAGTGTTCTTGCGTATGCTGTCGTCATTAATACTTTTGGACTTATTTTAATGATCGTGGAACCGAATTTCAATTTACCTGGCTTTATTTTGTTTTATATTGGTCTTGGTATTTTATTATGGTTTATAATAGCCCAGGGCACTAAAAGATGTCATGACAGGGGAAATCCGGGTAAATTTCAGCTATTCCCATTATATTGGTTTTGGATGTTGTTTGCCGATGGTGAAATAGGGGAGAACAGATATGGCCCGGACCCGAAATGGCTGGGTGATCCGGGAGCAGAAGCAATTGGGAAAGAAAATGGATTATAGCTTAAAAAACAGCAAACAGTTTGTAACGGAGCTTATCAGTGAGTTTCCGGAGATCAAAGCTGATATCTTAGATGAAGATCATCTTGGTCTGATTTCATTGCAGGTAGGAGATTTTCGAAATTTCACACAGAGAGCGATTGATCATCATCATCTGGATTTGGTAAAAAGATGTTTTTCTTTTTTGGACGAAAGAATTGACCTGGTTGACGATGAAGTTCAGAATTCTTTATTTATTAGTTTTTTAGGTAAAATAAATTTTGGGGGCAACAAATTAGTTGAAGACTTGCTGCCGTTTAAACTAGCGGAAATTGTGGCGCAACTGAATGAATATGACAAGAGCACGGAAAAAAACGAACAGGCAAAGAAGTTTTTAGATGACCTTTAACTCCGGTTTTTTCAATAAAAGTTGTTTCATTAAAATCTCTTACTCATTATCTGAGCAACGATACTATTGGTACCACAATCAGGCTGAAAATGCTATGGAATAGCATAGGATAGGGCATATTTCTAAATCAAATTAGTATTTCCAGGTTAAATTAATTACGTGGTTGAGGTTGTGATCTGCAATCATCTTTTTGATGGTATTGTTCAGGTCGTCATCGGTTTTAGGAATGATAACGATATGGCTGTTGCTGATTTTTATAAAGAAATAATCTGCTATTTCAATAACAGACTCGACAGCTGATAGCCTGTAGCTGCACTGACCTCCCTGGTCATCAATTATTATGTTTTCGTCCAAAAGCTGAAAAGTTATGGGCGAGTCGATCATGCCCTTGCAGTCGGTAGCAATTGCTTTTTTATATGCATTGCTATAGACCCATTTCATATAGGCTTTGCTGAGCCAGGGGTAGGCAATCCCAATCACTATAAACAGGCCGCCAACTATATAGTTTTCCATGTAAATCATTGCTCCACCCAGCAGGACAATATAAAAGGAGAGAATGAAGCGAGCTATTTTAAGCCCTTTTTTCTTTTTTAAAGAAAGGTTGTATCGGTTGTAAGTCAGTACATCCTGAATTGAAAGCGTGTAAGTATACATGATGATTAAGCGTTTTTATTGTGGTCTAAGATAGGGAGATTTTATATAAACATTGACTTCATCGTAAACGGGAGTGGAACGCTGGATGGCAAAAGCAGTGTTGAAATTGCAAACTCTTTGTTTCTGTCCATGATTTGTCTCCGCCGGCCGGGTATATGTGTTATTTAAAATTGAATTTTATTAATCAGAAAAAAAATAGCCAATGCCAGCTATTTTGAGTCGCAGTTATTGTGTAAATTACATCATGCGCCAAATATACCTTCTCATTTTGTTCTCAATAGCCATGACCTCCTCCCTTTATGCGGCAGGGAAGGTAAGCATCTCGGGCAAGGTCAGGGCATACCGCGAGTATCCTTTCAAATCGGAGAAGGACGAGGTTTCAGTGACTGCTTACGATCCCTATGTCAGGGTATATAAGGCCCAGGTAGATGCTGAAGGCAATTTCAAACTTACATTCCCAAAAGCCTTTACGGGAGACGTGGAATTCAGGTTTGCAGATCATACTGCCATCCAGGTGATGGTGAGCCCCGGCGACCGGCAGTATTATGTAGTTGAGCCGATAGCGATCAATACCGTGGTGAGCTTTAGCGGAGACAACGCAGCAACCAACCAGCAAATGGCCCACTATGTGAAGGATAGGACAGAGGTCTGGACGGAAGATGGCCGCAAACAACGGCCTTTCACTATGGCAGGCAGAAGGAGTGCAGAGCTGGAGTATCCCGGAACTTTGGAACGTAAAAAGGCTTTCCTGGAATCCTATATCAAGGACCGTCAATTGTCTACCTTGTTTATCCAGTGGGCAAGGGCAGATATTGATTATAATTATGCAGCCCGGATTTTTCACATCAAGACCAATGAACACAGCCCCATTTCAGATCCAGCCTTTTTCAAACAATTTCCGCTTGATGATGCCAGGAGCCTGGTGGCTTCCAGTTATCTGAACTACCTGTATGAAGTCAGGTCGAGTGCCATTTATTGGAGCCCGCAGGTCAATACCTTAATCGTTTATGGAACCGATATCAACTATGACCAGGTTTATCATGGACTGAGGTTCAAAGACCGCGAGGTATACGACCAAATGCTCAAATACTCCAGCCTCGACCATAAGTCTATTCTGGCTTATCTCAGCAAGCCTGATTCGGTCCGCAAATATACCATGCCCCAGGAGGATCGTTTCGCTGTGGGTTATATAAATCGTAAAACATCAGGTGTGGTCAGAGATTTTTACTTTGCAAATTACATGCTGAGGGCATTGGAAAGAGCATCGGAAAAAGCGCCAATTGAATACCGATATCCGAGGTTGTTGGCGGCTTATAAAAAATCTGTTGCAGACAGGAAGTATACGAAAATACTCGAAGAGGCGTATGTGAAGTTTAAAGCTGAGCGGGAGCTGAAGGAATGAGGGCCGGTATGACTATATTGCCATGCCAGTAAAATCCAATTTTTTCTTCACTTGTTTGTTCATTATTGCAGGCAGCCTTTGCAACCAAAAGCTCTATGCCCAAAGGGATTATATTACCACAGTGGAGAAAGCCTGTAAATGCCCCGAGTTTGATAAATCACAAAGCTTTGCAAAGTTGCTGCCGATTGGCAAGTCGCCAAATGAAATTGAAATCAGACTGGTCAGTTATACTATGAGTAATGTTAATTATTCGATCATCAGCTATGACAAGGGAAAATATGCTGCGATGTATTACACGACCAGATACACTGTGTTCCCTCTGCTCAAGGCTAAATTAAATCCTTATCTCCGTTTTGAAATTAAAAATAAGGAACTGGATACCGTCATGAGCAAATTAATGGAACTCAAGGTAGCCAGCTGGAAAGATCCCGGATTCAGGATTACCCATATCGTTGACCATGGGATAATGGACATCCATTACAAGATCAAACAGGATACCGGGAGTTACCGGTTTGACTCACCGGGCATATTGCTGCAAGCATATCCGGATATTGAGGCCTATAAAAATCTCAATAAAATCGTGAAGGTTTTTTGGTCGATGACGCTGGATGCCCGCCGTAAAGAAGCGAGAAAGAAAGGGTATAGGATAGAGTAAGGGGATGATGTTAATCTGGCTTTATACTGGTCAGGTTGAGATTTTGTTAATCGGCGGGGGCTGGCCCGGTCATAGCTTGCATCAACAACGGTTCAGGAACGTATCAAGAAGGGGTTCTGGTCGGTCTGGAAGCACCGTGTACCGTTGGTGTACCCTAGGTGATCCGTTGTGGAGGCTACTGTAATACGGGAGCAATGCGAGGTAACTGCAAGATAATAGCGGGAGCAATATAGGAGGAGGGATAAGGTTGGGATAGCGCGGTGTTCACAAAAATATGAAAATGAACAACAAAATTTTATTCCAAAAAGTTGTTTTTATTAATTATTATGTTAAAATTTGAAACTAACCGAACAAATTTTGTATGAATTGCACTGTATAGGGGTGCGATTGCCGGGATTGGTAAAGTCGTGATGATTATGATTAGCTGGCAGATTTTTTAACGCTCGACTCACATTTTATTTCCTGGTGATGCTGTTGTGGTATGTGTCTGTTTTTTTCAGTGTGATTTCATACGCGGAGAGTTGTTTGTAGTATTATTCAGTAACTAATTATATGATCAGGAAGGTTGGTTTATACTTTTTATCGTTATGGTTGATGTTTGTTTTGATATTATTTATCACGATACAATTTCCTGTATGCTTCGAAAATAACTGTTCTTATATCGGGACATGGAATTTAATTAAATCAAATGTAATACCTATAATCTGCTTATTATGTATTATAATCTCGATATTCTCATACGTCGACTTTAGCTACAAAACTAAAGGAACCCCAGAATTACCTTTCAAAATCACTGACATTGAACACATTGATTACGAGCATCTGACTTTTTTGACGACCTATATAGTTCCTCTCGTTTGTTTTAATTTTGATAACATCAGGTACCAGGTTGTTCTCGTTGTGCTCTTAGTTATTATTGGAATAATATACGTTAGAACTGACTTATTCTACGCTAATCCAACTCTAGCAATTTTGCAATTTAGAATTTATAAAGTCACAGGTGACTTTACAGTCCGTCATACAACAGAAAGTCGCTCTAATATTATTTTAATTACGAAAGATAAACTGGAAGTATCTAATAAAGTAAAGTATATAAAGCTTGATAAAAGAATCTATTACGCCAAAAAAACACTATGATGAATAAAAACGAATTGGATCAAAGCCTAAATTTTCTGCTACAACCAGAAGATCATATTGCAATTATTGTTTATGGATTGATTAAAGATCAGCTTGAACCTGTGAAATTGGACATAAAAGATGACGATCTGCCGCCAATTAAAAAGATGTTTATTAAAAGTGTAAAGAGTCAGATATTAGATCAAACTGATTTTAGTATACTACCCCTTTCGACTGCAGATGAGCGAGGAAAGTGCTTTTACGAGTATGATCTTGATATTCCTCAAGAGTTAGCTTTTTTGACGGAGGTAATTGGGGATGATAGTTTGGAAACTTTCAACTTTAATCAAGAGAGTATTATTGACATTACGGCACTAATTATATTGTTGTCAGCAGATGGCAACACAGTTTCACTCTACAAGGAATTATCACCGATTGAAGTTATTGGGCGGGGTGGGTATCTTTTGAAACGTGCAGGCGAACGGTTTGAAAGATTTGACGATAAGCTTTTAAGAATTAGTGGCGGATTTCAAGTTTTAGCAGTAAGCGGAGGACTTATAATTTTAAAGCTTACAATGCTTGAGAGAAGTTTTGGCTTTAGCGATATCATTACGCGAGAAGCATCATTAGGTGTTCAGGCAATTGAAGAATTAACCATTCTTGAAAATATTGACACACTAAAAGAGCTGATAAGCGAAATTAGTTTTGCTAGAAAACTGACTAAAATATCTAAAAGCTCGCCTGTGCTTAGGCTGGGGATTACTAATCAACAAATTATAGAATTTTCTAAGTCACATCCAGCAACCAGAGGTAAAATACGTTATAATGGTGATGGAAGTAAAATTGCTTTAGATACAAAAGTCTCAAAAGACCTTTTTATTAAAATATTAAATGATGACTATTTGACATCAGAGTTGACAAAAGTGCATTATGATAGTTTAGCAAAAGACGACATTTTGATGGAAGGAGATGATAGTATTATTGTTATCGCACAATGATGAGTTCAGTGCTGCAGTCAATTGGAAATTTAAAGTTTTCAACATGCAATTTAGTCAAACCAACTTTATCTAACTTCGGAAGTTAAAAATTGGTTATGGTAGAAAAGTTAACTCTTTCAAAGTTAGATCAGTATCTTTCTAAAGCTGCATGGATTTTAAAAGGCCCGGTCGATGCTTCTGATTTTAAGGTATATATATTCCCGCTACTATTTTTCAAACGTATCTCAGATGTGTATGACGAAGAATTTCAACAAGCTCTTGAAGAATCGCAGGGCGATAAAGATTATGCTTCTTTGCCAGAATTTCATCGCTTTGAAATCCCAAAGGAATGTCATTGGAACGATATTAGGGAAACGACAGTTAATGTCGGTCAAAAATTAGAACAAGCATTTCGTGGAATTGAGCAAGCCAATCAAGAATTTTTGTATGGCATATTTGGCGATGCACAATGGAGTAATAAAAACAAGCTATCAGATCGTTTACTCATTGAACTTATCGAGCATTTCTCCCAATACAATTTGGCCAATTCTAATGTAGATCCGGATATACTCGGCCAAGCATATGAATATTTAATTAAATCATTCGCTGATTTAACTAATAAAAAGGGTGGCGAGTTTTATACGCCTAGATCTGTTGTGCATTTAATGGGATTAATTGTTGATGCCAAGCCAGGCGAAAGCGTTTATGATCCGGCTTGTGGCACCGGTGGTATGCTCTTAGAGTCAATTAACCATTTAAAGGAACTTGGCTTAGATTATAGAACACTTAAACTTTACGGACAGGAGAAAAATTTGACATCCAGCTCTATAGCACGGATGAACATGTTTTTACACGGCATCGAGGATTTTCAAATAGTTCGTGATGATACATTACGTCATCCAGCATTTTTCGAGGGAGACGAATTAAAAACATTTGATTGTGTAATTGCCAACCCTCCGTTTTCCTTAAGCGAATGGGGCGCGGAAAATTGGGCTTCAGACCCATTTGGAAGAAATATAGCAGGCGTTCCGCCACAAGGCAATGGAGACATGGCCTGGGTTCAGCATATGATTAAATCGATGAATGCGAATACTGGCCGTATGGCTATTGTTTTGCCAAATGGTGCCTTGTTTAGGAAAGGCGCAGAAGGTAAAATTAGAAAAGCTTTGCTTGATATGGATCTTTTGGGGGCCGTTATAGGCTTAGGTTCTAACATATTTTACGGCACACAACTATCTCCATCCATATTGATTTTCAAAGCTAAAAAAGAAGCTACTAAAAAAGGTAAAGTTATATTCATTGATGCTGCAGATCAGGTAAGGGTTGGTCGGGCACAAAACTTTTTAGAAAAATCGCATGTAGAGCAAATTCACAACTGGTATAATAATAATATTGATGTAGCTGACTTTGTAAAAGTGGTTACTGTAGAGGCCATCGCCGAAAACGACTACAACCTAAATATTCCACTTTATATAGATAAAGCAGTCGAGGACAATTTACCTACAGTGGAAGAAGCTACAGCTAAGTTAAAAGCAGCGTGGAATGATGTTCAATTAGCCGAGGAAAATTTCAAAAAAATATTAAGTAGGTTCTTATAAAATGACAGAACAACAATTCAAAGACAAAGTAGATCAGGCCTACAATAAGGCTCATGATTTATATTATGGCAACGGGAACTTCGACATTAGAAGAGGAATGGGTCATTCAATGTCGGGACATGTGGAAGACTTATTCGCTGTATATATGGCAGAAAAGTTTAATAATCCAGAACTAAAATTCTGGGTTGATAAAGTAACATCTATTAGATTTTCAAAAAACGGGAAAGCAACATCCTTTAAACCTGACCTGATGGTTCTTAAAGGAAATGCACTTACCCACTATTATGATTTAAAAACAAACTTGGGCTGGAATAGGAACTTAGAGAAATATCTATTGGATAAAAATAAATTTATAGAACGTATTAAAGGCAGAAAATCATGGTGTCGAATTGATAATGAGGATTTGCATTTAGAAATTTCAGCCAAGTTAAAATATCAAATTGTTTTAGTTTTTGGATCAAACATTAATAAAGATCTTCTAAAGGGGCACATGGAATTTGTAAAAACGCTTGATAACATAGATATGTACATACTAATAGTTAAAACTGAGGATGTTCATTTAATTAATGTAGAAGACTTTAAAAGGTTACATGATGATTCAGTTTTCCAATTAAGCGCATGACTCAACAACAATTAGAAAAATACCTATGGGGGGCTGCCGTTTACCTGCGCGGTAATATTGATGCTGGCGACTACAAGCAGTTCATTTTCCCTCTCTTATTTTTTAAGCGGATTTGTGATGTATATGATGAGGAATTTGAAACTGCCCTCGCAGAGAGCGATGGAGATTTGGAATATGCTTCATTTGAAGAAAATCACCGTTTTCAAATACCCGATGGTGTACATTGGGATAATGTTCGCGAAACTACTGTAAATGTAGGTATGGCTTTGCAAGAAGCCATGCGGGTAATTGAGAAGGTTAATCCTGAAACCTTATATGGTATTTTCGGTGATGCAAGCTGGACTAACAAAGAGAGATTAAGTGACGCTACATTAATCAATTTAATGGAGCACTACTCACAGCAAAAACTGAACATGAAGGCCGTTCCCGATGATCAGTTAGGTAACGGGTATGAATTTTTGATCAAGCAGTTTGCTGATGATAGCGGGCATACTGCTGCGGAATTCTATACTAATCGCACAGTCGTTAGACTAATGACATTGATAATGAACCCGCAACCGGGGGAAAGCGTTTATGACCCTACATGTGGCTCTGGCGGCCTGCTGTTAAACTGCGCTTTACAATTAAAACAAGAAGGAAAAGAATATCGCACCTTAAAATTATATGGACAAGAGATAAACTTAATTACTTCAGCGATAGCAAGGATGAATATGTTTTTGCACGGTATTGAAGAGTTTAGCATTGTCCGCGGAGATACCCTTGCACAACCGGCATTTATACAACATGACGAATTAAAACAGTTTAATGTAATATTGGCTAACCCCCCTTACTCCATTAAAGCCTGGGACCGTAAAAGCTTTGAAGCTGACCCTTATGGCCGTAACATTTGGGGTACACCATCGCAGGGATGTGCCGACTATGCTTTTCAACAGCATATTCAAAAGAGTTTGGATGAGAAAAATGGCAGATCTATATCCCTTTGGCCGCATGGTATCTTGTTCAGAGATGCTGAAGCTGATATGCGCAGGAAAATGATTGAAAGCGATGTCGTGGAATGTGTAATAGGTCTTGGGCCAAACTTGTTTTATAACTCGCCAATGGAGGCATGTTTGCTCATTACAAATAATCATAAAGCGGCTGACCGTAAAGGGAAAATATTAATTATAAATGCAGTTAAAGAGGTTAAGCAAGATAAGAATATTGCATATCTAGAAGAACAGCATATCCAAAAGATCCATAAAGCTTTTAAAACATTTGAAGACGATAGTACACTATGTTGCGTTGTGGAATTGCAGCAAGTATTAAATAACAATGCAAGTTTAAACATTGCCAACTACATGAGTAATGTTAATACTTCAGTTGAAGTAAAATCATTAAATAGCAACTTTGAGGAATGGCATAAAAGTTCGAGGGAACTATCAGTGAGCATGATGGAGTTATTTGCAGCTTTGGGGAAATAAGATGGTAGACACAATTGAAAAATTGAATTTAAGTAAACTCGATAAATCGAATTGGAAAACTTATCGGTTTGACCAAATTGCTAAAAGCATAAGCGAGCGTGTTGATCCTACTAATACGGATTTAGATATTTATGTAGGCTTAGAACATATAGATTCTGACTCTGTACATATCACAAGATTTGGGAAGCGCGATGATGTTACCGGCACTAAACTGAGGTGTTATCCAGGTGATGTGATTTTTGGACGAAGAAGAGCTTACCAACGTAAGGCTGCCATTGTAGAATTCGATGGCTTTTGTTCTGCCCACTCATTAGTGCTAAGGGCCAATCCAAAAGTAATAGATCCACAATTATTCCCCTTTTTTCTGCATTCTGATACTTTCATGAACCGGGCCATTGATATATCAGTAGGCTCTCTTTCACCAACTATTAATTGGGGCACATTAAAAGTTCAAGAATTCCTTTTACCCCCTCTTGGGCAACAAATGCAATTGGCTGAGCTACTTTGGGTTTCAGATAATGTTGTTGAAAAATATACGACATTGCGAAATCAAATCATAACTTCTAGTAATCAATTTTTCAGTAGGATTTTACACGCAAAATCTAAAAATCGAGTTTCCATTAAGTTAGGCGAAATTTTAAGTTATATGGGGAATGGAACTAGTCAAACTCAAAACTTAAATGGCCTCGGCATGAAAGTTTCGCGTATCGAAACTATTTCTTATGGTATAGTTGATGAAAACAAAGTGGGTTTTGTGATGCCCGTTAAAAGCATTGAAAAATATAAGTTAGACGTTGGTGATATCCTATTTAGCCATATAAATAGTATTGCTCATATAGGAAAAGTTGCTATTTACGATAAAGATATTGGACTTTATCATGGCATGAATTTAATGAGATTAAAAGCAGATGAAAGGAAAGTATTACCTAAATTCATATTTTATTACCTTAAATCATCGCATTCAAAAAAATACTATGAAAAGCGAGCGAAGCCAGCAGTAAATCAAGCTAGTTTAGATCAATCTGATATAGGAAGCTTAAAAGTTATTCTTCCCTCCATTGATGAACAAAAAGATATTATTGAAATAATGGAATCATTTGATATCTCTGCCAGCCAATGTAATTATACATTGGGTAATCAAAGTCGACTTCAAAAGTCTCTCATTAATCAAATATTCTAAAAATGGAAGTTGATGCCGAGTATAGTTATGCTTTAAAAATAAAAGGTGTTGATTATCGTAACATAGATACTATCGTAAGTGATGATTTAACCGTAGGATTCCATAGTTCATTAAAAATTAAAAACAGGCCTAAAATATATATTGTACATCAGAATAGTAAAATATATTATGTGGGTTACGCGGGGCAACCCTTTCCAGCAAGGTTAAGGTACGGTTTAAACCCGAAAAGCACCAAAGGCTATGCCGGCTACAAATGGAAACACGAGGATGAAGTTTCTATTACAATATTCACTTTCTCTTCACTCGAAACAACTTTGGCATATGCTGATCAGCGACTTTTTGTTGAGGCGGTAGAAGCTGAAATTGTTTACGGCATCCGCAACAGAACAGGCCGCTGGCCGGAGTATCAAAATGAAATACATTTTAATAATCACAATACGGCTGAAGTAAGAATTTGTGCCAAAAAAATACTTGATAAAATAACTTTTTGAGTTTTGCAAAGTGTATTCTCAATTAAATAAATTCATTCAAATGCATAGATTTACTTTATGATTAGCGTATTTAAAAATTTCTATCAAAAGCCTCAAGTATTAAAATCAAAGGTTATAAATGATGCTATACTTAAAATGATGGCAGATTACGATGATGGAAAAAAACCTCTTATTGATTTCTTGCCCAAGAATACGCACAAGTACTTTAATGATCCCGAAGTAAAAGCCTCACTGATAAACATCTACTACCATAAATGTGCTTATTGCGAACAAAAAACAGATCTCGTAATTGATCAGTATAGGCCGAAGTCAAGATATCCCTGGTTATCATTTGAATGGAGTAACCTTTTGCCGTCATGTTATTCATGTAACGTAGCAAAGAATGCCAAATTCGACATAAAAGGTAAAGCATTAACTTTTAACGATGTTCATTTTGCAGATGATGTTTTATTAGCCAACGGTAGATTCTTAAAAAAAGAATTACCCGTTTTAATCCATCCAGAGGTTGATTCTCCAGAAAATCATATTTCCTTTAATAAGAGTGGGTTCGCGATAGGAAGAACGGAAAGAGGGCGTTACACTATTGATGTTTGTGCTTTAAATCGACCATTGTTGGTGGAAAAAAGATTAGAAAAAATTAATTTCGTTAGCGACCGAATTAAAACTCTAAGTGAAAATTTTTATAATGGATTTTTTAAAGTTAAAGGTCAAAATTTCATTAAAAATATACCAAAGGAGTTTGAGGACTTTTTTAGAAGCATTTACGATTTACAGTTACCACAAAATGAGTTTTCAAGTGTGTTTCAATCCATTTGGAATGATAATTTATATCTTTCAAACGACTTTGCTAACAACGAAGTAGATCAACATAATAGGACTACGCAATTTCATATTTGGAAGCAATTATTTTTAATTAACAAGAATCCGAACTCGGGAAATTCTAGTGTTGGTTTAGCTTCATTAGGAATTCAAAACACAGAAGGAATTCGTAATCTGTCGATTACAAATTTAAATACCGCGGCTAAATGGATATTTTTAACCGGAGAAAATGGATATGGCAAATCGACAATACTAAAGGCAATTGCAGCGGGGTTGATAGGCGAAAAGATTGACGATGACGAGGCCAGATTTAAGATCGAACTTTTATCGCCTTCATCTATAAGGCATGATATAAATCACCCCGAAAAATCCCTTTTCGACATTAATGAATATATATGGCAAAGTGACGCATTCAAGCCGTACACTAAAGTCGCAGCCTATGGCGCTATGCGAACCTCCATGTCGAAGGATTATTCCAATTCAAAAAGCATTTTAGATAATATCCTTGGCATAAATGTGCATTTGCTAAATATCGAAAGATATCTTACTGACATCTATAACCGAGAAAATTTAAAGTCTAAATTCAATACTATCGTCCAAACACTTTTATTAGTGGTTCCACAATTGGCAAAAATTGAAATTGATGATACAAATGATATTCTTGAGGTTAAGTACTTTGAGTATGCCAATGATGATAAAACAACGTTTGAAGAAGTTGCTTTTACTCAATTAGCTACAGGAATCAAATCTATTGTTGCCATGATAGGTGACATCCTTTGTCGTTTTATGATCAACAACAAAGATATATCGTCCCCGAAAGACATTGAAGGTGTAGTGATAATTGATGAGCTTGATATTCATCTTCACCCTAAGTGGCAAAAGAAATTGCCAGAATTGCTTTCAAAAGCATTTCCTAAAATCCAATTTATTGCGTCAACCCATAGTCCTATTCCGCTTTTAGGTGCGCCATCAAAAAGCATTTTTTTAACAGTTCAAAGAAATCTGGAGGATGGTATAACAGTGGAAAGATTAAATCATCTCGAAAATGAAATAAGTCAATTAACTCCCAATTTATTACTTAATTCTCCAATTTTTGGATTTGCTGATATTTTTTCGGCCAAATTTAAACCAGATGATCCAGTTCATACAGAAAATACTTTCTCTGAAATTTCTTTTAACAAGCAACTAAAAGAAAGTCTAAAGGAAGAGTTAACTGAAGAAAAAAAGGAACAATTACGTAATTTATTAAACAATAAAAGATAGATGCGCAGCAATTTAAGAAAAAATGCTGTGGCTGTTCCATCAAGTTTAGCAAATGCAAGAATCGAACAGAATAGAATAGCTAGAACAAAAGATTTTAGTTCTATAACCGATTCTATTTATAAAGGCAATTTAATTACAATAAATGATCCAGATGACCCTTATCATCAAGATGTTGAATTTGAGGTCAGATATGCATTGAGAATCTTATATTTTAACAAGTGCGCCTATTGCGAATCAACATCATATAAACCCGATGTTGAACATTATAGACCTAAAAAAGGTGTTACCGGTGCACAACGTAATAGTCACGGTTATTACTGGTTATGTTATGAATGGTCAAATTTAATTCCAGCTTGCTATGAATGTAATAGTAGAAGTGGAAAATGGAATAAGTTCCCAATAAACGGAACAAGGAGAGTTCTTCCTTCTTTTTTACCTAATCAAAATCTTAATTTCGACGCATGTCATATTTTACATGCGGCACTTACCAATGAACAACCGTTAATTTTAAATCCAGAAAGCGAAACCGTGGAACAATTTTTCTCCTTAGAATGGAATGGTAAGATAAATGGAACAGATGGAATCGATGGAAAAGGGGATAAAACAATAAAAACTTGTGATTTAAACAGAGGTAATTTAATAATTGCTCGATGGAATTTGATGAAAGATTTTGTTGAGAAAATTGATATAGTGCTTACATCTTTTAGGAACAATCTTATAGAGCCTGATGACTTAAGGCAAAGCTTGCAAATAAGTTTGATGAGTATTCTTGAGAAAAGCAAGTTTAATCACCCTTACTCTTTTGTGGCTCTTTTTATTAGCAATAATTTCTCTCAATATGTTGACCATTTCTTTGTAAATTCAAATCAACTTGAGCGAGATATATTGAAAGATGCGTTTCAAGAAATTATAGTATAACCATGGCCTTCACCGAACTTAATAGCGTCGAACATTATATTGTTAATAAATTAACTGGCGTAAATCTTAACAGCTCAATATTAGGTGAACCAAAAGTCCCCTATGGCTTTGAGTGGATTTATAAATCTACCGAGCAATTAAATAGAGGTGTTAATGAGGTAATGGTTGAAATTGAGTTAAGAGAAGCATTAATACGTATCAATCCCGAGATCGCAGAAAAGCCCGAGCGAGCTGATGAAGTGATTTATAAATTGCGCGCTATATTAATTTCTGTAAACCAGACTGGGTTAGTACGCGCAAATGAAGAGTTTTCCAAATGGTTAACCGGCGATAAAACAATGCCTTTCGGAGAAAACAATCGACATGTGCCAGTAAGCCTGATTGATTTTGATTCTACCAGTAATAGAAATACTTACATAGTTACTAATCAATACCGCATACACCATCGGGAAACTAAAATACCAGATATTGTATTATTGATTAACGGTATTCCAGTTGTTGTAGGAGAAGCAAAGACTCCTATTCGCCCATCCGTATCGTGGCTTGATGGTGCTTATGAAATTCATGATATTTATGAGAATGCGGTGCCTCAATTATTTGTACCCAATGTGTTTTCTTTTGCCACAGAGGGAAAGGATTTATACTTCGGCGCCGTAGGTACCCCATTAGAATTCTGGGCTCCCTGGCGGATGGAAGATAGCGATAGTGACTTGGTGCGAAAATTAGGATTGAGCGAGGTAGGTAAAGAACTTAGTCACCTTTTACACCCTAAACGGCTTTTAGATATCCTTCAGAATTTTTGCTTATTCACCAACAATAGCAAAAAGAAGCGTATAAAAGTGGTATGCCGGTATCAACAATATGAGGGAGCCAATAAAATTATCGAACGTGTTAAAGATGGTCAGATAAAGAAGGGATTAATCTGGCACTTTCAAGGCTCAGGAAAGTCCTTACTAATGGTTTTTGCTGCCCAGAAACTTCGTAAGTTGAAGGAACTTAAAAGTCCTACAGTTATTATTTTAGTTGATCGTACAGACCTTGATACGCAAATAGCCGGAACATTTAACGCGGCTGATATAGCTAATGTGCAGACGACGGATAATATTAGGGAACTGCATGATTTACTCGAAAAAGATACCCGGAAAATCATTATAACAATGATCCACAAGTTCAGAGAGGCCTACCCTAACATGAACCTGCGGGATAATATTATTGTCATGGTTGACGAAGCTCACCGCACCCAAGAAGGTGATTTGGGCAAAATGATGCGCCTTGCTTTACCTAATGCCTTTTTGTTCGGCTTAACTGGAACGCCCGTAAATAAAGCGGAGAAAAATACTTTTTGGGCATTTGGAGCTCCGGAAGATAGAGGTGGCTATATGTCGCGTTATACCTTTCAAGAATCAATTCGCGATAAAGCTACGCTTCCCATGCATTTCGAGCCTCGCTTAGTTGACGTGCATGTTGATAAAGAAACGATAGATAAGCTATTTAAAGATTTAAAGGAAGAATCAGCGTTAAGTGACGAGGAAGCTGATGCACTAAGCAAAAAAGCAGCTAAAATGTCCGCGTTTTTAAAATCGCCTGCCAGGGTAAATTTAATAGTCGGCGATATTGCAAAACATTTTCTGGAAAAGGTGGCACCAAATGGTTTTAAAGCCATGATAGTTACACCGGATAGGTATGCTTGTGTCCAATACAAGGCTGAGTTGGATAAACACTTTCCACCAAGCGCCAGTGCCGTAGTAATTTCAACTACAGCCAACGATGATTATGATTTTAAACAGCATTGGGCGGTCGATAAATCAGGACAAGAAAAAATAGTTGAAAAGTTTAATGACAAGGATTCCGAACTTAAATTCTTAATTGTTACTGCAAAATTGCTAACAGGTTTTGATTCACCGATCTTACAAACTATCTATCTCGACAAGTCACTAAAAGACCATACGCTATTACAAGCAATTTGCCGCACTAATCGGCTTTACCCGAATAAGACATTTGGTTGTATTGTTGATTACTTCGGGGTGTTTGATGATGTAGGAGAAGCATTGCAATTTGATGAAGAAAGTGTTTCTAAAGTTATATCTCATTTAAATGAACTGAAGGATAAATTGCCGGAGGCGGTATATGCTTGTTTAAATCACTTTTTAGGCGTAGACAGATCGATACATGGATTTGAAGGATTAGAAGCCGCGCAAAATGCTATAAATGACGATAAAAAGAAAGATGCTTTTGCAGCAGACTTTACCTATTTGACCAAACTTTGGGAAGCATTATCACCTGACAAAGTAATTGACCCATTTGAATCTGATTATAAGTGGTTATCTCAGGTTTATGAATCTGTCAAACCGGCAATAAATGATATTGGAAAATTATTATGGTTTACGTTAGGCGCTCAAACGACTAAATTGATCCATGAAAATATACATGTTAAAGGGATTGACATTTTAGATGAGTTTATATTAGACGGAGATGTTATCGATGAAATAGCCAATAGGCGTGATCCTCGAAAAATAAAGGAGCTCGAAAGAAAACTTATTGAACGATTCAAAAAAGATCCGGGGAATCCGAAATTTAAAAAATTAAGCGTACGCTTAGAAGACCTGAAAGACAAAGCCGAGCAGGGCTTGATTTCCAGTATCGATTTTGTGAAAGAGCTTTGTAAGCTGGCTACGGAAACTCTACGTGCCGAAAAGGAAGAAAGTCTAGAAGAATATTCTCCAAAGTCAGCTCTAACAGAATTGTTTTTGGAATTGAAGACAGAGCAAACCCCAGCAGTGGTAGCAAGAATCGTGGATGATATAGATACCATCGTAAGAGTGGTGCGCTTTCCTGGATGGCAGACTACTGCTGCTGGCGAAAGAGAAGTCCAGAAATCCCTGCGCAAATCCTTGTTAAAGTACCAACTACATAAGGATCAAGCGCTATTTGATAGGGCATATGCTTATATAAAAGAATATTATTAGTACAGTAATATCTAAATTAACTCTCATGTCTTCATCAAAAGTTCTAAATGCAATGTTATCAAGAGGCGTTGATTCCATCTTGGCTAACACACTTATTAATCAAGGTTATAACCTCGGAAATCTCAAATCAATGAGTGAATCTAGATTATATTCACTAGGATTGAAGAAAGAATTTATAGAATCCGTTTTAAAGGAAAGTCGACCCTCATCCCTTCAGAAACAGTTGTAAAGTTGCTTTATGAAAGCAAATCAATGTGTTGTATCTGTAGAGATCCTGCAAAGGGAATTATAATTCATCATATAATTGATTGGCACATTTCACGGAATCATAATGAAGACAACTTGATCGTCTTATGTCTAGATCATCACGACTTGGCACATACCAAAAAAGACTTGAGTTTAAATCTTACCCCTGAGCGTCTGTCGCAATTAAAGACAAAGTGGATTGATGAAGTAAATTTTAAAGATTCACAAGCTATTTTAGGATTAATTGGAGACTGGTCCCGATGTGATTATGTTAATATTAACAGAATATTTGAATTGTTTTTGAATTTTAATATCAATCCTTCATCTTTTAAAACTTTTGCATCGGTGTTACATTATAGTATTATTGATAGAAAAGGTCTTATAAGTTCAATAAGTGAATGGAAGGTGGATCAAAACCTAAAAAATATATGACTGATATAGGTGGCTTTCAGATTAATTTTACCTATTACCTAAGGGAAGTTGTCGAAAGGGTAGTCTCTCATTTGCCAATTATTGATATCACAAATAAATTAAATCATACGGATATTTCTGCCTTAGTCAAACCTGGGAAATATATTTCTGCACAATTGGCTTTTTATTTCAAAGAAGAAGAGCCTTATAAAGACTATGAATTTCAAAGAAAGAAAGCTTATTATCGCGGAAATAAGATTCGGCTTGAATTTTCGTTTAATGCTTGGGAGTGTACGAGTAGTTCTGCTAGATTCGATCATATGACTTCCAGAAGGGTCATTACTCCGGTGTTATTTGTAACATCAGTTATCAAAGAAAAAGGTTGGATTATAATTAGTACTTCTTGTTTAGCAGTTGGGAGCCATTTTGATGATAATAGGGTGGGTAGTAACTACGTTAATATTTGAGATTAGCTTTAGGAATATAAATGAAGCTACCCTAAGTACGTATCTGCGAGACCACGATCTACATCTAGGGAGTATGTCATCAATAAAAGAAATGCAAGACGATTGAGATCAATGTACCGTAGAGTCTAAGTAAACTAAGTCTGGACATTAAATAACTCAACAGCCATTTCGCGAAATGCTACTTTACTCAATAAAGTACTACCTTGTAGCAGATTCAGAAACATTAGCCCACCTCGTAAACCAAAAGATTCCCGAACACTAAATTATTAGATCGGTAGGGTTTAGCGTGATATTGTCCAGCAATGATGTAACTTGCCTGATTATAGCAAGGATAGAGCAGGTATGCGGAGTCGCTCTGATAATATAATTTGTAGGCGGGCAGTAGACGCAGATCATGATCATCTGGTTTATTTTTTGCCGGGCGTTTCCATTTGGTATCTATGATCAGTTTTTGTCCATCCGGATATTCAATCAAAATATCTGGGATGAGTAATTTGCCTTTTGATTCGACCGACCAGTATTTAAATCTGCGCTGGTCGCTCACTTTCCATTTGAAATGCTTTTCGCAGCTTTTTAACCTGCGAAAGACAAACTCTTCCCACAATTCATTCATATTGAACATCAGCGCCAATACTGATTCACGTCCACCTCGCAGATCAGGATGATAATTCAAAAGGATCATCCTCTAAAACCTTGTATTATACGTCTCGTGCTGTTCTTTAAAAGTCGTTTGAATTACCCTTTCAAACTCTGTTTTAGTAGCTCTATTTTCTCCTGCTCACTTCTTAACAGACGTTCATAAAGGGTTTTGTTTTCTTCAAAAAGTTCAACGAGCTTGTCAAGGGGATTGAAAGTGCAGTCCTTATATCCATTGCCAACTACAGCTCCATTATTAACCGAAGTATCATTAAACGTATTAAAATAATTAAACACCGCCTCCTCACTAAAATTCTTAATCCCCTCCACCGGCACGCCCAGGATCTTCGCTACCTTCTCCAATAGTTCATCCTCCACAATTTCATTACTTTCCATCCTCGAAACACTCTGCTGGCTGACGCCAAGTTCCATAGCCAGATGCTCTTGCTTGATGCCCCGCAGTTCGCGGATGCGGCTGATTTTTCTCCCGATGTGGGCAGGTTTTGTCGTCGTGTCCATAACCAAAACTATATAAAATTGTCAGCATAGTTGAAATCAATAGCAAAGAATTTTTAGAGATATCAGGCTGCCCGTTAATGATTCTGTATAACAAGGCAATTCTTTGTTCAAAGATACAAGGTAATGGACAATTGAAAAGGTGTATAAAACACGCCTTTTGGATATCATACCACACAGGGCTTACAGACTTTTGCTTCCCTAAATCCGCATCAAAAAAACAAATGGAAAAAACAGTTACACCCACCCTCAGATCTACTTACTCAGGCTTGCTCAACCAGCATGAGTTTCTGCAAAGGCTTCATTTTATGAGAAGCCGGATATTAAATGCTTATACCGCCGAAGAGGTTGCTTTCCTGCTGGGCAGAACCGCAAACTATATTCGCGATTATGAGGAACTGGGACCTGTAAAACTGGATACTGAAGACCTGATCAACCATTCGTACCTGTTTAAAGATTCCCTGCAGGTCCAGGATACCTTCGAAAGGAAAAAGGACAATATGGATATCTCCTATGAAAAAAGGATGCTCAGAGGCATGAGGGTTTCATCGGCTACGGAAATCAGGTATGAATTTATACATCCCTGGACCCGATATGGCGTTTGCACACCTTTCATCCTTACAGAACCGCTGAAACCCAGTCAGGCTAATCAGGAAGCACAGCTCAGGGGCATTCTGACCAATCTGATGCGCAATGGTTATCTGGCAGCGAGCCGCTCGCCAATGGAGATCTACAAAGAAACTAAAAAACTGATCTCATTTTGTCCTGTTGAAATCCTGTCGCTTAAACGTGTACTGTATCAATTGGTGCAGACCGGAAAGCTCATCGTCAAAACGCACAGCGATAAATTCTATTTTAAAATTCTCCCGGCACTTCATTCTTAAATCTGACTACCATGCAAACAGAAACATTGGAGCAGATCATCAGCACGATCACCACTAAAATAGACGTCGACAAGATTTACCTGTATCCCGAAGCGGCTGATGAGGGTAAGACCCAGGTACTGCTGATCCTGGTAGCCAATCATTTCCAGTTGTCCTTAACCGATTTGACGGTACAGGTAAAGGGACTTGTGGGAGATCTGCCTCCTTTATACGAACTACAGGTTGCTTTTCCGCACCAGATTCGTGAAACTATGCAGATCGGTAATCTCTATTATTATGCCCGCTGCACAGACCGGAACCTAATCTATACCCGACCCAATTCGGTGTACGATATGTTTGAAGGTTTGCCACCCTTAAGCCAGGTGATGTCCAAAGCAGGGGAGCAGTACGATATTGCAATAAAGAAAGTTGATCCCTTTCTGGATGGTGCGGAGCTGTACTGTTTAAAGGAGGTCTATCCAAGTGCGGCATTTATGCTGCATCAGGTTGTAGAGCTGGCCTTCAGGGCATTAGAATTGTTTTTTCTGGGCAAAGAGACCCGCAACCATGAGATTAGCATTCACCTTAGGTACTTAGAGCGGCATTTGCCCTATCCAAAGGTTAGGTTTCCGGTGGGGCCGGCAGAAGATGAGGCCTTGCTCAGGTTGCTGGATGATGCTTATCTGGGTGTTCGCTATGGGGACCTTTACCAGATCAGCAGGGAGCAAGTGGAAGAATTGATGAAATGGGCAAAGGATTTTTTGAATTTCGTTCACAAGACTAAGGTGGATTTTATGAAGCAGTATATGCAGGATGTTGTGGCTGTTCCTGAGTGTAGAGAAGTTAGTGATGCAGAAGCAGAGGAGATCCGGCGTATCGTTTCCAAAATTAATGAAACCCTGCCCGCCGAAGTGATCTTATGCATAGGCAGGCGTGCTGAGCTTACCTCCCGCAGGGGTTGTTTTTACCCTGTGCCAAATCTCAAATGCATGATCCATTATGATCTGCTTTTGATCTGCAAAGGGGAGCCTTCCAATGTGCTTGTGCTGCAGGGCCTGATCAATGATTTGCCCGGCCTGCAAAGCCGGGTCAACTTGCTGGCGCATTCGGAGGCTGAAGTGCTTGGCGACAAGGGCTATGGTTTTTTCGGGGAGGCATTGCGTTATGGAGAAGTATGGTACGGAGAGGACTGTGCTGCGGGTCTTCGTGATTTGTGGGGTGGTGCTGAAAGTAGTTGTTTTTCTGGTAGGGTTTCTTCGGTTTCTAAGGATCGCCTGCATAAAGCAAAAGCTTTTTTACAGGCAGCCGAAGCGATAAGATATGAGGATGGTTTTGAGATCACTATTGCGCTAATGACGCAATGCCTGGAACAGGCTTGTCTGGCTGTGATCCGGGCTAGGTTGGGGTATCGGCCTAAAATTTATAATCTGAGGCATCTGTTTGCGCTGTGTAATATGGTCAGCGCGGAGTTTGAAGAGATCATTCCGAATAGAACTTCGGAAGATAAGCGCTATTATAAATTATTGGCAGATGGTTTTGCTGATCTCCGTTACCGTGATGAGCTGGATTATGATATGAGTATGTTGCAGCTGCTGTACAGACGCTGCGAAGCTTTTGTAGAAAAGGCAGGGGAATATTGTTGGTAGGGGGGCTTTAGCAATTAAAGAATACGGAAGCTGCACCGGCGAGCAGCTTTTAGAGGTGTTGCACAATCCAAAAAAAGTTATGCATGAAGTTGCTTTATTGCTAACTTCCGACTATGATTCGCAAATTTATCGGTATTATTCTAGTCCTTGGCCTGCTTGGATGTAAAACACAGCAGATAGCATTACCGCCTAAGGTTATTTCAGAATATGACTATACTGAATTCTGTGACCTTCCAAACCATTCCAATCAGCTTGTTTACACCAGGGCGGTATATAGGGGAGCACAAGAATACTGGGCTTTTATCGCAGGCAACATGGAGTGTACGGATATTGAGGCATGGGTAGAATGGCCGGAGTGGCGGGAAATAAACAAAAAATTCAAAAAGCTCATTAGGCAGAATCACTTAAAGCCTCGCAGTCGCCATTTTTTATTAGTTGATGTAGTTGGCAGGTTCGAAGTCGCAGATACTGTAGGATTTGGTCATTTAAATTCTTATAAAAATCAGTTTACGGTTGAAAAAATAATCAATATTCAGCGCTTGAGAAAAAATTATAAATGACTACCGTCCGGTTACTCATCTGCATGGTTTTTCATGATCGGTTCGGCAAGCCATATTATTATATTGCTCATATTTATGATAGCGAGATATAAAAGATAATGAAATACCCATACAGACTTACATTTTTATTAATTGCTGCATTTTGTATAGGATGTACAAATGATCTGTGCTCCAATCAAGTAATAATCGAAAAAGTAAATAATAGCAAGACCCAAAAGCTTATACATTTTGATAGGGATTGCGGAGCAACAACAGGAAACTCTAATCAGATATCTATCATCTCAATTGACGGAAACCTGGATAATAATAAAGGCAATATCTTTATCGCCGGTTCTGGGTCAGGAAGTAATCTGGAAGTCGATAGAGAAGTGATAGCAGAATGGCTTAACGACACTGCGATTTCTATTAAGTATGACACTACCTTAACTGTATTTAAGAAGATTGATAAATTAGGGAAAATTAAAATTGTATACGAGAGTCTTTAACTAATCAAATCCTTTTGATAGTTTTATAACAATGCAATTAGAAAAATATACCTGCGCCTCATGCGGAAAGCAACATGAAAGCTGGCCTGCTCTGGGCTATTCCTCTCCGGTGTTTTATCATGAACTTTCAGCGGAAGAAAAAGCGGAATGTGAGCTGAGTTCAGATTTTTGCACCATAAATTTAGCAGGGGAAACAAATCGCTTTATACGGTGTACATTGATACAAAAAGTAAACGACCATTGTGAAGATCTGGAGTATGGCATTTGGGTTTCATTGAGTGAAAGTAGCTTTAACGATTACGTTGAGAATTATGACAATGAAAATCATGAGGCTGGCTATTTCGGTTGGCTGTCTAGTCTATTAATTGGCTATGAAGACACGCTCAGCATCCCAACGAATGTGGATACCCGAACAGATGGTTTAAGACCTAATGTAATACCACATGACAACTATGATCATCCTTTGGTAAGAGACTATTACAACGGGATATCCAAAGAAGAAGCGGAAAGAAGAATTAATAAAATGATGGGAAGTTAAGGCTACATGCCACCGTTATCAGATATCAAACGAAACTCGAAAATTATGGGACTAGACATGGTGCCTATGGGAAAGCCTAAGCCAGGAAAAGAAAGCGAATTTAAAAAGCTGTATCTTGAACTGATTGATTTTAAGGAACCAAAATTATCCTGGTTGGACAAACTTAAAGGTAAAAGAGGTATTGCCAAAGAGGAGCTGCTTCAGCAATGGTTTGACATACAAATTCCTGCTTTTGAAACTTTGGGAGCACCCATGGTTGGTCGTGATGAGAAGGCCAATGAATGGGCGAAAAATCAATACGAAAACTCCGACAAAAATATAAGTGAGACAGAATATTTAAAAAAACTGGAAGGTCATTATGTAGTTGACTTGGCTGAAGACAGCGACGGAATCGTAAATTATATTTCCACTATCTACGACAGTAATGTTTTTCGGGGACAATTTTTAGAGGGCTGTATTCAAGTAATTGGTGAAGACCTCATAAGTGAAGCATGGGAAACCAAATTTGCGGAAGACGCGCTTGACTATGCGCATCGGCTGATTCTGGCTGCCGATTCAATAGCTGTCGCTAATAATATGGAATATCTAAAGGACCAACGGGAGGTGCCGGAGGAATTTGACGAGTTTGGGATAAAAACTCAGCTGCATGTAGTTTATTCACTAGCCAGATGGTTAATCTATTATGGCGAGAGGGGACATGGTTATGAAGCAGATTTTTAAATGCTGAACAATAATCATAGAAATCCTAATCATCAGGAAGCTGTTTAATAAAATCCATATTTAACCCATACTGCTCCTCAACTGAAATTAGTTTTCTGGTACATTTATTAATATCCTGCCCTTCTTTGGTCCAGAGAAAGGGATAAAAATTAAAGACCTGGTCTCCGCTCATTTTTGATACTTCAGTTTGCCAGTCTTTCCATCTTAATTCGCTGTAAAATTCATCAAGATCACCAGTTAGGCAGAAGTCAAGAAATTCAGAATAGCTGCGTTCCAGCGGTTCGTACTTAAGATTGTCCGGAGATAAGTAATATACTTTCCCTACATCAGGACCCAAGCCGCCGCCATTTAAAATAAAAAAGCCGCCAACAGCATCATCGGCAATTAACAAATAGGTAGCCGACTTACCCTTGTTCCAGCCGGGCAATGATCTTGATAGCTTTTCATTCCCGGAGCCAAGAATTCTGATCCATCCATTGTCTATGAGCAGGCCTCCGGAATGGTAAACGATAGCACCCATCGGAGATCTCGTAGTCACCTGCAATTGTACCAAAGCGTCTTTAGCCCTGGTTGTATCAACGGGTAAAACCTCAACTTTGTTCTTAGCCGATGTAACCCAATCCAGTACAATTGGCCATCCGGAGTCTTCGTTATTAATTAGTTTTTCAAGTGGCTGCATTTTATTTTGGGCAAATGAATAGTTGTTGCCTATGATCATCATAATGATTACAAGCATGCTTTTGTTGAAGAGGAGCGTATTGTTTAGCATTAGTGGTTGTTTTAGAATAGCCTTAAATCGTGGCTATTTTAGTTGCAGTTTCTTTCAAATATGATGTGATTGCTTTGTTTACCCGGTTAGTGATCAGTTTAAGTTCAAAGGATATTAATCCGATAAAAACCAATACAGGGATGGAAATGGAAACCAGTGCATCGATGGAAGCTTGTCCCTTTACAATGAGTATCAAATTGGCAGCTATTCCAAAACACAGCACAATCGCGACGCCCAGAGGAACAGCACTAAGCCGGATTTTATAATCCTTTGCATCCGGGTTCTTTGATAATTTAATGATCATTTTGGGAAGCAATACTTCGAACGATGTTTTTATCCTGGTAAACTGTAAATCTTTTTTACGCTCCCGCCCGAGGAACAATTGTTCCATACCGATATTATAAGTACAGTTTTTAAAGTCAATGGAAGATGTTCGTTTAAGCGCATAACGTCTCAAAGATTTTTCCACCTGCTGCTGTGTCAGGTTTTCTGGAAATGGATTGGTTTTGAAGTAGAGCATTAGAATGAAGTGATGTAAATATGTAATACCAAATTTATTAGAAAATCAGGTAGGTTGAGTGTGTTGGTGATGAATTTGTGATTAGATTTGCTTAAACGATAATACCAACCAATCTGGGTATTTCAGCAAAATTGGGGAAGAACCAGTTTCTCCGAAATATACAGTTAGAGTGTAGTCAGCCAATTTAGCCAGCGTTTTAGATGACGATGGCGAAGATTATTACAAAATAGAACTTTGGCCAGGTGATATCACATCTTTATTTCCATCCCACACATTGGTGACAGCATTTATTTTAGTCGGTAAATCCTGCTCTGTGAAGATTTTATATTTTGATATTCTTCTGAATGTTTTGTTCCAGCGTCTTTTGTCTGCCTTTTCCGAAGTTGCTGTCGTTATTCCAAAAATCGGAGTTTTCCTGATTGACCGTGCCATATAAGTTGTATACTCGATATATTACTAAAGAGTCATCACTCTTTTTTACCCTTATAAACCACCTCTTTTCCCTTTTCAACGCTATTGGTCTGCCGAATGGTAATACCGTCTCCGGCAAATTCACATATAAATTTTTCCGTATGCGGACTTTCAATATACCTGAGGGTTAATGCTAAGTGATGGTCATCGATCCAGGAGTAGCTGCCAAACACCTTTGCCGGAACGAGCATGTTGCGTATCTCTTTTGCTCTGGCAGTTAATGAAGGGCCGGGCTTGTTGGTTGAACCTGAAAGCCAGCTACCCGCACCGAAACTCAGGCTATAATCTGCTGTGTCGCCCCTAAGGCTTATTTGACAGTTGCCATTACCGCTAAATTTAAAAGAGATATTGCTGATTTTAGATTGATCATTGGCAAGTGTATAAGATTTTCCATTGATCTCAGCCGCAAGTCCGCTAACTTGTTTGGTAAGCGGGGGCAGGGCCAGTTCCTTTAAAGCTTTTTTCAATTGCGCGGCAGCGACTTTGTTTTCCGATAATTTATCGGGATGCATTGCCGGTAATATGTACTTCCATACCAGATCAATCTCTTCCTGCATGTCTGAAGTTTCAGCAGTGATGGCGATTACCGCATCCTGATCAGGCATCACGATCATGTATTGCCCGAAAGCCCCGTCTCCCCGGTAGGCATTGTTCTTGGACCGCCACATCTGGTAACCATATCCTTGTTCCCAGTCACTGGCAGCACGCTTTTCCTGCGGCATATCCGGATGCTGGATTATTTTTGCTGTACTGGCTTCTTCTGCCCATCCCAATGGCAATATTTGTTTGCCCTCCCATTTACCTTTTTGCAGGAACAGCTGTGCAAACTTGGCCATATCTTCTGTTTTCAGACGTAAACCCCAGCCACCCGTACTGATGCCTTTGAGGTCGGTTTCCCAATCTATATTTTTTATGCCGAGCGGTTTGAACAATCTTGGCGTAAGGTATTGGAGTACGGTCTGGCCGGTTACTTTCTGGATGATGGCGGAAAGCATATAGGTTCCCAGGGAATTGTACAAAAACACGCTGCCGGGTTTATGAACTACAGGCGCCGCCAAAAAACCTTTTACCCAATTGGTATCGGCAGATACATAGCCCGGCTCGGGATCTTGTCCGTCGGCCATGATCAGTGCATCTTTTACGGTAAGCTGGGCCAGGTTAGGACTAATCGTTGGCGGTACCTGATCAGGGAAGAAAGAGATCACCTTACTGTCCAGTGCCAGTTTCTGTTCATTGATAGCAAATCCAATTGCAGTTGCGGTGAAGCTTTTACTGCAGGAGTATAGTGTATGTCTAAGATCCGGGGCATAGGGATTCCACCAGCCATCTGCAATCACTTTACCGTGACGGACGAGCATAAAGCTATGGAACTCTGTCTTGCTGGTACGGGTCGCATTAACGAAATCAAGAATGCCTTTGGAATCAACGCCTTCCTTCTCCGGAATACTGTGTGGTAGATGCTGGGGATATGCCTGAAGATAAAATGTTATCTGCAATAGCAGAGCGAGGCTGAGGGTACGTATATTGAAATGCATATTTTTTATATTAGACCGCTAAATTTATAGATCTTGAAGTTAGCGATTTCTTACCAGAAATTTCGCCCGTACCACCAGTTATACAATAGTTCAAATTATCTTTGCTCCCGTGTTAGCAGTATCAGCAGATGTCAGGTCCGGCAAATTATTCAGGGCGGGCTGCATGCTTTAATACATGAGTTACAAAAATTGATATAAATGATAGAAATAGAAGATGCTTTTTTAAAGAGGGTAATATTACATAGGGTGAGTTATATCGAAAGCCAGTCCCGGGCTAGCGATGAAGTGTGTGATCTCAGTGATGAGGTGCTGGCCGATGTCTTTAAGAATATGTTTTTAAAGCCCTTTACCAATAACGTATCTTCTCAAGAGTTTCATCATACGATAGATCTTAGCTATAATGTGCTATTTGGTTTATCAAAACAGATTTATGGTAATGGAAACTTCATTGACATCTCAAAGCAGATATTCGAGCATTTAATGTCCAAGAGCAATGATGCAAAGATCAAAGACGGTGATTTATACATTGCGAAATTTGAAGATATCAAACTGAATGGCGATTTTTATCAGGGCCTGGGCATCTATAAATTTGAAGACAAACAGCCATTTGTAGAAACCAATTTGACCTCAAATGAATTGAGTTACTCCCTTAGAAAAGGGGTGGGGCCGAAGAAGCCAGAAAAGGCTTGTTTGATTCTTTTTACCGAAGAACCTTATACCATACTTTTGATAGATAATAGTTCAAGTGAAACGGACTACTGGCAGAGTCAATTTATAGGCAACAGACCGAAGGCCGATTTTGTGAATAATACAACAGACCTTTTAATCCTGGCAAAAAGCTTTATCACTGAGCAAATCCCGCAGGAATTCGACATCAACCGTTCTGATCAAATAGATTTATTGAACAAATCAATCGCCTATTTCAAAGAAAATGAAAACTTTGATATAGAAGAGTTTTCTCAGCAGGTTATTGCGAGTACAGAAGGAATTGAGTCTTTTAAAACCTATAAGAAAAATTTTGATGCCGGGCTGGATACTCCGATACCGGACAGCTTTGACATTTCTGATGCGGCAGTAAAAAAGCAGGCCAGGGCCTATAAAAGCGTACTTAAGCTAGACAAGAATTTCCATATTTATATACATGGAGATAAAAACCTGATCGAAAACGGTTTTGATGACGATAAACGCATGAATTATTATAAGGTTTATTATCATCAGGAATCCGATTGATCTGGATTCCGATTTTATCCGGAGCTTGGTAAATCTCCATATCGCTGAGGTGATCAAAATCTAATCAGTCCCGCATCAAGTTTAAAATTCTCAGTACATCTTTATAAACACTGTTTAATTTGCTATTTTTAGTAAAACTCTCAGGGATGATATTTTATAGCATTTTAATTAGCTCGTTCTGCCTCATCGTAGGTAGTGCCTATTATACTTATTTGCAATACCAGGAGGAAAAGCATAGTCGCAAACTTTTTTTTATCGCCGTATTTGCGGCAGCTGTAGGTGCAATAAGTACTATTATATCGCACAACGATTCGGTTCGAAATGAGCAATTGGCCGAGAAAAATGTTAAACTGGGCAGGGAGAGGGATTCTCTTAATAAGGCTTTGCAGATTCGAAATCTTGCCGCTACTGAGGAGGTTGGTAAGAGTTCGGGACACATTATTGATTCACTAGAAAAGGCACTGGTGCTTTCAATGCAAATCCGAGGCTCCAGTGATTCCATCTCTTCAAAGCAACTCGAGGCACGGACAATGTTGCTTCAGCAAATTGAAACTGCCGGCCAGACCAATGATCAGACCCTGAGAGCTTTGGCAGAACTGGAACGGCAGAATTCGCCACTTAGGGAAGTAGGTTTATCTTTTACCATTACTTATCCCATGGGTAATCATGTTAAAACTATAGATTCGATGGTTGATGCACTGGTCGACGCTTCACTGAAAAAGACTATGGTATGGCGGACGTTGAAGCAAACTATAAATGGAAAAGCGAGGGTAAGAAAAAGTTATACTGAAGAAGCTGGCGGACTTATAATCACTAAGGATACGGTGTTTGGTGTTGTCCAGAATAAAAAAGTTTTTCTGCCTGTCAATGATTATCAAAAAACCGACGGATTACACCGTTATCTGCATAATTTTCCGAAAACTCTTGTCAGATTCTATAAGGAAGACCCTAGCGATGAACTTTTTCTGGATAATGATGAGCAGTCCGCGATCATGACCACTGAATCTAAAATGATCACAAGTAAGAATTTTGCAGATTTTGATTACATAGAATTTGACCTAACTGATAAAACAATACGTCAGTACATGCGTATTCGATTGAATCGCAAAAAAGTGCACAATAGCATTTTTAGTATTATAGATCTTAAAAATGCTTATATGTCGTTTATGGTCAGTCAGGATTTAGGTAATGGAAAAATTTCTGACCTGCAGTTTCTATACGGGGATTCGTATTCCAATTTCAGGCCAATAACCGATGATGAATTTATCACGTCTACCAACTTTGCAAATGGATTTAGCAGGGTATATCAATGGAAATAAGGACGAGAGATGTTAGTAAATCCCGGGTTCCCACCTCAACTAAAATGCGCTTAAACCTTAGCATCCAAAAAGAAACGTTGGAAAAGATCATCAGTGGGGTACCTGTTATCGCACCAAATCAAACCTGATTTTTCTTTTTTTAGGAAGTGACTTAGTCGGAAGCGGGAAAAGGAATCTGTAGGCTCGCTTCAAAAGATTGCCAATGCCATAAATAATAATCTCAACGACAATCCACCAGAAAAGTTCGGCAATAAAACCTATTACTACAGACATAACATCAACATGACTTGAATAAATGTAACAACAAATTACTACAAATGATACTATTTTCTCAACAGACTCTTAATTCTGTCATCAAGAGTGGCCCCAATCGCAAAAAGGCTGTACCGCCAAACTGGAATTAAAATAACGATGATCAGCACTAACTTCTTCGCCGACCCAGGAGGGTTTATCAAAAAGCTGATTCTCATCCTGCAACTCTATCTCAGCTACAAACAGCCCTGTATTGGCACCCAAGAACTCATCGACCTCCCATACCAAATCTCCTGCGGGAATTTTATACCGGATCTTTTCCGTACCGACCTTAGTAAATGAATTCATCATCGCAATGGCTTCCTCATAAGGAATCTCGTATTCGAACTCGTCCCGGCTTATGCCAACCGTTTTACCTTTTAAAGTGAGGTAGCCTTTAGATTCCGCTACTCTGACGCGAATGGTCACGTCATCGGCTCCGGTAATGTATCCTTGTCTGTAATGCTTGCCCTCTGGCTTGTTAAATTGTTTCCAGGCTTCCGGCTCAATAAGGAATTTGCGTTCTATTTCTTTCGGCATCTTGATTCTGAAGGTTTATTTGTGCAGCGAATATACCTAACCTTTCACAAATGGATTCTTACCCCGTTGAAAGCTATATGAACGCTCCCTGAATACGCTCGACCTGTAACGTTCCAGCATCGTCACCGTGCCGTTGCCGCTTCGATGTATCGCCGTCTGGAGTTGATGGGGAGTGGGGGTTGAGAGGGTGTGGGTACATAGTGTGCCAAAACGCATTCAGAAAGCATACAGGGGGATTGCTGCAATAAATTATTAATAGCAGAAAAAATAGTTGCCTTTAAAATATAGTCACTGCTCAATTGTTGTATACCTTTACACTAAACAAAGATGATATGTAAAAACTAAAATTATATTTTTGCCGAATCTTCAAAATATTTGGAGCATTTAGCACTTAAGAATCTCGTCTAAGAAACCTGAGAACTTCAAAGCGAACGAGAGAATAAGTAGCAAGTGCTTGCGCCCTGAAAGCGTGAGCCTTGCCTATTCGTTCGCTGGCCTCTCAGGGCCTCTTAGACGATAGGTGGGGTTCCACGCTTTTTGCGTTTATAACGCTCAACCCAATCCCTCCCTTCCCCATTCTTACCTGCTGCATCCCCAAACCGAAGTGCCGGTTTAAAACACGGCTAAAAACTAACCAAACATCATAAAACAAACTGTATGAAAATGAGACTAATCCTCGTAATGGCCGTGCTTTGCCTGAACTTCTGCTATGGCCAGCAAAAACAAAATGCCTTTCTCCGCTGGAGCTGAAAGGCTGTCAATTTGGAATTACAGGTTTCAAATCCGGGTTTAAATCCGGTTATGTCGTCAGCAAGAATTCTTTTATGAAGAGCAAGGCGATCGTAGTCTGCAATTACAGCCTAATGCGGCTGTTTGGCTTAGCGATGGGAGCAGGAGAACCCTTCTGTCCGGAAAACATAATTATTGAGGTAAGGGAACCTAAAAAGCTTGAGCAGCTGTATTGCTACAAACTGATCGTGCCGCCTGCGCAGGTAGACAATTTCTATACAATCATGTTACAAAACCTTTTGCTGGAATTTCCCGTTTATGCCGTGACGATGGAATGTCGGGACAATAGGGAGATAATGTTGATTAAAGATAAAGAGGATGAGCTTTAAGGAGGGACTTATAGCTTTTATACATTCCAACCTGCTGGAATGGAATGCAAAGATGAATACGGATGGTGATGTGGTGATCATTATAAGGAACAACAAACCGCTGAAAGAACAATATGAAAATTTTTTAACGCTAATCTGGCTCATCATGGCTGAGCTGCCTTTTGCTGCGGAAAAGGTGCGCATGATCATCACCAATGAAAGCAGGACGGAGGAGTATCAATATGTGTTTGATCCGGAGGGTAGCGGTTAATTCAGGCGCTTCAGAGTTTAATACAAACAAACCACCCCGGAGGGGTGGCCTGTGAGAACAATAGGTTATTTTCCTGTATATTGAAAGTTTTTGCTTTGAGATTGTCCGGCAGTAAAGACCTGATTTTCGACATTCGTTTCTGCAACGCCATTGATTTCAGCTTTGTAGCTCACCGTTATAGGTGCTCCATCGAGGTTAGAAACAGTGAAGGATAAGCTGCCGAAATCAAAAGGTTTAACGGATTCCAGTACGTAAGTTTTGGTGGTGCCTGTAAAATCACCCACGTCAAGCAGAACCGAATTTTGATTGCCCTGGGCTGTTCCGTTGAGTTTCCATACGTCTGAACCATATTGACTCGCATCGTGGTTTCCGGCGATCACCGCAAAATCTACCTGATCGTTTGCGTCTGCCCCTAATGCTTTAACCGTGATTTTCATGGTTATTTTCTTTGCTTCAGGACTGTTTTTTTTATCCTTGCTGCACCCGGTAATGGATGTACTGATTGCTGCCGTGAAGACAAGGCCTAAAATAATTTTGCTTGCAATTTTTGATGTCATGTTTTTCATAAGATTTGTTTTTTCAATGGTGATGCATCATTATAATGATGATTTGATGGCCGCAATTTAGAGCTCTTTTGCCTGCCGGATAAATATTAGTGACGTAGGTGCGGCGAATAATGACGTAGGTGCAGTTACTCATGACGAAGGGTAGAAACCTTGGCTGTAAGGACAGTGTGGAATTCCTTTGATCATGAAAATCAGTGCTTTCATCACTATTTTTTGAGCGCTCTGATTATTTTATTGTTTCTTTATGGTTACCGATATGACTAACCTGACAGCCAGACAAATTCCATTAATAAGACATCAGCATTTCATGTTCTATGTTGGTTTGTGGTTTTGGCTGGCCATTTTTAGTGTTTCAGAATTAAGATCCGGTATTTGGGGCCAATACCTGGATGCGCTTCTGTATGTCGGTGTCTGCGTTTCACCTGCATTGGTTTTCGCTTACTTCAAACCTTTTTTGCTGGGTAGGTTATCCGGGAAAAAATACCTGATTTATTGGGGGCTTTGCTTTCTGGTTCTGATGCCCTTGTGTTGTTTGGGATTTAGCTTCTTACGACCGGAAGCGAACGGAGCGCAGCCCTTTTATACCATCGCGGTTTGGGTTGTAGGTTTGGAAATTTTATTGGCCGGTAATGAATATTTCTCCCGAAGGGGGAAACACATGAAGTGGATAAAAAAGATAGGTCTGGAAAACGCAGTTTTGACCACCATTATCTTTATCGCGCTGATGCTTTCGGTCATGGCGGTTTCCAGTTTGAATAACCCGAAATACCATTCGGAGGAAAGGTTACTGATCGGCTTTGAATTTGATCTTTCTAAACTGGCTGCCAATTTCTTTACGTTCTTAAGTTTTTTTGCGCAGTTTTTATTGATGTATCTGGCAGGGTATTTATTGTTTATCGTGAACAGCAGGATATTGGTGCCTGTTATGTTAAAGACAAATGGCTTGCTGGTCTATACCTTGAGTTTACTCACGGCGGTCGCTATTCTTTATCCGGTTTTGGCTCAGCTCTTGAGCATTCTTCCATTGTACAAGTTGTTTGGCAGCAAATTATTTATGATAAATCCTTTTGATCTGGAGAACGCAGCGAGTGCTATCGGGATCATGCTGCTGAGTTTACCGGTCATCGTGTCACTGCATTGGGTAAAGCAAAGTCATCAGGTTCTTTTGCTGGAAAAGGAAAAATCGCAGGCTGAACTGGGTTTGCTGAAGCAGCAGTTGAACCCGCATTTTTTCTTTAATACCTTGAATAACCTGTATGCTTTGAGCCTTAAAAAGTCTGATCAAACCTCTGAAAGCATTTTGAAGCTGTCTGATTTGATGCGGTATACGGTCTACAAGGGGGAGGAAAAGACGGTCAATATTGATCAGGAAATAAAATATCTGGACGACTACATCGATTTGCAGCGGATCCGTCTAAAATATACCCTGACTTTTAATTTTGAGAAAGACATCAGGCACAGTCCGGACCTGGAGATCGCTCCTATGTTATTGATCGTATTGGTCGAAAATGCGTTTAAACATGGCATAGAACCAGCGGAGAAAGCTGCGTTTTTAAAGTTGTCGTTGTATGTGGAGGATGGGGCGCTGAACTTTGTGTGTGAAAATTCTATGGAAGCTGATGGGCTGGATGAGGCTAAAGGAATCGGGCTGGATAACCTGCGAAAAAGATTGCTTCTGCTGTACCCGGATGCGCATCGTTTGACCACATCGGTTGAAAATAATCTTTTTAGGGCTGAATTATATTTAAGAATCGGATGAAAGTACGCTGTTTGATTGTAGATGATGAGCCCCTGGCGCACGACGTAATTCTGGAGTATGCCCATGAGCTGCCTTTCATGGAGATCATTGGGCAGTGCTACCGGGCAACGGAGGCAGTGGAGTTTATCAGCAAGCATGATGTTGATCTGATTTTTTTGGACATTAGGATGCCTAAGTTGAATGGCCTGGATTTTTTAAAAACCCTGAAGCAGCAACCGCTGGTGATCGTGATCTCTGCTTTTGAAGAATATGCCCTGGAGGGTTTTGAACTGGCAGTTTGCGATTATTTGCTGAAGCCTTTTGGTTTTGATCGTTTTCTGAAAGCGGTCAACCGGGCTTTGGAATTGTATGTTTCGAAGAAGGGTGTTGTGGTTCAGGAGGGCTCTGCTCTTCTGGCTGAGCGTTATGAAACGGATCACATCACGATAAAATCTGATAGAAAAAATGTGCTGATCGGCTTGTCTGAAATCTATTATCTGGAAAGCCTGGGGAATTATGTAAAGGTTTGGGGCAGTGAGTCTTATTTGCTCACGCCGAGAACGCTGAGTAGCTTTGAGCAACAGCTGCCATCGGAGCGGTTTATCCGGATACATAAATCTTTTATTGTGAATAAAGGATTTGTTCATTACCGGCAGGGCAAATCGATAGTGCTGAAAAATGGATTTCAGCTGCCGGTTGGTAAGAATTACCGGCAGGTTATTTAAATTCGATGGTTTTGCCTAACAATTGCGGTTGAACTGTGTTTATCAGGCATCAAACTCTATCATTATGAACAGAACATTGGGTCTTGTATTAATCGTATTGGGAGCGGTCATGCTCATCTGGACAGGTTTTACCTACACTAAGAAAGAAAAAATTGTTGATGCCGGGCCTATCCAGATCTCAGCGGATAAGGAAAAATCGGTAAACTGGCCGCCGTATGCGGGCGGGATTTTATTGATTGGCGGAGTGGTGTTGTTTGTCAGTGGCAGGAAGAAGTAGGTTTGGGTTTCTATTTAATCGGTGGTGGCGGAGTTACTATTACTTCTACTTTTCCTTTTGGCTTTACATATTCGGAGATATCATCACTGATTTTTGCGAACAGGAATGCTTTACTTTCTGCTTTTTTGTCTAAGCGTTCAAAGCTTCCATTCAATGCTATCATGTCTTGCATTTTTAAAGGACTGAGATTGAGTTTGTATTTGCTATTTTGTTCACGCCCATCGAGCATGATAGAGAATCCAGCATCGCTTAAGCTGAACTTGTAGATTGCCTTTTTTGGGCCATCTATTTCGGAACCATCGTCAAATCGCTGTCCTGTCTGTGTGATTTCGATTTCATTTTTTACTGTGTCTATGCGGTGGACTCGCCAGAAGAGATGAATGTCTTCTCTTTTTTGCGGCTGTTCGGGAGATGGTTTTGCAAACCCGGCCCATATTCCAGTATAGGTATTTTTGATAGGGCTTTGACCGCTAGCCTCATTGGCAATTAATACAAAGCCCAAGATAAGGATCCTGGAAAATTTTTGAAGTCTGGCTGGGATATTCATACCGGTTAAAGAGCTGTAAATTTCCATGAATATAGTTAAATCTGCTGAGTAAATCTTAGAGCTTTATGGGTGCCCTTTTAGTTACCTTCGATCGTTGCTGGTTGTGTGATTTTTAGCTGGAGCTTAGATGACTGAGTCTATACAATCTCCAATGAAGAGCCAAACAAGAGCCAAAGAAGAGCCAAACAAGAAAGGCACTCAGAATAGTGACATTCGTTCCGACCATGCTAGTCCTTCGGGTAGTTTACCAGAGCCATAAAATGGACGAATCATAATTTAGTCCAGAATCATTTTCTTCGCAGCTTCAAGCAATTCATCGCGCCCCTCCAAAGTAGCCTTAATGGTTGGTTTGAGAATCCGGTCAATTTTAACCCCCACACGCTGGGTAGGAGTACCATCCGGATAGAAAATTCCAATGCCGGAAATCATGGTATTTATTCCCCCGGGCAACTGGATCTGAGAAACATTTCCATCAGCACCCGCAGTTGTACTTCCAATTACTTTGACATTAGGCGCGCTCTGAAAAGCCACAGTTGTATACTCCGCCTGACTTTGTGAAGTCGCATTTACAATAACGATTACTTTACCAGTATAAGCCTCCGTTGTGTCCCCGCCATTGCTTAGAGCTGGAGTATAAGTGAACTGTCCGGGGCTGGCCAGTACACTGCTTGTGAATTTTACAAAAGGGGTACTTGAAGGTTTGAGGTACTTTCCAAAAGTAAAAGGCATGAATTCTGAAGGATAGCAGCGCATGTCGACAATGATTCCCTTTGTATCTTTGAATAACTTTTTAATTTCCGGTAAATCATTGTTTTTATACCGCCCCGGAAAAACATACCCAATATTTCCATCCAGCATCTTAAAACCTGCATTTTCAGTCTGTCCCTTGGATTTTAGGTAGTAATTCGCTTTAAGCCCATTGATAGATTGCGATACTTTCTTTCCATTTCTAAGCACACTGACGTTGAACAGCACTGACTGTCCCCGGAGTAGAAAACTATAAGGAAGGTCGCGCAATTGGGTATCATAATTGGATGCGGCTGTATAAGGAAGATAATATTTTATCAGACTTTCTATCGGCTTACCGTTGATTTCTAGGATGACATCACCTAGGGAGAATTTCTGTTTTACCGCAAGGGTATCTCCATTGACATAGCCGGTCACTATCAGTTTATTTTCTATAAACTCAGCTTTAAAAGGCAGTTTATAATTTCCTTTAAAATCTTCGAGAGCGGTGTGGCGGCTCCAGATATTGGCATGGGTATCATGAACGCCTGCGATTAGTTTAAGTGTGGCCAGCAGATATTCCTGCTGGTCTTTTGCTTTTACAAATTCAGGGATTGAGCTGTTCAGCACCTCATTCCAGTTTTTCCCGATCACATCCTTGTAAGGGAAAAAGTAGTTGATCATGCTCCAGTAGCGGTATAAACTCAGAATGCGAAATCCTGCATCGGGATAGGTCATTGTTGCATAAGCCTTTTCATTTTCAAACTTGGGGTTTCCTACTCCCGGATAATAGGATAGATAATAATGAGTGTTAGATTTTCTGCTGTTTTTAACCTTGAAGAGCTTGTCTGTAAGTGATTTAGAAAGTGCGGAGCCATTCAGTAATTTTCCATAGTCAGGTTTAATTGCAACATCACTGCTTACAGGGGATTTGGTTTCCGGCGCAGGTTGGGGGGCGGGCAATTTGTCGAGCCAGTCTTCTAATACCTGGCTTAGTTGCGCATTGTTTGCAGCGTTAATGATCTTTGGCAGATGCCTGAAAAGTTCTGCATCCCAATTGTAATTACCAGCTGCTATAGCCGGATGATGATATTTCAAAAACCCCCAAAACTGACCTGCAAACATTAAGTTGTCCTGTGTCCTGTCGGTAATTGCGAATGGTTGTATACCTGAAAAGGAGCTAAATGCGGTGTCCAGCCCGGCTTTAGTGAGAACCGGGACTTTTTCCTTTACCTGCTCAATCGGAAGGCCGTCGATGAAGAGTTCAAAGTCATCAAACCAGGCTTTGCCATCTCCAACAAGTAATCCTCCGATGTGAATGGATTTGGCCGCACTTGCATCATAAGCAAGTTTGATGACATACTGTTTCCAGTCGGTGTCGCCTTTAATACCTCTGTCTCCCATATTGTCAAAAGCAATCGTCGGCTGCTCACCATCTATCCGCATCCACAGACCTGCATAGCCAGAATTGACTTTTTCTGTTTTTATATAACCTTTAAGCAGGATTTCTTTGCCTTCGAAGGTTTTTGAAATGGGGTAGTCAATTGCATAAAAATCTGCCTGAGTGCCGGTTCTCTGCACGGATATGGAGAACTTGCCGGACTGTTTGATTGAATTATCAAGCGCAACGCTATAAGTCTTCTTCTGCAAATCGTTAAAAGCAAATGTCCATCCTTTTGGCATTTTAGAATCTTCATCTAGATCTTCCCCATTTATATTATAAGATTTTTTTTGCGCACATGCGAAAAGTGAGCAGCATATCAGGAGCGTTAAAAGGCATTTCATAGTTACATTATTTGGTTAGTCAAATATAATATTATTCAGGGTTTTCCTGCTGTCGCTGTTTCTGGTCTTCCCGGGGAGAAGAAGAAAACATTTGTCACTACTGCTTGTTTTTAGCGTATGACAAATTCGACTCAAGTTATTATTCACGCGGCCAGGGTAGGCAATGTTGAAGTCCTTCATGAACTAATCCACCAGGGTGCTGATATTGACGCCAGGGATGAAAAAGGCTATACTCCGCTGATCATTGCCTGTTACAACAATCAGCCTGAGGCTGCAAAGTTCCTGATTGAAAACGGAGCTGATGTGAATGCGGGTGACCTTGGGGGCAATACCGCCCTGATGGGCGCGGCTTTTAAAGGAAATGCAGAAATCGCGGGGATCCTCATCAGCAACGGAGCAAATCTGGACCTCCAGCATGGCAATGGTGGTACGGCACTGATGTTTGCGGCCATGTTTGGCAGAAATGAATTGTTGAAGCAACTGCTGGGTGCAGGGGCAGATAAGAATTTACTGGATGTACGCGGGATGTCTGTGTACGATCTTGCAGCGCAGCAAGGCAATACCGAAGCGATTGCCCTGCTGGATGCAAATTAAATTAAGCAGGTACTTTCCGTACCTGTTCTCTTTCCCAAACCCTGTGTTTGGCTATTGCTGCAATAAAGTTTTTAGCCAGGGCTGATGGATCTTTGTCAATGACCACGCCCACTTCTTTGTCATTTACCGATGTAACATCGAGCAATGGAACAGCATCCTCATCTGCTGCAACAGCTTTGCAATGTTTATAGGTTTCATTGATAAAATGAATGGCGTTGGCTTCAGACGCAAGCGCAGCTACGCTTTCCTTTCCTCCAGGAATATAGACTGCATCAAATAACACAGAAGCAGCTGTCAGGAAACTTTGATCTACACTAACCGCCGATTGATCTGCCGCCTTTATCGTTCCCAGCCTTGGCGCAATGACTTCAGCAATTGCACCTGCATCGGCTATCGCTTTTTTTACCAGGTTCAAAGCATTCGCGTTTACGCCATCTGCCGCCAGTATGGCGATTTTCCGGCTTTTAATCGTATTCTTCACGGTGCCGGCCATACTCAGGGCAGACGATTCTTTTAGTTTCCCCGATACCTGACGTGAAGCATAATCTTCCGGGTTGCCATCTGCAGGGACGCTGGCATTTTCCGGAAAGGCGATATCTCTGGGTAAAGTAATTCCGAGACCATAAGCAACTTTACCGGCCAGTCCGGCATCAATCTGATGCAGAATACCCAGCATCCGTTCCCGGATGGCTACTGTTTTCACTTTACCCAGCTCAAATGTCAGTGCATCGGTAATGTGGTTTTTCTCCGGCTCAGACTGGCTGTTGAAAAACAAGGTCGCCTGGCTGAAATGGTCGAAGAAACTTTTGCTCCTGGCCCTTATCTTTTTGGCATCTATACGCTCTGTATAGGAGGTAAATCCGCCATCTGCTGCCTTGACCTGTGCCGGATCATTGTTGCCCAAAGAATTGGGTCCATAACTCGTTTTACCCCGGTTGATGGTCTGTCGCATATGTCCGTCGCGCTGGTTGTTGTGAACTGGAACCACCGGGCGGTTGATCGGAATTTCATGGAAATTAGGTCCGCCAAGACGGATCAGTTGTGTATCTGTATAAGAGAACAATCTGCCTTGCATCAGGGGATCGTTGGTGAAATCTATCCCCGGAACGATATGCCCAACATGAAAAGCAACCTGTTCCGTTTCGGCAAAGAAATTATCAGGGTTGCGGTTGAGTGTCATCTTGCCAATGCGCTGCACAGGAACCAGTTCTTCAGGAACCAGTTTGGTGGGATCGAGCAAATCAAAGTCAAACTTAAATTCATCGGCTTCCGGAATGATCTGTAACCCAAGCTCCCATTCCGGAAAAGCACCGGATTCGATGGCATCCCAAAGATCTCTTCTGTGAAAATCAGGGTCTTTGCCAGATATTTTTTGTGCTTCGTCCCAGGCTACTGAATGAACCCCAAGCAAGGGCTTCCAGTGAAATTTAACAAAATGAGCTTCGCCTTTTTCATTGATCAATCTGAAAGTATGAACGCCAAAACCTTCCATCATTCTGAGGCTTCGTGGCAGTGCGCGGTCACTCATGGCCCACATGATCATGTGGGCAGATTCCGGCATCAGGGAAATGAAATCCCAAAATGTATCGTGAGCTGAAGCAGCCTGAGGAATTTCGTTATCAGGTTCGGGTTTCACCGCATGGATCAGGTCCGGAAATTTCATGGCATCCTGTATAAAGAACACCGGCATATTGTTGCCCACCAGATCAAAGTTCCCTTGCTGGGTATAGAACTTCACAGCGAAGCCACGCACATCTCTTGCCAGATCGGTTGATCCCCTTGACCCGGCTACGGTAGAAAACCGGACAAAAACAGGAGTTTCGGTTTTTGTATCGTTCAGGAAATGCGCTTTGGTAAACGCCGACTGACTTTCATACAATTTGAAAACACCATGAGCACCAGAACCTCTTGCATGTACGATCCGTTCAGGAATACGTTCGTGGTCGAAATGGGTGATCTTTTCCCGGAGGATAAAATCTTCCAAAAGCGTTGCACCGCGTTCTCCAGCCTTCAGTGAATTTTGGTCATCGTTGATGCCAACGCCATGATTGGTTGTCATTTTTTCTCCGGCTGCATCAGCTGTATGTGGCAGGAGCTTTTCAGTCTTGGTGTTTTCCGGTTGGGGGACTAATTTTTTATCAATGGCAGCTTCGGTGCCCTGTTTAGGAGGTGATTTTTTTTTGGACATGACAGATGTGTTTAATAATTAAGGTCATGCTGATAACAGTTCCGGTAAGCATTTGTTTCAGGCGAGGGTTTAATGAATTTGCTGCTTGCGGGGAAAAAGCTTATTATTATGTAAATTGGGTTTAGGCCCTGTTTTACATACAGTTGAAAACGATGATTAAACAAATTTGCAAAGTCCTGTTAATTGGAGTCCTGGTCTGCGGACCTGTATTTATTTTCGGTCAGGTCGCTGGGCAAACACTTCCCGTCTCTGATACCAGGCCACCGATTCCAATTCCCTTCAGCTTGCAAAAGGCAGGCTTTGTGACCCTGGTCATCGAAGATGAAAGCGGGAAACGCGTCCGGAATTTAATTTCAGAAACATCTTTTCCGGCAGGAAATAATATCACCTATTGGGATGGCCTTGATGATTTAGGGCGTTCCCGTTCTGAGGTGACCGGTAAACTGGTCGCGCCCGGAAAGTACATGGTACGTGGTCTGGTTCACCCTGAGATTGAAGCGCGTTACGAGATGAGTGTGTACTCTCATGGGAAGCCACCATGGTATACCGGAGAAAGGTCGAGTGAATGGCTCACCAATCATACGCCACCCTCGGCAATTTTATGGGTACCGGAAAAGAATGCGCCGCTGCGGGGAGGTAAGTCCATTGCTGGCGGACAGATTCTGGCTGGCAGTTGGGTGAGTGAAGGGGGAAGCGGCCTGGCCTGGATGGATACACAGGGCAACAAGCTTTGGGGCCAGGGCTGGGTAGGCGGCGCCTGGACGGGTGTCACCCAACTAGCACGGGATGCTGGCTCAAACCCGGTTCAGGGGGTTTACGCTTATGCGGGGACGGCCTGGGACGATGAATTACGACTTACCGAACTCCTTCCTGAATCGCAGGGGGCTGGCAAAGATCTGCGAATGGGCACCGGCGAAGACCGCCCGCTGCTGAAACCTACCTGGAAGTTTCCGGCCGGAACGCCGGACCTCACCGACAAAGGTTATGGTGCGAATCGGGGTATTGCAGGTCTCGCAGTTTACAATGGCCTGCTCATCGTTAGTCTGCCAGTGACCAATCAGCTGCTCTTTGTTGATGCCCGTGCGCATAAAGCGCTCGGGACTGTACCAATCGATGATCCCCGTGGGATCGCTTTCGATTCCCGGGGCCGTTTGCTGGTGCTGTCGGGTACAAGGTTGCTTCGCTATACGCTTTCGTCTAACCGGCCGGAGTTGACAAAACCGCAAGTTCTCCTCAGCACGAATCTGCAGGATCCGCAACGCGTAGCGCTGGACAGGCAAAATAATATTTTTATCAGTGATCATGGCAATTCTCATCAGGTCAAAATGTTTGCGCCTGAGGGAAAATATATCAGGTCGATTGGACTAGGAGGCAAGCCGAAGCCGGGGTTGTATGATCCCAATCACATGAATAACCCTGTTGGGATTTCTATTGACGGCCAGAATCAGCTGTGGGTTGCTGAAAACGATTTTACTCCTAAACGCCTGAGTGTGTGGACACCTGAAGGGCAACTGGTCAAGGCGTTTTATGGTCCTTCGCAATATGGTGGCGGTGGCGAACTCGATCCGCAAAACAAAAACCTGTTTCATTATGCAGGGGAAGGCGGTGGCATGACCTTCCAGCTCGACTGGAACAAGCGCACTGACCGGCTGCTCAATGTGTATTCCCGTGGAGACTGGAATCCGGCAAATCTGCCGCAGGGTGCAATCGGTTCTACGCAGCCGCAGACGGTTTTTTATCGCAATGGTCATCAGTACCTGACGAATGTCTATAACAACAACCCAACCGGTGGCAGCCCATCCGGTTTCCTTTGGACTATGGAAAATAACGTTGCAATACCACACGCCGGACTCGGTGACGCTTCCAGCTGGGGTGTTTTGGCCTGGTCGCTACCTAATTGTAACCAATATTTTTATGTACGCTGGACAGGGCAGATCATGCCCAGGTATACGCAGACTTATACTTTCAGTACGGTTACAGATGATGGCGTACGCTTGTGGATTGGGGATAAAAAATTGATTGACCGCTGGGAAGAGAAAGGGATGTCCCGGGATTCCGGTACGGTCACGCTTGAGGCAGGGAAGCGTTATGACATTACAATGGAATACTATCAAAACCAATCCGGGGCACAGGCACGCCTGTTCTGGCAAAGTCCGGACCAGCCGCGTGAAATCGTGCCTTCAAGCCGGCTCTTCCCAACACGAGGTGCAAAACAGCCGGGAGGAATTACAGGACATTATTTTGCGGGTTCGGTTTATGGTGATTTAAGGGGAACGAGCCACAATGTCCGGCAAGTTGACCCAAATATCAACTTTGATTGGTCGAAAAAAGGTCCTGAGCGGTTGATCACGCCTAATGCTGCAGCTTTTCAGGCCCGGCTGCCGAAAGATTACCGCAAAGGTGACCGCTTGCTTTTTACCTGGTCAGATGCGAATGGTGATGCTCAGGCTCAGCCTTCAGAGGTGGATTTTGTCCCGGCTGGGGATGCAGTAGGAGGCGTTACCGTGATGCCGGATTTGTCCTTCGTCGCAGCACGTTTCAAAAATAAGGCGACACGCTTTGTGCCTGTTGGTATTGATGCAAGGGGTACACCGCGCTATGATCTGAGCCGCGGACAGGTGTTGGTGGAAGATGCACAAGATCCGGTTTCGAGCGGCGGCGACCAGGTGATCTATGCGCCGGGTGGCTGGACCGTGCTGACCAATGCGCCAAAGCCTTTCTCGCCATATGGTGTAGGTGGCGCTAAGGATGGTGTGGCAAAATGGAGTTATCCGAGTTTGTGGCACGGCCTTCATGCCAGCCATGAGGCACCATTGCCTGATCAACCTGGTCAACTATTGGGAACTACGCGTTTACTGGGTGGTTTTGTTACGCCCAAGGGTTCAGATGCGGGCCCGCTTTGGGCGCTCAATGGCAATAAGGGCAATGTTTACTTGTTCACCGCTGACGGACTTTTTGTAACTACACTTTTTAAAGATGCGCGCCTGGCTTCATTTAATGCTCCGGATGAAGCGCGCAACCGGAAAATGAATGGTTACAGCTTGCAGGAAGAAAATTTCTGGCCGTCGATTTCCCAGACTTCGGACAGCAGCATTTATATCACCGGCGGGACGTCCAGCATGATGCGGCTCGATGGCCTGGAAGGAATTCGCCGCCTGCCGCAAATTGGAATTTCTGTAACCGCGCCGATGCTCGAAGCTGCGCAGCAGTATTTCGCGCAGCGTGAAACCGCGCGTCAGCAAGCTCAGATACAAGGTCCGTTAATCATCAGGATTTCCGGAGCCGCCCCAGTTCCCGATGGCAAACTTACGGACTGGAATGACGCTGATTTCGTGCCTATCGACAAGTCTTCTTCTGCTGCTATAGCCATATCCGGCGACCGTTTGTACGCCGCATGGAAAACCGACGATGTGAATCTGCTCAGTAACAAGCCTGAATCTTTGCCGAATCTTTTTAAAACTGGTGGTGCTCTCGACCTGATGCTGGGCAATGTCGAGGGTGGTCAGCGCCTTTTGGTGGCGCTTGTGGCAGGCAAACCGGTGGCAGTTTTGTACCGCAGACATGATGAACAGGCGGGAGGAGAACCTACGAAGTTCATTTCCAGTCTGGGCATCAATAAAACTACGACCATTGACCGCGTGGAAAATGTAAGCACGCAGTTGGTTTTCGCACAAAAAGGTGGTAATTATGAGTTCAGTATCCCGCTTGGTTTGCTCCGGCTGCAGCCTAAACTGAATGAGTCCATTAGAGGTGATATCGGCATTTTGCGCGGCAACGGTTTTCAAACCATGCAGCGGCTTTACTGGAATAACAAATCTACTGGTCTGACTTCTGATCTGGCCAGCGAAGCGGAACTCACGCCGAAGCTTTGGGGTGTTTTTGATTTCAAGGCTAATCCTTAAGAGGAGGGGGGATTCTTGTTGTCATTCATCAGTCCAGATTTCCGTATAGATATGCTCTTTCAGCAACTTCTCAAAATCTTCCGGATCGAGGTCATTTATCGATTCCACGATATGTCTTGAAAGGTCTTCCGGCATGTTGTGGTTTCTTATGGTTGACTTTAAGGAACAGTCGATTATCCCTACTTTTGGCAGCAGGGTAAAGGTTCCTAAACCAGGATGGTAGTTGCGAAAAAAATTATTGCCATACATCATCTCCGCGTCGCCGTTTAGCAGTTCCCAAAACGTATAGCTGGTAAATTTAAAACCAGTTAATACTTCTTTTTTAGCCGGATAAACCCTGTCGAACAGTCTGTACCACAGCGAAATTCTGAATCTGGGCTCGTTCGCCATCAATTCCAGGTGACCATACGTATAGTGTTTGCTGGATCTGTCGTTTACATTTAATACAGCTGCCTTAAAATCGGTTGGGAAATACCATTGGTTTTCAGCAACGAAGTACGTGACGATAGGTGTAGGCTGGTCAATTAGGAAATAGTTGTTGCCTTCATTGATGATCAGTTTGTACTTCTGGGTTCTGTTGATCGGCATTCCATACCTCCGTGAATCTACTTGCTGCCTGGCTTTTGTATAAAAGGTTTCGAGCATTTGTTGTTCGCTGAAGATCTTCATGGTGTCCAGCTGAGCTTTTGTTAATTTTTTTAATGGAATTCTTGTTCCGGGGAGATGTTGCACTACTGCGGTGACAAGAAGGTCGGCAGGAATAGAGGTGAGTTTTGTATTGGGGTCTTGCTTCTCAAAAGGCCTTAGCTCGTGTATTCTGTAATTCCCGGGACGGTTATAATAATAATTATAAAGCTCAATTAGTGTATCAGGTGATTTTGCCGTAGTCACATGGTTTTGATACAGACTGATATTTTCCGATAGGATGGTGCTGTTGAATCCTTTCTTTTTCCTGAAGATGATATATTCCTGGCTGTAACCGGGCATCGCTGAAAGCAGTGCACAAGCGAATAGGGTAAGAAGGAGTATTTTGAGATTTGGCATTGATGGGAGCATTTGGTTGAAATTAATTAGAACTTGTATTTACCCAACCTACTATTTGGAATAGAAGTGCAAGGGAGTAATAAAAATGACTATTACTCCATAAGATAGCATTAAGAAGCAACATTTGTAGCGGGTTTTGAATCCATTAAAATTTACTGAATTTTTAATCCGGAAACAGGTGTGAAATTACTGACGAGTTTCTTCAGGTCAAAAGCTTTAGATAATGTAAAGTTAAACGCAGGGACATCAGATTTTCTCATGAACGATTCCATGCCAAAACTTATTCCTAGTGGCTTATAGGTGGCCATTACTCTTGTTTGCAAATATACCTCGCTTTTTGCTTCAAAAAGCATTTGAGTTCCTCCTTTGGTTTCCTGTCTGTACAATAGATTCGAATATGAACTGATACCCCCTACGAGCTGTGTTTTTACATTCAGAGTTTCGTCATTGAATATCCACATAAATCCTACATTGAAATTGTAGGAAGGTTTATCATATTTAAAAGAGCGGGGGAAATTGGTTGTGCCGAAATTCTTTGAACCGGGCAAGGTATCGGGTTTTGAAGTCTGTAGCCGGAAAGTAGTATCTAAATAGGTGTAGGAATTTTCAATGGACACTGTTGTCGTTGAAATGTCCCAGCCACCACTTAAGAAGAAATTACTGTTTTTATCATCTGTAATTTTATAGAGTGCATCCAACTGCCATGCCAGCGGATCGGTTGTTTGCTTAGTTGATCTTTTGTAAGTGCCGCTGGTAAAGGTGTATAAAGTTTCTCCAAACTGTACCGGCTGCTTTACTGAATTGAAAGTAAGAACTTCCTCATTGTTCTGCCCGTCCAGAAAGTATCTGTTTTTATAGAATGCCACCTGTGCATAGAATCTGCCTGTGATCTTTAGCAGCATATTTGCACGAAAAAAAAACTCCTGTGCTTTTACGCCGTTAAAGAGGTCAAAATTGGTGCCGGTATGGAACCATAATTCAAGTTTGTCGCTTCCGCCAAGGGTGTCGGAAATTAAAGGCTTTATGTAGATGATAAATTTCTTACTGGTTTGATTGATTAATTTTCCTTTGGCATCCTTTGCGGTGATATTCAAGACTACCTGACGGTCGTCGAGGGAGTCCCTGGGCACCCGTATCGTATACCGGAACTCGTTTTGCTTCTTTAGTGTATCTATCTCGAATTCACTTTTCACTGGCAAAGCTATTTTAGAGCGATCAGCGGTGGTCGCTTTTTGATCCAGCTCTACCAGCAGTTTCCCTTTCTTAAGAGAATCCTGAATAAAAAAGTTTTTTTTCTTGTTTGTCGTGTCACGATCTGTCGGGACTAAAAATGTGATTGTTGCATCTACCATCTTTTTGCTGGTGGAAGCCAGACGTAAGGTATCTCCTTCTTTTATTAGAATTTTAGGCTTGCTTTGTGCGTTGATGAATAAAGGTAGAAGTGAGAGTAGTATCGGAAGCCACCAGTTTCCGAACTTTGTGGTATTGAATGGTTGCATATAGAGATAATTTAGAGGTAATGAATCTCATTACATGTGAAAAGGTAAATAATATTCATAAAAATTCAAAATAAATTAATTCATAAGAACTAATGTTTCATTTATTAGTTGTTGATTGGCTTCTATATCATTTATAAAAGTTAAAGCGATTTGTGTTAATAAATAAGTTCAACGGCATTTAAAATACTAAGTATCTTAGTACATTAATTAGCCGGAATGAATAAGCACACCTCAAAGATCACCACTAAGAGTATTGAACAAAGTGGATTGCCTAATGATTATAAAAAAGCCATTGCAGAATATGTTTGGAATGGTTTTGATGCCAGTGCTACTACAATCAGAATAGACTTTGAAGGGAATGAACTTGGTCATCTGTCTTCATTTTCCATCAGTGATGACGGGACTGGGATCGACATCAAAACGATTGATGATACCTTCGGGAATTTCCTCGACTCTCAAAAGGCGGATCCGTTCTATAAATCTGGTTTTGTAAAGGGCCGGAAAGGTAAGGGACGGTACGCCTTCAGCACCTTTGCGAATAGCTGCAGCTGGCTGACCACTTTCGTGGGGCCGGACGGGAAGACGCTGCAATATAATATCCATATAGAAAAAGGAGATTTGCAGAATTTTAATTTGGAGGATCACGTGGTCGTAAAAAAGGGGCATACGGGTACGACGGTGAACTTTCAGAATTTTTATGGCCTGACATCTGATTTGCTGGGTTCAAAGGATTTTGAGTATTTCCTGTCCAGTGAGTTTGGATGGTTTTTATTCCTCAATAAGGAGAGGGGCTGTAAGATTATAATCAATGGTCAGGAGCTTTCCTATACGGACATCATCGGGGATTCGGAGGAACTGGTTCATGAGATTGGCGACGATCGTTTCAAGGTTGTTTTTATCCGCTGGACGCAAAAGATAGGGGATAAGTATTATTTCTATTTTCTAAGTGAGCGTCAACAGGAAGCGGCTAAAAAGCATACTTCCTTCAATAATAAGGCGATTGATTTCCATCACTCGGTTTATGTGGAATCCCCTTTCTTTGATGATTTTATGGAAACGACAGAGGAGAATCCGGTTTTGGATTTTTCGGGTAAGAACCAGACTAATCTTTCTTATAAGAACTTGATGAAAACACTAAACACGCTGGTGTCAACTAAGGAAAAACAGTTTATCAGGGATCTTCAAGCCGATAAATTGATTCAGGACTATTATGCAAAAAGTATTTTTCCGCTGCCGAAGGTTAAGGTTGATCATCTGGAGGCTGTGGTGAAGGAAATCTATTGTGCAGAACCGAGGATTTTCCAGAGTTTAAGCATCCAGCAAAGCAAGGCGCTGGTTGGGTTTTTAAACGTACTGCTTGCTAATGATCAGGCTGCGGGTATACTGGAGGTTATCGATAGTTTGGTGGTACTGAATCAGGAGGAACGCGAAGGTTTAATTCAGGTACTGGAACGGGTAATATCAGGTCCAAATATTAAGATACAACACTCAGGAATTGAATGAGCCTGTTTTTAAAATATGCATGCAGGCAAATCCAAGGATGGAAGGAGAAAGCCAGGATTACATCAGTTGTGTTTCAAAAATAAATTGATATTTTTAGAGAAACAAAATTAACGCATGTTTAAGACTCGATTCTCATTTACATTTTTTTGCTTGTTTTGGTTATTCCTTGTGAATTTCAAGGCATATGGTCAGTTTAAAGAAAATGACCTTTTTCAATCGTGGGTTATAACTGAAATTAGCCACAAAGACAGGTCTGAGCTGCCGGACGATAATATTTTGAAGTATACATTTATAAAGTACACTTTTACCAGACCGGCTACTTTTTATCAATCCGAGAGTTACAGCAGCTTAGGAAGAAAGATGGATTTTGAGGTTAAAGGCAATAACTTGACAATTAAATCTGCGGAAGGCTTTGTGGTGAATACACTCAGGATTTTAAAAGTCAGTGAAAATGAACTTATTGTTGTTCAACCGGGAGTTTATGGTCTGGATGACCCGCATGCTTTGGTATTGCAGTTTTCCAGGGAGCAGTATGTTCAGAATTCTACACCGCTTAGTGAAAACGATTTCTTTAAAGACCTGAAGGGTGACACGATTTACAGGCAGAGTCCAAAAGTATATGCGCCCTATAAGGGTGGCGACTTTGGAGATGAGGTAAAAGTGGGGGACGAGAATTTTATGACGGGCAAAAGCGGACATTTGATTGCAAGTTTTATTATTGACAAAAATGGCAAAGCTGACAGTTTGAAAATCCTGAAGGGTATCAGCCCGGCTTATGATAAGTTGTTTATTAAAGAGTTTGCCAGATTAAAAAAGAAATGGTTGCCGGCATTATTGAATGGTACCCCTGTGAATGTTGAAATGAGGTGTGAAAAGCGTTATTTTGATGGTAAAACAATGATTCCTGCCATGATGCACACCATGCGGGCTAATGGTTTATTTAAAGAGAAGGATTATGCCGGTGCACTCGAAGAATATAACCTGGCACTGAAACTCCAGCCTGAAGATACAGAAAGTTTGTATTACAGGTCAATTTGTTATAAGTCACTTGGCAATATTGAAAAAGCTTGTCAGGACTGGAAACAAATTGTGGCTTCTGGTAAGACAATCTCAAAGATTTTACTGGAAAAATATTGTAAATAATGATTTCTCTTTTAAGAGTCCTCCCCAACATGAATCCGCAACTGAGTGCCACTATGGTATTATAACGGACCTTGAATTCAGTTCTGATATAACTTGCTAAATGCTTTGCTGATCTGAGTTTTGCCTGATTTTCCAATGGTTTCTTTGGCTATATCTGATGTCTCAGGATTATAGATCATGGGCACAATGTCATCGCTTTCGTCAAACTTTTTATCGTGGTTGCTATCTGTTATGGCCTGGATCAAAACCGCTGAAGATTTTGCAATTACCTGCAAACCGGAAATGTGTAAGCCATTGGGTGTGATCTGCTTAAAATTACGGCCTCCAAGATCTGATATAAAGAGGTAAGTTGGGTCTTCATCGTCGAGCTGCCCGTCGCCATTATAGTCTGTATGTTTGATCATATACATCATTTTTCCTTTCAACTGTTCGAAGGAATTGATGCGCATCACATGGCCTGAATCGAGAAGATTTGAGTTTCCGGTATTGGGGTCGTAAAATAAAATATTCCAATAGGGGCCGTTTACTGATCTAGGATAGCTTTTGTATATTCCTCCATTTTCCTTTTTCTTAGAGATCGCATAGGTTAGGGGATAAATCACCGAGGTCATGCCACCTATTGCTATTCCTTCTCCAATTACGGAATTTAATGTTTCATCTTTTTTTTCCTGATTTTTACCAGACTTTCCCTGCACTGGAATTCCTTCATTTTCAGAAGAACTGCAGGAAGAGATGATGAATAATCCGGCGATGAGCAGGCCGACAGAAATCGGGAGTTTTAAGGTATACATAAGCGTTATTGATTTTAACTATGACTGGCGTTTGTGTAGAAAGTTACATCTCGATGAATCAGGAAATTTAGTACATTGCTCTATAAACCAAATATATGAAATCAGGATTAACGCGCTGTTTTTTGGCAATTTTAATGTTGCCTGTATTGCTCTCTTTTTCGGCTGATGAGCCAAAAGAAAAATTGTTTGATGGAGTTTGGCAGTTTACCGAAGGAAATCTGAATGGCGGGCCGAACAGCAGACCGGAAAATGTGCAGATGAAGGTTTTTAGAGACGGAAAATTTGAGGCGTATGTGATGACACCAAAGATTTCGGCCAAAACGATGGAGGGCTCTTTTAAAGTCCTTAATGATTCAGTTTATACGGAAACTCTCGAGAATGCATTAAATAAAGTGATGATCGGTAAGACTTACGAAATCAAATATCAGCTTAAAGGTAATGTGATGATTATGAATGGTTCATTCGATGCCGATAGGAATGGTGTTTCTGTAAAGGTGAATTACACCCAGACCTGGACCAGGGTGGATTATCCGAAATTAAACTAGCCAATTAGTTTCTATTGGTCAATATCACCATTTCCAGTCAGGTTGTTTGACATGGGGGATTTTATGCTTTTCGATCATTGTTTGTATTTCTTCATTTAAGGCAGTGTTGTTTTTTGGAACGATCAGGACATGACCCGAGGTTACTCTTATAAAATAATGACTGGAGATTTCATCCACTACTTCAATTTCATCGATTTTAGTATCGCTGCTTCCAGTTTTATCTTTGGCCCTCATCAGGTCATTCAGAATTTCAATTTCTGTTTGCTCACCAAATGAATTTTTGTACACATTTTTCACATGTTTGGTATAATGATTTTTATGTCTCCATTTGATATAAACATTGCCAAAAAGTGCAGCCAGCGCAGTCAGGGCAAGGCCATAATAGAGCATGAATTTATTTCCGGCCTGATAGCCGAAAATGGCTAAGAGGAGGAACATGATGATCAGAATGAAATACCCCCTTTTACGTGACCTCCTTGTTAATGGGTTTGTTGAGGCTTCGTATAACTGAAAAATAATGAAGTCGTTTTCGTAACGGGTGATTTGATGTGTGGGGAGGATAGGCGTAATGGAAATACTTTGATCAGTCATGAGACAGCTTTAATTTTGGATCCAATATCTTATTATTTTTTGAAAAACTCATCACCCTGTTTTTATGTTTTCTGTTTCTCAACCCGTTTGCAAGTGTATGCTATAATCAATAAAAAAGGCCAGCTGTTCTGAAATCTATGTTAAATGCGTAAATTGCTTTCTAAAGATGAACAGCGATTTTACTTATCAATTTCTCAAACCTGATGCCGCTCTTTCTGGTTTTGTGGAAAATATCGGCATGTTTCACAACTCTTCTGACCGTCCTAAGGAAGTTGCCATCATACCAGACGGGAGGATTGATCTGTTTTTTACCCGGTCTCTTACTTCTCCATTCCAGATATGGCTGATGGGGTTAGAAACTGCGCCAAAGGAGCGTAGAATTCCATCGGGTACGTTCACTTTCTGCATCAGCTTTAAACCGCTTGCTGTAGAATATATCCTGAAAACTCCAATCTCGGGTTTTTTAAATAGAGCTCAACAGATGGACGATGATTTCTGGGATTTCAGTGCAGATGATCTGAACGACTTTAATGCTTTTTGCGGGAAAGCCACACAGAAAATAACTTCGCTTTTGCCACGGGAAACTGACGCCAGAAAGCAAAAATTGTTCGATTTAATTTATGCTTCCAGCGGCGAGATGAGCGTAAAACAACTTTCAGAACAGGCAGTATGGAGCAGCCGGCAAATCAACCGCTACTTTACGCAGCAATTTGGCCTTTCGTTAAAAATGTTCTGCAAGATCTTGCGGTTCAGAACATCGCTGGAGCATATAGCGCAGGGGAGGTTGTCTCCTGAACTCAACTTCACAGACCAGACGCATTTTATTAAGGAAATCAAGAAATTTTCTGGTGTAATACCGAAAGAACTTTCTAAAAATAAAAACGACCGATTTGTACTATTATCCGTTCTGAAGGACAAATAACTTTGCAATATAAATTTAAAATTATGTTGCTAGAAAATAAACAAGTCGCCATCGTGGGCGGCGGTCCGGGCGGATTAACCCTGGCCAGACTTTTACAGCTTAAGGGAGTAAATGTTAAAGTGTATGAACGCGATCTGAACAAACATGCCCGCGTGCAGGGCTCACCTTTAGATTTGCATGACGAATCGGGATTAAAGGCTATTGCGGAGGCCGGGTTGCTCGGCGAGTTCAAAGCAAACTATATGGTCGGTGCAGACCGCGAGACCATTACTAATGAACTGGGAGAAATTTTTTACAGCGATCATGAAGGTAAGCCTGAGGAGAACTTTGGCCATGAACATTTTCGTCCGGAAATAGACCGGGGTGTATTGAGAAAGATCTTATTGGATTCCCTGCAACCCGAAACTGTGGTTTGGGACAGCCATCTTGTTTCGATGACAGTAGTGGGCGATGGCTGGAGGCTGGAATTCAGAGATGGCAAAACAGCTTATGCGGATCTGGTTATCGCTGCGGATGGAGCCAACTCTAAAATCAGGCCGTACATTACTGATATCAAACCTTTTTATTCTGGTGTTCTGATGCTGGAAGGGAATGTTTACGATGCAGAGAATAAGGTGCCTAAAGTGCATGCCTTGCTTGGAGGAGGTAAAATCATGGCATTTGGCAATGAAAAGAACCTGCTGATGGGCCAGAAAGGGAATGGTGAAGTCGGCTTCTACGCCAGCTTTAAAGTGGATGAGCAATGGACTAAGGATAGCGGGTTGAATTATTCGGACAATGCAGAGGTTCTGGCCTGGTTTAAAAAGGAATATGCCGAATGGAGTGATTTCTGGTGTGAACTGTTTGAAAATGCTGAAACACCTTTTATCCCCAGGCCGATTTATTGCATGCCTTTAGACCAAAACTGGGAAGCAAAGCCTAATGTAACTATGCTGGGTGATGCGGCGCACGTGATGCCTCCCTTTGCGGGAGAGGGTGTAAATATGGCGATGCTGGATGCGCTGGAACTTTGCGAATGCCTAAGTACAAATGCTTACGGGAGCTTTCAGGAGGCAATTGCCATTTACGAAACCAATATGCGTAAAAGAGCGGCCATCATGGCAAAAGAATCGTTAGACAATGGTGAATTGATGCATTCGAAGCATGCCTTAAGCAATATGGTTAGTTTTTTTAACGGTGCATCTCATTAAAGGTGGCCTGAGGTTAGCCTTAAGATGAAAGCGGAATAGCTTTGTTATAATTCCTATTTTTACCAAATGGAACCACTTAAGGAAATGTTCAACCAGGCTTTTTATAAAGATTATGCCAGGGTGTTTGGTGATACGGATCAAAACTTCAATTCGGAGCAGTTTCTGGCAGATGTGATCCGGGATATGGATTCGTTGTCTTTGAATGGCAGGCTGCGCAATACTTCGCTGATGCTTAGAAAATATCTGCCTGATGATTTTGAGCAGGCTTTAGCTGTTTTGTACACGGCAGCGCCTTCGCTGCGCAGGGGCTATACGGCATTGGTATTGCCGGATTTCGTATCTCTTTATGGCAAGGATCATTTTGACCGTTCCATGGAGGCTTTGCGTTATTTTACCACATTTGGATCGTCGGAATTTGCGATCAGGGAATTCCTGAAAACGGATCTGGAAAAGACGCTTCAAATGATGCATCATTGGACTGATGATGAGAATGTGCATGTACGCAGGCTGGCTTCAGAAGGCAGCAGACCAAGATTGCCCTGGTCCTTTAAGCTGGATGCGATCATTGAGAATCCTTCCCTTACCCGGGGTATTCTGGAGCGGCTGAATAAGGATCCGGAACTTTATGTGCGTAAGTCTGTAGCCAATCATCTGAATGATCATTCTAAAGACAATGCATCTTATTTACTGGAGGTATTGAGCAGCTGGGACAGCACGAATAAGCATACGTCCTGGATCATTAAGCATGCGAGCCGGTCACTGATTAAAAAAGGAAATCCAGATGCGATGACGCTTTTTGGCTTTGGAAAAGGTCTGGAAATTGAACTGGAGAGTTTGAATCTATCTGAAAATCAGCTTTCACTTGGGGATACGCTGCAGTTTGACTTTAAGCTTACCAGCAGTGAGCTTGCTGAACAGAAACTGGTTGTTGATTATGCCATTCACTATGTGAAGTCTTCAGGAACAACATCGAGGAAGGTTTTCAAACTGAAAGAGCTGGTGATCTTGCCGGGGCAAACGGTACTGATCGGTAAAAAACAACTGATCCAGGATTTTACTACCCGTAAGCATCACTCTGGCATACATAAGCTGGAGATTCTGATAAATGGGAAGATGGCAGGTGAGGCAAGTTTTGAATTGATTACCTGATCATGTCAGGTGGTTTTGCTAGCGCCACATCCTCCAAACGGGAGAACTACCACGAGCCAGTTCATCACTGATTTCCTGCCAAAGGTCTTCTTCTTCCTTTTTGGGGCTTTTAGCTGGTTTGGGTGCTTTAATTTCTTTTTCTTTCAGTGATACTGACAGCGCACCGGCTCCCGGTGATGCTGCCTGATGATAGTCCTGCAATTTCATAAGATGGGTGTATATGTATGTAGATAACAGACTTGAATTAATTATGTTTCCTGTTTTTATTTTATCTTTCATAAAGGGCTGAAACAAACAAAGCAGCCGTATGGCTGCTTTGTTTGTTTTTATGCAGGTGCTGATAACTACTTCGTAATGCTGATATTTAGCCTCGACCAGAAATAATCGTTATAACCATACAGTGTTACGTACCATGTACCGGTTTTAGGATTGCTAAAGGTACATAGTTCAGCCTCACGGTTGGGCTTGGTACCGCTGCAATCTGCAACCCAGGAATAAGAAGATACCGCAGGGGGATAGGTATGCGTAATTTTAGGCTGACTGCCCGCGCGTACAAACATATCGGCGCTGTTCTTATCGCTGCCATCGAGTTCGAAAGTACGTATGGTAAGTGTTTTTGTACCTGCGGGTACATTAAAGGAAATGATTTTCTGCTCGTGCATTTTTCCCTCTACTTGTTTATCGTATAAGGTTTCTGTTTTTCCTTCGCCATTTCCGTTACCATTACCATTTCCGTTACCATTTCCATTCCCGTTACCATTCCCAGCAGGTTTCGGTATTTTCGTGAATGTACTCTCATAGCGATTGGCGTTGTAGATATAGATCTCGTTTTTAATGCGCGCAGTTATTTTTGTTTTTTCATAACCTTTAATGGTCAGTATTTGGTTGATGAGGTCATAATTACTTTTTACGACCTCTCCTTCCCACTCATCTTCACCTGTTTTATGGATATTCTTCATATAAGGGTCACCGATTTTAAACACGTTCGGATTTTTGTTCAACTCATGCGTTGGATCACCAAAGCCGATCACCGTAGCAGTACCATCCTTGATTTCCATTTGTAGGTTATACTTGGATTCATAAAAGCCATCCAAAACGAATTCTTCTATAGCTTCGTCGATTTGTTCATCAATAGGTTTTTTACAGGCAGACAGTAAAACTGTGATGGTCAGGAGACCCAAGAGCATTTTTTTCATAAAATTTTTTTATGTAAAAGTGCAGTAGTAATGGCGTTATATCCATACCCACAAGGGAGTATTTTGCGTATAAAACCTCTTCACTAGCTTTTAACTGATCTTTTTAGAGATTAATTGATGTGATAGATTTCGGGGTTTGACAACTTTATTAAACAATGCCTGAAAGGCAAGACTTAAGGGTAATAAGGGTATAATAATAAAGAGTACGGGTGGAGCACATATTCCACCTCCCTTAGGATTTGAAGCAGGTACTGCAAGTTCCTGTAGCAGAAAAGTATAGAGTATGGCACTTACTGCAGTCAATAAATAGCTGAGTACCATTGGCCCCCATTGGTATCTTCTGAAAAAGAAAGACACTAGCCAGGGCATGAGCAGGTAAGGAGTCAGAAGTAAAAAAATAATCAGATCCATCGCCTTTTAATACCTGATTCTTAGAAAGGTAACCTTTTTGACTTACTTCGGCATTCTGACATAAACCTCCGTAATCTCCCTATCTACATTCAAGTTCTCAATTTTTTCAATTCCGCGCTGAATCAGGGTGTCGTGTTTAAGGGTTACCGTAAATCTAAAATCATGGCCTTCCCATTCACGGGCACTGCAATATTCCAGGTGTTCAGAATAGTTGTCGCCTTTAAGGGTATAAGGGCCACTTCCTGAATCATATATTGCAGTATCACCTTTTCCTTTGTTTAAGTCATGTTTAAAAAAAGCGAAATGTGTTTCATTGATGATTTTTATCATTTCCACTGTGCGTTGTGGAGAAGTGTTTACGGTATCGCCCTGTGTGACCGCCTGGCTCGATACTAATTTCCATGTTCCCTGAATATTCAAAGCTTCGTTTTCAATGTTGGTTTTTACCTGATTACAGGCGACTAAGCTTAGTGTCATGACTAGGATAAGGACGTTAATCTTCATTCGGAGTATAGGTTTTTGAGTTTAGAATAAAGCTAAGATAAATTTTGAGAACTGACCGGCAACGATTGCGTTGATTTTTATGACGCTTTGTTGCCATTCATTAGCTAAAAACCGGTAATATCACCAATTGAAAACCCATGAAGATGTCATCACTAAAAACAACATTGATTGCCCTTTGCATTATTTTTAATTTTTATCACTGTGCGCAGGTTACTGCAAAAGTGCCATTGAAGAGGTCAGTTTATACCTCAACATCAGCATGGGGTTTTAGCCGGTCTGTTTCAATTGTAAATAATGGGGAGCAGGTAAATAATGCAGTCATTGAAATACAGCTCAACGGTGATTTTGATTATAAGAAAGTAAAGGCCGGCGGTGCGGATGTTCGTTTTTCAATGTCTTCCGGAAAGTTTCAAGGTGCAGGTCTTTCCTACTGGATAGAGCAATGGAACGAAAATGGTCAAACCCGTATTTGGGTAAAGATACCGGTGCTTAAGGCAAAATCACAAAATACAATCACGATGTATTATGGAAATAGAGAGGCCATACCGGTTTCTGATGGCAATAAAACATTTCTGTTTTTTGATGATTTCGAGGATGGTTCTTATACCGGGAAATGGAATAACGTTTCTGTTGGTGAAGTAACCGAACACGATGGACAGCTGAGTTTAAAAGAGAGTGATGGTCAGGATGGGATCATTACCGCAAATTTTAATGTGGAAGGTAAAATGATCATTCGTACACTTTACCAGAGGGGTGGGGGTGATGAACACTGGACACGAGCAGGCATAGGAGGCTGGGATTATTTTTTGTGTTTCGGTGATCATACGGATTTTGCTGGTACGGGTACAAACTATGTCATGATATATGACAGAAACAGTTTGGCTAGCCTAAAAACACCACCACTTGTTAAAGTGGCCAATAAATTAATTAATGATCAATGGCGCCGCGCTTCTTTTTGGTACGACGGTCATAGTCTGAAAGGAATGCAGGACGATATTGCAACGGAGTGGGCTGCAGCAGGTACGTCATCAAAACTTTCTTTAAGAACCCTGGATAACGACGCCTGGGATAATTTTGCTTATATAACTGTCAGTCCTTATGCAGATGTTCAACAGAATGTGAATGTTGGGAAGGAAGTAAAGCAGGATGTAAAATAGCGGGTTATAATTTTCATGTTAAAATTCCTGAAATACGCTCTTCCCTCGAATGCTCTGCTCGCTAATACCTATTGCATACTGATAGGCAGAATATAATATACTCTTACAGCTTTCCCGTTAAGCATACCCGGTTCCCATTTTGGCATGGCTTTTACCAGCCTGACCGCTTCGGCATCGAGCAGAGGATGTACTAGTTCTGCTGCGAACACATCTGTTGTGCTTCCATCTTTATCTATGACGAACCTGATTATTATCTTTCCTTTCGGGCGGGGGATCAGTCCTGGGGGATATTTGAAATTTTCTGCGATGTACTTATAGACTTGACTCATCCCGCCTGGAAATTCAGGTTGTTTGTCCAGTTTAGGGCTTTCGGGTGCTCCTGTTTCCTGACCGCTTTCGTTCCAGTATTTCACCATGACCACCATTCCCCGCTGGTAATTTATTTGCGATTTCTTGTTGCCGCTTTCATAGTACCATATAAATTCACCATCCTTGATCTCAGGAGAAAAAGAGAGGTAACTTCCGGTCATTTCTATCTTTCCGGAGTTGAAATAATTGGTGACTACATGCATCTTTCCGTTCCTGATGTGTTCGGTAACCCGGTAGAAAGCACTTCCTGTTTTGGAAGTCTCTTCCCAGTCCTGATCGAAATAGGTAGTATCTATCTTTTGTGTCTTTTGTGCTGAGGCAAGAGTGGTTGCTAAAGGCAATAACAACACCAAAAGTATAAAGCGTAATTTCATGAGGTTAAAGTAATCAGAATTATGAATTCCTGCAAGATTTATACTCGGGTAAATCCAGTTCAGGCAAATCCTTTGTTGTCATTTTAATGCTAAACTACGAAAATATCAATGCCGCATTTATGTAATCAAAGCAAGGCATCGTATCTTTAGGTATTCAAAAAAGAAAAGAGTTATGAATCATGAAAAAGCCATTCTGGCAGGCGGTTGCTTTTGGGGAGTAGAAGAATTGTTTCGTCATCAACCAGGTGTGATTTCTACAGTTGTAGGATACACCGGCGGAGATGTCTCAAATGCGACTTACCGCAACCATGGTACGCATGCTGAAGGGATTGCAGTGACCTTTGATCCTGCACAGTTGTCTTATCGCAAGCTACTGGAATATTTTTTTCAGATCCATGACCCAACTACCAGGAACAGACAGGGGAATGATATCGGTACTTCTTATCGTTCGGCTATCTTCTATAACAATGAAAGCCAGCGCGAAATCGCTGAGGTATTAATTGCAGAAATGGAAGCTTCAGGTAAATGGCCAGGAAAGATTGTGACTGAAATTGTACCTGAAACCGATTTTTGGGATGCTGAAAAAGAACATCAGGATTATTTACAGAAAAATCCTAACGGTTACACCTGTCACTTTGAAAGACCAAACTGGTCTTTGAGTTAATCTGTATCTTCCTGAAATAAGGGAGCAGGCGCATAAAGCGTATCAGCAGAAAAAAAGGATTGGGATAATATCCGCTGCAGACCTGAACTCTTGCATCATAGTGATTTCTGATTACTGAACAATATTGAAGTATATTTTTAACTTTGGATATGAAATTATCTGCTCTCATTTTATCTGTTTGCTTCAGTATGTTCTTTTTGCAGAACGCCCGGGCACAAAAAGATTATATTATCTCTTTCAATAATGACACTTTAAAAGGGAAAATAAAAGTTACCCTTTTCGGTAAACCTAAATTTACTGAGAATGATCAGTCAAAGGTGGTTTCTATCAGCCCGAAAACTACTAAGGAATATTGCAGGATTATTAATGCGAAGGATGCTAAGAGTTATCTGTCAAAAGCGTTACCCAATCAATCAAGGCTGGATTTTTTGGAGCTGATTGAAAAGGGCACTATTCAGCTATGCGAATTGATTCAAAATACTCCAGGTAGATACGGATCAACAACGGTGACGACCTGGTATGCTTGTAAGGGAGAGAATCTGCTGGTCGCCATAAAAACATCAGGTTTGTCTTTTTCACGCGCAGAAAGACGAAAAAAATTTGAAGATATGTTATCTGATCAGCCTGAATTGCTGGAAAAGTTCAAACAGGAAAATGATTTCAGCTTTGATGCTGTTAAAAAATATACTGCTTTATACAACAAACGGAGGACTAATTAATCAAATAATTTATGAAAACAAGAGTAGCCCTGACTGTCTTATTTGCAATCATAGGCATAGCAGTTCTGTTGAATGGCTGTGAGAAAAAAGGATGTCCTGAAGGCATGCATGAACAGACTATTTCAGGCGGGGGAAAAATTTGCGTGCCTGATCATTTAAGATAATTCGTTTTTATCATTTTTAAGAATGGCCCAATTTTCTGATACTAAACAAATGCAGGTATTGAGAAACCTGGTGAAAGAGCATACTTACTCAAAAAAAAAATAGATATCATGTCACAGAAACTGGAAGTTTGGCAAAGAGGACCCTTACCCGGAATCATCCCGTTATTACAACCTGTAGCTCATGCATTGCTGCAGGCAAGGGAAGAGATTCATGAATGTATGTATGAATTTCCGGTGGAGTTACTTTGGCTGCGTCCGTGCAGAAAGTCTTTCTGAGTTTCAGTTTACGCAGCTGGCTGAAGAAGGTATGAATTCTGCTGATATTTCATGCTGCTGAACACACGATGCGCCACGTTGGCCAGCTGATGGTGACTGCGGCTGTGCTGAAAGAAAATGCTGTCAGAAAATAAGGCCCTGCACATACATGCAGAGCCTTTAATTGTTAATTTTTAGGGCTGATTTTATTTTGCTTTCATCTTGTCGGCAAACATTTTCATATAGAAACCGCCAACTACACTTCTCGCTTTGAAGTTGTCACGAATACCGGTATTTGAATCATAAAAATCATTCAGAGGCACTCTTGATTCTGTTTCAATCGCGTGTTTATAGACCGGGTGAACCAGTGCTTCAAATTCTTTTTGGGTTGGCGCAAAGGTAGCCGTCCACAAGATCCAGTCATTTTTGGTATAGGCCTTTCTGCTGTCCAGAGGAATACCGTATTTGTTCTGCTTGGTCAGGTAATACTTAGTCTCTGTATCATAAACTTTTTGTGGGAATAAGTTTAGATGCAATACCTTATCCCAAACCAGGTTGTATTTCTGGCTCCAGGTGTTTTTGTTGTCAAAAGTCAAAGCATAATGGTCGCCTGCATCAGCCATCTCCATCCATTTTGGAACCATGCTTTCTGCTATCGCTCTGTACTTGTCTGCAGTCTCTGTGTATCCCAGAGTTTGAGCCATTTGGGCATAGCAGGCAATACCTACAATTGCTTTTACCGATAAATTTGCATTTCTGGCCAGGTGGCCTGCAAAATCATCCGTACATAACTGTGTTTTTGGGTCCAGACCTTCTTTGGCTAAATAATCAACCCAGGTTGTCAGTGTTTTCCAGTGCAGCTTTGCATAATTGGCATTTCCCTGCGCCTTCGTGATGGCTGCAGTTAAAATGATCATATTGCCGGACTCTTCAACAGGCATGGGTTCGCCATAGGTTTGTCCGTTGGCGAGCGGGTAGGTTCCCAGATCATGGGCCGCCCATGGGTGCGGATATTTTCCGCTTTCACTGAAATAGAAAATACCGTTCAGCATTCCCTGTAATAGCGATGGGTTGTAGATCAGGTACAGAGGAGCTGAAGGGTAGGTTACATCTACTGTGTTGATGAAACCCCCGCTGTTGTTCTCTTTGGATAACCAAAGGATTTCACCCATAGGGCTTTTTACCAGGGTATGTGCTGCTATACTTTGACGGTAACCGAGCATACATAAATGTGCATATTCCTTGCCACCGGATTGTACTGCATCTGCATAAACTGTTTTATTAAAATTCCCGCATTTCTGCATGACTGATTTGTATTCATTTACTGCATCAGTGATCTGGCCCTCTATGGTTTCCTTACCGGAAGTATTCCACCAGGGTCTCAGATTCTTTTTGAAGTATTGAATGGAATAGATCTCGTCATAAGCCAGTGCTACAAATCTTTCTACTGGTGTTTTACCTACGGTGCCCATGGAAGTCACCGTATTTAATGCTAGTTTTTGACCCTTTGACACATTGTAATTGTAGGTATTGTTCCTGAAAGCATCAGCTGCATTGCTTGCATTAGAGACAAACTGTTGTACTTCATTGCTTTTAGGTGCAGCCACATAGAAATAACCCCAGTCGATACGCATATCGTCTGCACCTTTTTGTAGAACAGGCTGCTCTACAGTACCTGTTTTCAGAACAGCAAGCTTTGACGTGGTGTATTTTTTCGCAGTTACTTCCTGTGCAGGACGGTATACTGCAATATCAGAAGACGCGCTCAGAAATACTTTTACTGCGTGTGTTTTATTGTCGTTGGACTGCACGTTGTAGGTGATGTAGGAAACCGGACGGGCCAGTAAACCCAGGTCGTTCATGAGCAGAGGAGAAGTAAAGGTCAGTTTTAAATCTACTTTCCCGCAGGTAAAGTTATAGATTGTCTGAGTGGCTGTTACTTCTACTTCTTTTTGTTTAGCCAGTTGAATCTGGGCACCATTGTCTTTCTGCTTATCTACCAGGCCAAAGTCAAGGTAACGGCCGCCGGCACTGTTGGCGAGGTGGATTGCGATCACATTCTGTCCTGCCTTGAGTTGAGATTTACTGATCGGAAAATACTGGAAGGTATTGGTCCAGCCTGTTTTTTCGTATACTTTTTTGCCGTTCAGATAAACCTCAATGTTGTCGTCATGATTCATTTTCAGGAAAAGATCATTGATGCCGGCCGGGTTGCTGATGTTAAATGCACGGCGTACCCAAATGTCATCGGATCTCCATTTAGTTTTCGAATCTTTACTGTCGCCAATAGGTGCACTGCCCGATTTCCAGTCAGCTGCGGCATACGCTGCAGCAGTCCAATCACCGCTGGGTTTTGTCTCTGTATATTTTACCGTGTAAGCGTGCTCTTCTGAAGTGGATACAATCATTTTATAGTTGGCCTCTTCCTTCCCCAGAAACCGGTAGATATTGCCGTCTACATTTACCAAACCCAGGAGTGAGTGCTCCGCGCCTGTCCAGTGGGTAGTGGTGGATTCGTTTAATTGATCTGTATTGGACCAGATGCTGAAATTGGGGTTGTGTGTAATGAGCGGATAAGATGGTGCTTTCCGGTCCTGTGCTTTGAGCGGGCTTGCTGCAAAAAAGCACACCAGGACGGTTAAGAATTTTAAGGTATTGATTTTGTTCATCATTTGTGTGTATGTTTAATCGGGTTTTTTGGTTAGAAGCGGGTAAATCGGGATAAAAATCAGCAATAAAAATTTAGCGAATGTCTTTTGCCGTATCAAGTTTTCGTCAATTCATCTCAATTGTAATGAGGGCTTCCGATACCGGAGTGTAAAGGACAGGTAATTACATGATGAAATTGTTTATCTTATACTTATTATTGTAATAGATAAAACAGATCAATAGGATGGAGTTAAATAGCAGCCTGATCAGACTCAGAATATTAACTGCTGATGACAGGGACGCATTGGTTGAGGCGGCGGGTGATGGTGAATTGTGGAACCTGCCCTTTACTATTGTGCCGGCTGAAAAGACTGTCGATGAGTATATAAATACCGCTTTGCTTGGATATGCTGAAGGCACGGTATTGCCGTTTGTAATTGAAACAGGTAATCCAAAGAGGATCATCGGGTCAACCAGATTCTGGAAGATAGATGCTAAAAACAGAAATCTTGAAATCGGATATACCTGGATTTCTGCGTCATGGCAGCGAACTGCTGTGAATACAGAAATGAAGCGCCTGATGCTGAAGTATGCTTTTGAAAAACTAAATTGTATTCGTGTCCAGTTTACGACTGACGTGATCAACGAGAAATCCCGTAAAGCGATCCTGAGGCTGGGGGCTAAAGAGGAAGGGATCATCAGGTATGAACGGATCATGCCTGATGGCAGGAAGAGAAATTCTGTAAGATATAGTATTATTGAAGAAGAATGGCCGGAGGTAAAAGCCAGATTAACAGAAAAAATAACAGATAAATAAGATATGGTAATAATCAATAATTTTGAAGAGTATAAATCGCATTTGGGTAATGAAATCGGGGTTTCTAAATGGCACACCATAGATCAAAATCAGATCAACAGGTTTGCTGACGCTACATTGGATCATCAATGGATCCATGTAGACAAGGAAAAAGCTGAAAGTGAAGGGCCGTTTAAAAGTACCATTGCGCATGGTTATTTGACATTATCATTAATCCCGTATTTATGGAAACAGATTGCAGATGTGCGCAATATTAAAATGGAAATTAACTACGGAATAGAGGATTTCAAATTTGGGCAGGCTGTTCTGGTAGATAATGAAGTGCAACTGAAAGCTAAGCTGAAGTCGATCATCAATCTGAGAGGTGTAACCAAGGTTGTAATTGAAGCTACGCTTGTTATCAAAGACCAGATAAAACCTGCTTATACGGGGAATGTGGTCTTTCTGTATCATTTTATTTAGGTGCATCAGATTAATCTGCTGCATTGAAACTAAAAAAAAAAGATTAAGCCAGACTAGCAATGGATTTGGTTCATGATTGGAGAAGATTACATTGAAAAATCATTACTTTCATATTAAATTGTTTTTTAACGGGAACAAGTTTAACTTCACCGCAAAAATCTAAATATCTCTCAATCATGAACTTTAAAAAAATCGCTTTAATAGCGCTTGCAATCGCATGTAGCACGGCTACCTATGCTCAAAAAGACAGACAACACAAAGGACTCTTTCTTTCTTTATCTTTAGGTCCGGTCTTCGGACCGATCAACGTCAACAGTAATGACGCTGGAGTAGGTGAATACGAGATGACCGGAACTGGTGCGGCCTTTGATTTTAAGATCGGCGGAGCCGTCAAAGAAAACCTTATTCTGCATGCTACGCTTTATGCCAATTCACTGGTTGGTCCGAAGGTGACGCTAAAGAGCGGAGAGAGTGCGAAATTCTCTGATAATTTAACCGTTACGGAGTCATTGCTTGGCGCCGGTGTGACTTATTATTTTATGCCTTTGAATGTTTTTGTATCTGGTTCTGCGGGAATATCCAATTTTACCATCGATAACAGGGACATAAACTACAAAGCCAGCACAGACAGAGGTT
>Ga0215275_1014_pt1 | contig 120886 bp, 98 predicted proteins | sample ZER3_100Endo4_M3_FD_182623 | JGI IMG/M metagenome (GOLD analysis project Ga0215275, IMG submission 182623) | Enriched cells of freshwater protists from Biology Centre CAS, Ceske Budejovice, Czech Republic - ZER3_100Endo4_M3 | ecosystem: Environmental > Aquatic > Freshwater > Unclassified ...
GTCTAAAATCTTAGGATTATTATTTCTTATTTCCTTTAATTTATTTGCTCAAGAGGAAATTAAAAATCCTGAAATAGAAACTCCAACACTCTGTCCTCCTAAAACATTATTTGACCTTTTTAAGAAAAAAGACGATGCTTTGGTCGTTAAACCCACAAAGAACAATTTCTTTTTATTAATTCCGGCAATTGGTTCACAGCCTGCAACAGGATTCTTTTTTGGTGCTGTGGCTCAGTATACTTTTAAAGGAAAAGAAGAAAAAGATAAATATTCAATTGCTAACGTGGGAGTTACTTATACGGTTAAAAATCAGTGGTTGGTTAATGTTAAAAACAATATTCTGCTGAAAAATAATAAAATCTTTTTGAGCGGAGATTATCGATTGTATTTGTTTTCGCAGCCTAATTATGGTTTAGGAACCGACATAATTCCGCCGAGACGTGATCAAGTTCCCGGTTTTAGCGTAGATTCACTTGCTCAAGATATGGATTACAATTACTTGAAATTCCATCAAACCGTTTCTTTTGAGGTTAAAAAGGATTATTATATTGGAGGAGGCATTAATATTGATTGGTATTCGAGTATCGATGATAGGGAATTGGATGTTGCAAACGGAAAATACACCTACCATTACAATTACAGCCAAAAATACGGATTTGATAATTTTGAATATTTCTTAAACGGAGTGAGTTTGAATCTCGTTCATGATTCACGCGATAATCAAGTTAATGCATCAAAAGGCTGGTTTGCTAATATTAATTACAGATTTAATCCAGTATTGTTTAATAATCAGGATTATAGTAATGTATTGTTTGCAGAATACCGCCATTTTATACCCGTTTCACATAAAAATCCCCGCTACATTTTGGCAATTTGGACTTACGGACAATTTGTAACCAAAGGAAAAGTGCCTTATTTAAATCTTCCTGCAATTGGCTGGGATCAGCGCAGTAGGAGTGGAGAAGGGTATACGCAAGGGCTATTTAGAGGAAATGGCTTGGTTTATTTGTCTACAGAATTTCGTTTTCCTATTACATGCAATCAGATGTTGAGCGGTACGGTTTTTACCAATTTTGTAACAGCCAGTAATTCTGACACTGATTTGCATTTATTTAAATCGATACAGCCTGCTGTAGGTGCTGGTTTGAGAATTTTAATTGATAAAGCTTCCAAAACCAATCTAATTTTAGATTATTCATGGGGTAACAGCTCTAAAGGATTCTATTTGAATGCAGGTGAGACTTTCTAAAAATTAAGAATAAAAAGCTTTACGCGTAAAATAATATTAAAAAGCAGGCGATTATGTCTGCTTTTTTGATTCTTCATAATTAAATCATAATTTGTAATGATGTGCCAAATTATGTTAAATTGTATTCCTATTTTTGTTGTATATACAAACTTCTTAAGATGAAATTACTTATAGTCGAAGACGAGCCAAATCTATTATCGATTTTACGAAAAGGTTTTGCAGAAAATAATAATGAAGTAAGCGTTGCTATGGACGGTAAAACGGCTATGGAAATGATTCATAATTATACCTTCGATGTAGTAATTTTGGATGTAATGCTTCCTGATATTAACGGAATTGAAATTTGCAGAAGACTTCGCGCATCCAAAAACTTCGTTCCTATTTTGCTTTTAACAGCTTTAGGAACCTCAGAAAACATTGTAACTGGATTGAACGCTGGTGCTGATGATTATTTGGTTAAGCCTTTTAAATTTGGCGAATTAGATGCTAGAATAAATGCGCTGTACAGAAGATCACAACAGGAAACAGAAAAAATAGATACCATCACAATTGCTGATTTAGAAATAAACGGACGTGCAAAAACCGTTAAAAGAGACGGGGAAAACATCATTTTGACTGCTAAAGAATTCAAATTATTATATTATTTGGCTAAAAATACGGGTCGAATCGTTTCGCGCGATCAGATTTTGGATAACGTTTGGGATATCAATTTTGATATGAATACCAACGTTGTCGATGTCTATATTACATACTTAAGAAGAAAGATTGATAAGCCTTATTCGACCAAACTTATTCATACCATGAAAGGTTTGGGGTATGTTATAAAACCATAATATGGATATTAGAAAAAAAATTACCTTTAATTACGTTGCCCTTTCTACCTTTAGTACATCGCTATTGTGCATCATTGTGTTTTTCTTATTTAGAGAAAACAATCGATACCATTTTTTGAAGCGTTTAGATGACAGAGCAAAAATTGTTTCTTCTATTCATTTTCAAAAAGATCCAGAAAAGATCAAATATTACAAGAACCTTAAAAAAAATGGTCTTGAAGAATTGATCGAGGAGGAAGAATATGTATTGAAAATCAACAGCCACAATAGTTTTGATTATAATACAAATTTAAATCTTCCAAACACTTTTTATACCAATATTTTAAGAACCGGAAAAGATTCTTTCGAAAGAGATAATAAATATTATTTAGGACAGATTTTTCAAGAAAACAATCAAAGATACATTGTAATTGTTGGTGCGAGAGATCGTAAAGGAAAAGATACGACCGTTTATATTGTCAAAATCATGCTTTTTGGCGGAATCGGGTTTGTGATTTTAGCTTTTCTTTTGGGACGATTTTTAGCCAAACGCGTTATCGATCCTGTAGCAAGAATTACAAAAGAAGTAAAAAGAATTAGCGCTTCTAATCTTCATAATCGTCTTCCTGAAGTTAGAAATTCGGATGAAATTTCAGATTTGACGAATACTTTTAATAATATGCTGGATCGTCTAGAAACTTCTTTTGAAATCCAAGCCAACTTTATTAATAATGCTTCTCACGAATTAAAAACGCCAATAACAACTATTATTGCTGAAGCAGAAATTATGTTGCTTAAAGAAAGACAGCAACATGAATATGTAGAATCGTTGCAAAATATTTACAGTCAGGCTTCAAGATTAGGAAACTTGACAGAAAGCTTGCTAAAACTGACTCAAACGGGTTATGACGGACAAAAACAAGTGTCTGATATTGCTCGAATGGACGAGCTTTTGTTGGAAGTGAAATCGGATCTCGATAAAATTTATCCAGACAACCGAGTGAGTATCAGGCTTAATTTTGCGCCAGAGGATTCTAATTTATTATTGTTGCCATGCAATAAACCACTTTTAGAATTGGCAATCAATAATATTATTACGAATGGAGTTAAATATTCTGATAATAACGAAGTATTTGTGAGTCTTTCTGCTAATAAAGAAATGATTAAAATCTCGATTAACGATATCGGAATCGGAATTCCGCCTGAAGATATTCCGCACTTGTATGAGCCTTTCTTTAGAGGAAAAATTGCCGCGAAATATATTGGATATGGTTTAGGACTTCCATTAGCTTCTAAAATCATTCGCATGCATGATGGTGAACTTCAAGTGCAGTCTGAGCAAGATAAAGGAACAATCGTTACGATTATCTTTAAAAAACTCAACATTAAAAAATCTAATGTTTAAGTTTAGAAAATTCTAATTTTAGATTAATAAAGGTCTAATTTGCGGACAGTTATTTTGTAGGTATAAACTAAAAGATTATGCTTATGAAAAATTTTCTTATACCTACGACTTTAAAAGATGATACAATTTCGGCTGTTAAATCTGCGGTGAATCAGTCCAAAAATACTGAATCAGAAATTATTTTAGTATTAGTTTCAGAAGCGCCTGATACGTTTTCTTCTTCTGGTTTTTTAAGGGAAATGAAATCCGGACTAACCAGAAGTCAGGAAGAAGTTTTAGAAACTTGCAGATATATCGTCGAACACACTTCAAACATAAAATTAAAAGTTCATACTCAATACGGACTTTCAGCACCAATTTTTAAAAGACTAATTGAAGTTTTTTCAGTGAAATTAGTCATTTTGACACATTCTTATAAACAAGAAACCAAAAGAATTCATCAATATTTGGTGCAATTGGCAGGAAATCAGAAATGTCCGATTTTGCATTTAAGTACAGAAATTAATAAAGAGGTTTTCCATAAAGCGCTTTACGTAGAAAATTCTAGCATGAACATTCATGTAAAAGATGTTCAGGATTTCTTGAGCGCCAATTTCTCTTTCGAAATTGTAAGCCAAACAGCCAGTTTTGAAGACGATTATGAAAAAGTCGCTCCATTTTTATCAGAAGCCATTTCTAAACACAACATCGATATGTTGGTAGAAACTAGAAAAGGCGAAAAAATCAAATTTAAAAAGTCGAAAAAAGAAAATGTCAATGAAAAACTAGGACTTCCGGTTCTTTCATTGTACGAAGAGATGGTTTGATTTTTAAGCTTCTAAGTTTCTAAGCTACTAAGAATTAAAAAACTTAGAAACTTAGAGACTTAGAATCTTAGCCTCTTAAAAAGTATTAACTTAATTAAATCCGAAAATATGTTATTAAAGAAAAGAATACCAATGAAGTACGTTCTCGGGAAAATTAAAGTAGAAATTGCTCTAGTGCTGGCTTATACCGTACTATTTGAAATTTTTCATCATTATTTCATCAATCTTCCCGTAGATATTCCAATTGCCATTCCGACCATGATCGGAACCATTATATCCTTATTATTAGCCTTTAAGTCGAATCAGGCTTATGACAGATGGTGGGAAGCGCGAATCGTTTGGGGCGCTGTTGTAAACGACTCTAGAACCTTAATTCGTCAGGTTTTAACTTTTTATGAAGATCCAGATTTTTCTGTTGAAGCAAGTGAATTCAAAGAAAATTTTGCTAAAAGACAAATTGCATGGTGTTATAGTCTTGGGCAGTCGCTTAGAAACAGAGACGCTGTAAAACCGCTTGAAGGTTTGATGAATGAAGAAGAAATTAAATACATCAAGAACCATCAAAACGTTCCGAATGCGATTTTAATGTTGCATGCAAGAGACTTGAAAAATGCAAAAAATGAAAAGAGATTGAATGTATATCAGCAAGTTGAAATCGATAATACGTTGTCAAGATTGTGTGATGAAATGGGAAAATGTGAACGAATTAAAAACACGATTTTTCCAACAACATACAGCATGTACATTAGATTAACGTTGTGTTTGTTTATTCTGTTATTGCCTTTCGGATTAACTAGCGTTTTAAGCTGGTTTGCTATTCCGCTGATTACGGCAATTGGTGCAGCTTTCTTTTTGATTGAAAGAATGGCGATTCATTTGCAAGATCCGTTTGAAAACAGACCTACAGATACGCCAGTTACAGCAATTGCAAACACAATTGAAAAAAATATCAAGCAAATGCTGAACGAATATCAAAGCGAATTTGATATTCTAAAAGAATTTGACTTAAAAGACGAACCCAAGAAAGTCGAAAAGGACGCTTACTTTGTCTTATAACTATTTAATTTTGGTCTGCTTTTAATTGTTGGTTGGACAGTGAGTAGTTGCGCTGTCCAACATTTTTTTATTATTTAAACACATAGAAACATAGTTTTTGTAAGTGTGAAAAGACGTTTCACTAATTTGAAAACACATAGCTATGTGTGAGAAACTAGTTTCTTTCTTTATTCTTTTTAGAAAAAATAAAATCTATGTTTCTATGTGTTTAAAAAATTACAGTTGATGAGCCAATCTCCCCAATGTCTGAATAGCAGTTCTCAATTCATTAGACCAAGGCAATCCAAAACTCAATCGCATACAATTTGAAAACTGGTTCTGAAACGAGAAAATTCTCCCAGGAGCTATACTAATATTGTGTTTAAGCGCCAAATGATAAAAAGCCGCCGTGTCGATTTTTTTATCCAATTCGACCCAAAGAAAAAATCCGCCTTGTGGCTGACTCACTTTGGTTCCTGCAGGAAAAGATTCTAAAATGGTATTAATATAATTCGTGCAATTTCGATTCAAAATCTGACGAATTTTTCTAAGATGATTTTCATAACGGCCATTTTTTAAGAAATCTCCAACCACTTCATGCGTAATAGTTGTATTGGAAATTGTATGGTACAATTTCGTTCTTAAAACTTCCTTTTTAAATTTCCCTGGAGAAACCCAACCAACACGATAACCGGGTGCGAGAGTTTTAGAAACCGAACCGCAGCACAAAACAATGCCGCTTTCGTCATAAGTTTTACAATTTGTTGGTCGGCTTGCGCCAAAATATAGATCTCCGTGAATATCGTCTTCAATTAACGGAACATTATAGAAATCCATCAAACGAACGATTTCTTTTTTGTGTTCGTTAGGCAACATACTTCCAGACGGATTACTAAAATTACTCATCAGAACACAAGCTTTTACTTTATTGCTAGAAAGTGTTTTTTTAACGGCTTCTAATTCAATTCCTGTTGTCATATTGGTTGGAAGTTCCATTACGTACAAACCTAAAGATCGCGCCAATTGCAGGATTCCGAAATAAACTGGACTTTCAGTAATAATCGTATCGCCAGGTTTTGTCAGCGTCAATAAGCAATCTGAAATAGCCGAAATACAGCCCGGAGTCGTTATAATATCATCTTCAGTCAAAGAACCGCCCCACGTAAAAGACCAGCGGGCAATTTCCTTTCTTAAATTGCTATTTCCTTGAATTTCCTCATAACTCGTTCCGCTGTTGGGCAACTGACGCATGGCCTGAACCATTCCTTTATTCAATTTTGCAATCGGAAGTAATTCATTTGACGGAAATCCAAGCGAAAGCATTGTCACATCTTTAGAGCGCATGTCGCCATAAACCAAGTCGATTAAATCTTCACGTTCAATGTTTTCCAAACTTAAAATTGGAGTACTGGCAGAAGGTTCTGGAATAATTCGCGCAGAAATATTACTCACATAATAACCAGATTGAGGCCTTGATTCTATGAGAGAACGGCTTTCAACTTCGTAATACGCCTTGCTTACCGTACTCATGCTATAACCTGTTTCGGCACAAACTTCTCGTATAGAAGGAAGTTTGTCGCCAACGTTTAAAACGCCCGATTTAATCTGTTTTTCGATTCGGTCAGCAAATTGAAGATATAAGTAATTCGAATTTTTCATGAGAAAATAAAACTGTTATGCTGCAATTTACAAAAACTGTATCTGTATTGCTGTTTTATTTTTAAGAAATTTGCAACATCAAAAGAAAACAATTCAAAAAAGCAATTTTGTGAAAACAACAAAATATTATATCGCGGCGATTTCAGCCTTTATTATATGGGGACTTTTCAGTTTGGTTTTAAAGCCAATACACGAATATCCGTCATTAGATATTTTGTTTTTTCGTGTTTTTAGCTGTGCTGGTTTAATGCTTTTAATTGCTTTTTTATTCAAAAGAAAACAAATAAAAGAAACAGTACAGATTTTTAAAGCTCTTTCAAAATCAGAAAAAAGAAAATCAATTCTGCTAAATATTGGCGGAAGTGCATTTTTGATGGCCAATTGGTTTACATTCATTTATGTCGTAAATCATGTAAGCGTAAAAGCAGCTTCTTTGGCATATTTGGTTTGTCCAATTTTAACAACTTTATTGGCTTATTTTATACTGAAAGAAAAACTGCTAAAAACACAATGGCTTTCTGTCGGATTAAGCATTTCGGGCTGTATCTTGCTTTCTTATAGCGATATAATGGATATGTTTTTTAGTATTATTATTGGCTTAACGTACGCTGCGTATTTAGTAAGTCAACGTGCCAACAAAGGGTTTGATAAATTTATCGTTTTAACTTTTCATATTACATTGGCTGCATTATGTTTATTACCATTTTATCCAAGTTATGGAGGACCGGTTCCAACGGAATTTAAATTCTATTTCTGTATCGAAACAATCGCAATCTTATTTACAATTGTACCGCTTTTCCTGAATTTGTACGCACTTTCCGGAATCAATTCTTCGACAGTTGGAATGTTATTAAACATTAATCCGATGATAGCATTTGGATTGGCAGCCTTTGTTTTCAAAGAAAATATTACACCTTTACAAATTACAGCATACGGAATTATTTTTGCTGCAGTGTTAGTTTTTAATTCACATCATATTTTTGCTATAAAGCAAAAAATGGCCTCAATATCCAAAGGTTCATAGGGTTTAGTTTTCATATTTTTTATTGGTTTAAAATCGAAAATTATAAGAACCTTAACAGGATGTTTAAACAGGAATGATTATTTTTCATTCCTGTTTTTTTATGCGACAAAGTGTAATAAAATGATTGCCACGAATTTTCACAAATTTTTATTCTTCATTAATTTTAATTCGTGAAAATTCGTGGAATTCGTGGCGAAAAACTATTAAAAACCGAATACTATTGATATGAAAAATACCAAACTTCAAGCCTTTACTCCGTTATTTTATTTAGTGTGGTCAGACGATTTATTGACACAGAAAGAATTTGCAACTTTGAAAGAGTTTATTCATTCTTTAAATGTTTTATCCGAAGAAGAAAAAGAATATTTGCTTTCTAAAGCAGATATTTTAAATCCGCCTTCGCGAAATGAACTCACACAATGGAAATTGGATATTGAAAAAAGTATTCAAGATACCTCTTCAATCAAGTCGATTTTTGATATTGCAAAAGCGCTTTCAGGAAACGATTTGGATTTAACTCCAATTGAATCTGATTTCAAAAAACTAGAAAATGATTTAGGTATTTTAGGAGAAGAAGCACTTCAAAACTTTAAAACTAAAGCCGGTTCTTTTACAGCCAATTCTCATACTGATGCGAGTTTCGATATTCAGAAAATCACTCAAATTTTAGACGGAAAAGAGGCCGCGATAATAGAAAGAGTAAAATCGGTGATTTCTAGACCTGAATTTGCTTATGAAACTTCGACCGATATTAATGTTTTCAGACAAACTGTTTACAAATGGTGTAAAATTCTAGCCGATGAAAATTTAGGAAGCATGGCGTATCCGAAAGAATACGGCGGAGGAGGAAATATCGAAGATTATTTTGCTATTATGGAAACGCTGAGCTACCACGATTTGAGTTTGGTAATTAAATTCGGAGTTCAGTTCGGGCTTTGGGGAATGAGCGTACAATCTTTAGGAACAGAAAAACATTATGCCAAATATTTAAAGGATATTGGTTCGCTGAAACTTCCTGGCTGTTTTGCAATGACCGAAACACATCACGGATCTAACGTGAAAGGTTTAGAAACTACAGCAACTTACAATCATAACGATCAGACTTTTACGATTCATACGCCAAATAAAAACGCTCAAAAAGAATATATCGGAAACGCAGCAGTTCACGGACAAATGGCGACTGTTTTTGCGAAATTAATTATTGACGATCACGATTATGGCGTAAATGCTTTTGTGGTTCCGTTGCGAGATCCGAACGGAAATGTGGTAAACGGAGTTACAATTGGAGATTGCGGACATAAAATGGGATTAAATGGCGTTGATAACGGAACAATTAGTTTCGATAACGTGGTGATTCCGAAAGAAAATATGCTGGATCGTTTTGCTTCTGTGAATGATAAAGGCGAATTCGAAAGTCCAATTCCGAGTGATAACAGACGATTTTTTACTATGTTAGGAACTTTAGTTGGAGGAAGAATCGGGATTCCGCGTTCGGCTTTAGCGGCAGCGAAATCAGGATTAACAATTGCCATTCGCTACAGCGATCAAAGAAGACAATTTGGACCAGAAGGAGGTTCTGAAGTTCCGATTTTAAACTACAGAATGCACCAACGCAGATTGTTACCGCCTTTGGCTAAAACTTATGCGGTTCATTTTGCGCTTCAATATTTAACAAATAGATTTTTAAACAGAACTGAAGCCGAAATGCAGGAAATAGAAGCTTTGGCAGCAGGAATGAAATCATATTCAACTTGGAGCACGAGAGATATTTTGCAAGAATGCAGAGAAGCGTGTGGAGGAAAAGGTTATTTATCTGAAAACAGAATCGATGCGCTTAAAAACGATACTGAAATTTACACCACTTTTGAAGGCGATAATACCGTTTTAATGCAATTGGTGGCTAAAAATCGTTTAGCAGAATTCAGAAAGTCATTTGGAGAAATGGGTTCGTTAGGCATCATTAATTATGTGTATGAAAATGCACTAACTGCAATTACAGAGAAAAATCCGATTGCTACACGCAAAACTGATGACGAACATTTGTTAGATGGAGAATTTCATCTTCAAGCATTCGTTCATAGAGAAAAAACAATTTTAGCTTCTGCTGCAAGACGTATCAAGAAATTGATCGATGGCGGATTAGAACCTTATGATGCTTTCAACGTAGTGCAACACCAAATGATTGATGTAGCTGAAGCCTATTTAGAAAGAATAGTTTTAGAACAATTCCAAATCGCAATAAAAGCAGTTGAAGATGAATCAGCGAAAGCTATTTTGACGAAATTGAATCAGTTATATGCGCTTTCTCAAATCGAAAAAAATAAAGCTTGGTATCTAGAAGACGGATATATGGAAGCAGTGAAAACTAAAGCTGTTCGTAAAATGGTAAATCAGCTTTGTTGGGACATCCGCCCAGATGCTGTGGCTTTGGTAAATGCCTTTAATATTCCAGAAAGTTGTTTATCTGCACCGATTGCAGTGCATTCATAGTTTTGAAAAAGAACTTTTTTATAAATGATTTCGTTTTGGATCATTCCAATTCGAAATCATTTTATTTATAACAAGACTTATTTTGTTGTTTGGTTTTTGAATGTCACAAAAATAATAAACACTCATTTTTGGTAGTTTCTAACCACTATCAAATTAATTCATTTTTTATATTTTCGCTTTGTTATATTTGTAATTCCTTTATATAAAATCGCTTTGAAAAAATATTACTTATTTCTGTTTTTTATACTAAATTTTCCGCTTTTTGCATCGGAAAGTACAGATGTTATTTTAAAAGAATTAAACGAATCGATTAAAAATAAACAGCATTACGTAAAGATTAAAGAAGAGCGAATTCTTAATTTCAAGAAAATAAAATCGGATAATCTTACGAAAGAGCAGGAGTACAATTACAACAAAACATTGTATTTTGAATATCAGAAATTAAATTCAGATTCGGCTATTCAATATGTAAAAAAGAACCTCAAAATTGCCGAGGAACTTCAGAACAAAGAACTTTTCAATTTAGCGCAATTGCAATTGGTAACGCTTTATTCTTCATCAGGAAAATACCGTGAATCTGAAGCTCTTTTAAAAAGCATTAATAAAAAAAGTTTAGCCACTTCGCTACTTCCAAACTATTATATTTCATATCGTGAGTTTTTCGAACATTATGCGGCAAATAGTTATAGCCCAGAATACAGAAAACAAATTGGAAAATATCGAGATTCGTTATTAAGTATTCTAAATCCGAATACGTTAGATTATAAAATCAATAGAATTCAGCAAGACATTTTTATTGATAGAAAATACACTGATCCCAAAAAGCAATTATTGGTTTTATTAAATAAAACAAAAGAGGAAAGTCCGCAATATGCGATGATTACTTATTTATTGGGAAAAATAGCAGAAGTTACACATGACTTAGAGTCTAGAAAAAAATACTACGCGCTTTCTGCCACCTCAGACATTAAAAATGCTAATAAAGACAATGCTTCATTGCAAGAATTGGCTTTGGTTTTTTACGAAATCGGCGATGTAGATATGGCGTATAAATTGACGCAATCTGCCATTGAAGATGCTTTGTATTGCAATGTTCAGTTTAGAACTTTGTTGATGTCAGAAGTATATTCTATTATCAACACCGTCTATTTAGAACGTGAAGCCCAGCGAAAAAGCGACTTACAGATTTCTCTGCTTTGTATCAGTTTGCTTTCTTTGTTTTTATTGGTTGCAATTATTTACGTTTATAAACAGATGAAAAAGGTTTCGAGAATTAGAAGCGAACTTTATGAAACCAGTCAAAAATTAGCAGAATTAAACAAAGATATTACCGAAACCAACAATCAGCTTCAGGAAAGCAACTTGCAATTGTCTGAGTCTAATTTGGTTAAGGAAGAATATATTGCACATTTTTTCAGTCTTTGTTCGACTTACATCAACAAGCTGGAGAATTACCGCATTATTTTAAATAAAAAAGCTACGGCTAAACAATTCGACGAAATTTATAAAATATTAAAATCAACTACTTTGGTTGATAATGAATTAGAAGAATTGTACAAAAACTTCGATATTATATTTCTGAATTTATATCCAACATTCGTTAAAGATTTCAACGCACTATTAATTCCAGAAGAACAGATTGTTTTAAAGCAAAATGAATTGCTAAACACAGAGCTTCGAATTTTTGCTTTAATCAGACTTGGAATTACAGACAGTGTTAAAATAGCAGCATTTTTACGTTATTCTTTGAGCACAATTTACAACTACCGAACAAGAGCTCGAAATAAGGCCGCAGTTTCGCGAAATGATTTCGAAGAAATGGTGATGAAAATCGGTTCTATGGCTTTGAAAGCGTAAAAATTTATTTTAAAACTACTACTTTTTTTGATGTAGTTTTAATTTTAAATATTTGTTAGTCAGTATTTTAATTTTTTAAACCACTACTTTTTTCTATCTAAAAATAGAACTTGTACGATAACGTTTTAGTTTTACAATATGATAAAAAAAGTTTTTATATATAGACTTTATACTATTATCTAACTAATGCTTTAATTATTACTGTTATGTTAAAAAACGTTAAAACAATTGTTGTTTTACTTTTACTAGGTTCTGTGGGAATGAATGCGCAGAACAAAGTTCCAGTTTATCTAGACGATAAAAAACCGATTGAAGAGCGTGTAGAAGATGCGCTTAAACGAATGACTACCGATGAGAAAATTGCCATGATTCATGCGCAGTCTAAATTTAGTTCTCCAGGTGTAAAACGCCTTGGAATTCCAGAAAACTGGATGACTGATGGACCACACGGAATTCGTACAGAGGTAAAATGGGACGAATGGGATCAAGCAGGATGGACAAACGATTCTTGTATTGCTTTCCCAGCGCTTACTGCACTTTCATCAACTTGGAATAAAGAATTATCTTCTTTGTATGGTAAATCTATTGGAGAAGAAGCACGTTTCCGTAACAAAAACGTATTATTAGGACCTGGTGTAAACATTTACAGAAGCCCATTAAACGGTCGTAACTTCGAATATATGGGAGAAGATCCATTTTTGGCTGCAAAAATGGTTGTTCCTTATATTAAGGGAGTTCAAGCAAATGGAGTTGCTGCCTGCGTAAAACACTTCGCATTAAACAATCAAGAAACAAACCGTAACTCAGTTAACGTAATTGTTGACGATCGTGCATTGTACGAAATTTATCTTCCTGCTTTTAAAGCTGCAGTTCAAGAAGGTGATGTTTGGTCAATTATGGGATCTTACAATAAATATAAAGGACAGCAATGTTGCCACAACGAATATTTGTTAAACGATATTCTTCGCGGAGAATGGGGTTTCAAGGGTGTTGTAGTTTCAGATTGGGGTGGAGTTAACGATACTAAACAAGCGATTCACAATGGTTTGGATATGGAATTCGGTTCTTGGACAAATGGTCTTTCTTGGGGAACAAGTAATGCTTATGACAATTACTATTTAGCGAAACCATATTCTGAAATGATCAGAAAAGGAGAAATTGGAACTAAAGAATTGGACGAAAAAGTACGTCGTATTCTACGTTTATCTTTCTTGACTACAATGGATAGAAACCGTCCTTTCGGATCTTTTGGAACTGAAGAACACGCTATTGCTGGCCGTAAAATTGCTGAAGAAGGAATTGTTTTATTACAAAACAACAATAACATTCTTCCAATCAATCTTTCTAAAACGAAAAAGATTGCTGTAATTGGAGAAAATGCGATCAAAATGATGACAGTTGGTGGAGGAAGTTCTTCGCTTAAAGCAAGATACGAAATTACACCGCTTGAAGGTTTAAAGAAAAGAATCGGAAACCAAGCTGAAATCGTTTATGCAAGAGGTTATGTTGGAGATCCAACAAGTAATTATAACGGAGTTGTAGCTAAAGTAAGTTTAGAAGAAAAACGTCCGCAAGCAGAATTAACTGCAGAAGCTTTAAAAGTTGCTAAAGATGCAGATATCGTTCTTTTCATTGGAGGTTTGAACAAAAGTGAAAATCAAGATGACGAAGGACACGATCGTAAACATTTAGAATTGCCTTATGGTCAAGATAAATTAATCAGCGAATTGGCGAAAGTAAACAAAAACATTGTTTTCGTAAATATTTCTGGAAATGCTGTTGCAATGCCTTGGATTAAAGAAGTTCCAGGAGTTGTTCAAGGATGGTTTTTAGGAACAGAAGCTGGAAATGCTTTGGCAAATGTTTTGGTTGGAGATGTAAATCCTTCTGGAAAATTATCTTTCACTTTCCCAGTAAAATTAGCTGATAACGGAGCTCACGCTTTAGGAGAATTTCCCGGTGGAGACGATGTAAAATACAACGAAGGAATTTTTGTTGGATACCGTTGGGTTGACAAAAACAAAATCAAACCATTGTTTTCTTTTGGACACGGTTTAAGCTATACAACTTTCGCTTACGGAAAAGTAACAGCTGACAAAAAACAAATTAACGCAGGAGATAAAATTACATTCTCAGTTAATGTGAAAAATACAGGAAGCAGAGAAGGATCTGAAGTGGTGCAATTATACATCACAGACGTAAAATCTTCATTGCCTCGTCCGATAAAAGAATTAAAAGGTTTTGAGAAAGTTGCTCTTAAAGCTGGAGAAGAAAAAACAGTTACGTTTACAATTGATAAAGCGGCTTTAAGTTTCTTCGATGATAAAAAACATGACTGGGTTGCAGAACCTGGTGATTTTGAAGCAATTATTGGTGCTTCATCAACAGATATAAAATCTAAAGTGAATTTCTCACTTAAATAAGTTTATTTCTAAAAATTGGTTGGTTGGTAAAGCTGCAAGTGTAAAAATTTGCAGCTTTGCTTTATATGTAAAATGTTAGATGTTTAAAGTTTTGACATCTATTAAAAATATATTTTATGAAACGAATAGTGCTATTTGGAACTTTATTTTTTTTATTTCAAAATCTTTCAGCGCAGACTCTAGAGAAAATGCAATGGTTTAATGAACCTGAAAAATGGGAAATTAAAAACAATGCATTGATTATGAATGTTACCGCAAATAGCGATTATTGGAGAATCTCGCACTACGGATTCACAGTTGACGACGCGCCTTTTTACTACGCCAATTATGGTGGAGAATTTGAGGCAAAAGTAAAATTAACTGGAAACTACATCGCGCGTTTTGACCAAATGGGATTAATGATCCGTATTGATGAGAAAAATTACATTAAAACAGGAGTGGAATTTGTTGACGGAAAATTTAATGTTAGCACCGTTGTAACACACGATAAAAGCGATTGGAGCGTAACAACTTTAGACAAAGTGCCACCATTTATCTGGATTAAAGCCGTGCGACGATTAGATGCCGTTGAAATATTCTATTCTTTTGACGATAAAAACTACATCATGACCAGAAACGCGCCTTTGCAAGACAATGCGCCAGTTATGGTTGGTTTAATGGCCGCTTCTCCAGACGGAAAAGGATTTGAGGCGAAATTCGAAAACTTTACCGTAAAACATCTTCCAGACCAAAGAAGAGCAGAATGGCTTAAAAATCACCAGTAATAATTATGAGTTATGAGTTATGAATTAGAAGTTTTGCGAGCTTTATTTAATTCACTAGTTTTAACTCTCAACTGACACCATCAACAATAAACTATCAACCAAATGAATATTAAACCAAAAAAACATTACGAAATTCTGGACGGACTGCGCGGAGTTGCGGCTATTTTAGTTGTTGCTTTTCATATTTTTGAAGCTTTTGCAGGCGGAAATCGTTTTGTGCAAATTATAAACCACGGATATCTTGCTGTAGATTTCTTTTTCCTTTTATCTGGATTCGTTGTCGCTTACGCGTATGATGATCGCTGGGGAAAAATGACGCAATGGGAATTTTACAAACGTCGATTAATCCGTTTACAGCCAATGGTAATCATGGGAATGATAATCGGGGCAATATTTTATTATTTTCAAGCTTCAGATATTTTATTTCCAATGATTGGAGGAATGGAAGTGTGGAAAGTTATTCTAACTATGGTAATTGGTTTTACACTTTTACCAATTCCGCCTTCGTTAGAAATTAGAGGTTGGGGAGAAATGCATCCTTTAAATGGTCCGGCATGGTCACTTTTTTTCGAATATATTGCAAACATCTTGTACGCCTTAATCTTCCGTAAATTTTCGAATAAAGTAATGTCAGTTTTTGTATTGATATTTGCCGGACTGTTAATTAATTATACAGTTTTTGGACCAAAAGGAGATGTAATTGGCGGATGGTCATTGAATTTGGAACAAATGAATGTTGGTTTTACACGACTATTATTCCCATTTTTCGCTGGAGTTTTATTATGCCGTTTAGGAAAATTAATTCATGTAAAAAATGCTTTTTGGATTTGCAGTATTTTAATCACGATTGTTTTAGCATTGCCAAGATTCGGAGACGAAAATAGCCTTTGGATGAATGGTATTTACGAATCAGTTTGTATTATTTTGGTTTTCCCAATAATTGTAGCAATTGGAGCAGGAGGAGAGATTAAAAATGAGTTTTCATTAAAAATATGTAAACTTCTAGGAGATATTTCATATCCAATTTACATTACGCATTATCCATTAATTTACTGGTTTACAGCGTGGGTTGTAGACAATAAAGTAACTATGGAAAAAGGATATTTAGAAGGAATTGGAGTTCTAATTGTAAGCATAATATTGGCTTTTGTATGTTTGAAATTATACGATGAACCAGTTAGAAATTGGCTTGTCAAGAAGTTTCAAAATAAAAAGACAATACAAGCATAAAGAGTTTTTTTAGAGTTTGTAATTTTTGTTAGTTACAAATACGAAAAGGGATAAAACGTTTTGTTTTATCCCTTTTTTATTTATTATTTCCAATGAAAACAACTATTGTAATTCGTAAAAGTTTCTTTTTCCAATTTTAATCTTTGTTTCTTTTTTCAACGAAATCAATTCATATGGATTGATAATTTTTTCATTATTAATCTGAACAGCGCCGCTTTCAATCAATCTTCTGTTGGCTGATTTTGTAATGTCATTTTTGATGAATGCACAAAGATCTATTAATGCCATTTCATCAGTCTTATTTTCTAAAGAAGAAATTAAAACAGGAATAAACGATTTTGTTTCTGCATTTTTACTTTGAAATTGATTAATGAAAAATCGTTCTGCTTCTTCCGCTTCATTTTGATTATGGTATTGACTGATAATATTTTTGGCAATCAATTTTTTAATATTCATCGGGTTTTCATTTTCTAATCTTTTCTTTATTTCTTCTTTTTCTTCTAATGAAAAATCGGTTGTCAATTCTAAAAATTCCAGGATAAGATCGTCAGGAATCGACATCGTTTTACCAAACATTTCATTCGGTTCGTCAATCAATCCGATTGTATTATGAAGCGATTTGCTCATTTTTTCTTTTCCGTCCAATCCTTTCAGTAAAGGCATACACATCACAATTTGTCCTGAAAATTTAAAACTTTCTTGTAATTGTCTTCCCATCGTACAATTAAATAGCTGATCTGTTCCGCCCATTTCGATATCAGCATTAATTTTAACCGAATCAAAACCTTGTAAAATGGGGTAAACCAATTCGTGCATTGCAATTGGTGTATTTTCAGTAAAACGTTTATTAAAATCATTTCGATGCATCAACTGAGCAACCGTCACATTCGACATAATCTGAATTACTTCAGAAAATGGAAGTTCATCCAACCATTCTGAATTAAAAACAATTTTCGCTTTTTCAATATCAATAATTTTAGATAATTGCGAAATGTATGTTTCTGCATTATGCTGAACTTCTTCAATGTTTAAAGGCTTTCGACTTTTATTTTTTCCAGTTGGATCACCAATTCTAGCTGTAAAACTTCCCACAACAATCACGATTTGATGCCCTAAATCTTGAAATTGTTTTAGTTTCTTGAGCACAACAGCATGTCCCAAATGCAAATCTGGAGCAGTTGGATCAAAACCCAGTTTGATAATTAATTTTCTGTTTTCTTTTTCAGCTTGATTGATTTTTTCTTCTAAGCCATTTTCAGGAAGAAATATGGCGGCATTTTCTTTTAATTTTTGAATTGTTTCCATTTTTTTGAAAATAAAAAAGCCCGGACAAAATGCCCGGGCTTTAAGGTTTATATAATTTATCTATTTAATTTATAGTCGTGAATACGTTGAATTATATGCATAGCCTATCCGAGCAGATATTATTGCATAATAATAAGTGCTGAAAAATGGAAGACGTAATATGCTGTTCAAGAATTTCATATCGACTGCAAAGATAAATGTTTTATACTAAATTTTAATTCGTTGTGTGAAATACAATAAATAAAATCGAATTTGATCTGCTTTAATCTGTATAAATCTGCGTGAAAAAATCTATGCGTTAAAGTATTTCACGCAGATTTTTAAAGATTTCAGCAGATTTACACAGATTTGAATTTAAACCTGTATTGTAAAAAACGACAAAGGTTCAAAAGGAAAAACTTTGCCCCTTTGAACCTCTGTAACTTTGTATCTTAAAAAGAATTATTCTAAAACTAATTGAGCTAAAGCTTCTTTCGTAAAACCTTTCAACTCATCTGTTTTTCCAGCTTTGATTTTAGCAACCCAGTTTGGATCTGATAAAAGAGGTCTTCCAACAGCAACCAAATCAAAATCGCCTCTGTCGAAACGTCTGTTCAATTCCTCTAAAGAAGTTGGCTCAGAACTTTCTCCAGCAAATGCTCCGAAGAAATCACCAGAAAGGCCAACAGAACCTACTGTAATAGTTGGAGCTCCCGTTACTTTTTTAGCCCATCCTGCAAAGTTTAAATCAGAACCTTCAAATTCTGGCTCCCAGAAACGACGCTGTGAAGCGTGAATAATATCAACACCAGCATCAACAAGAGGAGTAAGCCAAGCTTCTAATTCTTGCGGATTTTTAGCCAATTTATAATTGTAATCAGAAGGCTTAAATTGAGAAAAACGCATAATTACAGCAAAGTCATTTCCAACTTGTTTTCTCACTTCTTTTATGACTTCAATAGCAAAACGGTTACGTTCTGGAAGTGTTTTTCCTCCATAAACATCTTCACGTAAATTTGTTTCAGCTCTAAAAAACTGATCAATTAAATAACCGTGTGCACCGTGAATTTCAACAGTATCAAAACCTAATCTTTTAGCATCAGCAGCAGCTTTTCCAAAAGCAAGAATAGTTTCTTCAATATCTTTTTCAGTCATGGCAACACCATTTCTGAAATCAGGACGGTTTAATCCAGACGGACCTTCAAAAGGAACTGGCGGAACCCATCCAGAATGGTGGTTGTCCATAATTCCCATATGCCAGATTTGCGGAGCCATTTTTCCGCCCGCAGCGTGAACTTCGTCAATAACTTTTTTCCATCCGTTTAAAGCCAAATCACCATGAAAGTGAGGAACATTAGCGTCATTAGAAGAAGATTTTCTGTCAATAACAGTTCCTTCAGATAAAATTAATCCAACTTCGCCTTCAGCTCTTTTTTGGTAATAAGCTGCGACTTCATCCGTTGGAACTCCGTTAGGAGAAAAAGAGCGCGTCATTGGCGCCATTACGATTCGGTTTTTAAGATTTAACGTTTTTAGGTTAAATTCAGAAAATAGGTTGTTTGTACTCATAGTAATTTTACAAATTAGATTGAATTAATTTACTGAGTGCTTCAAAGGCACCTTCGTTACGTTTATAATAAGTCCATTGTCCAACACGTTTGGCTTCGATAAAACCAGCGCGCTGTAAAATAGACAGGTATTCGGATACTGTGGATTGTGTCAAACCAGCTTTAGCCTGAATCTGCCCAACGCAGACACCGTGCTCAAATCCAGCATGTTCAAGCTGTCCCGGAAAGTTAATTTCTGGTTCTTTTAGCCATTCCAGCATTTGTAATCTGGATTTATTGGATAATGCTTTAAAAATTTCGATCGTTTCCATGGTGCAAATATATCGACTTTTCCCGATATACCAATTAAACAAATAAGATTTAGGATAAATTTATGATAGGATAGGAGAAAGTTTTTATTAAGCTTAGGGATTTTGTCAAAGAAAAATTATATTTGTTTTTAGAAAAATCTCGTAATCGTGATAGCTGTCAGAATTGCGAGAAACTAAAACAGCCCCATAATTTATTAAATAAACTTAATCATGAAAAAAACTTTACTTATCGTAGCGTTCTTATGTTGCGTAATTACCAGTTCTAAAGCACAAGTTGTAGGTGTAGATGTTGGAGATATTGCTCCAGAAATTGATCTTCCAAATGCAAGAGGAGAAAAAATAGCATTGTCTTCTTTAAGAGGTACTTGGGTTTTAGTTGACTTTTGGGCTTCTTGGTGCAAACCTTGCATTGATGAGCAACCTTTATTGATAAAATTACACAATCAATATGCTGGTTACTTATCTATTTATGGTGTTTCTATGGATACAAAAAAGCCATTATGGACAGGAGCAATTGCAAAAGCAAAATTGCCTTGGACAAACGTTAGTGACTTAAAATACTGGCAATCTCCAGTAGTTGGCGATTATATGTTGCAAGCTGTTCCATTAAACTTTTTAATTGATAAAAACGGAATTATCGTAGCAAAAAATATTCACGGACAGGCTTTAGAAGATAAAATCAAAACTTTATTTGTAGAGTAATTGGTTTAAGAGAAAAGTACTTTACGTCTTAAAAATAAAAAAGCCTAATCGTAATGATTAGGCTTTTAATTTTTTCTAAGACTCTTTAATAACTTTTTTCACCCCGCCAAAACTCGTTTTCAGCATTTCTCTAATCTGAAACTGCGTTTTGTTTCCCGATGCGTTTTTCCAATCTTTGAGATCAAAAATATGAATTTGATCTGCGTAAGGATTTGTTAAAAATGAAATTCGTGAAATCGTATATTTATAATATTTCAGTTCGTGTGAAACATGTCGATTAGGAACAACAATTATTATATTTTCCCAATTCAAAAAGTCTTTCGGAACATCTTTTCTTTCTAATAATCCTAAAGATTCAAAAAAGGCAACAATCTTCTGATCATTAAGTTTACTAATCTTATGATCAAGGCTTTTAAAAGTACTTTGGAGTCTATTTTCGTTAATAATAGTACTCATAGTGTAATTGCTTTTTGTGATTTTAATATAAAATTACGCCAAAAGAAAATCATTTTTAAATCTTAAGCCATTAGATTCATTCTAAATTTTAAAACCTGCTTTATAGCTATTTGAGATGAACGAGTTATCATGTTTTGATAAAATACTATTAATTCTTTTTCTTTAAAAGCCTTATTTTTATCGTTATTTGATTTTACTAACAACCAAACCTATGAAAACCACTTTTTTACTAAGAACAATTTTTTATGTTTTAATTCTATTTTCAATTCCTGTTTGTGCGCAAAACAAATCGAACAGAGAGCTTATTTTAATTGATAAAGATTGGCGATTTTCATTCGGACATTTGTACGATACCAAAAAAGATTTCGGTCACGCAGAAGGTTATTTTTCATATCTAACTAAAACTGGATTTGGCGACGGGCCTGCTGCAAAAGATTTCGACGATCGTGCTTGGAGAAAATTAGATTTGCCGCACGATTGGGCAGTCGAACAGCCTTTTAGCGAAAGCGCAAGTTTCAGTCACGGATTTAAAGCTGCCGGTAAAAATTATCCTGAGAAAAGCATTGGATGGTACAGAAAAAAGATAAACGTTTCTAATGATGATTTAGGAAAAATTATTTCTCTAAAATTTGATGGAGTTTTTAGAAATTCAAAGGTCTTTTTTAACGGATTTTATTTAGGAACACAAGAAAGCGGTTATAATGGTTTTGAGTATGATGTAACGGCTTATGTAAATTATGGAGGAGAAAATACAATCGTTGTTCGAGTTGATGCTTCGATGGAAGAAGGCTGGTTTTATGAAGGCGCAGGGATTTACAGACACGTTTATTTGCAGAAAACAAATCCGATTCACGTAGTTCAAAACGGGACTTATGTTACTTCAGAAATTGCAAATGATAATGCTTCGATTACCGCAGAAGTAAAACTCGAAAATAAGGGCCGTTTTAAAGGAAATGTTGAAATAAATCAAACAATTTTGGATGCTTCAGGAAAACAAGTTGCTATAAATTCTGAAAATGTTAAGGCTCCTGAATTCTACAAAACAAATGCTTATTCGTCAAAATTAAATGTCAAAAATCCGCTTTTGTGGGATATTGATTCGCCAAATTTATATCAATTAATTACAGAAGTAAAAAGCGAAGGAAAAGTAATTGACAGCTATAAAACTTCTTTCGGAATCAGAACAATAAAATTTGATCCAGAAAATGGTTTTTTCCTTAACGGAAAACCTGTAAAACTGAAAGGAACAAACAACCATCAAGATCACGCCGGAATTGGAACAGCACTTCCAGATGAAATTCAGTATTACAGAATTGCAAAACTGAAAGAAATGGGATCCAATGCGTATCGTTGTTCGCATCATCCGCCAACGCCAGAATTGCTTGAAGCTTGCGATAAATTAGGAATGTTAGTTATTGATGAAACTCGATTAATGGGAATTAACGATTATCATTTGAATGATTTACAGTGAATGATGGAACGTGATCGTAATCATCCGAGTATTTTCTGCTGGTCGGTTGGAAATGAAGAATGGCAGATAGAAGGCGGAATTACTGGTGAAAGAATTACCAATATCATGCAGGATTTTAGTAAAAGTATTGATCCGACAAGACCTGTAACAGTAGGAATCAGCAGTGGATTTAAAAGCGGAATTTCGAATGTAGTTGAAATTATGGGATACAATTATCTTGGAAACGGGGATATAGACGCGCACAGAAATCAGTTTAAACAACAGCCAGGAATGGGAACCGAAGAAGGTTCGACGTTTGCAACACGAGGAATTTATTTTACAGATGATGCCAAACATTATCAAAGTGCTTATGATAAAAAGCCTCGACCAACTTTTTACAGTATAGAAGAAGGCTGGAAATTCTACGCTGAAAGGCCTTATTTGGCAGGAATGTTTATCTGGACAGGTTTTGATTATCGTGGCGAACCGACGCCTTACGGTTGGCCGTCTGTAACTTCTTATTTCGGAATGATGGATGTTTGCGGTTTCCCGAAAGACAATGTTTTCTATTTAAAATCTTGGTGGGGAAAAGAGCCAGTTTTGCATTTGCTTCCACATTGGAATTGGAGCGGAATGGAAGGCAAACAAATTGATGTTTGGGCTTATTCGAATTGCGATGAAGTAGAGCTTTTTCTAAACAAAAAGAGTTTAGGAAAAAAGAAAATGGAACAAAACGGACATTTAGAATGGAAAGTAAATTACGCTCCAGGAACTTTAGAAGCCATTGGATATAAAAACGGTAAAAAAGTTTTGACTGATGTTCAAAAGACAACTGGAAAATCAGAAAATATCAAATTGTCATTAGATAAAGAAAATGTATTGAAAGGAAATGTTTCTGTTGTAAGTGTTGAAACGACAGATAAAAATGGTTTGCACGTTCCAACCGTAAATGATGAAATTACATTCTCTGTAAAAGGTGGAAAAATTTTAGGAGTTGGAAATGGAGACCCAACTTCATTAGAAAGCGATCAGTTTATTGATGGCATCGAGTTAGTTGCTATAAATAATTTTAAGGAACAAAAAGGAACAAATGCGACTCTGCCTCAGAATTTGCCAAATTATTCTGAAAATGAATGGACAGAAGCTTTTAAAGATCGTGATTATAAAAAACAAGCGCCGTCGTATATTTATAAAGGTGAATTTGATTTGAAAAATAACTCCGTTTCGAATGTGGTGAGTTTCTTTTATAAAAAAATAGGAGTAGAAACTGTAGTTTTTGTAAATGGAAATAAAGTGGAACCAAGCAAAGAAGATGCTCAAAAATATATTCTCAATGCCTCTATTTTAAAAGAAGGAAAAAATACAATTCATATTGCAGCAACGCCTTTGCAAAAAGTAAAAGACTGGGATGTTATGAATACAGATCCGGGAATTATTCAAGTCATAACACCCGCGGAATCTTGGAAGAGAAAACTTTTTAATGGCTATGCGCAAATCATTATCCAGAAAGATGAAAATGCAAAAGAAGTGGTTTTGTCTGCTTCCGCGAAAGGATTGCTGATAGGAACTTTAGTTGTAAAATAGTTTCACGCAGATTAAAAAAAGATTTAAGCAGATAAATACAGATTATTATTGATCAAAATTAAATCTGCTTAAATCTGTAAAATCTGCGTGAAAATTAACTTTGCGCCTCAGCGACTTTGCGAGCATATCCCTTTAAAAAAATACTTTGCGAACTTTGCGAAAAATCTTTGCGTGCCTTACGGTTAAATTTCAAACAAAAAATTAACAAAAGAATAATGTTTGATTTTCATAACTTTGCAAAATGAATAATCAAACAGAAACTCAGAATTGCGATTTCACTTCAGATTTGAAGATGAAAGGTTTTAAAGTTTATCCTATAAATGGAGACTTCAGTAAAGTTCCCGTTTACAGTAGAAGAGACTTTTATAAAATTTGCATTAATACCAGCAAAAGCATCATACAATACGCTGACCGCGGAATAGAAACCGACGGAACAATTCTGTTTTTTGGTAATCCGATTATTCCTTATTCTTGGGAAACAGTTTCGGAGAAATACGAAGGCTATGCCTGTGTTTTTACGGAAGAGTTTTTTAAAACCAAAGACAGATCAGAAACACTTCAGGAATCTCCTTTGTTTAAAATAGGAGGAACACCAATTTTTACTTTAACCCCTGAACAAAAGGTGTTTGTCGATTCATTATTCCGAAAAATGATTGAAGAATATGATACAGATTATGCATTTAAAGACGATTTGATGCGCAGTTACGTTAATTTGATTATTCATGAATCAATGAAAATGCAGCCTTCAGAGAACTTTTTTAAACATAAAAATGCGTCTTCGAGAATTACTTCTTTGTTTTTAGAATTGCTAGAAAGACAATTTCCGATAGAGACTAAAAACCAGCCTTTAGCTTTAAAAACACCTCAGGATTACGCGCAGAGCCTTTCTGTACACGTAAATCATTTAAATCGTTCGGTAAAAGAAATTACGGGAAGACCAACTACGGCACACATTACCGATAGAGTCATCAACGAAGCAAAAGCTTTATTGCAGCACACCGATTGGAGCATTTCAGACATTGGTTATTCGCTTGGATTTGAATATCCGAGTTATTTCAATAATTACTTTAAAAGACTTACAGGAACGGTTCCGAAATCGCTTCGAATGTAAATTGTTTCAATTTCTTAATTTTTTGTTTGAATATTGTTATTTCGGCATTGTAGTATTGTTCTACATTTGCCCTGAAATAAACAACGAATCTTTGTATCAGTTTTTAAATGACTAAATAATACTTCACAAAAGCGATGTCCAGCTTTACTATTTAGTTTTAAAATTTTTGATAGTAGAAAAATATAAATTTTTAAAGTATTGCTAAAAATCAAAATCTCCTTCTAGAAAGAGATTCGCTGTACTGATTATTTCACTGAAATAATAACAACTTTAAAATTAATTATTAACCTAAAAACAACGAAATTATGTCGACACATTTCACTGCTGTAATCGAAGAAGGTAAAATTCCAAATACTTATATGACAGGCGAAGTGTCATATAAAAAGCAGACAAGCGAAATTCACCCCGAAAACACTGTCATCAAAGATATTTCTTTTGAACCCGGAGCAAGAAGTAACTGGCACAGTAACGCAAGTCTGCAATTAATCATTGTAACCGATGGAGTTGGATATTACCAAGAACGAGGCGGGCAAATTAATCTTATCGAAAAAGGAAAAGTAATCACAGTTTTACCAGGTGTAGAGCATTGGTACGGAGCAACTCCGAAAACTAGATATTCTCACATCACGATTGTCACAGAAGTAGACAAAGGTTCTGGAACATGGTTGGACAGTGTTACTGATGAAGAATATTATTCTTTTTAAGGTTCTGAGATACTAAGATACTGAGGTACTAAGTTTTTTAAGCAGATTTTACCGATTTATAATAGTTTTTATTTTTTGATTAGATTAAAATAATCGAAATTTATATAACTGTTTGTAAATCAGTATGAATCAGCCGGATCTCTATTGCGATTTCAGAACGGTTTAAAAACCTGAAACTTGAAACAAAAAACAATAACAACAAATAAAAAATTATGGAAACAAAAAGCATTAAAGCCTTTGGTACAGAAGCAGCCGAAGCACCATTAAAAACTCTAGATATTACAAGAAGAGAAGTACAAACACACGACGTAGAAATCGAAATTTTATATTGCGGAATCTGTCACTCAGATTTGCACTCAGCTAGAAATGAATGGCATGGCACTATTTATCCGATTGTTCCGGGACATGAGATTGTAGGTCGTGTTACTAAAGTTGGAGATCACGTAAAAGGTTTTAAAGTTGGTCAATTGGCAGGAGTTGGTTGTATGGTTGATTCTTGTAGAGAATGCGAACATTGCAAAAATGATTTAGAGCAATTCTGTGATGAAGGAAACATTCAGACTTTTAATTCGCCAGACAAACACTTAGGAGGACAAACTTTTGGAGGATATTCTCAAAGTATTGTAGTTGATGAAAGCTTTGTATTACACATCTCAGATAAATTAGAACTTTCAGCTGTTGCTCCATTATTGTGCGCAGGTATTACAACTTATTCGCCATTAAAACATTGGAAAGTTGGTCCTGGACAGAAAGTTGGAATTGTAGGTATCGGTGGTCTTGGTCACATGGGAATCAAAATAGCGAAAGCTATGGGTGCTCATGTAGTAGTTTTTACAACATCTTTATCTAAAACAGAAGATGCAAAACGTCTTGGAGCAGATGAGGTTGTATTGTCTACAGACGAAGCGCAAATGGCAGCGCACGCTAGAAGTTTAAACTTCATTTTAGATTGCGTTTCTGCTGAACACAATATCGATTCGTACCTAAATTTACTAAAAGTAGACGGAACTTTAACTTTGGTTGGAGCGCCAATGGATCCGCTTCCTGTAACTTCTTTCAGCTTGATTTTAGGAAGAAGAAGCTTCTCAGGATCTCTTATCGGAGGAATTGCTGAAACTCAAGAAATGCTTGATTTCTGTGCAGAACATAATATCACATCAGATGTCGAAGTAATCGGTGTAAACGATGTAAATGATGCCTACGAAAGATTACTAAAAGGAGACGTTAAATATCGTTTTGTAATTGATATGGAGTCTTTAAAATAAGATACTAAGTTGCTAAGGTTCTAAGATGCTAAGTTTTTTCTTTTGCGCTTAGAACCTTAGCATATTTACTAAATAATAAATAAGTGACTGAGATTTAAAGATACGAATAAGAAAACTTAGAATCTTAGCATCTCAGAACCTTAGAAACTTTTAAAAAAATGCAAACACGTAAACTAGGAAATAGCGGCTTAGAAGTCTCATCATTAGGACTTGGCTGCATGGGAATGAGTTTTGGTTATGGGCCAGCTCATGACAAAAACGAAATGATCAGTTTGTTGCGTTCGGCTTATGAAAAAGGAATTACCTTTTTTGATACAGCAGAATGTTACGGACCATTTTTAAACGAAGAATTATTAGGAGAAGCATTAGCGCCTTTTCGTGATAAAATTGTAATAGCTACTAAATTCGGATTTTTGGAAGGTGATTCTAAAAAAGGATTAGACAGCCGTCCAGAATGGATTAGAAAAAGCGTTGAAGGTTCGCTAAAAAGATTGAACACAGATGTAATCGATTTGTATTATCAGCATCGTGTAGATCCGAATGTGCCTATGGAAGACGTTGCAGGAACTATAAAAGATTTGATTCAAGAAGGGAAAGTAAAACATTTTGGACTTTCAGAAGCTGGTGTAGAAAGCATTCGTCGTGCGCATGCAGTTCAGCCAGTTACTGCACTTCAGAGCGAATATTCACTTTGGTGGAGAACTCCAGAAGAAGAAATTTTTCCAGTTTTAGAAGAATTAGGAATTGGTTTTGTGCCTTTCAGTCCGTTGGGAAGAGGTTTTCTAACAGCTAAAATTGATGAAAACACGCAATTTGACAGCACCGATTTTAGAAATACTTTACCGCGTTTCACACCAGAAGCCAGAAAAGTAAACCAGGCGTTAGTAGATTTATTATCTAAAATAGCTGGTGACAAAGGAGCAACAAATGCACAAGTAGCACTTGCTTGGATTTTGGCTCAAAAACCTTGGATTGCACCAATTCCAGGAACAACAAAATTGCATCGTTTAGAAGAAAACCTTGCCGCAGTAGAGTTAAAACTTTCAGCACAAGATCTTGCAGAAATTGAAAACGCAGCTTCAAAAATAACAATTGAAGGATCAAGATATCCAGAACATTTGCAGAAGCAAGCGGGGAAATAAGATACTAAGTTGCTAAGATTCTGAGATGCTAAGATTTTAAGCCAGAAAAGAAAACTTAGCATCTCAGAATCTTAGAACCTTAGCATCTTAAAAAAAGAAAACCCCTCAAGCAATTCAACTCTTGAGGGGTTTATTTAGCAAAGATTTGAGGTTCTTAGATTCTCAATTACTTAGAATCTTAGAGGCTCAGAATCTTAGCATCTTATTAAATAAATAATATAAATAATAACCAATTAAATTTATTTTACTTTTTGTCTAGGTTTTGTTTCAGCATTTTAGCGTGTTCTAAATGCGCTGTTAAACCTGCAATATTGTTAGAAGCCCAAGTTCTTACTTCCTGATCGTTAGCATCTTTTGCGGCTTTATCTAGTTTTTTAATCGCTTTTTCGTGACCGTCGATCATCATGTCAGCGAATTTTTTATCGAAATCAACTCCCGATTTTTCGTTTAATTTATTGTATTCCTCTTGACCTTCTTCAGTTAGAGAAGTTGGTAGAGTAAAGTTTTTCGCTTTTGCTAAAGCACTTACTTCAGAAGCCGATTTAGTGTGCTCGTCAACAAGCATTTTACCAAATTTTTTCACTTCAGGATTGGTACTTTTAGTTTGAGCCAGTTTACCAATTTCGATTTCAGCCAAATTAATTTCGGCTTGATCTACTAAAAATTCAGAATCGTCTTCTTTGCTGTCAATCGAATCAAATTTTGCTTCGTTTGCATCTTCTGCAACTTCTTTTGGGTCTTCCTGTTTGGTTTCGTTTTTACAAGATTGAAGGAATAATATAAGTAGTCCTGCTCCTAAAATGGTTTTTCCGGCTAATAGTAACTTTTTCATGATTTTAATAGTTTAATGTTATAATGTAAAATTATTAAGAAGCTGTAAGAAAAATTTACAGGATTTTTAGGGATTGTTATAGGATTTGGATGCTTTTTATAAATTAGAAATGTATGTTTGTATATAAATTATAAAGAGTTAAGGAAAACATCTGATTCATGAAACAAAAAATTATATTCCTATTTCTTCTAGCAACAGCTTTTGTATCAGCCCAAATCAATTATAAAGGTTTCATTGATAAATATCCAATTGAGTTTGTAACCGATATTTATTCTGATGGACAAGGAACAGCAATTTATGCTTATTCTAATTACGATACTCCGATTGTTTTAAATGCCAAGCTTTTGGGCAAAACTTTGGTATTTACAGAAAAAGATAAAAGCGGAAAAGAAACTGCAAAATTGAGGTTCGAAAATTACAATGCTGAAAGTGAACAATTAAACGGAATTTGGAAAGATTTAAACTCAGGAAAAGAACTTAAAATTAGTTTGACAAAAGAATTTGATTTAAATTCTAATACAGGTGAAGAATGGACAGAAAGAGAAATTCTACAGTCTGTTTCTATGAAAGGAAAGTATATCAAATTGGTTATTTCGAAAGATACAGACGGTTCTTTTGGAGTTTCGGGAATAAAAGTGATCGAAAAAAAGACCGATAAATTAATTCAGAAAATTGACATAGGATCTCCGAATTTGGGATTATTTAATGTGAGTGTTGGAGACTACAATTTTGATGGATTTGAGGAATTTTCTGTTTTCGAATCAAGTTATGCAGGACCAAATACTTCCAGAGTATATTTTCTATACAATCCGCAAACCGGAAAATATTTTGAAAGCAGTTTTACTGGCACTTCATTAGAGTTTGATAGCAAAACAAAAAGAATAGTTGAACACAATCAGTGTTGTGCAGGTAGAAGCATTGAAAGAACCGAATATAAATTAGTCAATAATAAAATGGTCTTTGTAAAAAAGACATGTTTTGAATATGACCAAAAAACAAAGGACTATAAGAAGCTTAAATGTGATTAGATTTTCTTAAAAAAATTAAACCAAATTACGTTTTCCCGTAAGGATTAATTGTGATATAATTTAATATTTGTTCCTGTAAATCAACAACTCAAATCAAATTTATGGGAAACAAAAAAGATAATCCAATTTCGCAAGCTTTATTAGGGGTATTTATAACTGGGTTAGGAATATATTCTTATAACTTGTTTGGCAAATCAGGCGATAATAACGCTTTGTCTGTAGCTTATGAACTTTTGTTTAAATATGCGTTATCAGGATTTTTATTTATAATTGGAATAAAAACGATTTTTGTTGGTATTAAAAGAACAATTGCTCAGGATGAAGAAGATGAGTTTGAATATGAAGAACCCATTACTAATATAAAAAGCATTGATAATGAAGTAAAAACAGAATCGGAAAATATTACTTTTGATATACAAAAAGATGAGTTTGGAGTGAAGAAAACCTATAACTTTAAAAAAGATGTTATAGGTAGTACAATTCGAACAGAGAGAATTATTAAAACTAGTTATTCTGATTATGTTTGTGACGTAAAAAATAAAAAATTGTATTTTGAAACTCTTATTCTCTTGATGAAATTTATTCAATTAAATGATAGAAGTGTCGATATAACGAAAAATAGATTTTATGTTTTAGCCTTAGAACATGCTAGTGAAGTAGAGGATATGGATGCAGTTGAGTTAGAAAAAAGGATCATGGAAATCATTCTAAATTGCGAAATAGAATTTAACGATTTTGAGAATAAATATCTACTTTCAAATAGCCTTGATATTCTAAAAGGAAAATTTGTAATAAGCCCAGTAGTAACCAATTTATATTTTAATTTATTTAATGTATTAAAGATACCTGTTCAAAATGAAGAACATTTTTTTTACAGTTTATTGAATTAGATTATTTAAAATAAATGAATTTAGAAAAATCCCAACACCAAAAGAGTTGGGATTTTTTTTGTGCAAATATTCCACAACTCTCATTTTACATTTTACCTTTCACAATTCCCATCTCAAAAATTTGAAAATTCTGACCAAAATTCTATAACGAAATCGCTTTACTTTTTGAGGAACTTTGACTTATGAGATTTTTAGAATTTTAATCCTATAAAAATAAAAGCCATGCCAGATCCAAGAATTAAGAATGAAGCGCAATATGAAGCATTGGTAAAAAAAGGATACAGCAAAGAAAAATCGGCTCGTATCGCTAATACTCCAGATGCTGGAAAGAAAGGTGGAAAAGCAAAGCCTTATGATGAATGGACGAAAGAGGAGCTTCTAAAACAAGCCAGTAAAGTTGGAATAAAAGGAAGATCTTATATGAATAAAAAAGACTTAATTAAGTCTTTGAGAAATAACTAAAATCTTTAACAAAACTATTTTTGTGATAAAAATTTAAATACCATGAACGCGGCGAGAAAAGAGAATTTAATGAATCAGCTGATTAAAGAGCCACATCTAGTAATCGAAAAACTAGACTTAGAATACATTAATGACAATCAGTTGACAATTGTACGCTGCCGCGAAGGAGAGAATTTCGTTTATAAAAAGAAAGGGAAAGAGGTAAAGAGCAAAAACGAAATTAAACGAATTAATAGTTTGGTTCTTCCACCTGCATGGGAAAATGTTCGAATCACAGATATTACAAATGGTCATTTACAAGCCGTTGGAACAGATCTTAAAAATAGAAAACAATATCGTTATCATCCGAGATGGAATTTGATTCGAAACCAAACTAAGTTTTACAAAATTGCTGAGTTTGGGGCGAAACTTCCAGCGATTAGAAAACAAGTCGATTTGGATTTGGAAAAGAAAGAATGGTCAAAGGAAAAAGTTACGGCTTTGGTAATTCGGTTGATGGAAGAAACGCATATTCGAATTGGAAATGAAAAATATGCCAAAGACAACAAATCGTACGGACTTTCGACTTTAAGAAAACGACATATCAATATCAATAAAAATTCGCTTCGATTTGAATTTATTGGTAAAAAAGGAAAACAGCACACGATTACAACTCGAAACAAACAGTTGGTAAAATTGGTAAGCCGTTGTGAAGAAATTCCAGGCTACGAAGTTTTTAAATATTACGATAAAAACGGCGAAAGAAAAGTTTTAGACAGTCATGCTGTGAACGAATATCTGCACAATATTTCGGGCGAATATTTTAGCGCGAAAGATTTCAGAACGTGGGCAGCATCGATTATTTTCTTTGAAAGTTTATTGGAAATGGGAATCACTTCAGACGAAAAAGAAATCAAACAGAATATCATCACAGCTTTTGATTTAACAGCTGAAGCACTCGGAAACACGAGAAAAGTTTGTAAAGATTATTACGTTCATCCGCTTTTGATTTCGACTTACGAAGATGGTTCCATTCAGAAATATTTTGATTTGGCTCAAAAAAGCCGAAGCACAAGAAAATATTTTACAAAATCAGAAATAGCGTTTTCAGAATTGATTCAGAATTATGAAATCAATTTAGAAACACCTTGCACATAAAAGAGTTACTGCATCTCTCCAAAAGCTTAAAAAATTACATACAAACAGAATCAAAAATCAGTATTAACTAAAAAACTATTATTATGTTACGTTGGACAGTCACTTTTATTATTCTAGCCATTGTGGCAGGAATATTTGGTTTCGGTGGAATCGCCGCTGGAGCTGCAAGTATCGCTAAAATTTTATTCTTTATATTTTTAGTTCTATTCGTTATTTCGTTAATCAGCGGAAGAACGAGAGTATAAGAAGAATAGATATAGAACAATTTAAAACGGCACATTCCTTTGAAAATGTGTCGTTTTGTGGTTTTAATAAATAAAAACAGCCAGTCATGAAAACAAAGAGCGGCGCTTATCAAGATGTTTATATAAAGAGAGAAGATGCTATGGTAAGCCTAAAAGATGATGTGACAGATTTTTGCGAAAAATACATAAAGCCAGTCCATCCTAAAGATTGGGATTGGTCGGTTCGTGATTTTGAAAATCCTGAAAATGACCCAACAATTGCAGAAGCAAGAGCTATTGCAAATGTTGTTTTCAAGGATTTAAATGATAAAAAACATACAGATGTTGATCTTTCGACGATGAACAATGTGCATGCAATAAAAGCGTATTTGGATCCAAAAAGTAAATATGAAGCTTTTAATATGGAAGAATTTGCTTTTGCTTTAAAAGTAGAATTGGAACATGGAAGAGTAAAAGATGTAAATGTGACCAATAATCATCCTTTTTTGACCGCTATGATTGCACTCGCGCACATGACAGAAAGTTTGACTTATTATAAAAGATTGAAAGTGATGGAAGCAGAGGGCGAAATCTATGAAATTGTTCGAAAATTGGAAACATCGCCAGTCGGAAAAGAAAAATGGTATATAGAATTGGGCAAAGCCGAACAGGAACTCAACGAAGCCAGAGCAGGATTAGCAGAACGCTTGGCGCGTATGGACGATATTCCAGTATTGAAAATTATTGGAGATTAAGTAGTTAAATTTTAAACTCAAAAAAACCGTTAAGCAATTAACGGTTTTTTCTTTTTCTTAGAATAAAATATTAAAATCGGCGAGGATCATTTTCTGGATATTCTTCATCATCGTTATCTTCCTGAACATCATCTTCGATATATTCATTTTCGTCTTCGTCAATATCTTCTTCTACATAATCGTCTTCATCATCTTCGTCGTCATCAATGTCTTCTAAAGCATCTTCGGTTTCGTTAAAATCATATTCATCTTCTTTTAGATCTGAAGGATTGTCGAATTCGTCATTTTCTTCGACATAATTATCATCTTCTAGTTCGACTTCATAAATATCATCGTTATTGTCTTCGAGGTCTCGATCATTATGAAAATCATCATTTAAATCATCTAAATCATCATCACTTACAAAATCTTCCTGATCAGGATTTGGCTTATTCGGATTGTAGCCATTTCGTACCGTATAACCTCTTTCTGCAATTTCGCGGTTATCGTTATCTGATTTTTTGATATCAGCGTTGAGATCTTTACCCAGGTTTCTGTCGCTTGAGATATGCTCATTCAAATCTCTATTCGTTCTGTTTTTATTGTTGATAGTGTTCATGACATCTAGTTTTTATAATTAGTACTTACAAAGCTACCATGAAAAGAAAGGAATGTATTACAGAATTATTAAGTCTAATTGTGTAATTAACAGGTGCTTAGAATGGAATTTTAATCTAAAATCTTATAACCCCTTAGAAAACGCAGGCAGTAATTTTATAATCCTATTAATTATAAAAATTATTGCCATGAAAACTACTGATAGTAAAACTACAAAAGAAACAACGCCAAGAGGAGTTACAAAGCCAAAGTCAAACGCCGCATCTGGATTGACGGAATTATTTGAAGAAGGTCTAAAAGACATTTATTGGGCTGAAAAAGCATTGACAAAAGCTTTGCCTACAATGGTTAAAAATGCTTCTTCTGTTGAATTGAAAGATGCAATTGACAATCATTTAACTGAAACCGAAGAACAAATTACTCGTTTGGAAGAAGTATTTAAAATTATTGGTAAAAAAGCCACAGCCAAAAAATGCGATGCCATGGAAGGTCTGATTGAAGAAGCCAAAGGAATGCTGGAAGAAACGGAAATTGGAGTAGTGCGCGACGCAGGAATTATTGCTGCAAGTCAGAAAATTGAGCATTACGAAATTGCAACTTATGGTACTTTAAGACAATTTGCAGAAACGCTTGGTTTGCCTGAGGCCGCTACTTTGTTGGAGCAAACGCTCGACGAAGAAAAAGGTGCTGATAAAACGCTCACAGAAGTTGCTGTAAATGCAATAAATCTAGAAGCTGCTGAAATTGAATAAAGCATAAAGAAAGGAGTGAAGGTGCAGTTTTCGGACTGCACTTTTAGTTTAATAAAAATATAGTATATGCCTGAAGGTCCGTCCATATTGATCTTAAAAGAAGAAGTTTTGCAATTTACTGGACAGAAAATAATTTCTGTTTCCGGAAATACTGATGTTGATATTTCTCGTCTGAAAGACAAAAAGATTCTTGTTTTTAAAACTTGGGGAAAACATTTTTTGATCTGTTTCGATTCTTTTACAGTAAAAATTCACATGCTGATGTTTGGAACTTATCGAATCAATGAACGTAAAGAATCTAAGCCCAGACTGAGTTTGGTTTTTGAAAATGGAGAACTTAATTTTTATACCTGCTCGGTTAAAATTCTAGAAGGTGACATTAATTCTTATTACGATTGGAGTGTTGATGTTATGAATGAAAATTGGGATCCGAAGAAAGCGCAAATTAGCATAGAAAAATTGCCTGAAAAGATGATTTGTGATGTGATTTTAGATCAAGATATTTTTTCTGGAGTGGGAAACATTATAAAAAACGAAGTGTTGTACCGCTGTTATGTTCATCCAGAATCGATTGTAGAAAAAATTCCGCCTCATGTAAAAAATCAGATCATTGGTGAATGCTCAACTTACAGCTTCGAATTTTTATATTGGAAGAAAAAATTTGAACTCAAACAACATTGGGAGGCCTATACCAAAAGTGTCTGCTTAAGATGTAATCTTCCATTTGAGAAAAAACAGACTGGAGAACGAAAACGCAGAAGTTTTTTCTGCACTAACTGCCAACAATTATATATATGAAAAACCAAGTAAAAATAGGTTGTTCCAGCTTTTACAACAGTTTTTGGAAGACTGTTTTTTATCCGCAAAATCTTCCTTCCAAAAAATGGTTTGATTTTTATTGCCAGCATTTTGATACTTATGAATTTAACGGCAGTTTTTATAAATTTCCAACCATTCGCATTTTTCAAAATTGGTATAATAAAACGCCCGAGTCTTTTTTATTTTCGATCAAAGTGCCGAAAGAAATTACACATGTCAAAAAACTGATAGATTGCGAAAGCCGTTTAAATGACTTTTATAATGTTTGTAAAGAAGGAATGAAAGATAAACTCGCCGCGATACTCTTCCAATTTCCGCCAAGCTATGATTTTAGCAAAGAAAAATTAGGAGCGATAATAGGAATCTTGAATTATGATTTTAAAAATGTAGTCGAATTTCGTCACGAAAGCTGGTGGAATGATGAGGTTTGGAATGCATTTAAAGCAAATAATATTACGTTTTGCAGTGTGAGCCATCCCAATCTTCCTCAAACTATTTTCAAAGATTTTCCAATACTTTACATGCGTTTTCATGGAGTTCCGAAATTATTTCATTCCAGTTATGCTACAGAAGAATTGCAGCATGTAAACCGTCAGATTCATACCAAAAAAGGATTTGTTTATTTTAATAATACAGCAAGCGAAGCAGGTATTTTGAATGCTTTAGAATTAAAAAGAATGGCTGTTTAAAGTTTTCTTAACCGCAAAGGCGCAAAGGTTGCGCAAAGTTCGCCAAGTTTTTGGTTTTGCCACAGATTAAAAAGATTAAAAAAAATCTATTTTAAATCTGCCTAAATCTGTTAGATCTGCGTGAAATAAAATTACGCAACAGCAAAAAAATAACCGCAAAGGTCAAAAATTTAACGCAAAGCAAGAAAGATAAATCTTAGCGAACTTTGCGCAACCTTTGCGTCTTTGCGGTTAAAATAAGCAGTTAAGAAAACTACAATTTCAAACTTCCTTCAATTCCGTCATCCATTGTTTTTCCTGTTATTAACGCTGCTGTCATTTTAGCTATGGCAACCATTTTTCCGTTTTTGTTATTCCAATAATAACCATCTTCAGGAGTAAATTTAATAACGCTCAAATTCGGATCGTCTACGCCGCCTGGCATCCAGATTTTGACTGCAGGATTCCATAATTTTTCAATCGTTTCTCGATCGTACGAAATACTTGCCGTTCCGTGAAGCGTTAAAAACTTATCATGCGGTTCAGAAAAGAAAATTTCGACCATCGGATTCAAAGTTATTTCAGCATTCTGACCGCTATTTCTGTCAGAAAGAAACCAAAGCTGCCCTAAATCATCAATTTCCTGAACAGACATTGGTCGAGATTGAATTCTGTATTCGTTATACGTACAAAACATGCACGTTTTTATGTGTGCAGCAAGATCTTTTATTTTATCTACTGCAAATTCATCTGTAAGGTCTTTATGATCGCCCATAACATTATATTTTTAAGTTAGATTTTATAATTAATAGCTTGACAAATAGTATTTTAATTTGCTTTGAAATAGCTAAAAGTAAAGTTGGCTCTTTTTAGCCTTTTTTAGATTATATAATTAAACTTATAAATTATGAGATTTCAATTCGTTGTGTTTTTGTAAGAAAATAGTTTAAAATCTGTTTGTTACATAAAATTACATTACATTTGGGAGATTATAATTCTAAGCCCAGAGATACAATGACAGATTTTACAATATTCTATACCGATGATGATGAAGATGATTTATGTATTTTTGCAGATGCTGTAGAATCTATACCTCAAAACATTAAACTTCAAACTTATTCTGGCGGACAGAATTTCTTAAATGCAATTTTCGAACCGCCTGTTACACCTTACGTAGTTTTCTTAGATTTAAATATGCCTGGAAAAAATGGATTTGATGTTCTGGAAGAACTTCGAAATTCAGATTACAAAAAAGATATTCCAGTTGTGATTTACTCAACTTCAAGCGAACCTAGTATTATTGAAAAATGCCGTAATCTTGGAGCTAATTGCTTTATTACGAAGCCAGTTCTAATGAACGACATTATAAAAGCAATAGAGCACGCAATACAAATTGATTGGAAAAAATTCATTCCCAACCAATCAAATTTTGTGCTTAAATATTGAGATCGGATAAATCTGGAATGTAAATATTAAAAGTAGAACCTTTGTCTTTCTCGCTAGAAACCGTGATGAAACCTTTATGATTTTCAACGATTTTTTTCACAATGGCAAGACCAATTCCGGTTCCTTTGTACTCGCTTTCGGTATTTAAGCGCTGAAAAACTTCAAAGATTTTTTCTTTATAAATCAATTCGAAACCAATTCCGTTATCTTCTACTTGAAGATGATGGTAAATTTTGTCTTTAAATTCAGCATTAGGAAGTGATTTTCCGTCAACTTGTGTAACCGAAATTTTTACTTTCGGAGGAACGCCAGGATGAGAAAACTTCAAAGCGTTTTCAACCAAATTATGAAGCATTTGTCTGAACTGAAACTGAATAAGCGTAGCTTCTCCCAAATCATGATATTCTACAACAGCATTTTTTTCTTCAATTCGATCAGAAAAATCACTAATTACTTCTTCTGCAATTTCATCTACTTTTACAGTTGTAAAAACGCGATCGGCAGAGTTGGCGCGGGAATAAGTCAATAAATCCTGAATTAAATTCTGCATTTTCTTTGCCGAAAATTCAATTCTTGTTAAATAAGATTTGGCATTCGCCGAAATATTCTGCTCATCCAAATCGGCTAATCGGCTGGCAAAAGTTTGTATTTTTCGAAGAGGTTCCTGCAAATCATGACTTGAGATATAAGCAAACGACTGCAATTCGATATTCATATTAACCAAATCTCTGTTTTTAAGTTCCAGTTGCGTTGTACGCTCTATAATTTGATCTTCCAATTGATTGGTAAAATTCTTCTGTTCTTCGATATCGGTACTGGTTCCAACCCACATTTGCACTTTTCCAGACTCGTCTATTTGAGCAATTGCACGGCTAAGCTGCCATCTGTATTCGCCGTCATAACGTTTGAAACGGTGAATGAAAAGAAAATCTTTCCCCGTTTTTACAGATTCCATCCAAAGTTTTACGTTTTCCTCGCGATCATCTGGATGTACAATTTGCAACCAGCCGTTTTTCTCGATTTCTTCTTTAGATAATCCAGAATAATTGTAAACCGTTTCATTAAAATAATTCAGATTTCCTAAAATATCGCTCGTCCAGATAAGCTGAGGCATAGAATCGGCGAGGAGTCTGAATTTTTTTTCGTTCTTCATCAAAACATGTTGAATCTCTTTTTCGATTGTAAAATCCATTACAGTTCCCAACATTTTCGTTGGTTCTTTATTCTCATCAAAAAAGATTTTGCCGTGAACTTTAATCCATGCAATCGAATTGTCTAATTTTAAAATTCGAGCTTCATATTTATAAATTCCTGTTTTTAATGCTTTCGCGAAAGCGTCTAAAACAATATGCTCATCTTCTGGAAGTATACGGTTGCGAATATCCTGATGCACAATTTTTTTGTTTTTTTCGAAACCGAAAATGTCAAGAATAGTATCGCTGTAGATCAATTTTTTGGTTGTAAGATTTAAATCCCACATCGCAATTTCGGCGATTTCGGCGGCTAAACGTGCTCTTGCTTCGGCGGTTTCTAGTTTTTTTCGAGCTTTAACTTTAGAAGTAACATCATTTACAGTACACATAATACCCGAAATCTGTCCATTCTTTTCATAAAGTGGAGTATATTCGTAATCAAGGTAGAATTTTCTCAATTTGTCTTTAATATCAACATACGCAATCGCTTCATTTTCACGAATTGTTCTTCCTGTCGCTAAAATATCATGCAATAATTCCGGATATTTTTGATTTTCCAACTCTGGAAAAACTTTCAATAAAGGTATACCAATACAATCTTTTTCTTCTTTTTGCCAAATATTATGCATCATGCTTTTATTGGCCATTTCGATTGTCAAATCCTTGCCTCTAAAAATCGCCATTGCAATTGGAGAATCCATTACAATATGTCGAAAAGCTTTTTCGCTTTCCGCTAAAAGATATCTGGCTTTTACTTCTTGGGTCACTTCGTACGCAACAACAATAACTCCAGTAATCTTATTTTCTTCGTTTAAAGGATAAAAAACGAGATTGAAATAAGCCAATTCTTGTTTATTGTAACGATTTAAGGTTACAGCAAATTCATCTGCAAAATAAGGTTCTCCGGTTTCGTAAACATTTTTTAAAATAGGATATGCCGTTTCTTTAGTTTCGGGAACAGAATCAAAAATAGATTTATTTAGAATTGCATTTTCTTCTTTATCAATGATATGAAGATAAGTCGCATTGGCCATTTCGACAATCAGATCGGCTCCTTTTAAAACACAAATTCCGAGCGGCAATTGTTTGACCGTATTTCTAAAACGTCTTTCGCTTTCTTCTAGTTTTTTTCGAGTAATTACTTGATTGGTAGTTTCATTGCAAATGACTAAAACACCATTTGTTTTTCCGTTTTCATCATTTACAGGACTGTAGCTAAATGTCCAGTAAACGTCTTCCATTTTTCCATTTCTATAAATCGGCAAAAATTGGTCTTCGTGCCAAGTGGCCTCGCCTTCATGAAGCACTTGATCAATTAAAGGTTTAATAAAATCCCAGATTTCAGGCCAGTAATCAGCTCCTTTTTGACCTAGGATAGAAGGATGTTTTCCATTATTTCCCAAACTTGGGCGATAGGCGTCATTATAAAAACAAATATGATCTGGTCCCCAAAATAAAAACATTGGGAATTTAGAGTTTAGAAGAATTCCCAAAGTGGTACGAAGACTTTGAGGCCATGATTCTACAGGTCCAACTGCTGTTTTGCTCCAATCTTTGGCACGGGTAAGTGTACCCATTTCTCCTCCATTTGCCAAAAAATCATAATTGTTGTTATTCATTAAAATCTTATTTTTTTGTCTTGCTAATAAGCTAATTTCTCTTACTATTAAAGTTAGTAATTCTTGTTTTGAATTAAGCTTTATTAAAATTAATAAAAAATAAATATTCGTAGAAATGCGATTTTTGAATGAGGCAAGATTAAAATCGTTAGAGTTAATTTTATCTTTTTTCTATGCGGAAATTTGAATAACAGTTAAAAATAAAAAGCAATGAAAAGGGAAGATTCAAAACACGAAACCGATAATATAAAGAGATATCAGGAAGAAGGATATACAGTAAATTATTTATTTGAAAACGATAATCTGATAGACTCAGAAAGTAAAGTAGCGTATAAACCAGAAGATATATTTATTGTAGCGCACCATCGTTACGAAGGTATGAGTGATCCCGATGATATGTCGATTTTGTACATTATTGAAACTAAAGACGGCGGAAAAGGAACTCATTTGTTAGGATATGGTCCAACAGCAGATTTGGAAGAAGCCGAATTTTTTAAAGATATTCCGAAAGACAATTATTCCAAAAATGCAGACATAAACGAACTAACATAAAAGAATAAAAATAGATTGGTATTTTTATTTTGCTGATGAGCAGTTGTTTCAAATTTATTTGAGGCAGCTGCTTTTTTTTTGAGTTACTAAGTTGCTTAGCTTCTAAGTTTCTAAGTTTTACAAGCCTTAGTAACTTAGCATCTTAGCTACTTAGAAACTTAGAAAATAAAAATTATGAAATATCTCACCAAAATTGTATAAAGTTTTGACTGACAATATGAACGAAATTTGGGTTATAGAAATAAGTTAACAACCAGGGTTAGTTTTTATAAGTAAATAAAGTACTGACCGTTTTGATAAACCAAACTGTACGATGAAAAAACTTTACTTAAATACTGGAAGCTTTGATGCTGTTTTTAATAATCTAAAAGAGAGTTTTGGCGGAAACTTAAAAGTCAGTGCCAATGAATACAAATTGACAATTAAATCAAAATGGGCAAAAGGAAGCATTTCTGGCGTTCGTTTTGAAAAAGAAATGACTTATTTAAATTTTGATTTGACTTTCAATCAAGAGATTAGTTTAAGTATCGAATCGAATCCGTTTGCGCCTGTGTTTTTTGCTTATTGCGAGAAAGGAAATGTTTTGCATAGTTTTGGTGCCGATGGGGCTACTCATTGTCTTAAAAAACAGCAGTCGGGTATTATGAGTAATTCTTCTACGATTAATAGTGTATTGTATTTTCAAGGCCACCAGCAAATTCAATTTTCAATTATTGGAATGCCAACAACAATTGAAAATGAGGAAACTGAGTTTGTTTCTCAAGTAAAAAAAATATTTACGAGCAATTCTGGAAATTACATTTATATAGGAGATGAAAATCACAAAATTGAAGAGAAATTTCAGGAGCTTAAAAGAATTCCAAATCAAGGAGCACTTCGTTATGTGTTAATGAAAAGCATTCTTCGTGAAGTTTTAGAACTAGAGATAGCGCAACATAGTTATAATTATTTTACTTCGTTTGAGCCTATTTTGAACTTTGCAGTAAAACAATTGAGTGAGATCAAAAAGCTATCTCATATGAAATTAACCGCAATTACAGCGCCAGTACAGTTTTTAAAACGAAACTTACAACCTCGAAAATACCAATTGGAATTAAAAACATACGACCAAAAATTAGCTAGCTAGTAAGCATACCATATTCTTCACCTTCAAAAAAACAGCTTCAATCGAGCTGTTTTTTTCTTTTTATGACTTTATTCTTTTTCGTAGTAAATAATGAAATAAACCATAATCAGATTTAAAACTAAAGAAATGCTATTGGTTAGAATAATCGGAAGATCTTTTTTTAGAATTCCATAAACAATCCACATCGCGATTCCGAACGTTAAAATGCTGAACATTCGAAGCGAAATTTCTTTTACTTTCTTGGTTTTCCAAACCTTTAAAATTTGCGGAATCGTAGATAATGTAATGCACGCTCCTGCGAAAAGTCCGATGATGTCTATAAAGTTCATTTTATATAAGTTAATGTTTAGAATAATCTCGCAAAGACGCAGAGTCGCAAAGTTTTTGTTTTGTAAGTTGTTGCGCGCATCGTTTGTCATTCCGAGGAACGAGGAATCTTCGTAGGTAGCTCAGAAAAAACATTGACAAAGCTGTACTTAAAGTAAAAAAACTTTGCGTCTTCGTGACTTTGCGAGCAAAAAGTATACGTAAAGCAAAAAAAACTTAGCATCTTAGTATCTCAGAACCTTAGCAACTTAAAAAATTACCCCACCAACTCCCCGCCATTAATATGAATAAACTGCCCAGTAATATAACTGCTATCTTCAGAAGCCAGAAAAACATAAGCTGGTGCAACTTCTGAAGGCTGTCCGGCTCTTTCCATCGGATTGTCTTTTCCAAATTCAGATAATTTATCAAAACTTGCTACGATTAAAGGAGTCCAAATAGGGCCAGGGGCAACGCCATTTACCCGAATTTTCCTTTTAGCCAACATGGTTGAAAGCGAACGAGTAAAACTCACAATTGCGCCTTTTGTACTCGCGTAATCGGCTAAATGTTCGCTTCCGCGAAAGGCAGTTACAGAAGTCGTATTGATGATAGCATCGCCTTCTTTTAAGAACTGAAGCGCGGCTTTAGTAACATAAAAAAATGGATAAATATTGGTTTCAAAAGTCTTATGAAGTTGAGCGTTTGTTATCTTTTCAAAATCATTTTGCGGAAATTGTATAGCAGCATTATTCACCAAAATATTGATGTTTTTAAAAGTCGTTTGGCATTTTTTTATAGCTGCACGACAAAACTTCTCATCCTTCAAATCACCGCTTATCAAGAGACATTGCTGACCTTCTTTTTCAACCATCGCTTTAGTTTCTAGAGCGTCTTTATCTTCTTTCAAATAAACAATAGCAATATTGGCGCCTTCTCTCGCAAAATGTACGGCAACGCTTCGTCCAATACCGCTGTCACCGCCGGTGATAAAAGCTGTTTTTCCTAACAATTTTCCGCTTCCAACATAATTCTCTCGAATGATTTCGGGTTCCGGCGTCATCATATGTTCATTTCCGGGAAGATTTTGTTTTTGTTCAGGGAATGTTTGTTTCTTTTTCATGATTCTCTCTCTTTTAAACTTTTGTATGCTAATTAAAATTAGCTGATAACTAAAATTTTACTTGTCTTGAAAGAAATTTTGTTTGCCTCAATCAAAAGAAAAGACAGAATTGTGTATGAAAATACATTCATTTGACAAAAAGGTTGAAATAATAAGAAATATCTAATAAGCTAACAATCATACGTTACATCAAATCTGATGACAAAAGATGGGAATTTTGTAACTATTTACGGTTTAAATAAAAAACCTCCCCGTTAATTTTTTTATACATTTGAGAATTTCCGCGCCATTTTTTAACAGCTCATTTTGCAATTCATTAAAAAATAGGAAAATTTTTATGTTTTATTTTAAAGTAATTATTTTGATTTACAACCGATTTAGCTTCCCGACATGGTATTAATTGTAGACGATATAAGAGCGAATATTATTGCTCTGAAGAAAACATTGGAACTGCATAATATCGATGTTGATAGTGCCGAATCTGGAGAAGAAGCTTTAAAAAAGATTTTAAAAACAGATTATTGTTTGATAATCATGGACGTTCAAATGCCTGGACTTGATGGCTTTGAAGTGGTAAAAATCCTTTCTGGAAATATACGTACAAAAGATATTCCTGTCATTTTCCTTTCGGCTCTTAATACCGAGAAAAAATACATCTTCAAAGGTTACGAAACAGGTGCCGTCGAATACATTACAAAGCCCGTAGATAGCGATTTACTGATACTGAAAGTAAAAACCTTCATTAAAATCTACGAACAGCAAAACGAACTTAAAGCGATTAAAGACCTGCTTTCTAAAGAAATAAAAATTAGAAAAGAAGCGCAGGACAATCTAGAAATCAAAATTGCAGAAAGAACAAAAGAATTGGTTCAAAAAAATGAAGAACTCGAACTTCGGAATCACGAATTACAACAGTTTTCTTGGGTTGTATCCCACGATTTAAATGAGCCGATTAGAAAAATTCAAATCTTTATCAAAATTATAAAAGACCTTTACTTAAAAGCGGACGACAAAGCAGTTGATTATGTTGACCGAACGATAAAATCGGCAGAAAGAATGCAGACTTTAATTACCGATCTTCTGGCTTATTCAAGACTTTCGGCTCAAGTAAAACCTGAAAAAACAGACTTAAATGTGGTTTTACAGGAAGTATTGGGCGATTTTGATTATTTGATCGAACGCAAAAACGCTACGATTAAAACCAACGAACTTCCAACGATTGACAGCATTCCGAGTCAAATGCGTCAGGTTTTTCAAAATCTGATCGGGAACGCTTTGAAATTCTCTGGAAATGAAGATAAGCCAGTAATAGAAATTACTTCTGAAATTATTTTAGACAAAGCAATCGATAGTCCGACTTCTCCAGAAGGAAAATTCTGCAGGATTATGGTAAAAGATAACGGAATTGGTTTTGACGAAATTTACTTAGACCGTATTTTTATTATTTTCCAAAGTTTAAATGACCGACAGTCTTACGAAGGAACAGGAATTGGACTGGCAATTGCCAAAAAAATTATAGAAAAACATAACGGATTAATCACTGCTAAAAGTAAACAAGGCGAGGGGGCGAGCTTTATTATTGTGCTTCCGCTGAAATACGAATTAAAATAATTAAGAAAATATATGAACGGTAATTTTAAAAGAAATTTATTAATTAGTTCGCTAGTTTCACTTTTTGTACTTACAATTAGTTCCGTTGCTTCGTTTGTAAGTATTAAAAGTCTCTTAAGCAGTAACTTTTGGGTAAATCATACTCAAGATGTAATTTACAACTTGAATGAAGGTTCGTCAATTATTACCGAAGCTCAAACCAGTATGAGAGGCTATTTGCTAACTGGCGACGAGCAGTTTGTAGAACGTTTTAATGATGCTGAAAGAAGATCAAATAATTATTTTGAAAAGTTGGATGAGCTCACATCCGATAATCCTTCGCAGACAAAATTATTGGAAGAATTACGTGTTAAACGCTCAGGTTTCTTTAAATATTTAAACAATCAGATTGTAAAAAAACGTTTAAGCAAAGAAACGCTGATTTTTAATTTGAATGAAGGCAGAAACATGATGAATGAGATGCGAGCGATCATCAAAAAAGTTGAGAATACAGAACAAAAACTTTTAGATGAACGTAACTCAAATTCAGAGCGTTACGGTAATTACAGTTTAGCTTTAATTGTTGTTGCTTTCTTTATTGCCTTTCTAATTTCTATTGTTTTTCTAATCAGAATTCTGAAAGATTATAACGAAAGAACTTTGTTGCAGCAGGAATTAATTAAAAAAGATAAAGAAACTGCTGATAGACTTCAAGTTATTGGTGGAATTGCAACTCAAATTTCTAAAGGAAATTACGATGTTCAAATCGATGACAGAAAAGCTGATACATTGGGCGCACTTGGATCTTCGATTCATGAAATGAAAGATTCGTTAAAAACTTCTTTCGAATTATTATCTCAAAAAGAATGGCTTCAATCGGGAGTTGCAGCTTTGAATGATAGAATGTTGGGCGAAAAAACGATGCAGAAATTATCTAAAGATGTTATCGAATTTTTGTGCCAATATACCAATAGCAGTGCGGGAGTTTTGTATGTTGTAGATGGCGAAGAAATGACCATTTCTGGTGGTTACAGCTATATTCCAAGCAAGAACAGAGAAAGAATTAGAAAAGGCGAGGGCTTGATTGGTCAGGCAATTGTTTCTGGAAAAATGTTGGAATTAAAAGCACTTTCGCCAGACGATATTCAAATTAATTACGCTTTAGGCGAAATAAAACCAACTCATATTGTGGCGCTTCCGCTAATGGATTTTAAAGTGGAAGGAGCAATCGAGTTGGCTAGCATTTACGGCTTCTCGGTATTGCAATTGGAGTTTTTAAACTTGGTTGCGAATAATATTGGAATTGCGCTGAAAGCGACTCAAAACCGTAAACGTGTTTTAGAACTTCTTGAAGAAACAAAATCACAAGCAGAAGAATTACAGATTCAGCATAGTGAATTGGAAGCGATAAATGCAGAATTAGAAGCGCAAACCGAAAAATTGCAAGCTTCGGAAGAAGAACTTCGCGTACAGCAAGAAGAATTGGAGCAAACGAACGAAGAGCTTTCAGAAAGAAGTGTTTTATTGGAAGAAAAGAATACAGAAATTCAGAAAAAATCAGAAGCTCTAGAATTGACAACTCGTTACAAATCAGAGTTTTTGGCCAATATGTCACATGAGTTGAGAACGCCTTTGAACTCGATTTTATTATTGAGCCGTCTGCTTTCTGAAAACAACAATCAAACGATGAACAATGAAGAAATTGAATTTGCAAAAGTAATTCAGAGTTCAGGAAACAGTTTGTTGGGATTAATTGATGAAATTTTGGATTTATCTAAAATTGAAGCAGGTAAAATGGATTTGGAGTTCTTAGATGTTTCGACAAAAGAAATTACAGATACGCTTTATAATTTGTTCCATATCGTTGCTAAAGAGAAGAATATCAACTTTGAAATCATTGCTAAAGAAGCGCCAATCGTTATTAAAACAGATAAAATGCGTTTGGAGCAAATCTTGAAAAACTTGATTTCAAACGCGATTAAATTTACTGAAAAAGGAACCGTTAGCCTTGAAATTAAAGTTAGCGATGACAACGATAAAATAATCTGTTTCATCGTAAAAGATACCGGAATCGGAATTCCGTTAGAAAAACAGCCGTTAATTTTTGAAGCTTTCCAACAAGCAGACGGTTCAACTAAACGCAAATATGGAGGAACTGGTTTAGGATTGTCAATTAGCCGTGAATTGGCAAAATTGCTTCGAGGAGAAATCGTGTTGCATAGTAAAGTAAACGAAGGAAGTTCGTTTACGCTTTGTCTTCCAGTTTTAGGAATCGCAGTAAACAAAATTTCGGTTAATAGAATAGAGGAAGAAGAAGTTTTTGAAGAAGTTATTGAAAACGGAGATAACAAACCAAAATACATCAGCGATGTTGTGCCAGCAGAAATTGAAGACGACAGAGATTCGATTGAAGAAGGCGATAAAGTAATTCTGATTGTAGAAGACGATATTAGTTTTGCTAAGTCGTTATTGGCTTTTACACAGAAAAAAGGCTATAAAGGAGTTGTTGCCGTGAGAGGAGATTATGCCTTGAATTTTGCTTTAATTTACAAACCAATCGGAATTTTATTGGATATCGAATTGCCAATTAAAAGTGGTTGGGAAGTTTTGGAAGAATTGAAGAATAATTCGCAAACCAAGCATATTTCGGTTCATATTATGTCATCGCACAAATTAAAACAGGAAAGTTTGCTTAAAGGAGCTGTAGATTTCTTAGACAAACCAGTTGCTTTCGACAAAATTCCAGAAGTTTTTATGCGCATTGAGCACATCATCAATAAAGAATCGCAGAAGGTTTTAATTATTGAAGATAATCCAAAACATGCAAAAGCTTTGGCTTATTTCTTAGAAACGTATGATATCAATTCGGAAATTAAGAGCGAAGTTTCTGCAGGTTTATCCGCTTTAGGAAAACAAGAAGTAGACTGCGTAATTCTCGATATGGGAATTCCAGATAAACAAGCTTACGAAATTCTTGATGGCGTTAAGAAAAGCCCAGGATTAGAAAATCTGCCTGTAATTGTCTTTACAGGAAAAAGTTTGTCTATAAAAGAGGAACTTAAAATTAGAAAATATGCCGATTCTATTATCGTAAAAACGGCACATTCATACCAAAGAATGCTCGATGAGGTTTCGCTTTTCCTTCATTTAGTTGAAGAAAAGAAAGAAGGAAATAACACGAAGGAAAACCACAAAAAGCTGAATTCGCTGAATAATATTTTATTTGAGAAAAAAGTATTAATCGTAGACGATGATGTACGAAATATATATTCGCTTTCAAAAGCTTTAGAAGCCTTTAAAATGACTGTAATTACGGCTTTTGATGGAAAAGAGGCTATTAAAATTTTAGAAGAAAATACAGATACAGACGTGGTATTATTAGATATGATGATGCCAAATATGGACGGTTACGAAACAGCCGAAAAGATAAGAAGTAATCCGAAATTTCTTAACTTAGCTGTGATTGCGGTTACAGCCAAAGCGATGACAGGAGACAGGGAAAAATGCATCAAAGCGGGAGCCTCAGATTATATTACAAAACCTGTCGACGTCGATCAGCTTTTATCGCTATTGCGAGTTTGGCTGTATGATAAAATCTAATATTTTTAAAATCTGTAAATGGAAAAGAAACGTATATTAATAGTAGATGACGATTCTAGGAATATTTTTGCTATGGTGAATACACTAAAAGCAAAATCTTATGACTGTGTCTCTTGTTTAAGTGCCGAAGAAGCACTAAAAATTTTAAAAGAAGACTCGTCTATAGATGCGGTTTTAATAGATATGATGATGCCAGAAATGGATGGTTATGAGGCGATTCCGCTTATAAAAGAAATTCCTTCGCAAGAATCTACATTGGTGGTTGCCGTAACGGCACAGGCCATGGCAGGAGATAGAGAGAAATGTATAGAAGCTGGAGCGGATGCCTACATCTCCAAACCAGTTGATGTAGATAAATTACTTCATATTTTGGGAGAAATTTAGATGAATTATGATTGAAGATATTGAATTAGAAACTCTTATAAATGATGTTTACGAATATTATGGTTTTGATTTTGGGAGTTATTCCAGAGCTTCACTTAAAAGACGAGTAAGCCGGGTTTTTTATTTAGATGGATTTAAACATTTTCATGAATTTTTATCTAAAGTCCGCACCGATCCAGAATATTGCAAAAGAATGATTGACGAAATTACGGTTAATGTAACCGAGATGTTTCGCGATCCGTCATTTTATCTTACACTAAGAAAAGAAATCCTTCCGCTATTAGCGACAAAACCTTTTATCCGTATTTGGCATGCAGGCTGTTCTACGGGAGAAGAAGTGTATTCGATGGCTATTATGTTGCAAGAAGAAGGTTTGCTGCATAAATCGATATTATATGCAACTGATATAAATGCAGCGGTGCTCGAAACAGCCAAAAGCGGTATTTTTCCGTTACGAATGATAAAAGATTACGCAGACAATTACCGTGATGCAGGCGGACAGCAGGATTTTTCAGATTATTATATTGCCAATTATGGTTTTGCAAAGTTCAACGAAAATCTTTCAGAGAAAATGGTTTTCTCACAGCACAATTTAGTTTCAGACACTTCGTTTAACGAATTTGATCTTATTTTATGCCGAAACGTTTTAATTTATTTTGATAATAATCTGCAAAAAAGAGTCGTTAATCTATTTGACGACAGTTTGGCTGTTCTAGGCTTTTTAGCGCTTGGAACAAAAGAAACTATAAAATATTCTATATCTCCAACCAAATACAAACAGTTTGAAAGAGAAAAAATATGGAGAAAAGTACGAGAATAACAAATTGTAAAGCAGTTATAATTGGCGGTTCGGCAGGAAGTTTACAGGCATTATTGCAAATTTTGCCTTTTGTAGAAAAACCTGTTTCTTTTGCCATTATAATTGTAGTTCATAGAAAAAACTCAGACGAACAAACCTTAGAAGATTTAATTGCATTAAAATCGCAAATCATAGTAAAAGAAGTAGAAGATAAGGTAAAACTGGAACCAGGATTTATCTATATCGCTCCGTCTAATTATCATTTATTGTTTGAAAAAAACGAAACGCTGTCTTTAGACACTTCAGAAAAAATAAACTACAGCAGACCAAGTATAGACGTCTCTTTTGAATCTGCTGCAGAAATATATGGCAATCATTTGATCGGAATTTTACTTTCGGGTTCCAATTCAGATGGAACTATCGGATTGAGAGCTATTCAAGCAAATGGCGGAATAAGCGTTGTGCAGAATCCGCTTTCTGCAGACATGCCTTTTATGCCTAATAATGCTATTTTGCATACCACTCCCGATTTTGTTTTAACCACAGATGAAATTCTTCAGTTTATAAAAGAAATTAATATTGCTGATTTTTGATTAACGATTTTTGATTTCAGATGGAAGAAATCAAAAATCGTTAATCCTCAATCTAAAATCTTCAATCAAAATCTCTTATTTTTTTTCATCTTCAGGAACAATTACTTTATTGAATTCAGCTTCTTGTTCGGCTCTTCGTTTTGCTGCTTTTCCTTTACCAATAGGAATTCCAGCAGTAATGTACCAAGATCTGTTGAATTGATTATTTGGTCCGTCGCCTTTCATAACAGTTACCAATCCGTGGTAATACTGAACTGTGAAATTTAAACCATTCCCAACATTCAAATGATATCCAGTTCCAATTGCAAGACCGGCATCAATAACGTGAATTTGATCTCGAATGTTTTTCTTGTAAATAACATCGTCATTGTTTATTTCCTTTTTAAACTCGTCAAAAGCTTTGGCAAGCAAACCAAATTGAGGCCCAGCTTTAACGTAGATGTTATTTTTGAATTGGTATTTAATCAAGATCGGAACATTAAAATAACGAATTTCACGATTTACACTTCCGCCCGCAAAAGTATTGTCTAGATTTTCATCGTTTAGAGAATAAACTGGAATATCCTGCGCTCCCATAGGCGATTTTACAATCACTCCAGTATTGATCATCCAAGCAGGATTTTTTCTTGATTTTAAATCAAAATAAAAACCAAGATTGAAACCCGGATTTGTAGCAGAAGATCCCATGTTTGAAATGGTAGAAAAATTGACACCACCTTCCAAACCAAATTCTAGAAATTCCGAGTTGAGTTTATCTCCAAAAATCAAGGAAATCAAAACTTGCGATTGCGCCGTAGTAATACAAAAAAAAGTGACAAAGATTAGAAAACCTTTTTTCATACAATTGCTAAATTAAAGTCCAAAACGGTACTGAAAACTGCCTAAAACCTGAGTACGACTTCCTAAGAAACCACATTCAGCACGAAACATAAAATGTTTATTGAATTGATATTGTGAACCTATAATAAAGTTCCACATGTCTTTTGGCCTTTTTTGTAAAGAGTATTGCACAGAAGAATCTGCACCTCTTGCTAACGCATCATCGAGAGTTCCTAAAATAGTTCCAGCACTTTCCAAAGCTCTATTAGCAGTATTGTGTTTAGCAATGTTTGAAGGTTTTTTTTGTTCAGCAGGCGTTAAGCCATTCCACCAACTATCTACCTTGGTTTGGTTTTCATCAACTTTGGCTAGACCACTGTCAACTTTAGCTTGTGCATTGTCTAAATTGATGAAATCAGAAAGGGGTAAATTTCCATTTGTGTCACCATTAATATGAACTCTAAAGGCACCGACCCATCCTGTAATTGTTCTTTCTTTTTGAAGTTTAAAAGTCTTACCTAATCTTGGTCCAAAGACATAAGAAAAAGCAGGTTTGTCAAGTGAGCTAATATCAGTCCATGCCATATTCATGTCAAGTGCCAACCAGCCTCCGCCAATACCAATTGTAGGTGTCATACCAATACCAAAAGTAGTAGCGTCAAAATTGGCTTGAGTATTGAATTTTGCAACTTCCGACCAATTATTGTCGGCATCAGGAATCCAGATTCCAGCATTGATTTTGGTAGCGGTATTTGCTTTTCCAAAGATTCCGTAAATATTTAAGAAAGGAAGAAGCCAAATGTCAGGTCGAATAGTTAATGCACCAGCTTCTACATGCGATTTATCAAATCGTACAATTTCATCCAGATTGTACATAGGGCCGTTATTGAAACCAACTTGAAGATTGTTGATCACAATTTCTGAATCCTGCCAAAAATAATTGACAGATATTCCGGCTGAATAAGGAAGTTTATAACCTTTTTTGGCTACTTTTTCTCCCCAGATAGGAAGAGCATATGGGTATTCTTCTGTTTTAAGACTGTCTTTTAACTGTTGATTTTTTTCTCCTACAATTTTATCGGTATAAACCTGTCCGAAAATCTGTATGCTGAAAAATAATAAAGAGGCTGATATTAGTGTCTTACATTTCATTGATTAGAGTATTTAAAATTAATTAATAAACTGCGAAAAATAAATTGTACTAATGTGCTTAAAGAAATCTCTGCTTATTTTTTTGGCGTATAGAAAAAAGTGTTTTTTAGGGTTAAAATTATGGACTTAAAGAATTGTTAATTATTGTTAAAGTTAACGAAATTTTCTTACGTCCGACAAAATTTTTAAAGAAAATAAAAAAACTATTAAAATAATATTCAGATAGTTACGGCACCTTTTATTTTTAAGATTATCAATATCAGTTGAGGTAGAAAAATTAAAAATAAATTGTACTTTTACAGCTGTGAAATGGATAACAATCATATTGTCGATTTACCTGATGGCGCTTTCCAATATGCCGTGTGCGGATATGGAAGTAAACAGCGCTATGCATAAAACAGCTCAGTTTGCGTCAGAAGACAATCATTCGCACGATAAAGACAATGATTTATGTTCTCCATTCTGTGCTTGTAATTGCTGCGGTGCACAAGTTTTAAGTTACCATTCTGCCGTAAGTTTCGAATTTCCTAAAGCTTACACTCAAATCTCAATTTCTTTACCTAATTATAATTCCGTTTTTATTTCCGATTTCTTTGGAAGTATTTGGCAACCTCCTCAGATAGCATAATGATTAAGCCTGTTCGATAAAAGTCGAAAACGGGCGAGAGAGTTGTGGACTTTCCACATGTTTACAGGCAATTTAATTGTCTAATTTCTCACGTCATTATAAATTCAAATGTTAGATAAAATCATACAGTTTAGTATACGAAACAAATTCGTTATACTATTATTTACCCTTGTGCTTATTGCTTGGGGGAGTTATTCGCTTAAGAAATTACCTCTTGATGCGCTGCCTGATATTACCAATAATCAGGTTCAAATTATAACGACTGCGCCAACTTTGGCAAGTCAGGAAGTGGAGCAATTAATTACTTATCCGCTAGAAAGAGCTGTAAAAACAGTTCCTAATATTATCGAGTTACGCAGTATTTCCCGTTTCGGATTATCGGTTGTAACCGTTGTTTTTGAAGACGACGTAGATATTTACTGGGCTCGCGAACAGATATTTCAACGCTTAAAAGAAGCCGAAGAAAACATTCCAGATTATGTGAATTCTCCCGAATTAGCGCCAATTTCTACAGGATTGGGAGAAATTTACCAATATGATGTTTACGCCAAAAAAGGTTACGAAAACAAATACAGCGCTGTGGAACTGCGAACGATTCAAGATTGGATTATTATTCCGCAATTGCAAGGAATTAAGGGCGTTGCCGAAGTAAGTACTTGGGGCGGAAAACTCAAACAATTCGAAATTGCCGTAAATCCAAATATGCTCAATAGTTTGGACGTTACGATTACCGAAATTTTTGATGCTTTAGAAAAAAACAATCAAAATACGGGAGGTGCTTATATTGAAAAAGATCAATACACCTATTTCATTCGTGGTGTCGGAATGGCAAAAGGCGTAAAAGACCTTGAAAATGTTGTGGTAAAAAACCGAAATGGTTCGCCAGTTTTGGTTCGAAATGTAGCGCAAGTCCGCGAAGGCGTTGCATTGCGTTACGGAGCATCAACAAAAGACGGAAAAGGAGAAATCGTTTCGGGAATGGTTTTGATGCTAAAAGGAGAAAACTCAAGCGCTGTTGTAAATCGTGTTCACGAAAAAATGGCTCAAATCAACAAAAGTTTACCCGAAGGAGTTGTTGCCGAAGCCTTTATTGACAGAGGAAAACTCGTAGAAAACTCTATTAAAACCGTTGCTAAGAATTTATTGGAAGGCGCTTTAATCGTGATTTTCGTTTTGATTTTATTCTTAGGAAATCTTCGTGCGGGATTAATTGTAGCTTCGGTTATTCCATTAGCCATGTTGTTTGCTGTGATTTTGATGAATGCCTTTGGCGTAAGCGGAAACCTAATGAGTTTGGGAGCGATAGATTTCGGAATTATCGTTGATGGAGCCGTCATTATTGTCGAAGCCACAATGCATCATCTGCAGAAATTCAAAAACAAAAAAGAATTGACGCAGGAAGAAATGGACGAAGAAGTCTATAATTCGGCTTCAAAAATCAGAAATAGTGCAGCCTTTGGTGAAATCATTATTCTGATTGTTTATTTGCCAATTCTAGCTTTAATAGGAACAGAAGGAAAAATGTTTAAACCAATGGCCATGACGGTTGGTTTTGCAATTATTGGAGCCTTTATTCTTTCGCTGACTTATATTCCGATGATGAGCGCTTTGTTTCTTTCGAAGAAAACAGAACACAAAGAAAACTTCAGCGACCGCATGATTGCTTGGCTGGAAAAACGTTATACGCCATTATTGAAAAAAGCTTTAGAGTTTAAAAAAGTCGTGCTTTCTATCGCCGTTGGATTATTCGCTTTAGCGTTTATTGTTTTCCAAAATATGGGAGGTGAATTTATCCCGACAATTGAAGAAGGCGATTTGGCAATAAACGCGACAATTATGACTGGAAGTTCGCTTACCCAAATGGTTGAAACGACGACTAAATACGAACAGATTTTGAAGGCCAAATTCCCAGAAATTAAAACTATCGTTACCAAAATAGGAAGCGGTGAAATTCCGACCGATCCAATGCCCATTGAAAGCGGGGATTTGATTATTGTTCTAAAAGACAAAAAAGAATGGAAAGGCAAATACCATAATTGGGAAGAGTTGGCGAATGCCATGAAAGAAGAAATGGAAATTATTCCAGGAGCGAATATCGAAATCTCTCAGCCAATCCAGATGCGTTTTAACGAATTAATGACAGGAAGCCGATCTGATATTGCAATCAAGATTTTCGGTGATGATTTGGAAATTTTAGATGCAAAAGCAACAGAATTGATTTCGAAAATAAAAGGAATCGAAGGAATCGGTGATTTGAAAGCCGATAAAGTAACGGGATTACCACAAATCACAATCAAATACGATTACGATAAAATCGCCCTTTACGGACTGAATATTTCAGATATCAACCAAATCATTCGTTCGTCTTTTGCGGGAGAAGTTGCAGGAAAGATTTACGATGAAAGTAAACGATTTGACGTTGTCGTAAGAATGGACGAAAATAATCGTGGCGATATTACAGATGTCAGCAATTTGTTTATTCCGCTTCCGAGTGGTCAGCAAGTGCCGCTTTCTCAAGTTGCTTCTGTTGAATACGAACAAGGTCCTGTGCAGGTCATCCGCGAAGACGGAAAACGAAGAATAACAGTTGGTTTAAATGTTCGTGGAAGAGATATTAAAAGTGTTGTCGAAGAAATTCAAGCCAAGCTAGATAAAAATTTTAAACTTCCTGCAGGTTATTACGTAACGTACGGCGGACAATTCGAAAACTTAATTGAAGCTTCACAAAGACTTATGGTTGCTTTGCCAATTGCTTTAGGGCTGATTTTAGTCTTGCTGTACTTCACATTCAAAAGCGTTAAACAAGCGTTATTAATTTTTACAGCAATTCCCTTATCAGCAATCGGAGGTGTTTTTGCGCTTTTGCTGAGGGGAATGCCGTTTAGTATTTCGGCCGGAATCGGTTTTATTGCCTTATTCGGAATCGCGGTTTTAAACGGAATTGTTCTGATTTCGTATTTCAACCAATTAAAATCAGAAGGAATTTCAGATGCGTTTCAACGAATTATTATCGGAACTAAAACTCGTTTACGTCCTGTTTTAATGACTGCTGCCGTAGCTTCATTAGGATTTATGCCGATGGCATTATCCACAAGTGGTGGAGCAGAAGTACAAAAACCTTTAGCAACCGTAGTAATCGGCGGATTAATCTCAGCAACTTTATTGACCTTAATCATTTTACCGATTTTGTATTTATTGTTGGAGAAGTTTAAACGTGGTAGAATTAGTCAATGAGAAAATTTGATAATTAGATAATCTATTAAGTGATGTAAAAAATATTTTTCACGCAGATCTAAACAGATTAAAGCAGATTTAATATTGATTTTATAAATAATAATCTGCGTTTATCAGCTTAAATCTTTTTAAAATCTGCGTGAAACAAAAAATATAAAAATGAAAAATTCAAAATATAAGAATCAATCGAAAAAACTTTGCTCCCGATGGCTATCGGGATTGCAGTTAAGTACGTTTCTATTGTTCACAATCTTATCGCAATCGCAAACTAAGATTTCTTTAGAAAAAGCAATAGAACTTGCCAAATCAAACAACATCGACTTAAAAATTGCTGATAAAGAAATCGAAAAACAAACCGTTCTCAAAAAAGCAGCTTTTCAGCCCGATCCGCTTCAAGTGCAGTATCAAGGTGGTCAATTCAATAGTGTTGATTACGATCATAATGTTTCGGTACAGCAGTTTTTCCCGTTAGGAAACATTACAAAAGCCAACCGACAATTACAGGAAGAATTGGCAAAATTAGCCGAAAAACGAAAAGCATTGTCTTCGTATGAAATTGAAAAAGCAGTGACATTGGCATACTATCAATATTTGTATGGCGTTTCGATTCAAAAACTCAATTCAGAATTGAATGAGATTTACACAAAATTTCTAAAGAATGCCGAACTGCGTTTTAAAACTGGAGAAAGTGGTAACATCGAAGTAATCAGCGCCAAAGCCAAAGTAAAAGAAATCGAAACGCAGAAAGCGCAATTAGAATATGATTTAGCTATTTATCAAAAGCAATTGCAGTTTTTTATTCAGACTGATGAAAATATAGTTCCTGATGCAAATACTTCTTTGCAATACACTTTTGTTGAAAATAAAGAAAACACAAAAGCAGAGGCTTTAATGACTGATTTTTACAATCAGCAAATTTCGGTTTATCAAAAAGAAGCCGGAACTTTTAAAGCTTTGCGTACACCAAAAGTTGGTTTAGGCTATTTTGCTCAGACAATAAATACAGAATCTTTGTTTCAAGGATTTACAGCTGGATTGCAGATTCCGTTGTTTGGAGGAGTTAATACAACCAAAGCTAGAGCGGCAGAAATCAGTATTTCGCAATCGCAATTGGCGTTAGATAAAAACAAAATGATGCTGAATTTACAAAGAGAAGAATTGAAAAACAACTTCGAAAAACAGCAAAAGAATTTAGCTTATTTCCAAAATGAGGGATCGCTATATGCCAATCAAATTATTGAAACTGCCCAGAAAAGTTATGCTAATGGCGATATGAGTTATTGGTCGTACATCAGCTTTTTAAATCAGGCAATTGATATTAAAAAACAATTTGCAGAGGCAACGCACAGCTACAATCAAAGTGCGATCGAACTTCAATTTCCAACCATCAAAAACAATTAAAAATGAAAAATATATCTTATTTAACTGCAGATTTAACCGCAAAGAACGCAAAGGAAAAGCGAAAAGAACGCAAGGAAATTAAACTTAGCGTGCTTTGCGTAATCTTAGCGCTCTTTGCGGTTAGCTTTCAAAGCTGTAACGAAAAGAAAACCGCGGAACCACAGGAAGAAGAAAAATCATCGACAGAAGTTGCTTTAAAGACTTCTCAATACAAAACAGTCGGAATTGAAACGGGAATTGTTGAAGAACGAAATCTCAATAAAATCATCAAAGCAAACGGTTACACTACAGTTCCTCCGCAAAATTCTGCTGAGGTTTCGACTTTGATTGGCGGAACGGTAAAAGATATTTTTGTTTTGGAAGGAACTTTCGTAAACAAAGGAAAAGTTTTGGCTACCATTCAAAATCTGGAAGTTATCGGAATGCAGGAAGATTATCAGTCGGCTGTGGCGAATGTGGAATATCTGCAATTGGAATACAACCGCCAGAAAACGTTGAGTGATGAAAATGTGAATCCGAGAAAGACGTTTCAGGAAGTTAAAGCCAAATTAGCAGCAGAAAGAGCCCGTGCGCAAGCAGCAAAAAATAAATTAGATGCTTTGCATGTCAATACAAAAGGGACGACATCGGTGGTACCAATTGTTTCACCAATAAATGGTTACGTTGGAAAAATTAATATTGCAAAAGGCGCTTTTGCCAATACAGGAGTTTCTCTTTTTGAAGTGGTTGACAACAGTCAGATGCATTTGGATTTGAATGTGTATGAGAAAGATTTAGGATCGATTTCGATTGGTCAGGTCATTGATTTCGTATTAACGAATCAATCCAATAAATCAATTAAAGGAAAAATTTTCGGAATCAATAAATCTTTTTCTAACGAAAGTAAAACCGTTGCCGTTCACGCCAAAATTGATCCCGCAGATGCAAAAGGATTGATTCCAGGAATGTATGTTTCGGCAAATATTAATATTGTAAATGCAACAGTTCCAGCTTTGTCAAAAGATGCCGTAGTTCGAAATGCAGATAAATATTTTGTTTTCATTCAGGAAGAAGGACACTCAGAAGAAAAACACGATCACGCAGCAGGAGAAAAAGAAGAAGCTCACGAAGATCAAATTCATTTCAAAGCTGTAGAAGTAATTCCAGGAACAACAGATTTAGGGTTTACAGAAGTCAAATTTGTAAATGATATTCCAGCCAATGCAAAAATTGTAACGAAGGGCGCATTTTATCTGCTTTCAGCGATGAAGGGCGGAGGAGAGCATACGCATTAATTTTTTTTAAGACGCTTAGATGCTAAGATGCTGAGTTTTTTTCTCATTTTATGTCATTTCGACGAAGGAGAAATCTCCAGAAGTAGCTCCTTGCAGAATAACACCAATCTTTGTCGAGTTTCTAGCGGAGATTTCTCCTTCGTCGAAATGACAAATATTTCGGTTAATAATAATTAACAAAAAAAAACTTAGTGTCTTCGCGTCTTTGTGGTAAAAAAACGATACAAATTGCTTAAATTTAGGACATATTTTAAACAAAGTTTTAGAAGACTTTAAACCTGTCCCGATAGCTATCGGGATTAAACTTGAAACTCTACAATGATACATCAAGATAAAGAAGTAAAAAGTAAAAAAAATAAAGCCAAACCTTCCTGCTGTTGCTCACACGACGAGCCTGTGCACTCTGATAATGACGGGCACGATCACGGAGGACACGACCACGACCACAATGTAGAAGGAGGGCTTTTTAAACTATTTCTACCATCAATAATATCATTTGTTTTATTGCTTATTGGAATTGGTTTTGATAACTATTTTCCGCAAGAATGGTTTACAGGATATATTAGAATTATTTGGTACGCAATTGCATATCTTCCTGTTGGAATTCCGGTTCTGCGGGAAGCTTACGAAAGCATTGTAAAAGGAGATGTTTTTTCAGAGTTTTTCCTAATGTGCATCGCGACAATTGGTGCGTTTGCCATTGGTGAATATCCTGAAGGTGTTGCCGTTATGCTATTTTATACAATTGGAGAAACTTTCCAAGGAATGGCAGTTAACAGAGCCAAAACGAGTATTAAAAAACTTTTGGATCAGCGTCCCGATGAGGTTCATATTTTAGAAAACAATGTTGCCGTAAAAGTCAAAGCTAAAGACGTTCAAATTGGAGCCATAATTCAGCTAAAAGCAGGAGAGAAATTAGGTTTGGATGGAGAATTATTATCAGATTCTGCATTTGTAAATACCGCTGCTTTAACAGGCGAAAGTAAACCAGCAACCAAAAAGAAAGGCGACCCTGTTTTAGCCGGAATGATAAACGGAAATACTATTATTGAGGTAAAAGTTACAACAGCTTACAGCGATAGTAAATTGTCTAAAATTTTAGAGCTGGTGCAAAATGCGACTGCAAAAAAAGCGCCTGCTGAATTGTTTATCAGAAAGTTTGCTAAAATCTATACTCCAATTGTGGTGTATTTGGCAATTGCAATCTGTTTGATTCCGATGCTTTTTGTAGACAATTATATTTTTACCGATTGGCTTTATCGAGCTTTAGTTTTTCTAGTTATTTCTTGTCCTTGTGCATTGGTTATCAGTATTCCGCTTGGTTATTTTGGTGGAATTGGTGCGGCGAGTAAAAACGGAATCTTGTTTAAAGGAAGTAATTTCTTGGACAGTATTTCGACGATTCAAAATGTCGTAGTTGACAAAACAGGAACTATGACAGAAGGTGTTTTTAAAGTTCAGGAAGTCATTATAAAACCTGAATTTGATAAAGACGAAATTTTAAAACTGGTCAATGTTTTAGAAAACAAAAGTTCGCATCCTGTTGCAACGGCAATTCATAATCATGTTGGAACAATTGATTCTTCGGTAGAATTGAAAGATATTGAAGAAATTTCGGGACATGGATTAAAAGCTATTCACCATGAAAAAGAACTGTATGTAGGTAATTTTAAATTGTTGGATAAATTCAATATTCCGTATGATATCGATCCATCTACAATAGTTTACACCACAATTGCAATTGCTTATGATGGCAAGTTTGCAGGTTATTTGACTATTGCTGATGAAATAAAAGAAGATGCAAAAGAAACCGTTTCGAAACTAAAATCTTTAGGTGTAAAACTGACGATGTTAAGCGGTGATAAATCGAATGTTGTTCAGTTTGTGGCGGATAAACTCGGAATTGCAAAAGCCTTTGGAGATTTGCTTCCAGAAGACAAAGTCAATAAAGTCAACGAAATAAAAGCCAAAAACGAAACAATTGCCTTTGTTGGCGATGGTGTAAATGATGCGCCTGTAATTGCTTTAAGTACTGTCGGAATTGCAATGGGAGGCTTAGGAAGCGATGCCACAATTGAAACAGCCGATATTGTAATTCAGGACGATAAACCAAGCAAGATTGCAATGGCAATTAACATCGGAAAACAAACTAAAAAAATTGTTTGGCAGAATATTATATTGGCTTTCGTTGTAAAAGCTTTTGTTTTAATTCTTGGCGCAGGCGGACTCGCGACAATGTGGGAAGCCGTTTTTGCTGATGTTGGTGTGGCGCTTTTAGCAATTTTGAATGCCGTGAGGATTCAGAGAATGAAGTTTTAAATTAGTATTTTAAAATATATAAAAAAGCCCAATTCATTTATTGTGAATTGGGCTTTTCTTATTTAGAGTAATTTCTTCAAATGTTCTGGTTCCTGAATTTCGCCGTTGCCAAAAGACCAGTTTTCCAGACCATTATTTTCAAGTAAAACGATGATGACGTTATTGATTGTAATTTCTGTTGAGGTGCTTATTTTTGTCGCTATTTGCTGATACAATTTTTTCTTTTGCTCTAATGTTCTTCCTTGTCCTGCAGTTATTTGCACATAAATTATTTCTTCAGAATGCGAAATTCCCAAATAGCTTTTAGGATATTTTATCTGATGCGATTCTAATTCTTCAATAACATGAAAATAGTCATCTGAAGGAATATGAAATTCTTCAATTAAAGATTGATGGACAGCTTCTGAAATATTGTTTTTAGTTTCTAGCGAAAGTTTTTTAGGCAAACTGATTCTTACGAAAGGCATTTTATTCAATTTTAAATCTCAGCTAAAAGTACAATTTTATTGAACTTCACTCACCATATCTTTCCATCTATTTTCAGAATAGAAGTTTTGAAATTCTGTATTGGATAAAAGTTTTTTAAAGTTTAAATCGCCTCTAAGATGGTTTAAACTTAAAAAATCTAAAGAAATGCTTCGATATTGCTCTTCATTTGTCTGATTGTAAATTTTAGCGAAAAGTTCTGCCGCTTCAAAGTTTTGTGCGCTTGTCATTCCTCCCAAAATCATAGAAGCATTATTATAATTTTCGTAGACATTCTGAAACTCTTTTGTTTTATAATATTTCTTAGCGTTAGCGATAAGATTTAAGGTGTCTTCTGTGTCTTTTTTATCTTTTTTTGAAGCATCTGCCGCAGTTGGAAGCGTATATTTAAAACCATAATTTAGCGCATAAATATTTAAAGGAAGAAGTCCTAAAGCGGTTCGTCTTTTATCGGTTTCATTCTCTTTTATGATTCCTCTAAAACCTGAAGCTTCACCGTTTTGTGTCCAATTTACTTGCGTTCCGTAAAGCTGTTTGTAATTCAAATTGCATTGAACTCGATCATACAAAAACGCATAATTTTCAATATCAAGTTCTTTTGTGCCTTTTAATTTTTCCATTTCATGCAAAGCTTTTTTCTGAAACAGAATATCTTGATCAGAATGCTGTACAACGAGCCAGAAATTATGTGCGCCATCTTTTCCCACTTGAGAAATTTTTGGCCAGCCGTGATTTTTCAAAATCTCTTTTGCTGTCGAAAGATTTTTAAAACCCAACTCGTTAATCTTCTGCTGTAATTCATTCAACTGAGCAGGATCTGAAGTTTGAATTTTAGCATATCTGATTTTCTGATCTTCAATTCCCATTGCAATAATTTGCTTTCGAAGTTCAGGAAACTGTAATGTTTTTTCGTATTCTTGTTCTTTTAAAAGCGATTTTTGAGTTAGGACTTTCCATTCTTCGGAATAATTATTTCGGACAAAATCAAAATAAGGATCTATCAATAATTGCTCTGCTTCAGTCCATCCTTTCTCTAGCGACAAGTTTAAATACAGAAATGCTTTTGTTTTATTTTCGTCAAGCGAATACATTCCAGCCGCTTTGTAAGCATTTAAAGCATCAGGTTGTTGTATTGAAAACGCCTTTTCCAATTTTGGAATCGCATTTTTATACTCTTTTTGAAGATGCAATAACGAAGCTTCAGCAATTAAAGCTTCGTAAGCAAGATTGTTTTGTCCTTTAGAAGTATAAAAAACAAATAAAAAGAAGACAAACGCATATCGTTTTAAGCATTTTAAAATCATTTTCAGAACTTTTTTGACAGAATGAAAATACAAATTATATTTTTATCTGTCTGATATAAAATGATTTAAAAATCTAACTCAATCAGATTTTCATCATTTTCAAGCGATATTTTCACTGGATTGCTTTCAGAAGGAATCTGAGTTGGATACCAATTTCTAGTTGGCTGAACTAAAATCAATAAACCTTCATGATCGCCAATGGCGGAGAATTTATCTGTATTTGTGTTTTGAGAAAAGAAATGAAGTCCGTGTTCTTCAATTAATTGGTTTCCTAATTGTAACGGATTTTCGGTAACAATTCCAATTTCGCTTATGCTTAAAATAGAAGCAGAGTTGAATTCGCCAACTTGTTCATTATTAAGATCATGTCGGGCAATGAATTCGAGTAAATTTCCGTTGTGATCAAAGAAATAAATAGAATGCGCATTCCAATTTTCGAAATTAGTAACGACACTTTTGTCTTCTAAAACAATTAATTCCACTTTGCCTTTGCACCATTCAATAGCTTCTTCAAGCTGATTTTCAGGAATATTAAAAGCAAAATGATATATAGAATTAAAGTTAGAGTCTTCGACAAATTTTAAAATGGAAGTTCCTGCCTGAAATGTTATCGATTTTGGATCATTTTCCAGAATGAAAAGTCCGAAAATGTTCTGATAAAATGCTTTTGTTTTTTGAATATCGTTTGTTTTGATTTCTATTTGATCTATTCTCATAACTGTAGTTTTTTATAAAAGAAAAGCTTCTTTTGAGTGATAAACAAATTTAAAAAATGCCAGTGTTATTGCGAACACAGCGTTATTTTATGCATCGATGGAATTATAGTAATTTACGATTTTAATTTTACATAGGAATAAAAAAAATCCGTATCAAATACATGATCCGGATTTTATATTGCTAAAAAACAGACATTAAGCCATGTCTATTAATCCTCTTTTTACAACATAATGATCGTCATTTTTTACTAGATAAAATTGCGCGGCAAATCCAGAAGGTTCTTCCATATAAGTTACGCTCACATCAAAATATCTTGAATTGCCTTTTTCTTCGTACCAAATAAAATCATCTAGAATGCCTAAATTCTGTGTCCATTCTAAATTGTTGATCCATTCTCTTCCTTCAAAAGATTCATCTTCGGCAATTTCATGAATCAAGTAATGATCACGCCAAATGACATGGATAGATTCTTCCCAATCATCATAAACGTGATCTACTATATTTTTTGCATTATCCAATTCGCCTTTTTTTAAATAAGCGAAAAATTCTTCTACTAAATTCTGAACTTCTTGTTCGGTCGGTTTTTCTTTCCAAGTTTTAAGAGAGGCCATAACGTTGTTTTGATTAAGTTTTTAAATGGGACTATTTTGAAATTTTTCTCGTTAAATGTATGAAATTTATTATATCTTTTTAGAAAATGATAAATTTTAAAAACAAAAAAAGCCCATTTCAATTAAGAAATGGACTTTGGAGATCTGTCAATTTTTGGGGCAATTTACAGATCTATTATTTTTTTTGGGGACGATTTTTATTATGATTATTTCTAAGATTAACAATTTCAGGATTGTGTTTGAATGCAAAATTAAGAAGTTCATTACCAGACATTTTTTTAATTTCCTCCATTTCTAATTTTAAATAAAGCTTATCTTTTAATTGTAGAATTTCCGATTTTACTTTAGGATCATTCTTTTCAAATAATTCTTTAAGTCTGTAAGGCATTTTTACATTTAGCTTTTTTGCCAATTCTAGAACTTCATCTTCCTGCATCCATAAATAGTAACTTAATCTTTTCCAAGAATAATTAATTCTAAGTGAAGCAATTCTTGAAGCATCCTCATCTTTAAACTCGGCCATTAATACAACTATAATAGAATCTTTGTGGGTTTTTATACTTTCGGGATAGAATTTATATTCTAAAAAAGTTTTTTCGTATACTTCTTTAGGAATCGTTATTTTAAAATTTTCATCTAAATATTTATACTTGTAGCTTAAGAAATCAATCTTTATAAGAGAATCAATTTTAGCATCTTTTTCACGCAACATCTTTTCATTAATCTCTTGTGCAAAAGTGGAAGTATAAGATAAAAAGGCAATTATTAGAATACAAAATGACTTCATAAGATTTGATTTTAGAGTTAATTATTTTGGCATTGCAGGAATAATAATTCTTCTATTTGGTGTACTTAAAGTTTCGATGAAAGCTAATAAATCCCCAATTTCTTCTTTGCTTAAATCTAATTTTCTTAGCATTGGGTCAACTTTTGGAATCAAAGAATCTCTTGCTGTTCCTAGATACTTTTTTTGAACAGGAGATGGGTTTCCTAAATTGTACAATTCTACAACATCCAATAAAGTTGGAAAATGTCCGTGATGCATCCACGGTTTTGTGTTTACGACTTCGCGAAGTGTTGGCGTTCTAAATTTACCGATATCTTTTACATCTTTCGTTACATTATAACGTCCGAAATCTTCATTTTTGGTTCCGAATAAAGTTTGTCCGTCATTATGAAACTGATTGTCGCTGAAGTAAGGCGTATTATGGCAATTGATGCATTGCGCTTTCGTTCTAAACAAATGCATTCCTTTAACTTGCTGATCGGTATAAATATCTGATTTTCCGCTTACAAACTGATCAAATTTACTTTTCGGACTATTAATTGATCTTTCGAAAGTGGCAATTGCGTACTGAATTCGCTCTAAAGTCACTTTTTTATCTCCAAAAGCTTCTGTAAATAACGAATTGTATCCTTTGATTTTCGCAATTTTATCAACGGCAATCGTCAGTTTTTCATTCATTTCTAAAGGATCTTGAACAGGAAATTGCGCCTGATCTTCTAAACTCGAAGCTCGTCCGTCCCAAAATAGGGAAGTGGCATACGCCGAATTTAGAATTGTCATTGAATTACGTTTTCCCGTCTGGCGATCGTGGCCAAAAGAACGTGTTAGATTATCTGTCCATCCCAATTCAGGATTGTGGCAAGAAGCGCAGGCAATTTGTCCGCTGCGAGATAATCTCGGATCAAAAAACAAAATCTTTCCCAAACTTTCTTTTTCCTTCGAATACGGATTATAAGCAGGATAAGGAACCGCAGGAAGCACACCAATATCTTGAAATTTCGATTTATCGACGTTTTCGTTTAATTCTGCAACTGGCCATTTTGAAGAATCTCCGCTGGAATAGAGTTTTCTTAATTCCTGAATATCGATGTAGTCAGGGCCTTCCATGCTTTTATAAGCCGTTAAGCTCAGCAGGAATAAGATTGGGATGATTAGTTTTTTCAATTCTTTTTGTTTTTGTTTTTTTTTCTTGATTTTTTCCTGATTTTGTTTTGAAGTTTCAGGTTTCAGGTTTCAGGTTTCAAGTTATCCGAGAAGGTGAAACTTGAAACCTGAAACCTGAAACTTGAAACCTTTTTAGCCTCCAAAAGCTTTGTCAAAGTTTTAAACTTTGACAAAGCTAGTTGTGACTGTCAACCGCGACTGCGACTGAATACTTAAAGCGTAACCTCCTTCGGACACGGAATACTTAAAGCCGCCGGTTTTGGATACGTTCTGTTGTTGTACATTCTATATTGTGTCGAAACTGTTCCTCCAAACAGTGCGTCATTTGTTAGTTTTAATTCAAATGAAATTTCATATAAACCATTGCTGATTTCTTTGTAAGTTCCGTCACCAGAAATAGCAATTTGATAAGTGTTGTCTTTATCTTTTCCGATTGTTATGTATTGTGGAATTACTAAAACGGTTCCTTCAGTTTTACTGTTTCCGTTTGCTGGGAAAAACTCTAAAGCAGAGGTAATGTTGAAACCAGGTGATACTGAAGCAGAATTATTTTCGTTAGAAAACCATCTTTTTAAACCAAAAGAATTCACTGTATTGGTTCCGCTCGCTACGTTAAATCCAATTTTGAAAGCATCGTGATAAATATCGTCGTTAGGATTTGTAGTTCCTCTATCGCTGTATAATATGGCATTAGGATCATCTTTAGTAACGATAACTGGGAAAGTTAAAGCGTTGAAAGTCTGCCAAGAACACGTGCCATTATTATTAAACCAATGTTCTCCGTATGTCAGATAAAATGCATTTGTCGGATCAGAGAATTTTGAAGCTGGATATGCCTGAACATCTCTTGGCGTTTTTATTGGTTTTGTGATAGTTAAGTTAATATTTCCTGTGGCAGTATAATTTGGAATGTTGATTAACGTTAATTTAGATTCGAATTGAGCATCGTCATTTTGTAGATCTTCCAAAAGAGTTAAATGATAATTTACAGAAGTTCTGTTATCACCATAATCATCATGAGTTAAGGAATATTCGAATCCGTTTTGGAATTTAAAAATAGTAGCATTTTCGATTTCTTCAGGGAAAAATCCATTTGGGTAATATACCTTAAAATCAATTGTTTCGCCTATTTCACCTTTTACATTGTATTTTGTTACGGGAAAGGTATAATTGGTTGCAATTGTTCCTAAATCAATCTTGAATGTATCATTAGGGTATGCCGAATTTAGGTTTCCAATATGAATGTCAGGATCAGAAACGGTTTCTAATTTTAGTGTAATATTTTGGCTTGCAGTCCATCTTTTGTCGAATGACACAAAAATAGTATCCGTCAATTTACTGCCTTGGAATGAAAGCTGATTAATAGGTTTTACACTAAAACTATCGCTTGCCCCATTTGTTTCAGCACTAAAATTGGCCGTAACCGTTCCTTTTAAATTGCGTGTTGTTAAAGCTACAGGAACTTTTAATGTTCTTACTGCTTTGTTTTCATAAGTAGATTGTGGAACCAAATTTCCATTTATAGCTGGATATTCTAAAGGTGCATTGTCGGCTTTTACTAAAAAATTAAATCGTAAATGCGGCTCTATTTCAGAACCTAATTTATAATCATCTTTTGAACAAGAAATATATAATAATGCTATAAATAATATGCTGAATATCTTAATACGAGTCATTTTGCTGCAATTTTGGGTTAAGATTAATGTTGTCTTTTGGTATTGGCAGTACGTATTTTAACGAAGGATAAGTAAGACTGCAAACTGTAGCGATACAGCCATCATTTCTAGAAACATCTTTATGGTTTCTGGCAATATCAAAGAGTAAAAAGCCTTCGAAGCATAATTCTTTTCTTCTTTCTAAAAAGATATTTTCTTTAAGATTGGTTGTGTTGGTTAATAAAGAAGCGTTGGCACGAGCACGAATGGTATTAATATCTGCCATTGCTAAATCTGCTCTGTTGGTTTCTAAGGCTGCTTCCGCACGAATTAAGTACATTTCGCTAAGTCTGAAAGCTACATAACCTGCATTGTCTTGAAATTTTTTGGTAAAGTTGTAATCAAGATTCATCTGTACGCCACCAACTAAGGTGTAAAGTGATTTTGTTAAGAACAATTGTTTTCTTAAATCGGCGCTTTCATATAGATTTATTAAATCATTTGAAGCCACATATTTTTGAAAGTTGGTGTCGTTAGTATAACCAAAAGTCTGTGCCATAGATGAAGAAACATTTCCTTCTGTGTCTTTTGGATTAGCAAATTCAAGCAAAATTTCTGAAACAGGAAGATCTGCTTTTTCCCATTCTGAAACTAAAGTTTCTTTGCTAGTTAGCGTAACTCCAGAAGTGGTAATCACATCATTTGCTGTTTCGTAAGCATTTGCCCAATCTCCTTTTTGAAGATAAACTCTTGCCAGTAGCGCTTGGGCACTTTTTCTGCTAAAATAAGTATAAGCCGCTCCAGGTAGCAATGAAGTATCTGAATAACTATCTATAGCGTTTTTTAAGTCTGCAATAATTAAAGAATACGTTTCTGCAGCAGTTTTTCTGATCGGATATTTTACTCCAGATTTTATAGATTCTGTGCTGTACACAATTCCTAAATGCGATGCATCTGGAGTGTAACTATAATTCTGACTGTAAACAAGAGACAAGAGAAAATGTGTATATGCTCTTATAGATAATGCTTCTGCTTTTATCTGGCTTTTCTCTGCATCAGTAGCATCGGTTAGGGCAGGAGTATATTCTAGAATTAGATTTGCCTGATTTATGATATCATAACTGCTGTCATAAAACATATCGAAATCACTATCTGCAGCCGAATCATCAAAAGAATAAACCATTGTAAGATTTGATGATGGCGAAATTTGCCCTTTAAGGCCTCCTGTTGCAGTAGGACCATATTTTAAATTGCCACCCTGTAAATCAGCATAAACGGCATAGTATTCTGGTCTTACATTAGCGTCAACTTCTGTGTAAAGTCCCGTAAGTGCTTGCAAGACGCCTTTTTTGTTTTGCAAAAGCTCATCGATAGAAGTCTTTGTTCCTGGTTCTTGTTCTAAAAAGTCACTACAACTCTGTAATGAAAATAGTAGAAAAAATATAAATAGGTATTTTGAATATTTCATGTTCTTAAAATTTAGCATTAACTCCTAGCGAAATTGTTCTTGCCTGTGGATAGATATAACTATACTCTCGTATTCCGTTCATTCCTTTCGGACTTTTCTCTTTGTACCAATACGCCACATTTGTAGCATCTGCAAATACAGAAAGTGAGTCTAAGAAAGTATTCTTCAGTGGTACGTTGTAACTCAAATTAATATTGCTGATTCTGATATAAGTCGCATCATAAACATATTTGCTTAAGTTGGGTAAAATTGGAGAAAGTGTTACAGCAGATTGTGTAACGTTATCTCCTGGATTTCTCCAATAATCGTATGCATTTACAGATAAATTTCGATTTGAGGTATTGTTATATTGGTCAATAAGAAGATTTGATGCTAAGAATTCACCTCCAATTTGATAATCTCCTCTAATAGATAAAGTAAGATTATTATAAAAAGTAAAGGTGTTATAAAAACCTCCATAAGCATCTGCTTGTTTATCTCCAATTGGTTCCCAGTCTGCAATGGTGAATAGATCGTTGTACGTTTTAGCATCATAAACCTGACCATTTTTTTGAATCAGATCTCTTCCTGTTGCAGGATCTACACCAACCCATTTTACTCCCCATAAAGTTGAAGTACTGTAGCCAATTTTTTGTGCCAATGCAAGATTTGCCTGAGAATAATCGCTTCCTAAACCTTTTAATTCAGTCACTTTATTGTCTACTGTAGCGATATTAAATGCAGTAGTCCATTTAAAAGCATTGCTTTTTACCCATTTAATTCTTGTAGTAAGTTCAAAACCTTTATTGTACATACTTGCAGCATTTAATTGTACAGAATTATACCCATTTTCTGTAGGAATATCTCTGGTAGCAATTAAATTGCTTTTATCATCATAATAATATTCTAATGTTAGTTCGATTCTTTTGAAAACATTAAAATCGAATCCAGCATTGAATTTTGTATTTTTTTCCCAGCTTAATCGACCATTAGGTGTTTCCCCAGTTGTTGCGCCAATAGAGCCATTGTAACCGTTTTGGCTGATATTGTAAATACCTTTCGATCTGTACGAACCAATTTTAGAGTTTCCTGTAGAACCGTAACTTGCTTTTAACTTTAAGAAGTCGATCCAAGAATTAGAACTTAAAAAGTTTTCATTACTAATAATCCATCCAGCACCTAAACCACCATTGTGAGCCACATCGGTATCATCTCCAAAAACAGAACTTTGATCACGACGGTAATTTGCCAATAAAAAGTAACGTTTTTTGTAGTTGTAATTTATTTGCGAGAATAAAGAAACTCTCGAATTGTAGCTGATTTCACTTCTGTAACTCTGTCCGTTTTTAGATTCGTCTACAACCGTATCAGGATTATCATCTCTTATCGCATCAGTAACATTATTAATATGTTCAGGCTCTAAGAAACCTACACCAGATTTAAAATTAAAATCTGTTTTATCCTCAGCCAATTCAAAACCAACGATACCGTCAATTTCATTGCTTTCATTAAGTTTTTTGTTAAATAAAGCTTGACCTTGCCAATTCCATTTAGTAGAATTTCGCTGATTTATAACACGACGCCCCCAAGCGGGATAGGTAATATTATCCAACACAAAAGTTCCGCCATATTGACCACTTTCATTTGCCGCAGAAAAATAGCGATCTTGCTCTTTATCGGTATAATCCATACCAAAAAGAGTAGAGAATTTAATATTATCATTTAGTTTATAAGATAAATTTAAACTTCCCAAAAGACCAAAAGTCTGTGTTTCGTTTTTGTTCTGTTCAATCGCTGCCAAAGGATTTCCTCTGGTTGTACCCGTTACACCCAAATCGGCATACGAACCATCTGCATTATAAACTGCTAGTGTCGGAACATAAGCGAAGCCATAAAAAATGTTAGGGGCATCTTTTTGTACAAAACTTGGGTTAAGCATTAAGTTAATGTCCAATTTTCCAGAGCTGTAGCCTAAATTAATTCCAGCGTTCAATTGCTTAGTTTCATTACCAACCTGAGGCTCATCAATTTTAGTATAACTAACATTGGTGCGGTAAGAGAATTTAGAAGTAGAACCCGAAACATTAAAATTGTATTTATTATAAATTCCCGCTCTGTTCAATATATCAAACCAGTCTGTGTTTATTCCGTTATAAGAAATAGGGACATAAGTTGCGGTAGTGTTTTTCATGTATTCATTTCTCAATTCGGTATATTGCTCTCCATTCAAATATTTAATTTGATTAATGGCAGAAGAAACCCCTAATTGATTAGAAAAACCAAATTGTGTCTTTCCTTTTTTTCCTCTTTTAGTAGTAATCAAAATTACTCCATTTGCTCCGTCAGCACCATAAATACCTACGGCTGCAGCATCTTTTAAAACAGAAATAGTTTCAATATTTTCAGGTGCAATTTTCATTAACGGATTGGCCAAATTTTCAGCATAAACTCCAGCTCCGTCAAAATCACCACCATCTATAGCAAATTCTTCACTCATTACAACACCATCAACAATAATAAGAGGTTGAGACGAAGTTCCTGTAATAGCACCGCTCAAAGAAGATAAAGTACCCTGACCACGAATATTGATTTTTACTGGACCTCCAACGCCAGAAGTATTTTCAACCATAACTCCAGCAATTTGTCCTGTAATCATTTTATCAAAACTTTCAGAAGCCTGTTCTACAGCAATATCTTTAGCTTGTAAAGTCGAAATACTTCCAACAATTTCTTCTTTTAGTTTTGTAGTTCCGTAAGAAGACGTAATTACAACTTGATCCAATTCGTCTGTAACTTCTTGAAGATAAAAGACAAAATCTTTTTTGTAGCCAGCAGTTTGCGATTGCGATTCCATTCCTAAATAGGCAACTTCAAGAATTTGGTCTTTAATATTATCGCCTTTTAGTTCATAAGCAAATTTTCCGTTTGCATCCGTTATTGCGCCCATCCCAGTTCCGTTTACACGAATAGTTGCACCAGGTAATGGCTGTCTATCTTTTGCACTGTAAACCGTTCCTTTAATAACGCGTTCCGTTTCGGGAACAGCAGATTTAGATCTATCAACAGGAGCAGCATTGGTCAATAAAACTTGCTTTTTCTGAATGTAGTAGGAGATCTCTGTGCCTTTTAAAAGCTTCTTCAAAGCAACTTCTAAAGTGGCATCATTAACATCTAAATCGGCCAACTGATCCGTGTCTATTTTTTTTGCATTATAAATGATTCTAAAATCACTTTGCTCTTCAATAGATTTGATAATTAGGCTTATAGGTTTGTTTTTTACATGAATTGTAATAAGTTTATTCTGAGAAAATCCTTTAAATCCAGATATGAGTAGGGCTAAGAAAAACAGAATTTTTCTTAAAACGGGTTGTATCGTAAATGTCATGTTTATTTATTTATCGCGGATTGGTGATTGTAATGGTTTTTTGTTGAATAGAATAATTAAAAGGCGTGTCGCGTTTTAGTAGGTCTAAAATGTTCTCGACACTAGATTCGCTGATTTTAATTGTACCTGTAAAATTCTGTCTGGCCAAATCAGAATTTTCGTTGATAATTTCAACATCATAAGTACGCTGAATAATTTTAGCAATTGTAGAAAATGGGGTGTCTTTAAAAGCAAGTTCGCCTTTTGTCCAGGCAGCATAAAAGGTTGGATCGACTTCTTTTAAGACCAGTTTTTTTGAATTATTCTGCCATGTCGCCATTTGGTTTGGCTCTAACAGAATAGCATTAGTAGAATTAACAGCTTCAGACATTTTAATACTTCCTTCAATTAATGTACTATTAACTGTAGGGTTTTCGGGATAAGCGCTCACATTAAATGTTGTCCCGAGAACTTCAATATCTGCCTGATTAGCATGAACTATAAACGGATGCGATTTGTCTTTGGCAACTTCAAAAAATGCTTCACCAGTTAAGTAAACATTTCTGTTTCCGTTTAAGCCAAATTGCTCCGGATAGCGCAAAGTTGTTCCAGAATTTAAACTCACAACAGTACCATCTGAAAGTTTAAGTTTGAAACGTTTTCCGTAGGGAATAGAAAGCGTATTATAAATCACTTTGTGATCCTGAACTTTACCAAAGTAAATAATTTCAGTTGGAAATTTTTTGGCAACCAAATCGCCTTTGTCATTTAACAACGTGGTCTGAGTTTTTCCTGAGAAATATTCCAGACGGCCGTCGCCTAATTCTAGAACAATTTCTTTTGGAGTTTCAGATTTACTGTTAAATAAGTAAATAGTAGTTCCTAAACCCAAAAACAATAAAAAAACAGCAGCATATTGCAAATACTGTCTGATTTTGTTTTTTGATTTCATCTGAATTACCGGAACAGTTTCAATAGATAAATCACAAGAAAGAGTGGTTAATGCCCAAATCTTCTTAGTTTTTATAAATTGTTTTTTATTTTCTTCCGATGCTTCGATCCAATCAAAAAGTGCCTGAACTTCTTGTTCTGAAGCTTCGTTAGAAAGGTATTTATTTATTATTTCCGATGTCATATATGCTTTTTAAAACTTCTCGCCATTATAAGTACACCTCAGAATTAAAATACCCTACCCTTTATTCTTAATTATTATAAATAAGGATAAAAATTAAGAACAAATAATCAGATAATTTAGTCTTTAAAATCTTCAAAGCCTTTGTCATATGGGCTTCTACAGCTTTTAAAGTAACTCCCATCTCTTCTGCGATTTCTGCATTTTTTTTATTTTCAAAGCGTTTTTTAATAAAAACTTCTCTGGTTTTTGGAGGCAGATCGCTGATAGATTCCTGAATTATACGTTCTAATTCGGTTAATTCTAAAGTGTCAAACTGAATCGAATTTAAAACTTCGATATCCAATTCTCTTTCTTTGTGGTTTAATAGGTCATTTTTGAATTTATCCTTCACTTTATTATGACGGATTAAATTCAAGCATTTTGATTTGGAGTAAGTAAACAAGAAAGCCTGAATCCCGTTGATAGATTCTATTTCTTCTCTACTTTGCCATAGGTGTAGTAAGGCTTCCTGAGCAAGATTTTCAGCTTCGTCCTGATCGTAAATAAATTGAACGCTGAAAGACTGGATTCTCCTAAAATATTTATCGTAAAAAAACTTGAATGCAGTTTCGTCTCCTTCCTTAAAGGAATGGAAAAGATCTAATTCGAAACTGGCATTGTTATTCATTAAAACAAATTTACTTTGAAGAAAGCAATATTAAAGTAAATTTTAAAAATTACTCAATTTTGCTCAGAAAGCGGCAAATATAAAAGTTTATTTATATTAATTCTAAATAAAATAAAATTATTGAGTGTTTCCGTAAAATTTATTCAGAAAAGGTTTCGTTTGGTTGTCTTTTAACCGCAATTTTTTAACCGCAAAGGCGCAATCCCGATAGCTATCGGGAACGCAAAGTTCGCTAAGTTTTTTTAACGCAAATTTCGCAAAGCTTTGCGAAATTTATATAAAATCTCAAAATAACTCTTAGCGAACTTTGCGTTCCCGATAGCTATCGGGATTGCGTCTTTGCGGTTAAAAAAATCAATTTAAAATCAATTCTATATTTTTAGACAATCGATTAGCTAATTCGGGTTTTGTACTGTTGTTTAAAATCCATGGAATCAGTTTTCCGTTTTTTATGATTTTTTCTTTAGAATATACCAAACTAAAATATTCTCTCGAATCGGCATTTTGTTTTACATCTTCAAAATAATAGCGCGATTGCTTCAAAGAAGGATATTTGTCTAAGAGATAATCATTTAAAGTATAAGATGCTCCCTCTTTATACAAATCAGCGGAAAGAATCGGAGTAATGGTAATTTTCAGAATGCTGTTTTTCAGAATATTATAAGCATCTTTTGAAGTTGAAAAATCAGATTGTTTTAATTTGCCTTTTTCAGATAACTGACGAATTACAGAAAGCCTCACATAATCACCATTGATTTCAATCACTTTAAAAATAAAATAATAATTCTGCAAGCTTTGACTTCCGTTTGAACCTCTTTGTTTGCTAAAAATAAAACTGCCCAACTGCAATTTATGTTCCGGAGTATTAATCGTTTTTTTCCATTTGTATGGATTGTAAACGAAATGTTTAAAGGCGTATAAAATGATAATAATTAGAAAGCTTATTAAAAGTAGTTTTTTCATTAAATAGAAATTTCAATAAAAATAATAATTTTAACCGCAAAGCATGCAAGTTTTTTGATGTGCTAAAGCTTAATAAAAACGCAAAGTCCGCAAAGCTTTGTCTAAAAAACTTTGCGAACTTTGCGTTCCCGATAGCTATCGGGATTGTGCCTTTGCGGTTAAAAAAAACCTTAAATAATAACTTTTCTATTAAAATTTCGCCATCCAAAACCAATCAATAAGAGATTAAAAAGCAGTAATGGTAAAAAGGCTTTCATAAAACTTGTTTCAGAGTTGTCTTTGAAAGTTTCAACTTTAAAATCTTCCCATTTTTGTTGATCTACAGGCGCATTGTCGAATATTTTTGGGTAAAAATGAAGACGCAGTTTTTCGTGAAATTTTGTTGTTTCTTTTAAAAACAAAAGTTGGTTTCGCAAATCAGATTTTGCAATTTCGTTTAAATGAATTTGTGTATGAAGCGTTGGAATAAACTGCGCGATTAATTCACCTGCACGGTTTCGCTGTTCTAATTTCGATTCTAATTCTTTTGATTGAACCGCCGATTCGTCGTCGCCCATTTGCTGCATGGCGTAATACCAAAGCCAACTGAATTCTTCATCAGGAAGCACATAATTTTTATACTGCGGATAGTGTTTGTAGAATTTATCTACCGTTTCCTGCTTATCCATATCCCACTTTTCGTGGTAGGCATTTCGCTGCGTAAGTGTCAATTCTAAAGCTTCAGGGACTTTATATTTGTTAATGATATACGTATTGATTCCGGCAGGAAGAATGATAATAAGAAACAACCAGATTGTCAATAAAATAACTGCATTGAAGTTTGAGTTTTTCTGAAGTGAAACAATGAAAAAACAAACCGTAAACCAAAACAAAATGTACAATACAGATAATCCGTAAAATACGAAAAACGGTTTATCGAGCGGAATTTGTAAAAACAAAACAGCAACCAAAAGAATTAAAGTCAAAAGTGCGATCAAACTTAAAATTCTAACATAGAATAGTTTTAAGATGTATAAAAAAGTATTCGGACTTTGTACTGCAACGATTTTCCAAGTTCCAGATTCCTTTTCTTCAGAAATAATATTATACGAAAAAGCAATAATCAGAAGAGGAAATAAATATAAAAGCACAAAACTAAAATCGATATTTCCTGATAAAAGATTACTCGGATTATTGAGTTCAGAATCGTATTTCTGACCTTCTAAACCACGAATCGTAACGTTTTGAATTGAAGGATTTACATCGCGCTGTCCGATTGCTAAACTATTAATAGGCAACGTATTGTTGACCAGTGAAAACTTAATGTAGTAGAGTAGGAGCCCAATTTCATCTTTATGAAAAGCGGCATTTCTGGCAATATGTTCTTTTTGATAAACAGTTGCTTCGGTAATATTATTTTGTTGTTTTTCCTGAAATTGATGTCCAATTAAAAGGCTTATAAAACCAATAATCAATAAAAAAAGTAATCCAATTTTGGTACCTTTTGAGCGTATAAAATTTTTAAATAAGAGTACTAACATATTAGATGGCTTTTAGGTTTTTAGCGGCAATTCTGATCAAAACAAACAACAGAATTACCCATAAAAGAATAGATATAATGGAAATGATTTCAGTTTTTAAAACTTCGCTGATGCCTTTTGGTTCATAATGAAATTCTTCAAGATCTGCCCAATGTTCTTTTCCAATTTTTAAAGGTTTATCGTTTGGTCCAGGCTTTTTATTACTAATGTATTTGACCTGCAAAGCATTCATTTTCTGAGCCATATCGTAACGGTAAACTTCAGCTTGTTTTTGAAAATCGATGTACGAATCATAATCCGTATTAGATAATCCCATCGATAAGTTTTTCATAGCGATATAAGGATTAAGGAAAGAAACTGCCTTAGAAAAACTATTTTGTTTAGCATAAATTTTCAGCAAATCTTCCAAATGTCTATTATAAATATTCGAGCTAATTCTTTCACCTTCAGTCATAATAAATCCAGAATAATTAAAAGGAAGTTTTTGTACCGAATCGACTTTATAAACTCTTAATAAAGAATCTTTTATTGCTTTATAATGTAAGTCATTTGGATTGTGGCTGTCACCTTGCTTTAGAATATCGTTTTCAATATTGCTTGTAAACTGAATTTTAGATGGTGCTTCGTACAAATAGGCTCCAATTGCCTGCGTTGTTCTTGGCAGAATAATTGTCAAAATCAACCAGATTCCAATTAAAGAAACCAAAGCTTTTTTTGAAGTTTTGCTTGACGCCGAAACTAAAACGGAAACCACGCAAAAGAACATCAGATAAACAAAGTGAAATGTTATAAATAAAAGCATTTTGATTATTTCATCTGCTGAAATTGAAAAGTTCTGAAGCGTTAACCAGATTAAAACCAACACAATAATAGTTGGAATAAAAAGAAGCATAACCACACTTGCAACACCCAGAATTTTGCCCCATAAAAGCTGTTTCCAATTAATTCCTTGGCTTAAAAGAATTTTTAAAGTTCCGTTTTCTCTTTCGTAAGCAACAGAATTAAATCCAACAAAAAAGATTAATAAAGGCAGTAAAATCTGCAAAACCATTGCAATGCTGATTTCTCCAAAACGTAGCATGCTGTTTGAAAAACCAGCTTCAGAAAAATTGGCTGTGTTTTGTTTGTGCGCTTCTAAGAAAATGGCATTTCCAAAAAACGGTTCCATTCCAAATTCAAAAACGCTTAAAGAGGTACTTTTTCTAAAAGCAAAATTGCCGTAATGCGCCATTCTATGCGGATTCTTATCTGGATTTTTCAACCAGTCTTCACGAGATTCGTGTTGGTATTTTTCGCTAGTTTCGTTTTGGCTTTTGTAATTGTCCCAGCCCGAAAAAGCAGCAAATAAAAGCAATACGCCAATAAAAAAGGTAATAATATAAAGTGCCGGATTTTTAAAAACAGAGTTTCTAAAATGTCTGGCTATAAGAAGTTCTATATGTAATAATTTCATATAAATTAAAATTTATAAGTTACGGTAAGGCTTGCATTTCTAGGACTTCCAGGAAATAAACGCAGATAATTCTGTGCGCCAAGCCAATAGGTTTTGTTTAATAAATTGCCTGCATTTAGAGCAATTTGCACATTGCTTTTGTTGGGTTTGTAAAACAAAGCCGCATCAAAAATGGTAAAATCAGGAAGTGTAAAATCTCTTGTAAACCAAGGTGCTTTACTGCTTTGGTATTGAATTCCAAATCCAATTCCGAGATCTTTTAAAGCAGAATCGGCAGCAAAATTGTAACGCGTCCATAAATTGGCGCTATTTTTTGGCGTATTTTGTTTTCTTGCGCCAATTAGAGCAGGATTACTGTCTTTCGTAATTTCGGCATCGATATAACTGTATGAAGCGTTAATTTGCCAATCTGGCGTTATATAACCAGCTAAATCGCATTCAAAACCACGGCTTCTTTCAGCACCTCGCGTCACCAATAAATCTGGATTTGCAGGATCATTTGCATTCATCAAAATATTACGCTGATTGATTTCGTAAATGGCAGCATTAAAAGTCATGGTGTTGTTTAAAAAAGTAGTTTTTACCCCGACTTCTTTCAAATCGCTTTCTAAAGGATCAAACAAACTTCCGCCTGGCAAAGACCCAGTTTGAGGCATTAGAGTCACAGTATTAGATTGAGGCTGATAGCCTTCTAGATAAGTTGTATAAACATTTATCGCACTATTTACAGCATAAGTAATTCCGATTCTTGGCAATAAAGCCGATTTTTTAACGGTCAGTTCGTTGCTAGTTTGATAGTTTGTAATGTCCTCAAACCATTCGTTTCGTAAACCCAATAAAAAAGTAAACTTTTCCCATTGAATCTGATCTTGAATGTAAATAGCATTTGTAGTCGTTAGTGCTGATGGCAATGCCGTTCTTACATTCAAAGTATAATCTTCAGGACTTGTAGTTTTATAGACAGGATTATTCAAATTAAAATAATCAACATTCGGTTTTGGCAAAACAACGCCATCAATACTAACTGTTTGATAGTTTGAGGCATTCGCCAAAACAAAAGTGCTGGCAACCGTTCCGTCATTCAATAAATAACCTCTTCCTGCATTTTGTCCGCCGCCTTTATTTTTATTCCAACTGCTTAAATCGTAACCTGTCAATAATTTGTGGTTAAGTTTTCCTGTTTTTAAATCAAAATTCAAATAAGCGCTTAAGTTGTCAATATCCCAATTTTGCTGACGTTGTACAAACTGCATCATGGCAAGACTTGTAACAGGCTGATTGTTCATATCTACCGCAAAACCATTTGTGGTTCTGTGTTCCTGAAGATCTTCTGTCCAAGTTTGCTTCATATACGATGCATTAAAACCAATTTTAGAATTGAATTTATGTGCAAAATTGGTCATCAAAATCATTTCTTTCGACTTGAAAAAATCACCAGGCGCGCCAAGATTTAAACTTATTGGAGTTTTATTCAGACTTGTTTTTCCTGCAACGGCTCCAAAAATAGGCTGTCCGCGATCTAAAACTCCTGTCATGTCGCTTAGAATCAATTCCGTATTGATAGCCGTTTTTTCATTTGGAATATAACTGAAAGAAGGCGAGATCAAAAACGATTTATTATTGACTAAGTCGCGAAATGATTTTGCCTGCTGATACGCACCGTTTACACGATACAAAAGCGTTTTAGATTCATTTAAAGGACCTGTAAAATCAAGAGTTCCGCGCAAAGTACTGAAACTGCCTACACTCATGCTAACTTCCTTTCTGTCAATTGCCAAAGGTTTTTTGGTAACCATATTAATACTTCCGCCAGGATCAACAGAAGAAAATGTAGCGCTCGAGGGACCTTTTATGACTTCAATACGTTCAATATTACTCGTTAGAGGCTGAAGAAAATAATACTGGCGTGTTCGCATTCCGTTAATAATCTGTCCTTCTTCATTTTGACTAATGCCTCGAATTGTATATTGATTGTAATAACTTGCCGGAATTACACCGCTAGACATTTTCACAGCATCTGCAAGATAAAAAGCACCTTTGTCTGCAATTAATTCTTTAGTAATCGTTGAAATGGATTGCGGAATATCTTTGTTCAAAGCTGCAGTTTTTGTTGCAGCAAACGAATAATCGCTGTTGTATTTTTTGGTCGAACGCCCCACAATTTCAACAGTTTGCAATTCATTTCGGTCAATTTCAAGCCGAATGGTCATAAAATCTGAACTTGATTTCAACTGCATGGTTTTGTACCCAACAGCCGAAATTTCAATTGTTCCCTGACCTTCAAGATTAAAATTTCCGTTTGTATCTGTACTGGTTTCTTTATCAGAATTTAATAATTGTACAGATGCCCCAATAATAGATTCTTTTGAATTATTATCGATAACTTTTCCTTTTATTTCCTGTGATTGCACTTGATTGGCTAGTCCGATAAAAAATAGTATTGAAAATATATTTTTCATCTTAAACAGTCTGTAAATACAAATCTTCTAGTTCGTTAGCCGAAATTTTATCAGCTTCGATAACGGTTACTAAATTTCCCTGTTTCATTATCCCAATGTGCGAAGCCACTTCTCTGGCTCTGAAAATATCGTGAGTTGCCATTAAAATTGCAGTTCCGTCTGCTGAAAGCTCTTTTAAAATCTGAGAAAATTCATTAGAAGCTTTTGGATCTAAACCGCTAGTAGGCTCATCCAGAAGAAGCACTTTTGCTTTTTTAGCAATCGCAATCGCAATTCCCACTTTTTGGCGCATTCCTTTAGAATATCCGCCTAAATTTTGATTATGTGCTGCGGCTTGCAATCCCGCTTTGTTTAAGAAATAAGTCAATTCTCCATCAGAATATTTGAATCCTGCTAATGACGAAAAGAATTTAAGATTCTCTAAACCAGTAAGATTTGGGTATAACATTACCGTTTCAGGAATATAGGCAATATGCTTTTTGGTTTCCTGATTGTTTTCGATTACTGAAATATTATTGATTTCTAATTCGCCTGAGGTTGGTTCAATAAAGCCTAAGAAAAGATTAATTGTAGTGGTTTTTCCGGCGCCATTCTGCCCTAATAAAGCAAAGATTTCGCCTTCTTTTACTGTTAAGTTTAAGCCATTTAGGGCAGTATGATCGCCATATTTTTTAGTAAGATTTGTTGCTGTAAGCATAAAATTATTTGTTGAAAATTTGATTTTTATAAAATAGATATAGAAAATTTCAGGCTTTTAATGAGTTTTAAAAGCTTGATTATTAGTTTTTTGTTGAAATTACTGCAATGAATAAACATGTTTTTGATTTAGAATTAAAGAATCCGAATCAAAAAGCTGTAATGTGAATTTTCTTTTATTCGATTAGAATAAATGAGTAAAGACTTTTAATTTTAAATAAAGTGCAGCAATTAAAAGAATGCAGGAGGTGCGCGCAGTGCAAAAAGACTGCCTTTGAAAAATGTTGAAATTCCCTCAAAATATAAGAATGTATAAGAGGTTTCAGCAATTGTTTGGTAAAATGTAAAAGTTTGGAATGCGTTTGGAATAAACGTACTAAAAGCAAAGTGACAAATATGGCAATTTGCATCGACCGAGTGGCTGTGCGTTATATCTTTTTGACCAGGAGTATATTTATGTTCGCAGTGTTTTTCTGCTGATTGCTTTAAAATATGCTCATAGGAGTGAACCGTCTGAAACAGCATGGCAAACAATACTGCAAAAGACATCAGGAAATTTACTGCTGTAATCTTCTTTTTCATTCCGTGGTATTTCTGCTGGATATTTAAAGGTTTAATTATCAAATAAATAAACGCAACAGCGTTGCAAATATAAATATCTTATTTAGAAATGCAGTTATATCTCCCTAATTTTTAGAATAAACTGCAAGTTTGCAAAACGATTCTTACCTCTTATAAATTGCTGTACAATAATTGCAGCGTATGAAAATCAGAAGAACCATCAAAATATTTATGAAGTACTTCCTGAAAAACAGGTTCTGAATTTTGAACACTAGCGAACAATGTCATACACGATTGAAGTTTCTCTACATCAAGACCTTCAAAAATATCAGAAACATTTTCTTCTTTTTTAACTAGTTCTGAAGTTATTTCTAAAAGATGTTTTCCTAAAATGGGATGTTCAAGAAAAGCAATTGCTTCATCGGCATTTTTGATTTCGTAAAATTTGGAATTATCACTAGAACCCATTCCTTTTATTTGAGGAAATATAAACCACATCCAAGGAGATTCTTTTTTGCCATTTTTAATTTCGTCTAGAGCTGTTAAATACAATTTGTTTTGCGCATCTAGAAAACGAAGTAATCCATTGTTATTGTAAGCCATTATTTACGATATTTATTTGGGGATATCAGGCCATAAAACTAGTCAAAATAAGTTTACTTGTATGTCATCAAATCTTTTTTTTAAAGTCAATTTTTAACATTTAAAATGGAATAATTTAAATAAGCACTTAGTTATCAAATTAAACCTATAAAATTTATATTAACAGATAAAATCTTACTAATTAACTCTTTTATTGTTATAAAATGAAGTTTTTGTTAGTAATTCTGTTATGATTTTTCTATTTTTATGAAAAGACGGTTTTTACGGCAGTCTAAAAAAATAAAATTAGGATAGATATTGAGTACTTTACAATATCAATATTTTCAACCGGGCACGCTTCGCCCACAAAAAAATATATGCTTATGAAAATAGGATTAATCGGATTCGGAAAAACTGGAAAATCAGTAGCTTCAATACTATTAGAAAATAAAAAATTCAGCCTTGAATGGGTTTTAAGACAAAGTAATGTTTTGGAACACAGATCAGTTCCCGAGTTTTTTGGAATCCAGTCAGATGAACCCGGCTTAATCTATTCTAGTTCTCATACTTCTGTTGAAGAATTATTAGAAAAACATCCAGTAGATGTCATAATCGATTTTTCTTCAAGTGAAGGAATTTACACGTATGGAGAAACAGCAGCAAAATATAAAGTGAAAATCATTTCAGCAATTTCACATTACAAAGAAAAAGAATTAAAATTACTGAAGAAATTGGCAGATAAAACCACCGTATTTTGGTCGCCAAATATTACATTGGGAGTTAACTATTTATTGTTTGCTGCCAAATTTTTAAAGAAAATCGCTCCTTGGGTTGATATTGAAGTAAACGAAGAACATTTTAAAGCCAAAAAAGGAACTTCTGGAACAGCAGTAAAAATTGCCGAAGCACTAGATGTTGATAAAGAAGATATTAATGTTGTTAGGGCAGGAGGAATCGTTGGAAAACATGAAGTTATTTTTGGTTTTCCTTTTCAAACTGTACGTTTAATACACGAATCTATTTCGCGAGAAGCTTTCGGAAACGGAGTTGTTTTTGTTGCCGAAAATATAAAAGAGAAAGAAAAAGGACTTTATAATTTTGAAGACATTCTTACGCCTTATTTTACGGTTTAAGAGTTGCCACAAAGGCACAAAGACACAAAGTTTTATATAAAGTTTGTCTTCCTGAGCGAAGTCGAAGGATATACGTAAAGTAAAATAATCTCGTAAAGACGCTAAATCGCGAAGTTTATAGAAAGCAAAACCCGACAGTTTTTCAAAATCTGTCGGGTTTATTATTAAGTTTACAGTATTCAGATTAAAATTAAAATTAAATCTGCTCAAACTGCAATCCCGATAGCTATCGGGAGCAAGAAACAAAATTTTATTTTCTAAGTAAAACAGCCTTACTATATTCATAATTCATTTTGGCAATCGAAAGCACAGAAATACCTTGCGGACATTCTATTTCGCATGCACGAGTGTCGGAGCAATTTCCAAATCCTTCTTTATCCATTTGTTTCACCATTGAAATGGCACGTTTAGAAGCTTCTACTTTTCCTTGTGGCAATAATGCGAGATGCGTTATTTTGGCACCAACAAACAAAGCAGCGCTAGCATTTTTGCATGAAGCCACGCAAGCCCCGCAACCAATACAGGCAGCGGCATCAAAAGCAGCTTCGGCGATTTCATACGAAATGGGAATGCTATTTGCTTCTGGCGCTTGACCAGTTGAAGCTCCTATAAATCCACCAGATGCGATAATAGAATCAAAAGCTTTACGATCAATTTTTAAATCTCTTAAAACAGGAAAAGCTTTCGCGCGAAAAGGTTCAATATAAATGGTATCTCCATCTTTAAAACTTCTCATATGAAGCTGACAAGTTGTAGTATTTTTGAGAGGACCATGCGCTCGTCCGTTTATCATCACGCCACATTGCCCACAGATTCCCTCACGACAATCATGATCGAACTCAATAACTCTTTCTCCTTGCTGAATAAGCGATTCATTCAAAAGATCCAACATCTCCAGAAACGACATATGCTCTGAAACACCATCAATTTCATAATCTATCATTTCTCCTTTGGTTGAAGAATTAAATTGCCGCCAAATTTTAAGATAAAGTTTCATGGTTTTATGTTTTTTGGGTTTCAGGTTTCAAGTTCAGATGTTACTTGTCAGGCTGAGCGAAGTCGAAGCCATCTTTTAAAAACTCACAATTCATAACTTATAATTCATAATTCTATTTGTAGCTTCTCACAGCAAGTTCAACCGATTCAAAAGTCAAAGGTTCTTTATGAAGTTCGGGTTCGTTATTAAAACCTTTCCATTCCCAAGCTGAGACATAACAAAACTCTTTGTCATTTCGAACAGCTTCGCCATCAGCGGTTTGATATTCTTCCCTAAAATGAGCACCACATGATTCTTCACGTTGAAGTGCATCATAACACATTAATTCGGCTAATTCTATATAGTCGGAAATTCGACCAGCTTTTTCTAATTCACTGTTTAAAGTATTATCGCCAGTAATTCTGAGATCTTTTTCAAAAGAAGATTTTAGTTCTCGAATTTCGACCAAGGCTTCTTCCAGCTTTTCTTTGCTTCGCGAAAGACCACACTTTTCGTAAAGAAGACGTCCGATTTTTTTATGGAAATAATCTGCTGAAAGTGTTCCGTTAGTATGTAAAAAACGATCCAATTGTCTTCTCACAGTTTTTTCAGCTTCTTCAAAAGCAGGATGAGAAGTATCTGATTTTGGTAAATTTAATTCGCCAGCCAAGTAGTTTGGAATAGTGTAAGGAGCAATAAAATAGCCATCTACGCAAGCTTGAAGTAGCGAATTTGCTCCGAGTCGGTTTGCGCCATGATCGGCAAAATTAGCTTCGCCTAAAGCAAATAAACCAGGAATCGTAGTCATCAATTCATAATCAACCCAAAGTCCGCCCATAGTGAAATGCGCTGAAGGAGAAATTAACATTGGTTCTTTATATGCATTTATGCCCGTAATCTTTTCGTACATAGCAAAAAGATTACTGTATTTGGCTTCGATTTTATCTTTTCCTTGCGCTTTTATGGCATCCGAGAAATCGAGATAAATAGCATTTTTCATTGGTCCAACGCCATGACCAGCATCGATTCTTTCTTTTGCAGCTCGTGACGAAATATCTCTTGGAGCCAAATTTCCAAAAGATGGATATCGACGTTCTAAATAATAATCGCGTTCTTCTTCGGGAATAGCATTTGCATTTCGATCATCTGTCGCTTTTTTAGGAACCCAAATTCGGCCGTCATTTCGTAGCGATTCAGACATTAAAGTCAGTTTCGATTGATTTTCTCCGTGTTGCGGAAGAGAAGTAGGGTGAAACTGAATCCAGCTTACACCAGCCATAAAAGCACCTTTTTTGTGCGCTCGCCAAATTGCCGAACTATTGCAACCCATTGCCAAAGTAGACAAATAATATACTTTTCCGTAACCGCCAGAAGCTAAAACTACGGCATCGGCTGCATGACGTTCTAGAATTCCTGTTTCAAGATTTCGTGCAATTATTCCTTTGGCTTTGCCATCAATAACCACGAGTTCGAGCATTTCATGACGTGTATATAAAGTCACTTTCCCTAAAGATGCCTGACGTTCCAAAGCTTGATATGCGCCTAATAAAAGTTGCTGTCCCGTTTGACCTCTAGCATAAAAAGTTCTAGAAACCTGAACGCCACCAAAAGATCTATTATTCAAATAACCCGCATATTCTCTAGCAAAAGGAACACCTTGTGCCACAGCATGATCGATAAGATGAGCAGAGCATTCTGCTAAACGATAAACATTAGCTTCCCGAGATCTGAAATCGCCTCCTTTTATGGTGTCATAAAACATTCTGAAAGTGCTGTCTCCATCATTTTTGTAGTTTTTGGCAGCGTTTACTCCGCCTTGAGCGGCAACAGAATGCGCCCGTCTTGGAGAATCTTGAAAGCAGAAAGATTTGATATTATAACCTTGTTCGGCAAGAGAAGCCGCACACGAAGCGCCCGCAAGACCTGTTCCGACTACTATAATATTGAGTTTTTTTCGGTTTGCAGGATTAACCAATTTGGCTTTGGACTTGTAAAGACTCCATTTATCGGCGAGAGGACCTTCGGGTATTTTTGACTCCATAATTTTAGTGTTTAAAATAAAGTGTAACAAAATTTTAAAAAGAAACTAAATCGTAAGGAAGTCCTAATTTACTATAAATTATTGATTTACAGTTTTAAAAAGTAAGTATTTTATATTGTTTTTTATGATTTGAATTGATTTGAAATTTCGATTATTCATTTCGATTTCCAATAATTTCTTTTCGATGCAATGTTCCCCAATCTTTCAAGGCTATAATCACATTGGTAAGTGATTTGCTGTGTTCTGTTCTCGAATATTCTACCGTTGGCGGAAAAGTATCGTAAACCGTTCTTGTTACCAATTTATTGATTTCAAGATCTTTCAGCTCTTTAGAAAGCATTTTATCAGTAATTCCATCAATGATTTTAGAAATTTCTTTGAATCTTTTAGGACTTCCGTCTAATGCAATTAAAATAGGAAGTTTCCATCTGCCGCTTAAGATTTCTAAGGCATCTCTAACAGGCAAAAGCGCTGCCATGCATTCTTGAGGTTTACAATCTTTTTCTGCTATTTCACTTATGATATCTGCTGTTGTTTCCATGTTTTTCTTGTTACTATCTTAGAGGATAGCGCTATCCTCAAGGATAGTACTATAAAAGAGATAGTAAATGTAAATAAGTTTGTATTGTAAAACAAATGATATATAATTATGAGCCAAAAGATTCTACAAATACTAACAAGTACTAATGGAGAAAATTCATTTAGTAATCAATTATCGAATGCTGTTGTTGAAAAATTAAAAGCAGTAAATCCAAGCAGTACTGTGCAAATTCTTGATCTTTCTAAAACACCTTTGCCATATTTAACAGGTTCGCATATTAGTGCCGTTTATGCACCTGCAGAAACACATTCTGAAGAACAAAAATCAGCACTTAAATATTCAGATGAAGCGATTCAGAATTTACTAGATTCTGATATTATTGTGATTGGAGTTCCTTTGTACAACTTCGGAATTCCTGCTGTTTTAAAAGGTTGGATCGATCAGGTTGCAAGAGCAGGGAAGACTTTCAGTTATGCTGACGGATCGCCAAAAGGATTGGTAAACGATAAAAAAGTATACTTGTCAATTGCTTCTGGAGCGATATTTTCTGAAGGTCCGTATAAAAGCTACGATTTTTCAGAATCGTATTTGCGTACTGTTTTAGGTTTTATGGGAATGACGGATGTAACGACATTTAGAGTAGAAGGAACAGCAATTCCTGATTTTGCTGCAAATGCGTTGCCAAAAGCTTTGTCTTCAGTTGAAGAGTTTGCTTTTTAATTTAAAAAATATCGTTGTCAAAGCTTAAAGCTTTGACAACGATATATAAGTTTATTATTTATTTTTCGATTATCATGGTTACACCCTGACCGCCAGCAGCACAAATCGAAATTAATCCTTTTCCAGAACCTTTTTCGTTCAATAATTTTGCCATTACGCCAATAAGTCTTCCACCGGTTGCAGCAAATGGATGCGCGGCGGCTAAACTGCTTCCTTTTACATTCAGTTTATTTCGATCAATTGCTCCTAGAGGTTTCTTTAAGCCAATTTCTTTACTCAATTCAGGACTTTCCCAGATTTTTAAAGTGGCTAAAGTTTGAGCTGCAAAAGCTTCGTGAATTTCGTAATAATCAAAATCTTGCAGGTTTAATTCTGCTTTTTCCAACATTCTTGACGCAGCAAATAAAGGAGCCAATAAAAGATTTTGTTGATTTTTAACGTATTCAATAGCAGCAATTTCAGCGAAAGTGATGTAAGCCAAAATAGGAAGTCCTTGCTCTTTTGCCCATTCTTCGCTAGCTAAAAGAACACAAGATGCACCGTCAGTTAATGGAGTTGAATTTCCTGCCGTTAATGTTCCGTTTACTTTATCGAAAGCTGGTTTTAATTTCGCTAATTTCTCAATCGCACTGTCTCTTCTCAGATTATTGTCTGTTTTTAATCCGTTGAAAGGCGTAATCATATCATCAAAAAAGCCTTCATCATATGCTTTTGCCATATTCAAATGACTTCTTAAAGCAAATTCATCTTGCTCTTCACGAGCTATTTTATAATATTTTGCAGTGATTTCGGTATGCCCACCCATAGAAAGTCCCGTTTGAGATTCTTCATTTCTAGGCACTAAAGGCGATAAATCTTTCGGACGAAGCTTTAGAAACGTTTTAATTTTTCCGCTTAATGATTTTGCTTGTCTCGCCTCTAGAAGAATTTTTCGAAGTTTTTCGCTAACTGCAATCGGCATATCGCTGATAGAATCTACACCGCCAGCAATTCCAGAATCGATTTGTCCGAGAGCGATTTTATTAGCAATGTAAATAGCGCTTTCAATTCCAGTATCGCAAGCCTGTTGTAAATCGCATGCAGGAGTTGCAGGATCTAGGCTGGTTTGCATGACACATTCGCGAATTAAATTATTGTCGTAAGTGTGTTTAATTACAGCACCTCCAGCAACCTCGCCTAATAATTTTCCTTTCAAATCGTATTTATCAATAAGACCATCAAGTGCTGCGATCATCATTTCTTTGTTTCCCACATTAGAATAGGCCGTATTGGCTCTCGCGAAAGGAATTCTGTTATAGCCTACAATGGCAACTTTTCTTATTGTATTTGATTTCATGTCAGGAAGTTATTTGTTTTTGGTTTTTGAATTTTCGAAGTATAAAGATAGAAATAGATTTTGGTTTCAAACTTAATGCAGATTAATATTATCACGAAATAACTTAGAATAGTGGTTTTGAAATTATTTCTACTGATCTACTATAATTTGTTGTATTTATTTAGAATGGATAAAAATAATTTGGAAAAGTTGAGATTACCGCATACTTTTGTCGCTCAATTTAAAATCAAAACCAATGAAAATAATTATTAATGCCAAAGTTTATCTTTTTGTGCTGTTTTTGAGCTCATTAAATATGATGGCGCAACAGCTTGGAACTGTAAACGGAAAAGTTTCTTTGAGTGGCAATAAACCAGCAGAAAATATTGCTGTAGCTTTAAAAGGAACAAAATATTCAGACATTACAACTGTTTCAGGACATTTCGAAATTAAAAATGTAAAACCAGGAACGTATACGATCGTATTAAATGGAGTTGGTATTCAGGCTGTTGAGGATAAAATTGTTGTGAATTCAAAACAAGTAACAACTAAGAATTTTTCTCTTTCTGAAAGTCAGGAAGATCTTGATGAAGTGGTTATTACAAAAAATAAATACAAGCAAGATAAGCCTTCATTATCATTACGTCTTCAAACGCCAGTTTTAGAAATTCCGCAAAATATACAAATCGTAAGCGGTCAAACTTTAAAAGATCAGCAGATTACGAGTATGAGCGACGGAGTAATTCGTAACGTGAGTGGAGCTGTTCGTTTAGAGCACTGGGGAGATTTATATACTAATATTACAATGAGAGGTTCTCAAATTCAGGCTTTTAGAAATGGTTTCAATGTAGTTTCTTCTTTCTGGGGACCATTAACAGAAGACATGAGTTTTGTAGATCATATTGAGTTTGTAAAAGGGCCAGCAGGATTCATGCTTTCAAGCGGAGATCCAAGTGGATTGTACAATGTGGTGACTAAAAAGCCAACTGGAGTTACAAAAGGTGAGGTGAGTGTTCTTGGCGGAAGCTACGATTTTTACAGAGTAAGTGTTGATCTTGACGGAAAATTAGATAAAAAAGGAAAATTACTTTATAGATTTAATGGAGCTGCACAAAACAAAGGATCGCACCGTCCGTTTGAGCACAATAACCGTTATGTAATTGCTCCTGTACTTTCGTATCAAATTGATGATAAAACAAAAATCACGGCTGAATATAATTTCCAATATGCAAATATGACTGAAGTAGGTTCGTACTATGTTTTTGGACCAGCGGCGGGAGGTTATGCAACTTTGCCTGTAGGTTTTACGATGACGCAACCAGGATTGCCTGATACTAATATTCAGGATCATAGCGGCTATCTTCAGTTCGAACATAAGTTTGATGAAAACTGGAAACTTACTGCACAGACTTCTTATTTTAAATATATTCAGCAAGGATATAGTTCATGGCCTGGTGTTGTAGGGCCTGGGCCAGCTGATAGAGATTTTGACGGTGTTCCCGAAGGTAATCTTGCTTATGGAGAAATCATCAGAAATGTTGGTATTTGGGATGCTGAAAGCAATATGTATTTAGGACAAGTATTTTTGAACGGAAAATTCAATACAGGAAATGTTTCGCACAAAATTTTAGGAGGAGTAGATTTAGGAAGTAAAGATTATATGGCAGATTGGGGACAATCACATGATTTAGATACAGTTGATAATCCGTTTAATGTTTACAATCCAAATTATGGAGCGCCTTCAAATGGTTTCCCGCAATTTGATCACAAAACACCGCTTAGCCAAAGAGCTGCTGCTGCTGGCGGATTGATGAGTTCAGAATATGCTGCCGGTTATGTTCAGGATGAGTTAGGTTTTATGGAAAACAGATTGAGACTTACTCTTGCTGCGAGATATACTTGGATTAGTCAGGCAAGTTGGGGAGGTGATCCAATTTCTGATAGCCATATTACGCCTCGTGCTGGTTTAAGTTATTCTATTACGGATAGTTTTGCAGTTTACGGATTATACGATCAGGCTTTTACGCCACAATCTGGTATTATTAAAAACGGTGATAAAGTAAAACCGCTTACAGGTAATAATATGGAAATTGGTATTAAAAAAGATTGGTTTGACGGATCTTGGAGTACTACTTTGGCTGCTTATAGCATTTTAAAGAAAAACGAATTGACATCTGATCCTGCGAATACTCCTGGACAGCAGTTTAGTGTCGTTTTAGGAGAAAAAAGAGCACAAGGTTTTGAATTTGATTTGAGAGGAAAAATCTTTGACGGACTGAATCTGATTGCAAATTATGCTTTTACAGAATCTATTGTAAACAAAGTTGATCCTGCAGTTTCTGCGGCAACAGGAATTAAGGTAGGAGATATTGTTCCAGGTTATGCAAAACACACAGCAAATGCTTGGTTAAATTACACGCTTCAACATGGAAAATTAAAAGGTTTTGGAGCTTCTATCGGTGGAACTTTCCTTGACGGACGCCAAACTGATACTTGGAGTGCTGGTTTAGAAAGATTGCCTTCATACTTTAAATTAGACGGAGGTTTATCTTATGAAACAGGTAAATTTAAAGTTACTGCAAACGTATTCAATATCTTAGATAAATATCTATATAGCGGTTCATACTACAGCTGGTTAAATGCTTACTACTGGCAGACTGAAGCGCCAAGAAACTTTAGAGTTGGTTTTACCTATAAATTCTAAATTGGTTTGTTATCGTTGAAAAATTGCAAATCAACAAAAGGCATCGTCTATGACGATGCTTTTGTTTTTAAGTGGCTAAGATTCTGAGATGCTAAGTTTCTAAGATTTTATGAATTGCCTTCAATTTTAACTGGAGGAACTGATTGAGATTAAAAAAAGGCTTTAGCAAAACTTTGCGAGTTTTGGCTAAAGCCTTTTTTATTTAGACTATAATCATCCAGCTAAAGCTGGACGCAATTCAATTATTTTAAATTAAAAATTATCCTTTCTTAATCAACGGAATCAGTTTTGTTCCAATTAATTCTATGGCGCCCATTAATTGTTTGTGTGTCAAACCAGCGTTATCCATTTGGAAAGTAAATCGGTCGACTCCTCCAAGTGCTTCGCTGTGACGGAGGATTTTTTCCGCAGCTCTTTCTGGACTTCCCACAATTAAAACGCCTAAATCATCAATTAAACCGTCAAATTTGCCTTTGGTTACAGGGGGCCAACCTCTTTCGTATCCTAATTTGGTCCATAATTCGGCATAGCCTGGATAGTAATCTGCAATGGCACTTTTTGTTGTTGTACCAATATAACCAGGAGAATGCAAACCAACTTTTAGTTCTTCTGGTTTGTATCCCGCTGCTTCTCCAGCTTCACGATATAAATCGACTAAAGGTTTAAAGCGATGCGTTTGTCCGCCAATAACGGCAACCATTAACGGAAGGCCAAGTGAACCTGCTCTGATGAAAGATTCAGGTGTTCCGCCAACGCCAAGCCAAATCGGTAGTTTTTCTTGTAAAGCTCTCGGATAAACAGGAAGATTGTTTAGTGCAGGACGAAATTTTCCTTCCCAAGTCACAAATTCGTTGTCACGAATCTGTAAAAGCAAATTTAGTTTTTCGCTGAAAAGCTTATCATAATCATTCAAATTATATCCGAAAAGGGGATAAGCTTCAATAGCAGAACCGCGACCAGCGACGATTTCTGCTCTTCCTTTCGAAATCAAATCTAAAGTTGCAAAACTCTGATAAACTCTTACTGGATCTGCCGCACTCAAAACTGAAACGGCACTTGCTAAACGTATATTTTTGGTTCTCGCCGCTGCCGCACTTAAAATAACAGCCGTAGCAGAATCTAAAAACTCTTTTTTATGATGTTCTCCAATTCCGAAAACATCAAGACCAACCTGATCTGCAAATTCAATTCTCTGCAAAAGTTGCTCCATAGCATCAACACTGCTCAAAGTGTTGTTATCGCCATACATTGCCGAAGCAAAACTGTCTATTCCTATTTCCATAAAATTTCAAAATCTAAAATCTACAATTGCCTAGTGTGAAAATCCAAACGAAATACTGATAATGATAATCATTATTACAATTAAAGTAATGCCGACATATAAATAATCTTTCTCTAATAAAAACGAGAATAACGAAAGCAAAACACGCAAAACAGGTGTTAAAAACAGCAGCACAATACCTGTAAAGATTAATGATTCTCCGTTTCCTTGAATTGCTCCGTTGTAAACAGCGGCGATAACTTCAAATATATTTCGGTCGTTTTCTTTAAAAACAGAATAATCTTCGATCTGATTTCCGTTGTGAATTAAATATACGATTCCGCCAATAAAAGCGACTGATAACGAGATCCAAACTCCGTAACGAAGCAAGTTTCCTATAATAGTTTGAAAATCTTTTTCTCCAAATTTTTCTTCTTGTACCATATTAGATTTTTCCATTTAGTCCGTTATAAATCATATTGATTGCCAAAACAAAGATTAAGCAGGCAAAAAATATTCTCAATTTCTTTGGATTCGTTCTTACTAAGATTTTTGCTCCAGCCATTGCTCCAAACAAAACTCCAATTACAACCGGCATACAAATTCCGGGCTCGATATATCCTTTTTGAATATAGATTACAGAACTTGCCATTGCTGTAACTCCCATCATGAAATTACTTGTTGTGGTAGAAACTTTAAAAGGAACTCTCATAATGTTGTCCATAGCAATTACTTTGAAAGCACCAGAACCAATTCCGAGAAGACCAGACATCATTCCGGCAACGCCCATCATACTGAAACCGCCAATTACGTTTTTGGTTCCGTATTTTACGACTTGACCATCGTGAGTTGGATAAGTTCCTTCTAATTTTAGTTTTTTAGCCAACGGACTAGATTCTAAAACGATATGTTCTTCTTTCTTTCGAAGCGAATTAATAGCCGAAAAAATCAAAGTTAAACCGAATAAAACCGCAATAAAAGAAGTAGGAGCGATAGTAGAAAGTAAAGCACCACAAACTGCTCCGATAGTGGTAGCAATTTCGAGGAAAATTCCCATTCTCATATTCGTAATTCCTTCTTTTACATAAGCGGCGGCAGAGCCTGAAGAGGTGGCGATCACGGAAACTAAAGCAGCTCCAATAGCATAATGAATATCGACACCAAGAAGAATAGTAAGAAGCGGAATAATAATGATACCGCCTCCTAAGCCTGATAATGAACCAATAAAGCCTGCTAAAAAGGCACCGAGAATCATGATCAGCGTAAAGGTAAGTATTGTCATTTAAGATATGTTTTTGTAATTGCTAATTTACGAATACAAATTTGTTCACGGAAAAATTAGGAGCTTAATAATACCTTAAAAATTTTTTGGAGTTAGTTTTTAGTCGCGGTTTTCAGTCTCAGTCTCAGTCTCAGTCACAGTTTGCTTTAGAGTCTGGAAGCTTTGTCAAAATTTAAAGCTTTGACAAAGCTTACTCGCCACTAACTGAATACTGCGACTGCGACTGAAAACTAAATTTTAACCCTCAGTTTAGTAGGCGGGTAGCCAAATATTCGTTTAAAAGCAATACTGAAATTAGAAACATTTTGATAGCCAGACAATAGGCTGATTTCTTGTATAGAAAGGGAAGTGTCGGTTAAATAATGTCTTGCATTGTTCATTCTGATTTCTTGCAGATATCCAAAAACTGTTTCGCCAAAAACCGTTTTAAAACCTTCTTTTAACTTGGTTTGATTTACGCCAATTTTACGGGCAAGTTCTACAATAGTATAAGGATTGTCAATGTTTTCACGAATTAATTGTGCTGCAAATTTTATCTTTTCTATATCGCTTCCATTTAAATTTGTAGCTTCTTTTTCTTGATCTAAATCATGATGACTTAAAGCAATAAGCTCATAAATTTTAGATTCCATATAGATTTTTCGAGTAAGACCTTTATAAAAACAGTTTTTAATATCCTGAATTACACCATAAATCTTGGCTCCAATTTTAATCTCATTTTTAGATAGAGCATTACTATTATTTTTTTGGATATTATTTAAAAAGCTATCCATTACCCTAGATTCTCCTTCATATTTACTCAACACATTTATAGGAAGATGAATATCGAAAGTATTGTAAATAATATCTTTTTTGAAATCAATTTTTGCATGGTTATCTTCGGCAGAAAGAAAAGTAATATTGCCTGACATTGGAGCAGTAAACTCTTTTACAGAACCTGGATTAATATAACCGATTTTCTGATTTGAAAGATTGAAATGCATTTCTAAAAGAGATGAATCTCCTCTGCCAGACATCGATACATCGTCGTTGAGCTGATAATTTCCTTGAACAATAGATAATTCTTCGGTAATAGAATGTTCATGAAATAAAATATCGCCTTTTGGAGTGATAAACTTGATATCTTTTTCTCCTTCCAATTCTATTTCAGAAAGGCCGGTGTTTGGTTTTGGAACACTTTCCAAAAAATCAACAAAATCATTCGTGTCAATTTTAAATGCCATCTCTTATACTTCTAATTTCATAATTAAAACTTCCACTTTCATAAATGCATCCGTCTGTTATAAAATACTTTTGCACGTGCAAATATAATTTATAATAAGTTTAAATAAAAACAGCTTGATACTCAAATTAAACCTTATGTTTTTATTCCTGATGGGACTTTTCTCTGCAAATGCTTGTCCGGTTTACATTCATATTGAAGATAACCTCGGAAATCCTTTATCCAAAATTACTATTCTGGTCGATAATAGACCAATGGGAAGCACGAATAACTCAGGTATTTTGGAGCTTTCACTTTCTGAAGGAACTTACCAGATCGAAGTGGTAAAAAAGAACGGATTAAAAGCAAAACAAACTATTTCTGTAAACTGTGAGCAAGATAATCATTTCAAATTTACATTGAATGCTGATGATGCTGATTTAGCAAAGTTAAGTGAAGTTGTAGTACAGAATAAAAGTGTAAAAAAACAGATTGAAGAATCTCCGTTTTCTGTTCAAGTTATCGATTTTAAAAAACAATACGATAAAGCTGGTGATGTGGGCGATTTTTTAAATCGTGCTTCGGGAGTAAAATTAAGAACTAACGGAAATATAGGTTCGCAAGTTCAGATTAATTTGGGCGGACTTCAAGGAAAAGCTGTTCGTATTTTTAAAGATGGAGTTCCAATTGAACTATTCGGTCACGGTTTTAGTTTAGGGACAATTCCTGTAAACATGCTGGACAGAGTTGAAATTTATAAAGGTGTAATGCCTGTTTATTTGGCTTCTGATGCTTTAGGTGGTGGGGTAAATCTTGTAAGTCGAACTTCAAATAAAAATTTTGCTGAAGTGTCTTATGAAGCTGCTTCTTTCAATACGCATAGAGCTACGGCGAATCTTTATCTTCAAAATAAAAACAATTTCTACGGTGGATTTAATGGTTCTTTTAATTATTCTGATAATAATTATAAAGTAAATGTTCCAATTCAAAATGCTACTAACGAGGAATTTAAGAATGTGAAACGTTTTCATGACATGACAAGATCCAACTACGGAGAAGCTTTCGTAGGATTAAAAGAAAAATCTTGGGCAGATGATGTTCGTTTAACTTTAATTTATTCTGATTTCTATAAACAGATTCAGAATGATGCTGGAATGGTAAGTGTTTACGGCCAAGCTTTTTCTAAAGAACAGAATTACACTGGAATGATTAATTATCGTAAAAAGTTTTTTGATGATAAATTGAAAGTGAGTTTCTTAACCAATTATAGCCATTTCAACACCAAATTTATTGATACAGCAACTGTTCGTTACAATTGGAATGGAGAGATTATTGCCGAAAACATGCAGCCTGGTGAAATTAGATCAGGAAACAATCAGCGAATGAAATACAACTTTGTTTCGTCAAGGTTAAATATGGAATATCAATTATCTGATCGTAACTTTTTAGAATTTAGTGAATTATATTATTCTCAGCGAAGAAAAGGAAGCGATCCATTAGGAGCTATTTCGGTAATTGAAGGCGTTGATGTTTTAACAGTTCCAGCAACTTACAGAAAAGACAATATGGCTTTGGCGTGGCGTTCTTTATTTTTTGAAAATAAATTAGAAAGTATTGTTGCTGCAAAATACTATCATTATAATACAGAAGGTTATACGACAGATAATTATGGTTTTGCTTGGAAAGCTTCAAAAGATGACAGTCAGTTTGGATATTTGGGAGGTTTAAAATGGGAAAAAGACAACTACTTAGTAAAAGCTTCATATGAATATGCAACACGTCTTCCTGACGAATTTGAGATTTTTGGAGATGCAAGACTAGTAAAAGAAAATCTAGATCTTGATCCTGAAAAAAGCCACAATTTAAACTTAAACGGACAATATACAATTGCTAAAGAAAACAGCAGTTTAACTTTCTCAGCCAATTTATTTTATAGAAAAGTTAAAGATATTATTTTCCTTCAGCTTGATATTCCTTTTAATCGTTACATCAATTATGAGAATTCAGAAATAAAAGGTTTTGAATTTGAAACCAATTATTCTCCTTCAAAATGGCTTAATACAGGTTTCAATGTAACGTATCAAGATATTAGGAGAGTTGGCATTAAAGAATCTGCTTTTAAATATTTAAATGATTCGCGAGTACCAAATATTCCGTTTTTGTTTGGGAACTTTTGGGCAAATACTTTTTTCGGGAATTTATTTGAAAAAGGCGACAGCTTAAATTTCACTTGGAATGCAAATTACACACACCGATTCTTTTTGGTTGACATTCCAAAAAATCAAGAACCACCATTGTTTGGACCGGTAAAAGATTTTCAAACCTCATTAATTATTCCAAGAGACGGAAGATTAGGTCAGTTTTCTAATGATGTAGGTGTTTATTATCATTTTTCAGATAAAAAAACAACAGTTTCAGCCGAATGCAGAAATATTGGAGATGTGCGCTTGTACGACAATTTTAATGTTCAGCGACCAGGAAGATCTTTCCGCCTAAAAGTAGTTTATAATTTTTTTTAAATAAAACCAATAAATCAGATCAACTATGAAAAGAAGCAACTCACTTCGTTCAGTACTGGCAGGAATCGCTGCTTGTATGCTTTTATTTTCTTGCAGCAGCAATGACGATAATTCAACTCCAGACACCGGAAACACAGACGATACTTTACCAAAAAATGAAACATGGATTATTTATAATGGTGCAGCTAACTGGAGCGGTGGTATTTATGCTCTAAAAGACAACAAATCTAGAGAAATCAATCTTTCAACATTACCATTTCTTCAAGTAACATCTTCTTTAGGAGGAAGTGTATTAGACAAAACACTTTTTAAAGTGAATGATGTCTCAAATGCTAAACAAGGAATCAATAAAATGGGTCTTGATGCAACTGGAAAAGTTGTAGATCAAGGATTTTTACCATCTCAATCTAATGCTTACGAAACGAATTATTTAGTAGCAAGCGCAACAGAAGGTTACTACTGGGATAAAGTAAGAGGCGGATTAAAACTTCAAAAATTTAATCCAACTACTATGGAAAGAACTGGAGAAATTGATTTTTCTTCACTTTCAGAAGGACAGCCTTTAGAATCAATCGGACAATTGATTATTGCAAAAAGAGAGAACAAATTATATCTTGACTTATTATTAGGAGACAAAGCAGCAGGAAACTGGCAAGTATCTCCAGTAGTAAAAGAAGTTGCAATTGCAGTTTATGATTTAACTACAAACAAAATCGAAAACGTAACTAAAATGGGTGGTACAACTAATTTAGGTGTATTTATCGATCACGTTTTATGGAGTTTAGATGCAGTAACTGGAGATTTATATTTTGCTTCAGTAGGTGATATGAAAACACAGCCATCTGATTATTCTTCTAAAATTCTTAGAATTAAAAAAGGAGAAGTTAATTTTGATACAACATTCGCATTGGATATGAAATCATACCAATTCCCAGCAGAATTCAACAGACTTTTTGCTCACAACGGAAAAATTTATACTACAATTCCATCAAGAGCGGTTTCTTACTACAATGGAGGTCAGCACGGAGTTAGATACAGAGACGATGTTTGGTATTGGAATGAAATTGACGCAGTTACTAAAAAAGCAACTCGTTTAAACATGCCGCCAGATAATTTCTATACTACACAAAATCCATTTTTCCATAATGGAGAAATCTATTTCTTATCAAACAGTACATCAGATGGTTTCTCTGGAGTTAATCAATATAATCCAGCAACAGGAGTTGTAAAAGAAACTTTCCGTCTAAAAGAAAGTGGTAGAATCCAAGGATTTAATATCATCAAAGACTAATTTTAGTTGGTTTAATATCTTAAAAATGGCGCAAAAAGCGCCATTTTTTATTTACTATATACAAGAATTTTAAAAATTTGGACTTTTTTTTGACATTTTTTATATTTGAAAGACAATAGTTTATTAAAGAAAAGTGTCGAAAAATAATATACAAACATATTCCTTAACGCATCACAAGAGTTTGTTTTCTCATGCAGATCAGAAAGAGTATTTTTATATTCAGACTGGCGAGCATCCTTATATTAATGAGCCCTATCGTGCAGAAAGTTATGCAATTGAGTTTCTAAGAAAAGGAAGTATCATAATGCATACGGGACTCGAAACAAAAGTAGTTCATGCTCCAGCGATTATTACTTTAGGCCCTTCTGTAATTAGAAGTTTTTCTAAAAATGAAGACGAAATCTTAATCGATATTATATTTTTTAAACCACAGTTTTTCTTAGAAAATCAGGCAAATGTATTTTTCTTAACGCAATATGATTTTTTTGAAAAAAGCGAAAGCAATAATTCTCAGCTCACAAAACCAGATGAAAGTAAGTTTGAGCGTATTTTTAGTTTAATCAAAGAAGTTTCTGAAGATCAATCTAAGTATCAAGCTTCTATTTTGAGAAGTTATCTCTATATTTTAATTTATGAAATTGATGCTCTTCAGAAAGAAAAAATTGTTGCGGAAGTACAAAATCCTTTATTTGAAAAGTTTAAAGAATTGCTTTTTAAAGAATTCTTGAATTTCAGAACTGTACAACATTATGCGGATGAACTAAATGTAAGCAGAAAATATTTATCTGAAGTCATTAAAAAGAACAGCGGAAAAACAGCAAGCGAATGGATTAGTGAAATGGTCATTTTGGAAGCTAAAGTCTTATTGCAGAATAAAAAAATGTCAATCAATCAGATAAGCGATTTACTGCATTTCTCCGATCAATCTGTTTTTGGAAGATTTTTTAAAAACTCTGAAGGAATTTCGCCTTTAGAATATCGAAAAAAACAAATCGATTAAAATCATTCTGCCGACATTTTGCACAAAACAGAAGCCGTATTGCTCTTTTTTTAGACAAGCTTTCTGCGCAATTTTGCTTTTTATTTTTAAAGAAAAGAAATGAGTAAAGTTGCAAAATTTGTTGTCATCATTAACGATAATGTCTTTTGGATGGAAGACAAAGCCGTTCAGTTTTATACCAATTTATTTAAGGAAAAAGAAATAGGAGAGAAATACGCTGAAGAGTATCTTTCTCAAAAAGAGTTGTTCCGAATTCAGAATGATTTTTCAATTGAAATCTTGATGGCTTATCTTGATGAAACTCCACAATCGTATTTAAAATTAGATTCATCTAGAATACTAAACGAAAACTTAGGTGCATCAAAAGCAATTAATCTAAGTGAGATTATTTATTTTGACGAAGAAGATTTAAAAGCACTTATCAAACGTGCCGAAGAAATTGCTTCTCAGCGCAAACACGATCTAATTTGGGTGAAAGCTTTTGCCGTAGATACTGCTTTGATCGCTATTTTACGATCATTAAATTATGAAGAATTTGATCTGGAAGAAACGGTTGAAGATCAATTTCCAAAACGAATCTATTTCCGAAAAAAAACGGGAGCTTAGTTTTTTTTAGTTTTCAGTCTCAGTCTCAGTCTCAGTTTGCTTGAGACTCTAGAAGCTTTTTCAAAGTTTCAAACTTTGAAAAAGCTGTTAATCCTCAAAGAAAAGACTGAAAACCGCGACTGAGACTGAAAACTAAAAATTATATTCTATTATCCACAGCATAAGATGTTTTTCCAATATTAGCGAGCAGTAAAGCCGCTGCACAACTTGTCCAAACCGAATAATCAAGAGGTGCTTTTACAGAAACAGAAACGGACATCGCAAACGCAAAAAAGAACATTAAAAAAGCGGTTCCTAACGCGGCAAGTCTGGTTTTAAAACCAAATAGCAATAATAGACTTAGTAAAACTTCAAAGAAAGTGGCAATTCCTGCAAGAACTTCTGCTGTGGCTTGGTTAGCAAATGAATTTAAAGATTGGGTGTAGATTACAAAATTTTCCCAATTTCCCCAAGCAACCGCGTTAGATCCCGGTGCGCCCCAAACTCCAAATCGGTCTGCTACAGCCGAAAGCATTGTGATTCCTAAAACTATTCTTAAAATTAAACCTGCTTCTAGTATTGTGATGTTTTTCATTCTATAATTAATTTTTTATTTGGAGGTGTTCTAAGTTCTTTTTGACCAAAGTTTTATTTCCAACTACTTTAAAACCAAGCTTTAAATACAGTTTTTTAGCACTCGGATTGTCTTCTTCAACCAGCAGACCTAAAACTTCTTTATTTTTATGAACGTATTTATCTATCAAAAATTGCAATAATTTAGAACCAATTCCTTTTCCTTGATATTTCGGATTCACACCCAACGAATCGATATAATATTCGCCCTCACGAGTTTCAAACTCAGGATCAAATTCAGGATTATGATGTTTTCGAACATATTCCACAATCGGATTTCGTAATTCCTCGATGTCTGCTCCGTTGTAAATGTTTACTGCGCCAATGATTTCGTTATTTTCTTCAGCCACAAAACAGTTTTGATACGAATACTGGTTGTTTTCTCTTTCAATGAAGTACAGCAGAAAGTCTTTCGCGGAAGCGTAATCTTCCTTAGCAATAAATTTATAGATGATATCTTCCATTGCTAATAATAATATAGGAGCGATTTTTTGCGCGTCTGTTTTTTCTGCTTTTCTGATATTCATTTTGAAGTGTTTTTTAGCAAATTTAAGGCTTTCTAATTGTTTTAATTATTTCACGCAGATTTAAAAAGATCTAAGCAGATTTGGCTGATTTATTTTAAAAATTTGTTTGAATCTGCTAAATCTGCGAGAAACAAAAAAATAGCATGTGTAGTTTAAAATTATTTCATTCATATTTATCTAATTTAAATCTGCTTTAATTTGTAAAAATCTGCGTGAAACAAAAAAATAATCTGCTGAATATCTACCAATATACGCTCAATATATACCAATCAAGAGATTTCAACTAACCTTATATTTGTAATATAGTTTTAATTTAAACATTAAAAAGAAATGAAAGCAATAGGATTTAAAACATCACTACCCATAGAAAACCCAGAAAGTTTTATCGAATTTGAAGCCGTAAAACCAATTCCTGGGCCACATGATTTATTAGTTAAAATTGATGCGATTTCGGTAAATCCAGTCGATTTTAAAATTCGTCAGAACAGTGCACAAGATACTGTTTTAGAAACGCCAAAAATCATCGGTTGGGACGCCGCTGGTATTGTACAGGCTGTTGGACAAGACGTAACTTTGTTTGAAGTTGGAGATCCCGTTTATTACGCAGGAGATATTACCAAACAGGGAAGCAATGCTGAATATCAGATTATTGACGAAAGAATTGTCGGCAGAAAACCAAAATCATTGAGCATTGAAGAATCAGCTGTAATCCCGTTAACTGCTTTAACCGCTTGGGAAATTCTGTTTGATAGAATCAGGATTAGCGCTGATAAAGACAAAGGGAAATCCATTTTAATTATTGGAGGAGCAGGAGGTGTGGGTTCGATTGCGATTCAATTAGCTAAGAAAATTGCGGGTTTAACCGTTATTGCAACTGCATCGCGTCCTGAAACAATCGATTGGTGCAAACAACAAGGTGCCGACTTCGTAGTAGATCACAAAGACTTAATTTCTTCGGTTAGAAATGCTGGTTTTGAATATGTTGATTTTATTTTAGATTTAGTTGACACGAATGCTTATTGGGATATTATGGTCGAATTGATTAAGCCTCAAGGACATATTGCCTCAATTACAGGAAGTAACGATCCTGTTGCATTAACCAAACTGAAAAGTAAAAGTGTTTCTTTTTCTTGGGAATTGATGTACACGCGCTCTATGTATCAGACAGAAGATATGATCGAACAACATAATATTCTAAATATTGTAGCCGATTTATTGGACGATGGTATTTTGAAAACAACTTTAAACACAACCCTAAACGGATTGACAGCCGAAAATCTGAAAAAAGCACACGAACTTTTGGAATCAGGTAAAACAATTGGAAAAATTGCAATAAAATTTTAAAGTAAAATCACGTTTGTGATAGTCTAAAAAAGTTTATTTAGAATTATTTTAAATAATATTGTTTTGGAATAATAAAATTTATGTATTTTAGTCGCCTTACAAGCCCAATTTGTATTTTAAATTTTAACCTAAACAAAATTATTTATGATTTCAAAAAACACAGACCTTGGATTATTGCTATTGCGTATCAGTACTGGTGGTTTAATGCTTTTTCATGGCGTTTCTAAACTGATTCACGGAATTTCATTCTTAGTAGAAAACATGGGCGCATTTGGATATGCGGTTTACATCGGTGAAGTTTTAGCTCCAATCGCTATTTTAATAGGATTCAGAACTAGAATTGCTGCAGTTCTTTTGGCGATTACTTGCGTAGTAGCGATTGCAACGGCTCACGCTCAAGATATTTTCTCTATCAGCGATCACGGAGGTTATGCTTTAGAATTATTAATGCTTTACCTTTTTGGTGCAATTGCTTTGTTTTTTACTGGAGCTGGTAAATTTGCCGTTTCTAAAAACAATCAATGGGACTAATTTACAGGTCTCCTATAAATATGAAAAGCTCTAAATTTCGATTTAGGGCTTTTTTGTTTTTTACCCCCTTTCATTTTGAAAATCATCATATCATTTTGATAAGCTTTTATGAATGTATTAAAGTTGATTTTTTATTATTTGTTTTATAATGAGTTGTTTATGTATGTGTAAGTTTGCTATGGCACGCCTTTTGTTTTTTGTTTGTTAATGATGCAGATTATTTTAATCGAAACCAACTCTTAATATTTAAAAACATGAAAACAAATCAAAGCAGAAGTAAGCAAATTACAAAGAACTATTCTTCAAGTAAATCTAGACGAAATAAAGATCGATTCGTCAACTTAATGGTATTTACAGTAGTGCTTTTTATTACTGTTATGATGATTGCTAAAATAGTTTAGGTTTTATGAAAACCATTCATTATGAAAGAAATAAAGCTGTTTTTCCTTTGAATGAAAAAGCTGTTGAATCTTTTGATTTCATTATAGAAAAAACAAGTGTTGAACATATTTTTTATTTAAATGAAATCTGCGAAGAAACCCTATTATCCGCCAAAGCCCGTGGAACTGGAATCTCAGGCAGACCGCCAGAACTTCTTGCAAAAAAGATAAAAGATGGTGAAGCCATTATCGCATTTACACCAGACGGAAAATGGGCTGGTTTTGCTTTTATTTCTTCATGGGAAAGCGGAAAATATGTTTCTAACTCAGGATTAATTGTCGCGCCTGAGTTTAGACACACAGGACTGGCCAAAAAAATCAAAAAGAAGATTTTCGAACTCAGCCGTAAAAAATATCCAAAAGCCATTATTTTCAGTCTAACAACTGGTCTTGCCGTTATGAAAATGAACCACGAACTCGGTTTTGAACCCGTTACGTATTCTGAATTGCCAAAGGATGACGAGTTTTGGGAAAATTGTAAAAGTTGTATCAATTGCCCAATCTTATTAAGCAAAGAAAAGAAAAACTGCTTATGCACTGCAATGCTTTACGATCCGAAGAAAATGAGTTAATTAGATAATGTGCCAATTAGATAATTAGTCAATTCCTTTCATTATCTTATTATCTAATTGGCACATTATCTAATTAGATCTAATCGGATAAAAACACATTTTCACGGAGAAAAGACTGTATTCTGCCGAATCGAATTGAAAAATTGAAGTGACGCCAATACTTTTGATTTAAATTAAAACCTTAAAAATCAAAATTATGTCACTATTTACGCCACTTCTTTGGATCTTATTAATTTCTCCGTTTATTGTTATCGCTCATTTCAAAACTGAAAAATCTAACTTGAAATACTTAGGATTTTTCATTTTGTACTTTCTTACCGATGTGTTTTTGCAAGCTTCGGGAAAACAATTGATCGATTTAGATTTAAAATTCAATTGGGCAGGGAAAATATTGAGTTTAATTTTAGGTTTAATTATCATTTTCTCCGTTTCAAAAGAAGAAAGAATAAAAATTGGCTTTACTTCAAAAATCAATTCCAAAAGCAATTTAAAATTCGGATTATTGATTTTCTTCGGATTTACATTCTTCGATATTATTTTCAAACTGATTTTATTTCCAAAGGGAAGAAACTTCGATTTAGAAACCTTTCTTTTTCAAGCGACAATGCCCGGATTAACAGAAGAAATTCTTTTTAGAGGAATCTCTTTATGGCTTTTAGAAAAATCTTTTGCACCAACATGGAATTATTGCGGAGTACAATTTGGTTGGGCGTTTGTAATTGTAACCGTTTTATTTGGAGTTTCTCACGGCGCTATTTTAGATCAAGATTTGCATCTGAAATTTGATATCGCTACAATGGTTTATCTAACCGTAATATCTTCATTTAGTGTTGGTCTTTTAAGAAGTTTTTCTGGAAATCTAATTTATTCTATTCTCGGTCACAACACAATTAATTTGATCAATGCGGTTATTAGAATTTTATAAAACCTGCCAAATTAAAGTTATATTTGAAACTGCTTTACAACTCTATTACATGCCAAATACTACGTCAACTTCAGGATATTTTTTAGACAAAATCGCTTCGCTAAATTTTGACCATTTTTTTACAAAAAGAAATCGAATTTTACTACACATTTTTATGTGGCTAAGCTTTTCTGTTTTACTGTTTTTGAGTTATGTAATTGGCTATAAATTAGTTTATTTTGATGCCGTTTTGTTGACAATAAGAATGGCATTGGTAAACATGATGGTGTTTTATATACTGTTTTATCTTTTGTTGCCAAAGATATTTTCAGGAAGCAAAACCAGAATCGTAATCTTGCTGTTACTGCTTTTTCCCATTTCCATTTTCGTTTGGATGGCCGTAACGTATTTTATTTCATTGATTTATTATGCTTTAGGACTTGAAATTACCTTCGGAGAATTAAAAGGCGTAATCAAAATGAGTGCGCAACAGACATTTTTAGAAGCTGTTTCTCCAAAAAGAATGCTTTCGCAGACGATTATCATTATTTCATTGCTTTCACCTTTTTGTTTTGCTAAAATCTTGGTAGAAATCACGAAATTGTACAACAAGAAATTCCAGATTGAAAGAGAAAAAACAGCTTTAGAAATTCAGAATATTCAAATAGAAAAAGACTTTTTGAAAGCACAATTGAATCCGCATTTTTTGTTTAATACTTTGAATAATCTCTACGGATTGACGGTTCGAAAGGACAATCTCGCTCCAGAATTAATCCTGAATCTTTCGGATATTATGAGTTATACGTTGTATGAATCGAATACTGAAATTGTTCGTTTGGAGAAAGAATTGGATTTCATCAAAAATTATATCGCTTTAGAAAAAATGCGTTACGCAGATGAAACCAATATTCAAGTTACTATTGAAGGACAAACCGCAGGACTTTTTGTTGCGCCACTTTTGACTTTTACTTTCATCGAAAATGCCTTTAAATACGGTTTAAAAAGCAAAAATGCCTTTATAAAACTGAACATTAGAAGCGAAAATAGTACTTTTTGGTTTAGTTTAGAAAACGATTCGGAAGAAACAGAAAACGATTCTAATTTTAGCGGAATAGGAGTAGAGAACGCTCGTAAACGCTTACAATTGCTGTATCCTGATCAATATGAATTAGAAATTAAAAGATTGGAAAATTCGTTTAAAGTCGATTTAAAAATAGTTTTAAGAAAATAATGGAAAAGCTAAAATGCATTGTCGTTGACGACGAACCAATTGCAAGAGATATAATCAAATCTTTTATTGCTGAAATTCCGTTTTTGGAGTTGCAATCTTCGTTTGGGGAAGCGTCTAAAGCATTATTATTTCTGCAAGAAAATGAAGTTGATATTGTTTTCAGCGATATCGAAATGCCTAAATTTAATGGTTTAGAATTGGCGCAATCACTTACGAATGCTCCCGTTATTATTTTCATCACGGCGCATCGCAATTTTGCTTTGGAAGGATTTGATACCGGCGCAGCAGATTATCTTTTAAAACCCGTTCGTTTTGATCGTTTTCTAAAAGCCGTAAATCGCGCCAAAGAATATCTTTCGTTAAAGAAAACAACCTCAGTTCATCAAATCAATTCCGATCGTATTTTTATAAAATCAGAAGGAAAATTGATTAAAATTCTGCTGAATGAAATTTTATATGTAGAAGCGCAAGGCGATTATCTAAAATTTGTAATTAATGGCGCTTCATACACCACTTTAGGAACTTTAAAATCGATGGAAGAAGTACTAAAGCTTCCAATGTTCTTTCGCGTTCAGCGTTCTTTTATTTTAAATTTAGAATCAGTTAGAAGTTTAAATGGAAATCTGGTCGAATTGATCGACGGAAAAACTATTTCTGCAGCTTTAAATAAAAAAGAAGAACTCTATCAATTGCTTGGAATTAAATAATTAGAAAATGTGCCAATTAGATAATTAGTCAATTACTCGCATTATCTAATTATCTAATTGGCACATTATCTCATTTTCTATTAGCGTTGATGTAATCTGTAGGCGACATATTAAAGTGTTTTTGGAAATTTCGCCCAAAACTCGTTTGCGATTTATAACCTACCATTTCTGCGATTTCGTACATTTTATAGTTTTCATTCAATAACAATTCGGCAGCTCTTTTGAGACGCACGATATTGATTAATTCGTTTGGACTTAAATTGGTAATGTCTTTAATTTTTCTGTATAAAGTCGAACGGCTCATATTCATGATTTCCGCAAGTGATTCTACACTTAAATCTTGATCGGTAATGTTTTTAAGGATTTCGTCGTCTAGTTTTTTTAGGAATTTTTCGTCTGTTTTATTGTGGGCAATACTTTTAATGTGCGAAAGCGGAGAACTTGCATAATAATTCATGATTTGTCTACGGTTTTCAATCAAATTATTGGCTTGAACTTTTAAATAATCCATTGAGAATGGTTTTGCGACATAAGCATCTGCACCCACTTCAAGTCCGTCGATTTGTGATTTTAGCGAGTTTTTCGCCGTTAATAAAATCACCGGAATGTGACTTGTTTCTAGATTGGTTTTGATCTTTTTACACATCGTAATTCCATCCATAATTGGCATTGTAACGTCAGAAATTACCAATTGAATGTTTTCGTTATGAATGATTTTCAATGCTTCTTCGCCATTTTCTGCTTTTAAAATAGCATAAGTTGAAGCCAATTCAGTTGTAATAAAACTCAAAAGATCTTCATTGTCTTCAACGACTAAAATCTGTGCTTTTTCGTTTTTAATTTCAATTGGCTCTTTTGGCGTTTCGTTTTCTGTCTGTTCTTTTTCAGAATCAGCGTAAAGCATAAATTCTTCTTCTTGATGCAACGGAACAACCAATTCGAAAATATTATAATTCGGATCAGCGACTAATTCTAAACTTCCGTTATGTAATTGTGCCAACGAATGCGCCAGCGAAAGCCCGATTCCAGTTCCAGAAGCCGTACTGCTATCATCAACTCTAAAAAAGGGTTCAAAAATCTTATCCTTTAAATGAATCGGAATCACATTTCCGTCATTTTTTACAATCAAAGTCAGTTTCTTTTCATCTCTAAAAAGAGAAATAGAGACTTTTTTGTTCGAATATTTAATCGCATTATTGATCAAATTGCTGAGAATCTTTTTGAAAGCTTCTTTATCTACAAAAGCATGAATGTCTTTTTCGCCTAATTCTAATTCAAATTCCAATCCGCGTTCTTCAATTAATTGGCTGAATCTCAAATGGAAATTTCGAACCATAGACGAAATATTCGCTTCGACGAAAGTCAATTTCAAACCTCCAATTTCCGATTTTCTAAAATCAAGCAATTCGTTTACCAATTTCAATAAACGAGAAGTGTTTTTCTTCATAATCGAAAGATGCTGAGGAACTTCTTCGTGTTCGTATTTCATTCCCAAAAGCTTTTCCAGCGGACCTTTAATCAAAGTCAAAGGCGTTCTAATTTCGTGGGCTACATTCGTAAAAAAGTCAATTTTAGCCTGATAGATTTCTTTCTCTTTTTCGTCATTTAAATGCTTGATTTTGCGGTTATTCTTAATCTGAGTAAGATTTTGAGAATAACGAATGATGTAATAAAATCCAGCGCAAATCAATGCGAAATACAATAAATAGGCATAAATGCTCGCATACCAAGGCGGAAGAATTCTAATTTTCAGTTTTACTTCTTTGCTCCAAACACCAAAGCTATTTAGCGATTTTACTTTAAAAACATAATCGCCAGGCGCCAATTCGGTAAAGAAAACTTTGTTGTTTCTTCCCAAATAAACCCAGTCATTGTTTACATTTTCCAATTGAAACCAATATTCGGTCAATTCTGGAGCGGTGTAATTCAGAGAAGCAAATTCGAGATTGAAAGACGACTGACTGTTGTTTAATTCCAATTCGTCCAAAAAGGAAATAGATTGCGAAATAGGAGAGTCGGGGCTGTTTACCTCGATATCTTTATTGTTAATCTGAAGATTGGTGATGTAAATAAAAGGCGTGTATTTGTTTTTACTGAAATGCTTCGGATTAAAACTGATCATTCCGTTCAAATTTCCAAAATACATATCGCCGTTTGCATCTTTAAAAGCAGAATTGTAATTGAATTGATCGCTCAATAATCCATTTGCTGTGGTGAAAATCTTGATGGTTTTATGATCTGGACCAAATTTCACCAAACCTTTAGAAGTCGTCAGCCAAAGATTTTTTGAATCATCTTCCAAAATAGAATAGAAAACATTGCTCGGCATTCCGTTTTTGGTCGTGAATTTGGTAAAAGTATGTGTTTTTCGATTTACGAGATTTAAACCGTTTTCTGTTGCAATCCATAAGTTTTTGGAAGAATCTTCAAAAATGGCATTGATGGTATTATTGCTAATGCCTTTCGGATTTTTATAATCATACGTAAAAACCTCTTTTTTCTTCGTTTTAGGATTATAAAATAGCAATCCGTCGCGATAACTTCCTGCCCAAAGATTTCTATCTGAGTCTTCTTTCATATTCGTATAATGATACGTTTCTGGAAAGAATTTCAGAATTTCGAAATTATCAGCCTGTTCGTTATAGCGATAAAGTCCAGATGTTGTAACGACAATCAGGTCGCCATTTTTCATTTCATAAAAAGAAAAAATGAAGTTGCTATGCAATCCGCTTCTGCCGTCATTGGCGCTGTAATGTTTTAAAATCGCGCCAGAATTTCGATCCAAAACATCCAAACCATGTTCAAAAGTTCCAACCCAGATTTTGTCTTTTCTCGGCATTAAAGCGTGAATGTTGTAATAAGAAACATTATAAGAAGTAAATTGTTGTGTTTTCGGGTTAAAACGATTTACGCCCGCATCTTCCGTTCCAATCCATAAATCGCCGTGATCGTCTTTATGAATTTCTCTTACCGCGCTTCCGCTAATGGAGTTTTGATTGTTCTGCGGAAAATACTTTTTAAACTGTGTATATTGTTTTTGATGGTAATTCACGCCGCCAAAATACGTTCCAATCCAGATTCCGTTTTCTTTATCAATTGTGATCGAGTAGGCCGCATTGTCTGAAATAGCGTAGGGATCGTTGTAATTCTTTCTAAGGTTTACAGTGGTTTTAGTTTTTAGATTATAAACATAAACTCCAGATTCGCTGGCAATCCAAAGTTCGTCGTTTCCTTTTTTTCGGAACTGGCGTACAAAAACAGGTTCTTTAATGCCAAATTGCAGTTCGCTTGTCGTTTTATCTTTTCTATTATATAGGAGTACGCCGTCGTCTTGTGTTCCAATTACGATATTTTCCTGATCTACTGCATAAATAACCGTGATTCTAAAATTAGCTTTATTGGCTGGCGGATTTAGTGGAATATTTTCAAAAGAAAGGTTTTCTTCAGAATAATGATAGATTTTATTTAGAGAAGAAGCCCAAATTTCTCCTTTATAATCTTTCGTTATCGAAGTGGTAACGAAATATTTGTTCGGATTAAAAGTGGTTGTTTGCTGCTTTTTTGGTGCATACTTATACAAAATGTTGCCCGAAACAAACCAAATGTTGTCTTTTTGGTCGTGATTGATGTCATTAATACGATCATTTATGGCTTCATTTAAAATGGTAAAACGATCTAGTTTTTTATCATAATGGTACAAACCTTTATCTGTTCCGACCCAAATGGTGCCGTTATGTTCGTGCAATGACTGGATATAATTGCTTCCTAAACTATGAATCGGATCTCCTTTGCTTCTATATGTTTTAAAACGATAACCATCAAAACGGTTCAAGCCATCTTTAGTTCCGAACCACATAAAACCGTCATTATCTTGTATTGAGGTTAAAACCGTATTGTTTGAAAGTCCTTCTTCAACCTGAAAATGTTTAAAATAATAGTCTTGCGCATTCGAAAAATGTATCGAAAAAATGCTGAAGAATAAAAAAAGAAAGAATTTACGCATAGTTGTGTTTTTTAGGCTAAAATCTTGATTTCTGCAAATCGTCTCAATATTCTACAAAATGTTGCAGCTGAATGAAATTGGGCTGTTTTTAATACAATTTGAATCATTTGAGAGAGATATTGACACAAATGAAGCATTTTATTTTGAATAAAAAGCGTCTACTTTGAATTTTCAAATAAATGATATTGATAAAATTTTAAGGTTAAAAATGTACTATCAATAAAATTAAGTTTGAAAAAATCAACCATTAATAATTTTGAAACAAAATGAACAATTTATTACAAGAAAGGAATATTAGTTATTCTTTTGTCCGCATTCCGGACGATTAAAAAAATCAATATTTCATTAAACCAAACCACAAAAAGAAATAAAACTATCTAAAATGCAAAAATCAATGAAAACAAAGTTCACTCACTTTTTAACGAAGAGATATTACCTTTTGGTTTTCTTTAGTTTATTACTGCAGTCCGCTTTTGCCCAACAGATTACTGTTACAGGAAAAGTGACTACCGCAGACGGACAAGCTGTTCCTTTTGCGAATGTCTTGATAAAAGGAACTCAAAATGGTGCCGTGACCGATTTTGACGGAAGCTACAAAATTGCAGCCGGAGGAAGCCAGACATTAGTTTTTAGTTCGCAAGGCTATAAAACGACAGAAATTGCAATCAACAACAAAACTTCTATAAACGTTACCATGACAGAAGATGCCATGAAACTGGAAGAGATAGTTGTTGTAGGTTATGGATCGCAACAGAAAAAAGATCTTACGGGAGCTGTTGCTTTAGTTAAACCTGACGAAATTCAGAAAAGACAGGTTACAACAGTGGCAGACGGACTTCAAGGTTTAGTTACGGGAGTTAAAGTTCGCGGAGGCGGGCGCCCTGGACAAGAGGCGAATGTGGAGATTCGCGGTCTTAAAAATCTTCAAAATACAAATCCGCTATACGTAATCGACGGTTTAGTAACTTCTGCAAATAGAGATTTTAACCCGAATGATATCGAATCGATTCAGGTTTTAAAAGATGCTTCTGCAGCAGCAATCTACGGTTCTAGAGCAGCAAATGGTGTTATCATCATTACAACTAAAAAAGGTAAAAAGGGACCGCTTCAAGTTGAAGTTTCAGCTAAAAGCAGTTTTACGGTTATGCCTCGTTACGATTTAATGGGAACGGAAGAGTTCGCCAAATACAACAACATGGCGTACGATAATGCCGGACTTCCGAGACAAAACTTAAACATGGCTGTCAATACAGACTGGCAAGATGCGGTTTTTAGAACAGGAATGATTCAGGATTATAATGCTAGTTTTTCTGGAGGAAGTGAAAATTCATCATTTTTTATGTCTGGAAATTATTTTGGAAATGAAGGAACGGTTATCGGAACTGATTTTGACAGAATTTCATTCCGTGTAAATTCTAGCGGGACAAAAGGAATTTTCAGTATTGGAGAAAACTTAGCAATTAGTAATGCTAAAACAGATGAAATGTCAGGAAATCCAATTATTGATGTTTATAGAATGACGCCTACAATTCCGCTTTACGATCCTTCTAATCCAGGCGGATACGGTTACGGAAAACAAGGAGTTGCAGATACTTTCGGAACAAATCCTTTGGCTTTGGCTGATTTTTCTAACGTAACAAACGAAAACTTTAGAATTAGAGGAAACATTTGGTCAGAATTAAAATTTGTTCCTTGGTTGAAATACCGTTTCAATTTCGGATATGAAACAAGCTTTGATTCTTATAAATTCATGAGAAAGAAAGGAAGCTGGACATTAAACCAACCGGAAGATCCTTCTCAAACCGATCAAAATAAAGGAAGATCAGAAACTTTATTGTTTGAAAATACGCTGACTTTCAAAAAAGAATTTGGAAAACATGATATTACGCTTTTAGTTGGTCAAACTTACCAAGAAGACAATTACAACCAAATTTACGGAACAAAGAGAAATCTTCCGATGAATTCTGGAACAGGTCAATATTACGAAGTTTTAAATCAAGGAGATTCTCCTGTTGTTGGAGGTTTTATTAATGAAGCGGCTTTAACTTCTTATTTAGGAAGGTTAGAGTACAATTATGACAATCGCTATTTATTTAATGCAGTAATCAGACGCGATGGTTCGTCAAGATTCAGCGATGGCAATAAATGGGGAAATTTCCCTTCACTTTCAGCTGGATGGAGAATTAGCAACGAATCTTTCTTTAAATCAGAATTCATTAAAGATTTAAAATTAAGAGCGAGTTACGGAGAATTAGGTTCTGGAAATATTAGAGAATACGAATCTAAAAGCTTCATTAATAACTTCGGACAAGTTGTTTTAGGGAAAGATCAAACTTTATATCCTTCTGCAACTCAGGTGAAATTATCAAATTCACAATTGCGTTGGGAAAAATTAAAACAAACGAACATCGGATTGGATTTAGGAGTTTTAAACAACGATTTACGTTTAACGGCTGATTATTTTATTGCTCGTACAGAAGACGTATTATTTGGTTTCCCAATTTTATTGACTACAGGAAATGACGGAGGAAACCCAATTTCTAACGCTGCAACAGTAGAAAATAAAGGTTTTGAATTTGAATTGGCGTATAGCAAAAAAATCAATGAATTCTCTTTTAATGCTTCTGTAAACTTCACTAAAGTAAACAACAAATTAGTTTCTTTAGGAAATGGTCAAAACGAAAATATTATTGGAAACACGATGACTCGCAGCGGAAGCCCAGTAGGAATGTGGTATGTTTTGCAAACGAATGGATTATTCCAAAATCAGCAAGAAATCGACAACTACAAAAATGCTGATGGAAAAGTGATTATGCCAAATGCGGTTCCTGGAGATATTCGTTTTAAAGACAATAACGGAGACGGACAAATTACAAACGAAGACAAAGCAATTGTTGGAAGTCCGTGGCCAGAATTTGAAATGGGTTTAAATGCTGGAGCTGAATATAAAAACTTTGATTTTTCTATGAACTGGATCGCTTCAAACGGTGCTACAGTTTACAATGGATTTAGAAGTGTTGTTGATCGTTTTGATGACAATAGTAACTACAGAACTGGTATTCAGCCTTGGACGCCAGAAAATCCAAATACTGATTTTCCTAGAGTTACAAAAGGTTCGACTTTAAATTCAAGAGGAGATAGCGATCGTTTCTTAGAAAGCGGCAATTTCATTAGACTAAAATACATTGGTTTTGGATATAATCTGCCAAGCAGTGTTTTAGAAAAATCAGGAATTACAAGAGCAAGATTAACCTTATCTGCACAAAACATTCTTACGATTACTAAATACAAAGGTTTAGATCCTGAGTTTAGCAATACTGGCGATAACAGAATTTTTGAAAGAGGAGTTGATAATGGTTCTTTCCCAAATCTTAAGACGTATTCTTTTGGTGTAGAATTTAGCTTTTAATTAAAAAAACAGCGTAATGAAAAAAATAATAATTATAACAGCAGCTTTTCTGGGTCTTGTTTTTACAGCTTGTGAAAACGAATTGGACTTGAACAGCCCAAATGATATAACAGTAGACCAATACTGGAAAACGGAGAGTGATGCGCAAGCTGGTGTAAACTCGATTTATGCCATGTTTTATAAAGACGGATTATGGGCAAGATGGATGTATTTTCGTTTAGACTTAACTTCTGACGAAGGTTATAGCGTAAGTCCGTGGACAGAATTGGCCGATTGGACAAGATTCAATTACATCAATTATGATTTTTGGGAAGGAAATGCCGTGACTTGGAGAGATACTTATAAAGCTATTTTTAGATGTAACCAGGTTTTGGCTAATGTTCCGAATATTACTTTTCAAAATGAAGATGATAAAAAGCAAATTATAGCTCAGGCTAAATTTTTCAGAGCATTACATTACTATTATGCAGCTGTTATTTGGGAAGATGTTCCGTTGGTTTTAGATCCGTCTACACCAACAGATTTGCCACAACAGAAAAAAGTAGCTGAAATCTGGGCTCAAGTTGAAAAAGATTTGAATGAAGCTTACGAAGATTTACCAAGAGATTGGGCCGCTGATCAATTAGGAAGACCAGACAAAGGTGCGGCAAAAGCTTTTCTTGCAAAAGTATACATGCAGCAACGCAAATGGCCAGAAGCAAAAACGGCTTTAGAATTCTTAATTTCGGGAGCAGGAGCGAAGTATAGTTTGGTTGCTAATTACAGAGACAATTTTACAGATACAAATGAAAACAATAGCGAATCTGTTTTTGAAATTCAGTTTGGAGATCAAAGAAAAGGAGGAACAGATGAGTTGCAAAATGCTGCAGTTTCTAGCAACCGTTCTCAATTTTTTGCACCAAGAGGAATCGGTTGGTCTGACGGACAAGCGCGTTTATGGCTAGTAAATGCCTTTAAACAAGAAAATAATAAAGACGGAAAACTAGACGAAAGATTAAGATGGACTTTATTCTATCCTCAATTATTAGCTGATTTTGGAGATAAAACGTACGGCAGAAACTGGGAATGGAATAATGATGAAGCTTGGTTTAGAAAAGGAAGCCGTGATTATTACAGAAATAATGAAGATTACTATAATCAGGTAAATTACAGATTGGTTCGTTACGCTGATATTTTATTGCGCTACGCGGAAGTTCTAAACGAATTGGGAAGTACGGCAGAAGCGTATCAATATGTAGATATGGTTAGAACTCGTGCCAACATGAATACATTGGCAACAGTACATCCTGAAATTGGAAACGATCATGATAAATTCTTAGAACGTTTGAAAATGGAAAGAGTTTTAGAATTATGTGGCGAAAGTGTTCGTTGGGAAGATCTGAAACGTTGGGGAGACTTAAACTCTCAGGCTTCTGTTGACAAGATTGCGCTTCGTGATCCTGATTTTAAAAACTTCACGGTTGGCAAAAATCATAGAATGCCAATTCCGCAAAGTGATGTAGATAATAACCCAAATCTAGAGCAGAACTCTGGATATTAAAACTGATTTTTTGAGGGGATCAGAGGTAAAAGTCTGGTTCCCTTATTATAAAGAACGATTGTTCAAAAAATAAAATTCAAATGAAGAAAGTAAAATTGTGTCTGACATTTATGTTAGCAGGACTCGTATTGCTTAGTTGCAACAATAAAAAAAGTAATCCAGAAGAAAAGAAAAGCGAAACCGCCTCTGTAGAGAAAAGAGAAATCTGGACCAAAGAGCAGGCCAATAAATGGTACGCAGAACAACCTTGGTTAGTTGGAGCAAATTATTCTCCTAGCACAGCTATAAATCAGTTAGAGATGTGGCAGGAAGATACTTTTGATCCCAAAAGAATTGATCAAGAATTGGGCTGGGCCGAAGGTTTAGGCATGAATGTAATGCGTGTATATCTACACGATTTATTGCACCAGCAAGACGCTGAAGGTCTTTACAAAAGAATGGACACTTTTTTAAGAATTGCCGATAAACACCACATCAAAACGCTTTTTGTTTTGTTTGATTCTTGTTGGGATCCATTTCCTGCTTTAGGAAAACAACGCGCTCCTAAACCACATACGCACAACTCAGGATGGGTTCAAGCTCCAGGACAGAAGGCATTACAGGATAAAACACAATATCCTCGTTTGGAGAAATACGTAAAAGAAACGGTAGCAAAATTCAAAGATGACAAACGTATTTTGGGTTGGGATCTTTGGAACGAACCAGATAATATGACGGGACCTTCTTACGAAAAAGTAGAAATTAAAAACAAAGCCGATTTGGTTCTGCCTCTTTTAAAAGACATTTTTGTTTGGGCAAGAGAAAGCAATCCGTCTCAACCATTGACTTCTGGAGTTTGGGTTGGAGATTGGAGCGACGAAGCCAAAATGAAACCAATGTATAAAATGCAAATCGAACAATCTGATATCGTCTCTTTCCATAATTACAACACGCCGCAAGATTTTGAAAAAGTAATCAAACAATTACAGCGTTACGGAAAACCATTATTGTGTACAGAATACATGGCAAGACCAAACGGAAGCACTTTCGAAGGATTTCTTCCGATTGCCAGAAAATACAATGTCGGTATGATCAATTGGGGATTTGTGGACGGAAAAACGCAAACCAAATACGCTTGGGATAGTTGGACTAAAACTTACACTGCAGAACCAAAACTATGGTTTCACGATGTTTTACACACAGATGGAACTCCATATATAAAAGCCGAAACAGATTTCATTAAAAAGATGACTTCTGAGGCGAATAAAAGCTAATTAGACAATGTGTCAATTTGATAATTAGATAATTAGATAATTGTTTTGCCACAGATTTCACAGATTGAAATGATTTTTTTTTCAAACATAGCCCAAGGTTTCAACCTTGGGAACACGGCGTGCGGAAATTTATTGCGTACCCAAGGTTGAAACCTTGGGCTATGTTTTATGTAGCTACAGAAAAAAATCCTTTTTAATCCTTTTAATGTGTGGCAAATAAAATAATTAGTGAAAATTAATGGAATTCGTGGCGAAAAAACTTTTAAACCTTTTAGCAACATGAAAAAAAACACAATAAAAAAACTCCTTTTAATAACAGCAATCGCAGTCGGATTTTCTGCGAAAGCACAACAGCCAGATCCGCCAGGACAAGTAAAAGGAAACGAAAAACCTAAAAACGAAGCTTATCTTTTTGCGCACATGACGCACAATGATTATGGCAGATTGTATTATTCTGTTAGTTTAGACGGACTTCATTGGGAAAACCTGAATGATGGAAAAAGAGTTTTTGAAGATTACAAAGGACACCCTGATATCTGCAAAGGACCGGACGGGAAATATTATATCGCTGGAAACACAGGCGACGATGCCAAAATCATTAATATCTGGGTTTCGGATGATTTAATTACTTGGAAAAAACATTCGGATTACACGCCAGATTTAAAAAGTACACCAGATTATTCAAACGCTTTACAGCGAATTGGAGCTCCAAAATTATATTATGACGAACCTTCTCAAAAGTTCATCATGACTTGGCACACGCCACATTTAGAAGGAACAAAAGAAGATGGAGAACGTTATTGGGCAAGCCAAAGAACATTGTACGTTTTGTCTAAAGATTTAAAAACTTTCGAAGGAACACCAAAACGTTTATTCGATTGGGATATGGGAACAATTGATGTTTTCATTCGTAAAGTTGGCGATTCCTACTACGCCGTAATTAAAGACGAAACATACCCAACTTTGTATTGGACAACAGGAAAAACCATCCGAATTGCCAAATCAAAATCCCTTTTAGGACCTTATTCTTTGCCCCAGCAATCTATCAGTCCAAACTTTAGAGAAGCGCCAATGTTGATTTCTTCTCCAGATGACAAGATATGGTATATGTATTACGAACAATATCCAGGCGTTTCCTACGGATTATCAATTGCAGATAACCTAAACGGACCTTGGTTTCAAGCCTCAGGCTACACTTTTTTTTCTGATTGGGACAAATACAGTCTGCCAGAAAAAGTACGCCACGGCTGTATGATTACAATCTCTAAAAAAGAATACGACAGTTTGGTTAAGAAATTTGGCCTTACGAAGAAATTATAAGTTATGAATTATGAGTTATGAGTGTTTTGTTGTAATCGTTTTATTAAGGAATAAAGTGACAGCCAGCAATTAACTAATAATTTATAACTCATAATTCATAACTCAAAAAGAATGGTTAGTTAAGTTAGTTTAGTTCAGCAATTATCGGGCTTATGTGGAGATGAGCCCGGTAATTCATTTTGATTTAGAAGAAACATCACGGTAAATATTTAAACCATATAAGTCATGTAAGTTCATATTAAAATTTGTTTTAGCTTAAAAATTAAAACTTATATGCTCTTGAAAATGTCTAAAAGAAGTTGATCAAGCTAAAATGAACTTCGATGACTTATATGGTTAAAAAAAATAGGAGTGTAAAATCTCAAAATATAAAGCATGAAAAGAAAAAGTATCCTTTTTTTAACCCTGTTTTCAGTCTTTGCAGCAAATGCACAATGGAAACCTCAAGGCGATAAAATCAAAACCAAATGGGCAGAACAGGTCGATCCGAAGAAGCCTTTGCCAGAATATCCACGTCCGATTATGGAACGTGGACAATGGAAAAACCTGAATGGTTTGTGGAATTACAGTATTCAAGAATTCGGAAAAGCAACGCCTTCAAAATACGATGGGCAAATTTTGGTTCCGTTTGCTGCAGAATCTAGTTTGTCTGGAGTAATGAAAGAAGTAGGTTCTAAAA
>Ga0215275_1018_pt1 | contig 106122 bp, 74 predicted proteins | sample ZER3_100Endo4_M3_FD_182623 | JGI IMG/M metagenome (GOLD analysis project Ga0215275, IMG submission 182623) | Enriched cells of freshwater protists from Biology Centre CAS, Ceske Budejovice, Czech Republic - ZER3_100Endo4_M3 | ecosystem: Environmental > Aquatic > Freshwater > Unclassified ...
CCATAGCGGGGCACTTAGTGATTTCCACAAGGAAATTGGCACACACAATGAGGTAATGGAATGTTACCATACCACCGGACAGGTAGATTTTGTATTGAAAGTGGTGGTACAGGATATGCTGGCTTACAAGGATTTCCTGATCCAGAAGCTGTCAAAAATGTCTAATGTCAAGGCATATACCAGTCATTTCGTGATCAATGAGACCAAGAGGGAACTTGCTTATCCGATGGAGAACCTGGTATAGCAGCTCTGGAATTTTTTACAGTGCATTCTCAATTTTAAGTACGATCAGTTCAGCGGGGATTTCTCCGGGCTGGATCTTAGACAGGTCAACGGTACTGTCCTTTCCTGATTTTTTGAGGTTCAGCACTTTGCTGCTTCCCAGTATACTCACTTTTGTCTTTGTGCCTGCTGTAAAGTTGCGGATGCGAAGCTTTGGGCTATAGGCCGGGTAGATGCAGTACAGGTCTTTTCCTTTGGTGGTATAAAATGCTTCTATATAGGCCAGGTCTTTATTGGGTTTGATCTTGTCGGTGATGTCGTAGCCTGCCATATAGCTTTTCCCTTCCTTCTGGGGTTGCTTGCCTTCGCTCCACTGATAAGGTTGTTTATAGGCTTCTGTGCCATAAATGGCTTCTCCGTTTACCGAAAGCCAGCTTCCGATATCGCTCAGGCGCTGCTGCATGATCACGGGGATGCGGCCATCTGCCGTCGGACCGATGTCGAGCAACAGGTTTCCGCCACGGGAAACGATGTCGGCCAGCATCAGGATCAGTTCATGGCTGCTCTTGTAGTCTTCCAGTTTCTCATTGCGGTTGTAGCCATAGGAATGCCCGATTCCGCGGCTTTCTTCCCAGATCACATTGGCGTCCATACCGCTGCCGTATTCTGAGGTGGTGTAGGTACTGGCCGTGTTTTTCTCCCTGGTATTGCTTCCCCAGCGGTCATTGACCACTACTTCTTTGGCTACCGGAGATTCGTTGTACAACCAGGCCAGCAATTCGGGGCTTTTCCATTCTGTATCTTTCAGGTCCCATTCTCCGTCCGAAAAAATCACCGAGGGTTTGTACCTGGTCACGAGGTCTTTAAACTGCGGAAAGAGGTGTTCAGTCACGTATCTCTTTTTATCCTGTTTCCAGAGGGGGTTAAACCATTCGTAGAGGGAGTAGTAATAGCCCATTTTCAGCCCGGCATCTCTTACGGCATTAGTCAGATCGCCGAGCAGGTCACGTTTAGGCGTGCCGCTTACGGCATTCCAGGGTCTCCCCCAGCTTTTGTCTGCTTCTTTGCTGTCCCAGAGTGCATAGCCTTCGTGGTGTTTGGAGGTCAGCACGACGTATTTGGCTCCTGACTTCTTGAATACTTCTGCCCATTGTTTGGGGTCGTAGAGTTCTGCTTTAAATTGTTTTTCGAACTGCGGGTATTCAAAGCCTTCGCCATAGTTCTTGTTGTGAAAGTCCATGAAGTTCTTTGATTTCTCGGCTATGCGATACCAGTACCATTCTGAGTAGCTGTCGCCGCTGTTGGCTATCACTGGTGCATAGGATGGTACGGCATATACACCCCAGTGGATAAAGATGCCAAACTTGTCCTGATGAAACCATGCCGGTATTTTTCTTTGATTCAGAGAGTTCCAGTTTGCTTCGTATTGTTGGGCCTGGGTAAAACCAATGGAAAACAGGGATATAAGGACAATCAGGATTCGTTTCATAACTATAAATATAGAACTTTCTTTAAAAACTGTTGTTCTTTCAGAAACTTAAATACTATGCCTGAAGGACCTTCGATTGTCATCTTAAAAGAAGCGGTTGCGCATTTAAAACATAAAATCGTAGCTGAAGCATCAGGGTATGCGGAGCTGGATATGGATGAGCTGAGCCATAAGAAGGTCATGGATTTTAAATCCTGGGGGAAACATTTTCTCATCTGCTTTGCTGACTTTACCATAAAGATCCATTTTGGATTGTTTGGGAGCTACCAGCTGCATGAGCCTAAAAAAGTCAATCCGAAGCTGGCACTGCATTTCAATGACGATTCGGTATATTTTTATGTGTGCACAGTCAAGCGTCTGGACGGGCCTTTAGATAAAATTTATGACTGGGAAGCGGATGTGATGGGTGATCAGTGGAAGCCTTTGAAGGCTTTCAAAAGGCTCAAAGCGCAACCAGACAGTATGATCAGTGATGTGCTGCTGGATCAGGAAATATTCAGCGGTGTCGGCAATATCATTAAAAACGAAGTATTGTACCGCTGCAGGGTGCATCCGGAAAGCCTCGTTAAAGATATTCCGGACGCAAAGCTGAAGGCCATAGTAAGGGAATGCAGAACTTATAGTTTTGATTTCCTGCGCTGGAAAAGCAATAAGGAGTTGTCAAAGCATTTTGAGGTATACGAGCAAAAATCAAATAAGGGTTCGGGGAAGGCAGTCATCAGGAAAGAAACGGGAAAGACTAAAAGAAGCAGTTATTTTATAGAAGGCAAACAAAAGTTTTATACCTGAGCGCTTTCACAAAGCTTATTCATCCTTTCCATGCGCTCTTCAGTACTAACTACCCGGGTATGGATCCGGTCATCGGCAGCACTTGTTTCCAGAACAACTGTGCTGGTATAAGCGATCATCTTTTGCAGGCGTAATTATCAATATCATTTCAGAGCAATTAAAGACTATGCGCCCGTAAATTACCAAAAGATTGCCCGGAACTTAAAATATCAGCTATATTTAGAAAATATCAGCTCTGTTTACCTGCTATTAAATACAAATTAAACCTGCTCGAACGATGAGATACTCCTTTACGTTATTACTGTTGCTGTTTGTTTTCATTTCAAAAGGACAAGCCCAGACCAAAGAAGCCGATGTTAAGAACGGAGGGGTTGTTTTAAATTTTAGCAAAAGAGTAACTGATCAGAAAACCGGAGGCACCTATACCATCAAACGGGCAAAAGGTCGTTTTGGAAAATATGAAACCATAGGCAGCACACCTGCCAGCTCTTTTACCGATAAAACGGCCAAAGGAAATCTGTTTGATTATTATTACCGCGTGTTTGACGATAAGGGCCAAATCGCCCAATTGGGTTTAGAGATCGAACTATTCGGAGAAAACACCTATATATACAGTCCTTTAGATAGCGTAGAAGCCATAGGTCGTGAGATCAATGGCATTCACGATCAAATGTTTGGTAAGGAATTCAGCTCTAACCGCTATGCCATGTTCTTTAAACCCGGAGACTATAAGGGTGCGGGTCTGCTCAAGATTCCCTTCTATGTACACATAGCAGGATTGGGAAGGACACCGTATGAAGTGGAGATCTCCAATCTTCACACTCCACCCCATTTAAGTGAAGGAAATGGCACCTGTACCTTCTGGCGCTCGGCAGAGAATCTTTCCGTAATCGGCCCCGAGACCTACAATGAAGAGGAGACTTTCAAATGGGCGGTTTCCCAGGCCGCTCCGATCCGCAGAATTTACTCTACACGGGTAGTACGTCATCAATGGGGCAATGGATGGGTAAGCGGAGGGTATACCGCAGATTGCCATTTCGAAAGTGCCGCAGGATCAAAACATCAGCAACAGTGGTATACCCGCAATTCTCTCCTGAACAAGGGACGGGGTGATTTTGAGGAAATCAAATACAACTATTGTTTCCAGGGAGTTGATTTTGGGCCAGGTGTGGACATGAAAACCTATCAGAACAATTGGGACAAAGGCGGAAATGTAACTGTTATACCCAGTACACCGGTCATTCGCGAGAAACCATTTTTGTTTATGGACAAAGATCAGCGTTATAAAGTATTCCGTCCTGCGCTAAAACATAACCACAAAGGCATTTCATACAGCAGAACCAATATGGGCGATGGTGACATCATAGACCTGCTGAAAGACTTTTTTATTGTTAAAGCGGGTACTACTGCAGAAGAGATGAACAAACAACTCGAAGCAGGCAAACACCTGCTCATCACTCCCGGCATGTACAAACTATCAGAACCGCTCCACATCACCAAACCCAACACCATTGTTCTGGGAATTGGCCTGGCTACCTTAATACCCGACCAGGAGAATTCTACTTCTGCTATTGTTGTTGATGACGTAGACGGTGTTTCTGTGGCTTCACTGATGTTCGACGCTCATTACAGTTCACACAGCTTAATCCAGATCGGACAGGAAAACAACAAGATAAGACATGATAAGAACCCGACCGTACTGGCCGATTTATTTTTCAGGATCGGCGGCTTCCGCGCCGATAAAGTGCATGTAGACCAAACGGTCATCATCAACAGCAGCGATGTTATCGGAGACCATTTCTGGATCTGGAGAGCAGATCACGGTGTAAGGGGCAGTGTGGGATGGAACGTAAATACCACAAAGAACGGACTCGTTGTCAATGGCGACCATGTAACGATGTATGCGCTTTTTAACGAGCATTTCCAGGAATATCAGACCTATTGGAAAGGGGAATACGGAAGAACCTATTTCTTTCAGAGTGAGAGCCCTTACGATGCCCCCAATCAGGCAGCTTACATGAGCGAAGGGGGTACACGTGCAGGTTATGCAGCCTACAAGGTAGCAGACGCAGTTAACCATCATGAAGCTTATGCTTTCGGGATTTACGATGTATTAAACAATGAAATCAAGATAGAAAGCTCTGTTGAAGTTCCGGACAAACAAGGAATCAGACTCCACAACATCTGTAACAACAGCTTATCCAGCCCGCCAAACAGAGGTTACAAATTTGTCATCAACGGTATTCAGAAAAGCACCTATAACACACATAGAGACAACCGTACCTACGTTGTTGAATTTGTGGGTAAAGAAGACTCTGCCCAATAATCAGAACATTGGCATTACTGGATAACGTCTGCCGGCTTCTTGTCTGATAATATAGCTTCCTTCTTCCGGATGCCTTTTTTATCGAGCATTTCCGCAATTTCATTAACCATGTGTATGGAAGCTTCAATTTCGTCTTTTCTGATCGCGACACTTTCCACATTGAACCCGAAGGGAATAGAACGCTCCGCGCAAAAAACAGCAAGTTCTGAGGCAATATCCAGACAAACATTCACAGACCGTTCGAGCATATTTTCCGAGTTCTTGAAATCCTCTTTTAAGTCTGCAGGTATGTGAATACCCAGCCATTCCATAAAACCCAGCGTCTTTACAGAACCACAAGCCGTAAGCGTAAAAATAATGGTCGGAAACCTGGTATCTTCTTTCCGGCAGGTATGATTAAGATCTTCAATCACCTGCTTGGCATAAGTCACGTCAAATACACATTGCGAAATGAAATAGGATACCCCACAACTTACTTTTTCAAGAATCCGTCTGTCCTCATCCTTGAGCACTTCATGTCTTTCAGGGATCGTCACAGCACCGATTACCGAGGTCTTTTCATGCTTGCTCCATAGCTGATATGCTTCCGGCAAACTGGTTTTAACAGGGAAATCCGGTGCAGGCACCCCTACAAAAACAGGATAAAAATGATGTCTGTGCAAATCATCCAGCCAGTCTGATAGTTCTTCCTTTGAAAATTTCCCCGCTGGGCGGTAAATGATCTTCGGAATCTCCAGCTTCTGCAAATAACCACCTGCAAACTCAAAAGGATCGAAAGCCTTCAAAAAAGGAAATGGTCTTTCCTCACAAGTCCGGGCAGATTCATCCTGCACATCATATACGATCAATGCATCAAGATCCAAATGGATCAGCCTTGCAATAGTCCTTTCGGCGATCTCTGTAACCCGCTCAGGGCTTGTTTCTGATTTAGGAGGCGTAATGCCATATGTTAAAATTCCGGACTCGCCGGACTTGATCTTATTTATAAACATGAAATATATCTTCGTCTCTTTCCACAAATATTTAATCAAAAATAATATAATCTGATTATAAATGGCAGCAAGAGCACATTTAAAAAACTGCGGGCAATACACCCGCAGTTTTATCTATTAAATAATGCCTTCTACGCTGATCAGCTCCCTGGCCTGTTTCGCAGCAGCCACCATATTCACCAATGCGGCTTTGGTTTCCGGCCATTTACGCGTTTTCAATCCGCAGTCCGGATTTACCCAAAGGTTACGTGCCGGCAGCAAATCTGCTGCTTTTGCCAAAAGAGAAGCCATTTCTTGCGTTGTTGGTACACGGGGTGAGTGGATATCGTATACACCAGGACCAATTTCGTTAGGATATTCAAAATGAGCAAATGCCTCCAGCAACTCCATCTGTGACCTTGAAGTCTCAATAGTGATTACATCAGCATCCATCGCAGCGATATGTTCAATAATATTATTGAATTCGCTGTAACACATGTGCGTGTGAATCTGGGTTTTATCCTGCACACCGCTCGCAGTAATGCGGAAAGCTTTTACTGCCCAGTCCAGATAATGCGGATGCTTTGCTTTTCTCAGTGGCAATCCCTCACGGATAGCAGCTTCATCGATCTGAACGATCCCAATTCCCGCTTCTTCCAGGGCCAGGACCTCATCACGAATGGCAAAAGCAATCTGGTTGGTTGTTACATCCCTGGGCTGATCGTCCCGCACAAATGACCATTGCAAAATCGTTACCGGACCGGTCAACATACCTTTCATAGGTCTGTCGGTTTGTGCAGCCGCAAATTTGCTCCAGCGTACCGTCATATCTGCAGGGCGGCTAATATCACCATAAATTACCGGGGGCTTTACGCAGCGGCTTCCGTAACTCTGTACCCATCCGTTTTTAGTAAACAGGAAACCAGCCAGTTGTTCGCCGAAATATTCCACCATGTCATTACGCTCAAATTCACCATGCACCAACACATCCAGGCCAATCTCCTCCTGCCAGCGAATCGCATCCACTGTAGCCTGCTCTATTGCACTATCGTATTGCTCAAGAGTCAGTTCGCCTTTTTTGAATTTTGCACGCAACTGACGGATATCATCCGTTTGCGGAAATGATCCAATCGTGGTGGTCGGGAAGGGAGGAAAATTGAAACGTTCGTGGTGTAACCGCTGACGTACAGGGAAAGCACTTTGACGGGTAGCATCTGCTGATGTGATCCCTGCAACACGATCTTTCACAGCTTGCTTATGCACCTTTTGTGATGACCTTCTGCTTTCAACAGCTGCATTATTAGCAGCCAGTAAAACCGTATTCCCCTCAGCGATCTGACGGATTTCATTGATTTCAGTCAGTTTTTGTTTGGCAAAGGCCATCCAGTTTTTGATCTCCGGATCAATTGCGGTCTCGAGTTCCAGATCAATCGGGCTGTGCAGCAGCGAGCAGGAAGGTGCAATGATCACCCGGTCAGCACCCAGCTTTTCTACAGCCTTGTTGATTAAATTCAAGGACTTCTGGTAATCGTTCTTCCAAACGTTACGTCCGTCTACCACTCCAACAGAAAGTTGCAGGTTATCCGGGATCAGCGCAAGCACTTCATCCAGTTGATCAGGTGCGCGTACCAGATCTATATGCAAAGCAGTCACAGGAAGGTTCACTGCAAGTTCAGTATTGTCCAGCAAGGCCTCAAAGTAGGTAGCCACCAGCAATTTAATACCGCTGACGCGGTTGGCAATGGCACGATAAGCATAGTCGAATGCTTCTTTATCCTTCTTAGAGAGGTCAAGCGCCAGGCATGGCTCATCCAGTTGGATCCACTCCGCTCCCTGTTGTTTCAGACGGTTGATGATATCAATATAAACCGGCAACAGTTTTTTGATCAGGTCGATACGCTCAAACCCCTGCTCCTTCTCTTTACCCAGCAGTAAGTAACTTACAGGACCAAGAAGCACTGGCTTGGCCTTTCCTCCGAGCTGCTGTTTTGCGCTGTTGTGTTCAGCAAATATATTTTCCTGGAAAATCCTGAATTCCTGGTTAGCGGTAAATTCAGGCACAATATAATGGTAATTGGTATCCAGCCATTTGGTCATTTCCATCGCAGTTATGTCCAGACCGTCTTTCTGGTAACCACGGGCCATTGCGAAATAAAGATCAATTTCATTATTGGCTTTCACCTGCGAAAGTACAGGTGAATAGCGCTGAGGAATAACACCCAGTAGTAAGCTCGTGTCCAGAACCTGGTCATAGAAGCTAAAATCATTACAAGGGATCAGGTCGATACCAGCATCCAGTTGAGTCTGCCAGTTCTGCTCCTTGATGGTACGGGCAACCTTATTTAATTCTGAAAGGCCGATCTTTCCTGCCCAATATTGTTCGCAGGCTTTTTTAAGTTGTCTTTGGCTACCAATACGCGGATAGCCCAGGTTTTGTGTTAACATTTCTTTCAAAGATTTAATTAGAAAAACAGTTAAAATCGCTTTTACCAAACTTCAAGATGCTTCACAGAGAAAAGGGCACACTACGGTCTGCAGGCACATGAATTGCCAGCTTAAAAACCATCAGATCAGACCATTTGCTTTATTTCGCGAAAGCATTGTCCTTCCGGAACAGGCAGGTATCCTGACTTATAACATTCCTGTTATTTACAGTTGCGCGACAGTCCGTGATTTGCACACGGTTCCCCATTCATTCCGATTTTCATCGAAAACCTTTTCCGTTCGATAAAGTAAAGAAAAGAACTATTGTTTATGACTCAACCAACAGGGTTAAATTCCAAACAAACCTACAAACAAAGATTTAACAACTACATATACACTATAAATTAAGCATAAAAATCTATAAATAAATTCAATTAAAGAATATAAATCCAATCACAATATTAAATCAATACTATAAAAGGAAATTATTCTACCCTACTCCGTCAAGCATGCCAATTCTAAACTCCAGACGAAAAAAAGCAGCCGGAAAGGCCGCTTTTAATTTGGGGTAAAAGGTGCTGAAAACATAAGCAATTCAGCAGATAAATAAAATTCAAAAATCAAGGGATTAAAATATTCTTACTCCATTTTTCACCACTGATATCTAAAAGCTCCAGAGTGTATTTCCCTTTTAATTCACTGAAAATACGATCTCGAAAATACAAGGTAGCTCTCGCTCCTAAAGGTAAAATCAGGCTGTATTTTCCTGCTTTTACTTTCGCGACGTAATCGTTCTTAATTTGCTCCGAAGTCAGTTGGGAAAGCTGGGTTTGTTCTTGCCTATAAATGACTTGTCCTTTTTCGTCGACCAGCTTTATCCCGATAAGAAAAGATCCGTAAACATCTGCACCTTCATCTCTGAAAACCCGAAACGACAAATTTCCTTTTCCAATCTGTGCATTGCTGATGGTAACATGAGGACGGACAGAAAGGTTATGTAACTTCCCATAAACGCCACCATGAAAATACTGATTGGTAAAAAGAGTTAATAAAATTAGAAGTACCGAACCCAACAAAACTATTTTGTTCAGCACATTTTCTTTGACAGGGAGCATACCCGAACCCAAATAAGCGTACCATTTTTGAGTGGTAAAAGATTTGTGTCTTTTCATGAAATATTCATCCAGCGAATATTTCCCGCCACCGGAAAGAAATATAGTAAATCCTGATGCTATACCCAAAACACCTATCTGCCATTCATCCAGGCAAGTGGTACCCAACCACCCGGAGCCCAATAAAATTCCTAAAGCCAGGCCAAAAACACCAATGCTCATCAGCCTGGTGAAAAGTCCTAACATGAATAAAAGCCCCGTTATTCCTTCGACAATCGTAAATGTGGCCATTGCCCACCAAAGGCTTTCGGGATTGGATACTAAATATTCAATAAGGGGTTTTATGCCCAGCGCATTGGGCAAGAAATGATTGAATTTTTCGCCAATATATCCTGCTTCTTCAGGATTAAGTTTATTCTCTAATATGAGTCTTCGCCAAAATGCAGAAAAGTACGTCCAGCCGGCTATCCAGCGTAATGCTGTGGTAAACATTCCGGCAAATGAATAGGTTTGATTGTTCATTGCGATTTAAATTTTAATGATTAATGAAATACAAAATGCCCCAATAACTTTATCATTGAAGCATCAGATGAACACCATCAAAAATCAAATCAGGTATTGTTCATGAAGTATATAAATCAGAACAGATGAAGGTTTTTTAATTTTCGGATACAAAAAAACATTTAGCTGTAAAACAGCGGCTTGACTAAAAGAGAAACCAAATCCATATGGATAAATCTGTGTGTCTTTTTTCAGGTAGGAAAAGGTTTTAGTTTGCTTTTTTCTTTTCGTAAAAGAAGGACAGGCACCAGTCTTATCCGGCTTTTCTGAATGTTCCGCAAGAGCAGCAGGAATGTTTAATACTTGTTTAATTTCTCTTTTTACAGTGCAGGGAAGACATAGACAAAAGACCATCAAAATGATGGTTACTTGTGTAAATAAATATCCGGTGCGAGATTTCATTGTATTGCTTCTTAACCTATAATTATGTCAAAGGTATCCATAAAATATGCATTGACCCCTGCTCAACCTGTAAATAACGAGTTACAACTGAGGGCCATTTATCTTGCATCTAGCCGATGTTTATCATGTGAAAAAAAATTAATTTCTTATACATGACAACTTAATCGTACAAAGATGATAAAGCTGTTAAAATCCTAAGCTATTTTTGTCCACGAAAATGATTTTGAGCTGGCTTAAATTTATCACTACCAGAGAAGTTCAAAATCTCTAGTAGTTTATTTTTTCAAAAGTTCAAATAGCTCAATATTGATATATATAGTTTCCTTCCAGACTTTTTTAGAATGCAATATTCCGATCTTTTCTAATCCGTTAAGGTATTTGGAAGCTGTTATCCTTGAAACGTTAAGTCGATCAATAACAAATTCTATTTTACAGTATGGTTGCTCAAATAACAACTCTAATAGTTCTTTATTGTAAAGCTTGGGCGCCTTCTCCTTTATTCCATTTTGTAATTTCAAAAAGAGCTGATTGATTGACTTAATTTGATCAGTGGTTTGTTTAGAAGTTTCTTCTACGGCTTTTAGAATAAATAATATCCACTCCTCCCAATTGTCCTTTGTCTTCACTTCTCCAAGTAATCTATAATAATCAGGTTTATGTTTTATGATATAATCACTTAAATAAAGTACGGGACTGTCTAAAAGCCCATGCAGGCACAAATAAAGAACATTAATAATTCTTCCGGTCCTGCCGTTACCATCATAAAATGGGTGTATGCTTTCAAACTGGTAATGTTGAACTGCCAACTTAATCAATGGAGAAAGTACATCAGTTTCGTTTATATACTCCTCTAAGTTTTTCATTAACGCAAGGATTGTATCATAATCATCCGGCGGAGTGTAAATGACTTCACCAGTAACAGCATTTTTTAATGAGGTTCCAGGTAATCTTCTAAGTCCTGCTTTATTCTCTTCCAGTATTTCCTGTATAGCCAATACTCCGTTTGTATTCAAAAATCCCTTTTGAACGATCATTTTAAACCCGGCGAGCATAGCTTCCCTATAGCGTAGAACTTCCTTGGTAGCATGATCTATTTGTGAGCCACTTGCAGATAATGCTTGATAGAGCCTATCATGAGTTGTAATTACATTCTCAATTTCAGAACTCATGCGAGCTTCTTTGAGTATTACAGCATTCAGAAGTATAGAAGGATTAGGGAGTGTATAGGCTAGTCCTTTTAATTCGGAAAGAGCTATTGAAGATTGGACGACTTGTCTTAAAACAGGAATTGTCTCCACTTTAATTTGATCAGGGGGCAGCGGAGGCAATTCATTAAAAGGTACATCACTTCTCAATTTGGCCAATTTCTTCATACAAAGTTTTTATATATGAGACTCTTATCATGTAAAGATAATTTAATTATTTATACATGACAACTTAATCATGCAAAGATTATATACATGATGTTTTGAAGATTATAAAAGATACCGATCCAACCCATAGATGGTATGCGGAAGAAGGGACCCGAACCCTTAAACAAAAAAAGCAGCTCTTTTCAGAACTGCTTTTAAAACCTGGGTGGCTGATGGGGCTCGAACCCACGACCCTCGGCACCACAAACCAATACTCTAACCAACTGAGCTACAACCACCGTGTTTTTTTCAACGGTACAAAAGTACGATTAAAAATATTCTATTCAAATATTTTTAAAATTTGATAAATGATTTCTTTTAACCATTTCAATCTCAGTTGGTTTAATTTTTCAACAAGCATTAATTAGACACTATAAATTGATTTTAGGCTATAAAAAGCTAGATTTGCTGACGTATGATCGAAATTTACACTGATGGAGCAGCTAGCGGAAACCCGGGTCCAGGAGGTTATGGAGTAATCTTAAGGTCCGGGGCTCATTATAAAGAACTCAGTGCAGGCTTTCGTCTTACCACCAACAACCGGATGGAATTGCTGGCCGTGATCGCAGGTCTGAATGCACTGAAAACACCCGGACAGCAGGTAACCATCTTCTCAGATTCCAAATACGTAATCGATTCAGTGGAAAAAAAATGGGTATTTGGCTGGGTTAAAACAGCCTTTAAGGGCAAAAAGAATAAAGACCTCTGGCTGCGTTTTCTTGATATATACAAAATCCACGACGTCAAATTCGTCTGGGTAAAAGGCCACAACAACCACCCGGAAAATGAGCGCTGCGATCAGCTTGCAGTAGCTGCTTCTAAAAATAAAGCTGCCCAGAGCATTGATGCGCCTTTCGAAGCCGAAAACGGCAGACCATAATCCATACCAGTACAGGACAGTTCCGTCATTTGAAAGCATTATATTAGGATGTTTTAATATCCTTAAACACTAACCAAATGATCAAAATCTTAAGTAAGGGCATAATTGTGCTCTGCATACTGTGCCAAACCATTTCTTTTAGTGCAGCTGCCCAATCTTCCGGAGAAGCCCAATGGATCAGCCCTCCAACTGCTAAAAACGAAGCCAACACCTGGATAGCTTACAGAAAAACGATCAGTCTGACCAAAAAACCCGTACAAATAATCACTAAAATTGCAGCAGACAGCAAATACTGGCTCTGGATCAATGAAAAATCAGTGGTTTTTGAAGGTGGTCTGAAGCGGGGGCCCAATCCCAATGACACCTATTGCGATGAAATTGATCTTGCACCCTATCTTCAGCAGGGAAAGAACACCATTGCGGTATTGGTGTGGTATTTTGGGAAAGAAGGATTTTCACATAAAAGCAGCGGCAAAGCAGGACTTTTTATAGAAAGTCAGCTATCCGGTCTCAACAGCAATAAAACCTGGAAAACTGAGCAGCTCAAAGCTTACCAAACAGCCGCCTCCCCCCTGCCCAATTACCGACTGCCCGAATCCAGCATTCTGTACGACGCCTCAAAAGAAACCGGTTACTGGCAGGGCATCAGCTTTAACGACAGCAACATGCAGAATGCCGCAGAACTGGGACCAAACGGATCTTCACCCTGGAACAAACTGGTGAAAAGACCCATTCCTTTATTTAAAGATTTTGGTTTAAAAAATTACACGAAAACACCCAAGCTCCCCTTCATCAGCAAGGGTGACACCATAATCTGCGATTTGCCATACAATGCCCAGATCACCCCCTATTTCAAGATCGAAGGCGACGCAGGAAAGAAGATCACCATGTATACCGACAATTACCTGCTTTTCCTCGGCGGAGAAGTAAACCTGCGTGCAGAATACCTCACTAAAAAAGGAACTCAGGAATATGAAAGCCTGGGCTGGATCAATGGCCATAAAGTATACTACATCATTCCAAAGGGAATAAAAGTCACCGAACTTAAATTCAGGGAAACAGGCTACGATACCAAATTGAGCGGCAGCTTCAGTAGTTCTAACCCCTTCCTGAATAAACTCTGGCAGAAAGCCCAGCGTACACTGTACCTCAACATGCGGGACAGCTACATGGACTGTCCGGAACGGGAAAGGGCACAATGGACAGGCGATGCCGTGAATGAATCCGGACAGGCATTCTATGCCCTTTCTCCTTCCAGCCATGCCCAGTCCCGCAAATGGCTCCATGAGCTCGTTGGCTGGCAAAAAAAAGACAGCAGTCTTTTCTCCCCATCTCCCGCCGGAAACTGGGATAAAGAACTTCCTGACCAATCCATGGCCAGTGTAGGCTATTACGGATTGTGGAATTATTACCTGAACACAGGCGACAAACATACACTCACAGACCTCTATGGCGGTGCAAAACGTTACGTACAAGCCTGGAAACTCAATGACAAAGGAACCATTATCTTCAGACCAGGCGGCTGGACCTGGGGCGACTGGGGCGATAACCGGGACATGCTGCTCCTGTACAACCTTTGGTATTACCTTGGGCTAAAAGGCATGTACCTGACTGCCAATGAAATTGGCAGGACAACAGATGCCCTGCACTACAAAGAACTCATGCAAAGATTCAGGGCTTCCTTCAATAGCCAGTTCTGGAACGGCAGTTCCTATCGCGACCCGGAATACAAAGGCCAGACAGATGACCGCACGCAGGCACTTGCGGTATTGTCAGAAATCGCTGATGCCGAAAAATACCCTGCCCTGTTAAAGATCTTTCAAACCGAAGAACATGCCAGTCCCTACATGGAAAAGTATGTTTTTGAAGCCATGTTCTTTATGGGTTATGAAAATGAAGCATTGGCCAGGCATGAAAAACGCTTTAGCCCCATGGTGATGAACAGCAAATTTACCACCCTGTTCGAAGTCTGGAATGTCGACAGCAATGGCAGAGGCGACGGCACCATCAACCATGCCTGGAGTGGCGGCGGACTGACTGTCCTCTCACAATACCTGTCAGGCGTATCCCCGTCAAAACCGGGATACAAACAATTCAACGTCAAACCACAACCAGGTAAAATCAACAATTTTAAAACCCTTGTCCCTTCCGCAGCAGGTGACATCAAAGTTTCCTGGAATGATCAGACCGAATCAGCCAGTTTAGAAGTTACGGTTCCCGAAGGCACAGAAGCCATTGTCACCATGCCCAAAGGAAGTTACGACCACATTCTGCTGAACAATAAAAAAGCATGGACCAAAGAAGACAGCAGTAAACCACAGATGTTTAAACTGAGAGAAGGCAGCTGGACTTTAAAAGGCATAAAAATTAGAAATTAACAATATTATCAATATGTTTGTACATATAGCCTATAAAACCAATATAATGTACAAACATAAACTTAAATACCTGCTGCTTTCCGGAGTCTTGTTGTGCGCCTGCAGCATTAAAAGAGAGAATGTATTAAAATATGTAGACCCAAACATCGGTACAGCGCATAGCAGATGGTTCTTCTATACCCCTGCCGCCCTGCCCCATGGCATGGCCAAACTTGCTCCTTCTACCAACGGACACTACGGCAATCCCTCAGGCTGGGAAGCCGTAGGCTACGATACCCGCCACACTTCCGTAGAAGGTTTTGCTCATTTTCATGAATGGCAGATCGGTGGCATAGTTGCCATGCCCGCCAATGGCCCCTTACTCCTGAGTCCCGGCACTCTGGAAGATGCAAAAAATGGTAAAAAAACAGGCTACCGTTCAAATTTCGACCGAAAGAACGAGACAGCCGAACCAGGGTATTACAAAGTACTGCTTGACGATTACCACATCAGCGCCGAGCTTACCGCTACGGAAAGAGTCGGTTTCCACAGGTATACCTTTTCTAAAAACGAGCAGTCCAGGATTATCCTCGACATCGGCAATAAACAGGGTGAAAGTGCAGAAGTTCTTGATGCCGCCATAAAAATGACCGATGACACACATTTTGAAGGCTTTGTAACCACCTACCCCAATTACATCAGGCAATATGACCCAAAAGGTAAAATATCCATGTATTTTTATGGAGAGCTCAGCAAAAAACCGGCACATGCAGGCTCCTTTACTGCCGGAACAAACCCAGGCACTCCAGCAGCAGACCAAAACGCTTCATCAGCAAAAGGAAAAGGCGCAGGATTATTCCTCGAATACAAAACCAGCGATCAGGAAATCATTGAAATGAAGGTCGGCTTATCCTATACCTCTACTGCCAATGCGAAGATCAACCTGGAGACCGAAGCAAAAACACTTTCCTTTGATCAGGCCAGAAAACAGGCGCAGCAGATCTGGCAAAAGGAACTCGGCAAATTGTATGTAAGCAGCAAAGACCACAACAGCAAAGTTAAATTCTACACCGGGCTTTACCATGCACTCCTCGGCAGAGGAATCGCCAGTGACGTCAATGGCCATTTCCCCAAATACCAGGGTGAAATCGGCAGGTTACCGCTAAAACCAAATGGCCAGCCAAATTACAATTTCTACAATACCGATGCCATATGGGGCGCATTCTGGAACCTGACCCAGCTCTGGGCCCTGGCCTATCCCGAAAGATACAAAGACTATGTGCAAACCCAGCTGGAAGTCTATAAAAGCCGGGGATGGTTTGCCGACGGCGTTTCCAACGGACAATTCACCTCCGGTGTAGGCACCAACTTTGTTGGCCTGGCCATCGCAGGTGCCTACAACTCAGGCATCCGCGACTACGATATTGATCTGGCCTACAAAGCCATCAGGGCCAATGAAACCGAAGGCAAAAACAGACCGGAGGGCTCCGGAAAAATGGATGTAGACGCTTTTATGAAAAACAATTACGTTCCTTTCGTCGATGAAGACAAAACAGACAGTACCGGTTCCCGCTTCTCTGCCTCGCATACCCTTGAATACAGTTTCAGTGCCTTTGCCGCAGCACAAATGGCCCGTTCATTAGGCAAAACAGCAGATTACAACCTCTTCATTCAAAAATCTAATGGCTGGAAACTCCTTTTCAACAAAGACAGCAAGCTGATCCAGCCCAAAAGAGCCGACGGATCGTTCATTGATAAATTTGACCCGCTGCAGCCCTGGAGAGGTTTCCAGGAGGGTAATGCCGTACAATATACCTTCTATGTTCCTCAAAATCCAGCAGGTTTAATCGCTGAAATAGGAAAAGAGGAGTTCAACAACCGTCTGGACGGGATATTCAGCACCGCACAAAAGAACGGTTTCGGAGGTGGCAAAGAAATAGACGCCTTTGCGGGTATCAAATCCAGTTATAACCATGGCAATCAGCCCAACCTGCATGTCAGCTGGCTGTTCAACTTCTCCGGCAAACCCTGGCTTACCCAAAAATGGACCAGAGCCATCTGCAATGAATTCTATGGTGTAGAATCCATCCATGGCTATGGCTACGGTCAGGATGAAGATCAGGGACAGCTGGGCTCCTGGTACGTCATGGCCGCTTTAGGATTATTTGATGTCAAAGGCTTTACCGATCAGCGGCCGGTTGTGGAGCTGGGCAGTCCGTTATTTGACAAAGCGGAGATCAGGCTGGGCAACCAGCGAAACCTGACCATCACTGCATTAAACAATTCCGCTGAAAACATATATGTACAATCCGCAACCTTCAATGGCAAAACACTGAACAACTGCTGGCTTTACCAGGATGAACTGATGCAGGGTGGCAAACTGGAATTTGTGATGGGCAGCAAGCCCAACGAGAACTGGGGCGTACAAAACCCTCCCCCCTCTGCTCAGTAAAATTAAGGCTGTGGCTCCTAACAGCCACAGACCTTATCACACTAAACCACTATTAACTATTTTTTGTCCCAGAAAGATTCTATCTCTTCCAGTGATTTTCCCTTAGTTTCAGGGAGTAACTTATAAACCGTAAAGAAAGCAGTCAGACAGAAAAAGGCAAATACCCAAAAAGTAACCGCTGTTCCGGCCTCACGCAATAAAACAGGTGTCAGCTGACCCATAATCGTATCTGCCACCCACATCACCATAATACTCACACCCATCGCCTTGCCCCTGATATTGGTCGGAAAGATCTCTGAAGCCACCACAAACTTCAGCGGCCCTAAAGAGAAAGCGAAACAAGCCAGAAATACCGTCACGCTGATTACTAAAAACACACTGGAGATCATCCCGAAATGAAACAGGATGCCAGTCAGCACCAGGCTGATGGTCGCACCAACTGTCCCCACAATATACAAAGGTCTTCTGCCCCAGTCGTCCACCTTCCAGATGGCGACAAACGTAAACACCAGATTGGCCAGCCCGAAAATGATCTGACCCAGAAAAGAACTGCTCAATGCAATACCAGAATCATTCAGGATAGAGGGACCGTAATAAATTATGGCGTTGATCCCGCTCAGCTGCGAGAATAAAGGCAGCAAAATACCCAGCAGCAAGGCTTTCCTCAACCGCGGGGCAAACAATTCTTTATAAGTACCCGTTTCCACCACACCAGTTTGATTGGCCTCCTTTTGCTCAGCCACGACCGCTTCTTCCTGACCATCATTGATTTTCCTGAGAATAGCCAGACCTTCAGCCACCAGGCCTTTCCTCATCAGCCAACGCGGACTTTCAGGAACGAAGAATAAACCAGCCAGAAAGAGCAGCGCAAGTATAGTCCCGATGCTGAACATTCCTCTCCAGACCTCATTAACAAAAACCATATCAAACAAAGACACACCTGCAATACCCGTGTGCGCTTCAGAATAAGCCAAAAGCAGGGAATTGCTCACATAAGCCAGGAGAATTCCAACAGTAATGGCCAGCTGATAGCAGGTCACCAGGCGACCTCTGATACCAGCAGGAGCAATCTCAGAAAGATACAAAGGCACCACTATAGAGGCAATCCCAACCCCTATCCCACCCGTCATACGAGCAACAATCAGCCAGTCCAGGGAATGTACAAGTGCACAGCCCAGCGCAGAGATCAAAAACAGGAAAGCCGACAGAAAAAGCAGTTTCTTACGCCCCAGCCTGTCGCTCAGGTCACCGGAAAATGCAACCCCGACAATACAACCCACCAGTGCCGAAGACACAAACCAGCCTTCCTGCAGCGCCGTCAGATTAAACTGTTTCTCTACAAAAGGCAATACACCGGAAATCACAGCCATATCAAAACCGAACAGCAAACCTCCTATAGAAGCCACCACCGTAATCAGTGCCAGGTAAAATTTATACGAATTGTTCATACCATGAGGTTTAATTTACTATCAATCTTTCAAAAATGACTTGATCACCTTTGCCCGTCCCTGCCCGTTATTAATTAGTTTATATTTCATAGCAGCAGCAGGAACAATGAACGTCTCCGCATAGGCAAAATGTTTCCTTAGCCCCTCAACCTCTACCGTGACCGAAGTCCCTTCAACCAGCATCAGCACATGACAGGAACCCTCAGTTTCAGCCAAAACCTCCGTATCAAACTCAAACCGGTGAATGTCATAAAAATGATCCCTGTGTGTAGGCAAATGGATCAGCTCCCAGCCGTCACCCGCAGAAATAACTGCCGGATGCGAGATCAGTTCCTCTTCCACCAAAGCCCCTTTCCTTTCAAACCTCAGGTTGTTAAAGGCATGATCAATATTGATCGGCCTCGGATTGCCGTTCAGGTCCAGTGAAAGCCAGTCGTACATCTTAAAGGTAAAAATATATGGCGTAGCACTGATCTCCAGCACCATATTATTGACTCCGGAACTATGAACCGTACCATTGGGAATCAGGAACAGGTCATGTTTATGCGAAGGAAAGCTCCTTACATACTTTTCCACTTCTATTGGCTGATTGTTCAGCTGGCTTTCTTCAAGCACAGCCCTGAACCCTGCAGGATCAATATCTTCCTGAAAACCCAGGTATATCTCTGCTCCCGGCTTGCAATCCAATATATAATAAGTTTCATCCTGAGTAATTGTCTCCCCAAAATTCCGGGAGATGTATTCTTTTGAAGGATGACATTGTATCGAAAGGTTCCCCCCGTCAAATGTATCCAGGAAATCGAAACGAATCGGAAAATAAGGTCCGAACTCCTCCGCACGCTTACCCAGCACCTCCTTATAGCCAAACAGCATCAGAAAATCAAAAGACACCTCCAGCATATTCAGATCACTTTCAAATACAATTCCATTTTCCGGTGTGATCAGTTCAAATGACCAGGCATAATTTACCTCCTCATTGTTCAGTCCTTTAATGTGTTCCTTCATCCACTGACCGCCCCATGACCCCTTTTCAAACCAGGGCCGTACCCGGAATACCGAATGGCTCATCTGCCTGATGCCTTCTATCAGCGCTCCCTTAAACATCCAGTTCAGCTCTCCGGCCCGCTGCCCGTCGGCGATCACATCGATGCGTTCCAGCAGCTGATTACGGTGCTTGTCCAGCATCACCCAGTCTACAAAATAGAAACGCTTATACATCGCAAAGGCAGGCCCGGTCTCCGCCTTGCCAAAATTAGATACCGATGCCGCCCGCATCCGGTACTGGATCTCATTCTTGGGGATGTCCAGATATATGAGCCCGGCATCCCAGCTGGTCAGGCCGGCACCTATCCCGATCACAATATTGATATCGAACGCCTCATCTACAGAAAGGCCAAACAGCTCCTCCTCAAAGAAATCTTTGATATTCAAATTGGTTTTGGTACCCCACACATCTTTTTCATGACTTAAAAAAGGCTTTACCAACTCCTCCGTCACCTGTTCAGCTTTAAGATAATCCACAGTAAAATGCCACTTTACTTTATAGCCCTTTTCCGCAAGCCGGTTCCCGATCTGTAAATAAACATCATCATAAAACACCCCGATATACCCGTCAATCAGTACCCTTTTCTGTTCAATGATCCAGTCTGACAAACTTTCAAAACCGCTAAAGATCTTTCCCTTTCCCAGTGCGTGATACGGAATGTGATTATACCCTACCTGATCATCCTGTTCAGCAGAACGCTGTTTCAGCAATAAAGGTTGTGTGCTATCCCTCCACTTGTCTTCGTAGCTGGTATGGTCATTTTGTATGGTATTCCCGCCTTTATTTTCCAAAGCCTTAATCATCTATTTAGTAATATTCTGTATCAAAAGAACAACATGTATTAACATATAAAATACCTCAATAGCAACTTTAATACTTGATAAAGCATCAAAAATCAGCTAACGAAGGAAGAACACGCTGAATACACACATGTATGTACAAACATAATGATTTAATCACCCTTTCCAAATATATTTTCATAATATTGTAATACAGAAGCCAGCCTTAAAAAGCGCATAAACTGTTGCGATCACCATGAAATTATCACTCAACCACAAAAGCCCGATTCCACTTCATCTGCAGGCCGAAGAACTGCTGCGCAAGATGATCAAAGACCCGCAATTTGCCAACGGCAAATTGCTGCCCAATGAAGTAGACCTGGCCAGCCAGCTCGCCATATCACGCACCACATTGCGTCAGGCCTTAAACAAACTGGTCTATGAAGGATTACTCATCAGAAAGAAGGGCGTAGGCACTAAGGTTGCTGATGCAATGATCAGTTCCAAATCAGTCAACTGGCTCAGTTTCTCGCAGGAAATGAAAGCCCGCGGAATTCCCATTAAAAACTTTGAACTGCACGTCAGCTGGGTATACCCCGAAGAACAGGTAGCCAATTTTCTTAACATCAAAACTGATCAGAAAATCCTGAAGCTCGAAAGGCTGAGGGGCCGTCCTGAGGGGCCTTTTGTCTATTTTGTTTCGTACTTCCACCCCCGTACAGGACTAACCGGCGAAGAAGACTTCAAAAGACCACTTTACGACATCCTGGAGGCCGATTACAACATCGTCACCGAACTCTCCAAAGAAGAGATCAGTGCCAGATCAGCCGATAAGTTCATCGCGGCAAAACTGGAAACAGAGACCGGCGCCCCGATCCTGTTCCGTAAGCGTTTTGTATACGATCAGGCCGAACGGCCTATCGAATACAATTTAGGTTATTACAAAGCCGACAGCTTTATTTATACCGTAGAAAGCAGGAGGAGCTGATCATAAGATCAGCTCAATTACCCCAGTGCACATTAGGTTTCTCCCCCATTTCCAGCAAGAGCCTGCCACCTTTCAGCAGTTCAGCCGCAGGAAATTTAAAAGAATTCAGAGTTCTTCCATTTAATGAAGCCTTCTGTATATATTTATTTGCTCTCGACGCATTCAACGCCTCTATCGTAAATGATTTACCCCTGCCATATTGCTCCCCAAGATCAATAGTCACTTTAGGGAAGACCGGACTGCCAATCTCATACACCGGATCCACACTGCAGCCGCCATCGGTTTGAAAAAGCCCCAAAGCAGCCATGATAAACCAGGCACTCATTTGCCCCTGATCCTCATCTCCCAAATAAGCATTGGCCAGACCATCACCATAATACCGGTCTATAATGGCCCTGCTCCATTGCTGCGTCAGCCATGGTTTCCCTACCCAGTTGAACAAAAAAGCAAAATGCATCGACTGCTGATTACCCTGGATCACCGGATAATCCCAGTACTGATCGCCCGGCGCATTGAACCTGAGTTTATTGCTCTCCCCAAAACCCCATGACAAACGCGCTGTGAACCTGTCAACCCCGATCTCTCTGGCCAGTGCAGGTATGTCCTGCGGCACAAAGTAAGTCAGCTGCCAGGCATTCCCTTCCACATAATGCTCATTTGCTCCAGACTTAAAAGGATCAAAATCAGGAAACCAGCTTCCGTCAGACTTACGCAGACGCGCATAACCCGTTTCCTTATCTATCGCATTTCTCCAGTAATTACCGCGCAGGGCGAATTCCTCTTCCTTATCCTTCTTACCCAATGCCTTCGCAAACTGCGAAACCGTCCAGTCGTCAAAGGCATATTCCAGGGTATTGGAAAACCGGCCCTCATCATAAGGCACGTATTTATGCTTCAGATACGTTACCAGATCCCTGTTGCCCGCAAAACCCAATCCTACCTTTTGCGCAGGTGTGGTCTGCATTTTATTCACCGCATCAAAAGCTTTTTCCGCATCAAAATCACGAATCCCCATCTGATAAGCCCCTACGATCAGCGGGATCTCATGTTCCGCCACCATCACCGGCACATAGTTCATCCCGGCAGGGCCTTTGGCCAGCCAGCCATTGGCATCATACATCGCAAGCTGTGATTTCACCCATTTTGAAGACCATTCCGGCGTCACCAGGTTCCAGAACTGGTTCAGGTTCCAGAAGGTATTCCAAAAGGCATCACAACCCAAAGCAAGCGCCTTAGGGTCTTTCAGCCGCTGTACCTTTTGAAAGGCATCTACCCAGCTGCCATCCAGATCACTCCAGGTGTTCCTGCTGGCCAGCGCACGGTACATATTGCTGTAAAACCTGACCTTCTCTCTTCTGTCACTGGTACTGATGGCTACACGGCCAATCAGTTTATTCCAGGCATCACGCTGTCCGTTCCTGACCTTCTCAAAACTCCAGCCATACGGCTTTGTGATCTCCTCCCCGAGGTTATGTGCTGCATTTTCCAGGCTCACCAGTGAAATTCCTGTACGCATCTGAACCACCTGTTTCAGCCGGGTATCAAACTCCACATAAGCACCCGCATCTTTAACTTCGCCGGTATTCAACAGATCCCGGTCACCGGCAAGCCCATTTTTCCAGGTTCCGAATTTGCGGATCGGCTGATCAAATTCGATCACAAAGTGAATGGTATAATCCTGATTCACATCACCCGACCATGCCCCGGGGGTAAACTGCCTGCTCGAACCCTCTATCCGGTAATCGCTTACCTTTTTTAAACTTACATTCTTTAAACTGTAATTGTACTCCGCAGGAATCTTCAGATCGACCATAATCCTGGAATCTGTAGCCTTCGGATAAGTGTACCGCTGAAAACTTCCCCTTGTCGTAGCCGTCAGTTCCGCTTTTATTTTATAATCGCTGAGCATCACCTTGTAATAGCCCAGAGGGGCTTTCTCAGATGACTTGTCGATCTGCGAACGGTAGCCGTCATTGCCCTTGCGCTGGTCACCAACCTTTAACTTCAGCGGACCATTTACAGGAAAAGTACCCAAGCCGGCCATTGTCCATTCATGGATATGGCTAAACGTGCCTACACTCTCGTAAATCGGGTCATAACCTGCCTGCCAGCCCGAATTCTGGTTGTCCGGACTTAGCTTTACCATACTGAAAGGCATCCAGGGGCCCGGTGCGATCATCCACCTCGAATGCGCAGTTCCCATTTTCGTATCCGCATAATCCGCAGGCGTAAATAGCTGCTGAGCTGACCTCCTCACCATCCCGCTCTCCACCAGCACCCCATCATTAAAAACCTCATACCTGCTTTGTTTTGCTACCTTAACCGCTGGCATAGGCACTTCAAACTCATATCTGGCACTATCCACTTTTTCCTTAAAGACCTCTCCACCATCCAGCTTTACCGTAAGGACAGGTCTCCCAGAAAGGTGCTGCACATCAACCAGCAAGGGCTGCACCAACTTGTCATTCTGCTCCACTTCATAAGCAGCAGGCTGCACATTTCTCAAAAAGAAATTTTTAGCAAGCAGGAGTTTCACCTGCACTGGTCCCTCCAGCCGTACCTGATCGTAGATCAGCCAGGAGCCTTCAAGAGTGGTCATCACAATCTCATTGCCACCTTTGCGCAACATACCCGGCGTTAGCGGTAATTCCATTTTATACTCCTTTGCCTTACTCAGATCCCCTGCTATGGATTGATCCAGAGGCCGCTTCGGCAATTGAGTAACGATATCTTTTCCGTTGATGCTGACCTTAAATAATGGGGCTGCCTCTCCCTGGTAACTCACCAGATCAACCACAAACTTCCAGTCGCCCCTTGCGGGTACATCAGCCAGTCCGAACAGCACATTTGCCCGGTGGGTCCTGATCCCGGAGGTACCTCCCGTACCACCCCAGCTGTCTGCGGGGCCCGGCAACACATAAGGCCAGTCCTGAGCCGCTCTGGAATAACCAACCAGGAAAAACCGGTCTTCCCATCCGAAATCATGGCTCAGAAAATCCTTGTAGCCCGAAGGGGCCAGCGCCATGCCATCACTTTTATCATCTGCCTCACCTATCTGCCAGATTACCTTATTTTGAGCATTAGCCTCAAACAAGCTGAAGCACAACAACAACAACAACAACAACATCAAAACACCTTTTGCGATTTCCTGTCTTTTTATCATATTAAAATGGGATGATTACTTCACAACTATTTTTTTGACGTTTCTTCCAGCTTTTCGATAGCAGTCCACAGCACCCCGGCCTCACCTCTGAAACTCGATGAACCTCTTGGCTGATTATCCGGCGTATACCATTCATAAAAACCTTTATTCCTGATGACCCTTGTGAGCATAGGCTCCAGCGCTTCTTTAGCCTCATTTATCAGACCATAACGGATCAGTTCAGGAATCATCCGGCCGCCAAACCAGGTCCAGTCACCGCCATTCTGATAAGAATATGGACTCATGCCCGCATTTTTAAAAGTTCCCGCAGGGTAAACCGGGTAAAGCGTCAGACCAATAGTTGCCGCATTGGCACTCTTCACATTTTGCTGCATCCTTTCATAAGCATGTTTCACCTCCGCTTTGCTCAGCAGATCCGCAGCGATCGCTACAATTGTACCCCCATGATAATAAATGGCAGCCTCATCCAGTGAAGCCGGAAAAGGGGAACCATTTAAATAGATATGCGGCTTAAACTTTTGCCTGTCTGCGTCCCAAAGATACTTACGCACATTTTTCTTCAGACCGGCACGCACCTGCTCCCAGTTCCTGCGTTCCTTAGCACTAAGATCGGCAAAGCTTAAATAATCATTGATCGCAATCACAAACATCGCGTTGTCATAGATATCGATCGCCTTATGCGTATCTGAATTGATTTCCACCCCCCAGTCATGCTCCGGTTGTATATCACCCCAATCGGCAGTAGTAGCGCCCCAGATCAGGCCATATTCCTCATTAAAACGATATTTCAGCAGAAATTGCATGGCTTCCTCCAAATGCTTCTGTACCGTACCCTTAGCAACGGTATCGGTAAGAATGGTTCGGTCACCAGTACTTTTGATATACCTGGCTACCGCCTGCACCAGGGAAGTTTCCTGATCGGTCTCTACTGTATTTTTATGCCCGGCATACTCAGGAGCGAGTGCAGAATGGTAATAATTGTAAGCCACTCCCGAACCTTTGGGATTGGGTACATAGCCATCCAGAATGCTCCCGTCCGGTTGCTGAAACTGAAAGAAACGGATCAGGTGTTTCTTGATCTGCGCCTTATCATTCACCTTGCAGGAAACATCCATAAAGGTATTCAGATCTCTTATCCAGACCTCACCATAACCATCACCCGCGGTAAATCCACTCCTTATTAGTTTTTCAGCCATTTGCTTAACGGAATCCGCAAGCGACCTGATGGTTTCAGCTTTAATAGTTTCAGTCCTGATCGCATTAGTTTTGATCGCCTCCGTTTTCTTTACAACAGCAAGCCCTGAAGATTCCTGTCCGTAGCTTACCTTAAAACCCGCCAAAATCAGGGCACCAAACAGCGCAGCCCTCAGACAGGGCCCTGCTAGTCTTTGTATATTCATTAATCAGTTTTTATTTGTGTGTACATATTAAAAGTTGAATGTAGTGAGAATTTCCTTAAATCCATAAAAAAACAAAAACATTACTTAACAACCTATAAATACACCTCAAACAAAAAAAAGATTGTACACACATACTAAACACCAACCCCGGAAGAATATTCCGTCATCAATCCTTCAGCCACCCTTACCATCGCCTCAGAACCTATAAATATGGCCGTCCTCTGGTGCAACTCCGTGGGATCTATTTCAAGAATTCTGTTGAAACCATCAGAGGCAACCCCTCCGGCCTGCTCCACAATAAAAGCCATCGGATTACATTCATACAAAAGCCTCAGTTTACCATTAGGAGAACTGGCTGTGGTAGGATAAATATAAATACCGCCTTTGATCAGGTTCCGGTGGATATCAGCCACCATAGAACCGATATATCTGGAAGCATAAGGCCTGTTGGTTGCCTGATCATGCACCTGTGCATATTTCAGGTATTTCTTTACCCCTTCCGGAAAATGAACATAATTCCCCTCATTGATCGAATAAATATTGCCTTCTAAAGGTGTTTTCAAATCTGGATGGGACAGGCAAAACTCGCCAATAGAAGGATCCAGCGTAAAACCGTTCACCCCTTTTCCGGTCGTATAGACCATCATTGTCGAAGAGCCGTAGATCACATAGCCAGCCGCAACCTGTTCCGTTCCCTTCTGCAATACATCCTGTAAAGTCGCCGTACCACCTGTAGATTTTCGCCTGTAAATAGAGAAAATGGTACCTACAGCCACATTGCAATCTATATTGGAAGAACCATCGAGCGGGTCTATGCAAACAATGTATTTTGCATTTTTAGATACCGGGGAATTGATGATCACCACCTCATCCTCTTCTTCCGTAGCCACCACACAGCACTCTCCGCCGCTGGTCAGCGCACTGATGAACTGGGCATTCGCAAATACATCCAGCTTCTGCTGTCCCTCCCCCTGTATATTGACTGTTCCCGCGGCGCCAAGAATATCTGCGAGCCCCGCCTTGTTGACTTCCCTGTTGACAATTTTAGCAGCTATTCCGATATCTCTCAGCAACCTGGAAAGCTCCCCTTTTGCATACGGAAAATCAGCCTGTTTCTCAATAATAAACTGGCCCAATGTGGTCATACCTGACATACTTAGTGTATTTAATACGTTATCTGTTGCCTATTTCTATGGCAGCCAAGTTATGTATTTTACCTTCAGTAATATTAAATTTGATCAAAGTTTTTACGCGGTGCCATCCCGAATTTCCGGCAGCACCCGGATTTATATGCATACAATCGATTTTCTTGTCGTACATCACCTTTAAAATATGTGAGTGCCCGCAGATAAATAATTTTGGAGGCTTAGTGTATATTTCAGGTTTTACAAAGGGAGAGTATTTACCAGGGTATCCACCTATATGGGTGATCCAAACATCCAATCCTTCAATGCTAAATCGTATATGCTCAGGATAGACAGATCTGATCTCCTTACCGTCTATATTTCCATAGACCCCCCTGAGAGGTTTAAAGGCCTCCAGCTTTTCCGCGACATCCGGGCCAAAATCTCCGGCATGCCAAACCTCGTCGCAATCCGCAAAGTGCTTGAAAACCGCATCATCCAAAAAACCGTGTGTATCTGAAAGAAGTCCTATTGTTACCATAATACAAACTTAAACAATAGACTGCTTACAATCCTTAAGGAAATCATCTGTTACTTTTCCGGTATTAAAAGTAAAACACCCTTTTAAAACTACAGACTATGCTCAAATTTTGTTCGTTGATATAATTTGTAGGCATCCTGAGACAATAATTTGCATTTAAGTGCCCCATCCTGATATAAACCATACCCGTCGTTGGTCTTTTGCAGGTCAAAACTTCCTTTAGGGAATTTTAAAACATGATTTGCAGTCGAATAAGGTCCAACAGTAACGTCTGCCACATAAGATGAAGTATCTTTCAAAGCGAACATCTGCACCTCATTATCGGTAAACACACAGGTTACCTGTTGATAGTACTTGTTGTTTACCTCGGGATTCACCAAATAGAGTACTTCTCCATTCAGGCTAACCGGCCGGGTACAGGAAGCTAAGGTAACGCCGGAAATAACAATTGCGAGGAACGTGTTTTTGATTAACATTTCAGATGAATATAAACAGGTTAAATATAGTAAAATCCAGGATCATTTTATCATTGACACATCAGGACAACTGCAGCCCGCTTGTTCTCCAGCGAATCTGAATCAGTTTCGGATTAAGCTGAGGAGGCATTACAAAATCACCGGGATGATATAAAGCCCCAAAGATAGCCGAAGGGCTAAACTGTTTTGTGTTTATTGCTGTCTGAATATTTCCCTCTTTCTTATAATAATAAAGTGTGGCAGATGCAATACACAGACAACCCTGCGCAATAATAAAACTCCAGACCTGAGCAGGAACAATCCCCTGACCCAATTCAATATCGATATCCTGATACTGCATTTCACGTCTGTACCCTGCCTTTAAGGCTATCAGACCAACCTTTATTCTCAATACACACAGATTAGCATTTACAGGAAAGTTCAACTCCTCCGGAATTTTTATTTCGGGCAGCGTCACCAGCAAGGCATCATTGGTAATCGTCAGCACAGGCTTTACCCACAAATAATTCTTAAGCAGGGATTTAGCATTAAACTCAAATCCTTCCAGGTTACTAAAACTTTGCTCATGAAAAATAAATTGCTCCGTTTCCTTATCAAAACACTGGCTCAATATTTTCTGATCTTCAAAATTCAGGTTGTTTACCATTCTGCCATCGCAATTGACATTCGCCAGATCCTGCCTGATGAGCTTCCCCAAGCTGCTGGCTTTTCCAAATAAATTCGCGCTTTTTTTTGTTGCCTCAGTTTGTCTTGGACTATGTGTTTTAATTTGAATGATCTGTTGATCCCTCCATTTTTTTAACGTAGCATTACCTACAATCCCTTTCAGGAATTTACCATCCAGTCTTGCCATTCTTGAATCAGTTTTATTATTTAGTTAGTCTTACCTGACACAAAGTTAATTAATACTAATCAAAGTTATATACATGAGCACATTTATTTCTTGTTAAGAGCACATTGAGTCCACGTTTTTTCTAAGGAAAGGTGGACTCAACGTGGACCGAACGTGGACTCAAGGTGGACTCAGTAAAAACGACGTCTTGTTTCTGTGTCTTATTATATTTTATCTTGTGATCATACGGAGATATACCAGTCGAACCATTTTTTTATCCAGCCTACACGTTCTTTGATGAACCGGGGACCGAAAAAGAAATTGGACCAGTCTTCAAAATTTTCATAATGAAATCCAAAATAGAAAATCCACCAGGCGAAGCCAAAATATGGAATAGATTTGACTTCGGCATCTGAAAGCGGACGAACAGTTCGGTAACTTTCTATGAAGATTCCGAATGCACGGTCAGCTTCTTTCTGTGTGACCTTCTTTTGTAAAACAGAAAGAAAATAATGTGCATAGAATGACGCCAGATCATTAACCAGATATCCTTTACCGGTAAAATCAAAATCGAAGAAAGTGATTTTACCATTTTCATCAAAATGAAAGTTCTTGGGTAAGAAATCGTAATGACAATATCCGTAACCAAACGAACTGAGATCGAAGCCATTTATTTTATTTATGACTATAGAGCAGGTTTCTGTCAGGTAATCGTATTCTGTTTCAAGGCCGGAAAATGCCGGCCTAATCTGCGCAACAGGCGCAGAGAGCATCGTATTGAGGTTAAATTCTTTCCTGTAGTGAGAGAGTTCCAGTCTGGAACTGAGGTTGTGTAACTTTGCCATTTCAACGCCAAGCGTATGAAGCTGGCTATCATTCAATTCGGATTTCACCTCACCAGGAGCATAGGTAAAAAGAACACCGTAACGGATACCTTCGGCAGCGTTGAAGGATTGGAAGGTGTCTCCATGCAGGTCTTCCAGTGGGTAGGCGACGTTCGCACCTCCCTGGTGCAAAAGCGTCAGTAATTCTACCTCTCCTTTAATCTCCTCCAGTTTACGGTGTGCATCACGGTAGATTTTGAAGATATATTGCGCCGGCAGAGAGCAGGGAGTATTGGGTTGGGAAGACTTCCATATCCGAAGATAGAACAACTAAATCAAATATAAAGCTCGTTTTTAAAGCGTTTAGCCAATAAGCCGGTGGCTTTGGCCGGATCGATCTCAGCTACGATCACTCCTGCCCTGCCATAAGTTTCGTGTTTTAGACAAGTGCCGTCGGGGGCAATTACGGCACTGGCGGAATCCGGATAAAGGGAAGCGTAATTGACGCTGGCAAAGTAAATGGTGTTTTCCAGTGCCCGCATCATCATGGCTTTTTCATAATAGGGATTGTCTTTATTCCCCCATTCGCTCAGCTGGACACCTGCCGTATTGCTGCCGCTAAAATGGGGATGAAAAACGATGCTGGCACCGTGTTGCGCAGCCCATCTCGTCGATTCAGGATATCGGAATCCTTCGTGGCAGATCGTAATTCCAAATTTCACCTGATTGACTTCAAATATTTGCCGCTCCGTACCTGCAATCCAGATGTGGTCTTCGGTTGGGTCCAACTGGTTCTTGGTTTGATAGCCCAATATTTCGCCTTTGGCTGAAATCACATGGGCAAGGTTGAGCAGCCCTTCCGGGGAATGCCAGTCCATGGGTACAATGATCGCGACCGAATGTTCTGCGGCGATTCGGCATACTTCTTTCAGGGCCTCATTCAAACGTTCGGCAGTTCGGTCTTCAGGTGGATAGCCCATGCCGGGATAACCAGGCAAATAGGACTCCGGAAAGCAAATGAGCTCAGCCTGGTGCACCGTAGCTTCCTTTACAAGCTTCTCGATCCAGAATAAGCCGTCTGATAGTGACTTCGGAAATGGTGCTGATGCTAAGGCAATTTTCATGGTATTAGAGTTGAACTGTGATCAAACTAAAGCTGGTTATCAAAACACAGCCATATCAGGAATAGGCAACGATATGTTTCATATGGTGTTCGAGATGACTGACGTAATCGTTAAACAACCATTCCAAAGTTACGTCCTGACTGCCATTAAAACAGAGTTTTTGTAAGGTATCCTCAGAAATTAATTTGATCAGACTGACCATCTGAAGGTTGTAGGCAGTCCAGAAGCTGATGAGCTGAACTGCCGGGATTTCATTATAATGACCGGCTTCATTCCATTTATTCTGATCGTAAATAATGAAAGGCTTGTCTTCAAACTGCCCTCTGATCCATTTGTGGTGATTGTTGGTGGCGCTGTCGATCAGGTGGCCCAGTATTTGTTTTTTGCTCCATTTGCCGGGTGCGGATATGGAAGAGAAACTTTCTTCGCCGATTTCGTTTAAGATGGACGGGATGGTATTGCAAAGGTATTCGAGTCTGTTGAGGCTGGTTGTGATCATTGGGTTTTAGTGTCCTTCTTTCTAATTTGAACTGGTATTTTCCTAAAGGACAATTTAAGAATAAAATAATTAGGTCAATCCACCATCAAACTCTATTTCCTGGAAAAATTCAGGCATTCTCTCTTCTGTAATTATTATTTCTTAGTATCTTTCTATTCTATGCTAAGTTACAAAACCTGTCTGGTCCTTGTTTTACTTGTTGCAGCAGTGTTTGAATCCAACGCACAACCGGCTCTTTCTGTGGAAAAAGAGGACTATGCAGAATCTGCATTTCCGGTTTTCAAGGACGGGGTACCTGGGCTGATTGTCTATCTTAGAAAAATCACACCTCTTATTGCTGCAAATACTAAAGACGAAAGTAACCTTCCAACTACCCTTAAAATGATTTTAACCATCAATACGGCTGGAAAAGTTACTGATGTTGAATTTCCTGATACTAAAATGGAGAAGAACTGTCAATCTAAAGTTAGAGAGGAGTTATTAAAAATGGAAGGCTGGAAAGCCGCTGAAAGTAAAGGAAAATCTATAATAAGCAAATACCCACTAAGAATCAGTTGTTTAATGTGGAGCCAATAGCGCAAAACCCTTTATTCAATATAAAAATCAGATTATCAAAATTTTGAGGTTTAATACAAAAACTATTATTGGGTAAGAAAATGTTTGTCAAACGGCAAAAACAATGTCACGGTTTTTATACTGCATCAGGCGGTTGATCAGCGTTATATTACCTTAATCGGCTTGCACATGCATTACCGCTGTGTTCTTAGTCATGGTAAAACCAAAAAAGGCCTTTAGATTAACCTAAAGGCCTTTTTTTTTTGGATTAATGGATCTATTAAATTGTTGTCCTGAATTAAAGATTATTGACTTCAAATCCTCCATAACTGAGCATTTCGGCATTGTGGGACACAATGAGGTTAAGTTCTAATCTTTCAATCAGGTCTTTGGCCTGGCAGATATTTCTATGCATATCATTAATGCCTCTGATCTCGATGCCTTTAGCCATCAGTTTAAATTTGTTCGGCTCAAATTTATCAATGAACTTTTGCAGGTCTGAGCTGATTTGTACTTGTTTTTTTTCCATGGTAAAATCTAATCTTGCTAATCAGTGGCAAAACAAGACATATTGTTTTAACTCAATAGATAGTTAATGTTATGTTATCAGTCATGAATGGTTTGTCGCAAACCGGACCGTAAATTGTCGTATACTCCCCTGTTTAATATCTCTTTTTACCCTGATATTTGATGAAGCAACAATCAACACTGTGGAGCAGCTACCACCTGAAAAAACGGGCGGGCCGAAAAGCCAAATGAGTAGGAATGCAAAAAAAAATGATGTTATGTCAGACAATAAAGTTTCATTACACAGAGTTATTAAGGCTTCTCCTGAAAAGGTATATCGTGCCTTCACCGAAACCGCAGCGATTGCTTCCTGGTTGCCGCCTTATGGTTTTCTATGTACCGTACACGAAATGAATGTTCAGATTGGCGGTACTTTTAGAATGTCCTTTCAAAACTTTTCTACCGGCAACGGGCATTCATTTGGCGGGGAATATGTAGAGGTCAACCCGAATGAGTTTTTGAAATATACTGACAAGTTTGACGACCCAAACCTCCCTGGTACAATGACTACTTCCATTTGGCTTCAAAAAACACTTGTAGGTACGGAATTAAAGGTACTGCAGGAAGGAATACCAGCAGTAATACCGGTTGAAATGTGTTATCTGGGCTGGCAGGAATCGCTGGAAAAACTCATTAAACTGGTAGAACCTCAAATTCCGGATGCATAATTATTCATCATATAATTAAGAGTCATATCATGCATAAAGAAACCATTAGGTATCTTTATGCATGATAAAATCTATAACTGATGTAAGGCAGGAAAAAGACTTAATAGATTCATTCTCTGTTAAGTATTACGGGACTGATCCTTTTCTTGCTGAGCCCTCTCCATATAGGTTAACTTATCACCGGATACTACTGATCTCAAATGCAGAAGGCAGCTTATACATCGATGATCAGGCTTTTCACATCAATGGCAATGACCTGTTCCTGATTGCAAAAGGACAGATGACCGGTTTTAATGAGGGAACTAAATTTTCAGGTTTTGAGCTGAGCTTTGGGGATTGCTTCTGGGAAAGGAGTCCGTCCAGTGCAAATAACTGTAAGGCAGTATTGTTTAGTAATGTGGCCAACAATCAAAAAATATCTTTATCGGATAAGGATTATCATGAAATAGCTGCGCTCTTTAACGCGTTGTTCCACGAATTCTCCGGTCCTGGTTATGTCAGCAAACTGGATGCAATGGCGGCTTATCTGAAGATCATCATGATCAAAATAGCCAATGTAAATGCTGCTTTGACAAAAGGAACAGACAGTTATGAGCATAAGCTTTACAGAGATTTTCTGGAACTGATCGGCCAGAATTATCAAAGTTCGCATGAGGTTGGAGACTATGCGGCTTTAATGGGGATTTCTTCAAGAAAATTAACAGACCTGTCTAAAAAATGCAGCGGCAAGGGGGCTAAAGAGCTGATCAACGAGCTGCTGATTGCTGAAGCTAAACGTGCTTTACAGTTTTCTTCCAGGCCTGTTAAGGAAATAGCCTATCAGCTGAACTTTTCTACTCCCGATCAGTTCAGCCATTTTTTCAAGAAGAACACGGAGATCTCTCCTCAGGATTACAGGCTGCAGTTTGTCAATTCAGGGATTTAAAATCATATCTATTCGCTCCAGGGAGAATGCAGGATACAATCACAAAAATTCTTTCTGTGAAAATTAGGAATCATATAGGCACATACGTCTGCTTTAATGTTTCCGAAGGTGGTTTCTGTTTTATGTTCAAATCCGCTAAAAAAGGCAGGAATAATGTTCTTCTTGAAGTCGTTTCTCGGGAATGCTTTCAGAATTTCAATTCTGTCTCCTTCGCTCAGGTTTTCGTAGCCCTCTCCCATCACATCGAGGCCGACGCCTGAATACATTAATGCAACTTCCGGTTCTTTATGTTCTGCAATACCAATGGTGGTGTGCAGGGCTATGGTATCCCATACCAGTTGAAGGGACTCTTTTGGAAGATCATGGCTTTTCAGAAAGTCTCTTGCTGCATTGGCACCATCCACTTCAAAGCGCAAATCCGGGCTGCTGTATGGCCTGGTGAGTCCAAGATCATGAAATACCGAACTTACATAAAGAAGCTCGCTGTCATATTTAAGATGGTTTCGTTTTCCGTTTAAGGATGAAAATAGAAATACCCTTAAGGAATGATTGTAAATAAATTCTGTACCGTGCTCTAACAGAAGTTCTGTAGCCTGGCTGGCAATTGTGCTATCCGGAATGAGGATTCCTGCAACTGACTTTAGTTTGTTAACTGACATGTTTTCTTAGATTTTTATGGCTCAAAGATCGGCACATGAAAAAGTCCGGAAATGTCAAAAACGGATAAGCACTTGTAAATTTGGTTTGAAATCCGGTCTATGTTAATCGACATATTATTTCTAAGTTTACTTAACCAATACTTACACACACTAATGAAACAAAAATCAATTTATTCTGTACTCAGAATAGCTCTTATTTTATGCCTGCCAATGGCTTTTTTAGGTTTTTCATTCCGAAACGCTGCAGACTTACCCAAATGGCAGCAGCTTTTTAATGGCAAAGACATCAAGGACTGGAAAATTAAAATCAGGACGCATGACCTGAACGATAATTATGGCAATACCTTCCGTGTGAAGGACGGAAATATCCAGGTCAGGTATGATCAATACACTGAATTTGACAAACAGTACGGGCATCTTTTTTACAAAAAGCCCTACTCCTATTATCTGATCGGAGTGGAGTATCGTTTTGTAGGTGACCAGGTAAAAGGCGGTGAGGGATGGGCCTTGCGCAACAGCGGCATTATGATTCATGGTCAGGATCCGGTTACGATGAAAAAAGACCAGGATTTCCCCAATTCCATTGAAGTACAGCTGCTGGGTGGTGACGGCAAGGGTGAGCGTTCTACTGCTAACTTATGTACACCGGGCACCCAGTTTGTAAAGGATAACCAAGTAATTAAATCACATTGTATAGAATCCAGTTCCAAAACTTTCAGCGGGGATCAGTGGGTTCGTGTGGAGGTACTTGTTTTAGGGGATTCAGAAATCGTTCACTATGTAAATGGTGAGGAAGTTTTACGTTACCAGAGACCTCAGAAAGATCCTGTCGGTGGTGCTGCAGAAGGTGAGCTGCTGAAAGGCGGCAGCATTTCGCTTCAAAGTGAGAGTCATCCGATTGATTTCAGAAAAGTGGAGATCATAGATCTGGAAAAATATGCGAAGGATCCTGAGAAACTTAAAGATGTGATTAAAAAGTTAATGGCTGAAAAAAGAGTAGCCAAACAATAGAATAGTTTTTTTATGCTAAATTAGATGGTCAATCAAAACCAAATAGACAACCACATCATGAAAAAAATTCTTGTTGCAACGGCTCTGCTCCTGCTTTTAAGCCCTGTTGTATCCCTGGCCCAGACGGGTAAAGTTTATGACAACCTGACCCTTCCGAGCAAAATTCTGAAAAGCGAACGTAAATATGCCATCTATCTGCCACCTGATTATGAAAGTTCCGGACGCAGTTATCCTGTGTTGTATCTACTGCACGGAGCAGGTGATGATCAGACTGGCTGGGTACAGTTTGGTGAAACCCTGAACATTACTGATAAGGCGATAGCTGATGGAACGGCCACACCAATGATCATTGTAATGCCGGACGCTAATACCGGAAGGCGTGGTTATTTTAATGATATTAAAGGGGACTGGAATTACGAGGATTTCTTTTTTACTGAACTGATCCCTTTTATTGAGAAAAAATACAAAGCTAAAACAGACAAACGCTCACGGGCTGTGGCTGGTCTGTCTATGGGTGGCGGAGGTACTTTCATGTATGCTATGCACCATCCTGAACTGTTCTCTTCTGCCTGTCCGCTGAGTGCTTATATAGGTCCGCTGAATTTGGATGATGCCAAAGCGCAAATGAAAAGAGGTAATTCAAATCTTTCTGATGCCGCTATGGAGACCTATTTCAACCGGCACAATGCCGTTTCACTGATCAACAATACTCCTGATAGTCTGAAGAAAGCTGTACGCTGGTACATTGACTGCGGAGATGATGATTTTCTGTACGAAGGCAATGCGCTGGCGCATATCGCGATGCGCAAAAAGGAAATACCTCATGAGTTCAGGGTACGCGATGGCGGACATACCTGGACGTATTGGAGGGCTTCACTGCCAAAGGTACTGGAGTTTGTGTCTGATGCTTTTCATCAGTTTTAGATTGGCCTGAATATTAAAAATGAATGAATCTCTCTTTTCTTACGGAACGCTGCAATATGAAAAAGTGCAGCTGGAAACTTTTGGCAGGTTATTGAAAGGCACTAAAGATGTGCTGAGCGGTTACCAGCTTTCCTCTGTCGAGATTACTGATGAAGATGTACTGGCTGCAAGTGAGCAAAAATACCACCTGATCGCAGTACCTTCCGGATTGGAAACGGATACCATTGAAGGTGTTATTTTTGAGATTACGCATGAGGAGCTGTTATCGGCCGATGAATATGAGGCTGAGGATTATAAAAGGGTAAAGGAGAAATTTCAATCGGGCAGGGAAGCCTGGGTATATGTAGCAGTGTAAGCAGCTACTGAAACCGGTTAAAAAGCGAGAAAAAAATCCTTCAACAACAGTTTATAAGTATTGGTATAAACATTTTGTGCTTCGTAAATGTAAAAGCGTTCTGAGACCAGTGGCTTTGCGATACGCCCAAGGCAAATGATTTTCCTGATCACAGGCTTGTTTACATCGGAACAGATACTGATCTCTTTCTGAAGTAGCAAGCCTCTGCTCAGGGCGCTTTCTATAACAGATTCTGCCTGCTTAACCGGAAGGATCAGCCAGAGCAGTCCTTCAGCAGTCAGGAGTTCTTTTGTTTTCAACAAAAGTGATTCAAAGAAATTTTCATCGGCATGACGGGCCCGGCTCTTTCTCTCCTCTGAATTTTTAAGGTCATTGACAAAAAAAGGAGGATTGGAAATGATCAGGTCATATCTGTTTTCAGTTTCATATACGGCAATACCGGTATGGATTGATCGTATTCTTACTTTAAAGGAAGAGGAACTAAAGTTCCGGGCTGCAGTATGGCTGGATTGTTCGTCAATTTCCACGGCATCCACTGCAGCCTCCGGAAAACGCTGGGCCATCATCATGGCAAGAACGCCGGTACCTGTTCCGATATCGAGGATGTTTGCGGGAGCAGGATGACCCGCTACTGCTGCTAAGAGCACGCCGTCTGTATTGATCTTCATCGCACAGCCATCCTGATCGACCTCAAAGTGCTTAAACCTGAAAACGTTTCCCATCTGGTGTCAAATGTAATAAAAATGTATAATCTGATTTTTATTGAGGATAAAAAGCGTGCATAAATGCGAGCTTTAGTCAGGTTTTAAATTTTAAAAAGCTAAATTTGCACTTTCAAAAAAAGAGCATGATCTATTTCTTCTTAAGCCAGTCTACCACGGTTTTCGCTTTACAAATTGAACGGAAACTGACCACAACTGATGTTACAAAACTTGAATGGCTGTTTGGCGGAGCCAAATTACAACAGGAAAGCACTTTAAACGGCTTTTATGTTGGTCCGCGTGCAGCGATGATCACACCATGGAGTACCAATGCGGTGGAGATTACCCAGAACATGGACATTCTGGACATCATCAGGATTGAGGAATTTGAGCAAGTAGAAGAAAATTTTTCGGGTTACGATCCGATGCTCTCGCAGAAATACAGTAAACTGGATCAGGAGATCTATACCATTAACATAGCACCTGAACCGATCCTGCAGATCACTGATGTGGCTGCATATAACAAACAGGAAGGGCTTTCCCTGAGTGATGATGAAGTGGAATACCTCGAAAGTCTTGCGGGAAGACTGGGCAGACCACTTACTGATTCTGAGGTATTTGGTTTTTCTCAGGTGAATTCTGAGCATTGCCGTCACAAGATCTTCAACGGAAAATTTGTAATTGATGGTGTGGAACAGCCAAGTTCTCTGTTTAAACTGATCCGCAAGACTTCTGAAGAAAATCCTAATGATATTGTTTCTGCGTATAAGGATAATGTCGCTTTTATTAAAGGCCCTAAAGTTCAGCAGTTTGCACCCAAGCGTGCGGATGAACCTGATTATTATACTTTAAGTGATTTTGAATCGGTGATTTCGCTGAAGGCGGAGACACACAACTTCCCGACTACGGTAGAGCCTTTTAACGGTGCGGCTACGGGTTCGGGTGGTGAGATCAGGGACAGGCTGGCAGGTGGGCAGGGTTCTTTGCCTTTGGCCGGGACTGCTGTGTATATGACCGCTTTATCCCGTCTGGAAGAAGGCCGTGCATGGGAAAATGGTGTGGAGGAAAGAAAATGGCTGTATCAGACGCCTATGGATATCCTGATCAAGGCTTCTAACGGGGCTACTGATTTCGGTAATAAGTTTGGACAGCCGCTGATCACGGGTTCGGTACTGACCTTTGAGCATGAAGAAGAAGGCCGTAAACTGGGTTTTGACAAGGTGATTATGCTTGCGGGTGGCGTAGGCTACGGAAAGGCCAGTCAGGCGCAAAAACAAAAACCGGCAGAGGGTGACAAGATTGTCATCCTGGGTGGTGAAAATTATAGAATTGGTATGGGTGGTGCAGCGGTGTCTTCTGCTGATACCGGTCAGCTGGGAACAGGGATCGAACTGAATGCGGTACAGCGTTCTAATCCTGAGATGCAGAAAAGAGCTGCGAATGCGGTAAGGGGAATGGTGGAATCTGATCACAATGCGATCATTTCTATTCATGACCATGGCGCCGGCGGTCACCTGAACTGTCTTTCTGAGCTGGTTGAGGAAACCGGTGGTAAGATTGACCTGGATAAGCTCCCTGTTGGTGATCCTACCCTGTCTTCAAAAGAAATTATCGGCAATGAGTCACAGGAACGTATGGGTCTGGTGATCGGCCGGAAAGATATAGAAACCCTGCAAAAGATTGCGGATCGTGAAAGGTCTCCGATGTATACGGTAGGTACAGTAACTGGTGACCACCGGTTCACTTTTGAGTCGGCGACTACTGGTGTAAAACCCATGGATCTGGAACTGAAGGACATGTTTGGCAGTTCGCCGAAAGTGGTGATGGCAGACCAGACCATTGACAGAAAGTACGAACCTGTTGTTTATGAGGCTGCTCAGCTGAATGCATATTTAGAGCAGGTGCTTCAGCTGGAAGCGGTAGCTTCTAAAGACTGGCTGACCAATAAGGTGGACCGTTGCGTGGGTGGCCGTGTGGCTAAACAGCAGTGTGCCGGTCCATTACAGCTGCCATTGAACAACGTTGGGGTAATGGCTTTGGATTTTCAGGGTAAGGAAGGTATTGCTACTTCTATAGGTCATGCACCGGTTTCTGCCCTGATCGATCCTGCAGCAGGTAGTCGTATTGCAATAGCAGAGTCGCTGTCTAACCTGGTATGGGCTCCTTTAAAAGATGGTTTGAAGAGTGTTTCACTTTCTGCCAACTGGATGTGGGCCTGCAAAAATGAAGGTGAGGATGCGAGGTTATATGAAGCTGTGAAAGCATGTTCTGATTTTGCAATCTCTTTGGGCATCAATATTCCGACAGGAAAGGATTCCCTGTCTATGAAACAGAAATATAAGGATGGTGATGTAATTGCTCCGGGTACGGTGATTATCTCTGCTGCCGGTAACTGTGATGACATTACGAAAGTAGTGGAACCTGTGTTGCAGAAAAACGGTGGTTCGATCTATTACATCAACCTTTCTAAGGATACATACAAACTGGGCGGTTCATCGTTTGCACAGATCCTGAACAGGATCGGTTCGGAAACTCCTGATGTGAAGGATGCTGCCGGACTGAAAGCAGCTTTCAATACTTTACAGGAACTGATCAAAGCGGAACTGATCCAGGCTGGTCATGATATTGGCAGTGGTGGTCTGATCACTACTTTGCTGGAGCTTTGTTTTGCAGACCGTGATCTGGGTGCTTCAATAGATTTATCTGCACTTGGAGAGCAGGATCTGATCAAAGTATTGTTTGCAGAGAATATTGGTGTGGTATTCCAGGCTGACGCTGCTGCAGAGGCCATACTTTCTGCCAATGGTGTTGCTTTCCACAAGATTGGTGAGGTAAATGCTAAAGCTACATTGAGTATCAAAAACAGCGGTAATGAAATACTGGATCTGGATATCGATCATTTGAGAGACATCTGGTTCAAAACTTCTTATCTGCTGTATACCAAACAAAGCGGGCCGGCAAAAGCTAAAGAGCGGTATGACAATTATAAAAACCATGTATTAAAATACAATTTCCCTGCACAGTTTGATGGCAAAAAGCCGGTGATAGATGCGACCAAGCCTCGTCCTAAAGCTGCCATCATCCGTGAGAAAGGAAGTAATTCTGAACGTGAACTGGCCAATGCGATGTATCTGGCTGGTTTTGACGTGAAGGATGTGCACATGACGGATCTGATCTATGGCCGCGAAACACTGGAAGACATCCAGTTCATCGGTGCTGTGGGTGGTTTCTCCAACTCGGATGTACTTGGCTCGGCCAAAGGATGGGCGGGTGCGTTTATGTATAATGAGAAGGCCCGTGTTGCGCTGGAGAATTTCTTCAGCCGTCCGGATACTTTATCTGTAGGTGTATGTAACGGTTGCCAGCTGTTCGTTGAGCTCGGTTTGATCAACAAGGATCACGAGGTAAAACCTAAGATGCTGCACAATGCAAGTCATAAGCACGAGAGCATCTTTACTTCACTGACCATACCTCAGAACAATTCGGTGATGTTGTCTACTTTGGCAGGAAGCACACTGGGTGTTTGGGTATCGCATGGTGAGGGCAGGTTCCAGTTGCCGCTTGAGGAAGGAAAATACAGGATCGTAGCGAAATATGCTTATGATACTTATCCTGCAAGTCCGAACGGTTCTGATTACAATACTGCGATGATCTGTGATGAGACGGGCCGTCACCTGGTGATGATGCCGCATATTGAGCGTTCATTGTTCCAGTGGCACTGGGCAAACTATCCGCAGGGCCGAAAAGATGAAGTGACTCCATGGATGGAAGCTTTTGTAAATGCAAGGAAATGGGTGGAGCAGCATGCTTAGGTAACGCAGCTTATTGAATACGAGAAACTTAAGTAAAAATATCTTTAGATGTTTTGGTGTTATTGCAAATTAAAAAATGTAATCTCATACAACCAAAACATCTAAAGGTATGACTACTAAATTCGGATTTTCCAAAATGACAATTCAGGAGTTTGAAACCTGGATCACCTCCCCTCACCTGGGAAGAACAGTACTTACTGTTCTGCAACACCACACGCTGATTCCTTCATATGCTGACTTCAATGGCTCAATTTGAGATGCAGCAACTATCACGTTAACTCTAATGGCTGGAGTAACATCTGGCAAAAGGCCAGGACCTGTTTATTGAAAATGAACAAAACAACTGGGGAAAGGTCAATTTTGAACCTAAATGGGTAAATAATGGCTTTCTGAGTTATTAAGTTTTTTACATATCCGGCCCGTAATTTTCAGAGCTTTATACCGTAACCTTTTAACACAAAATCAACAATTACTTTTGGATTGGGTAGACTGTGCGGGTGATGTTTAAATCCCGGTTTATGGTATACAGTAATGTCACCATCCAATTCTTTGATCTTTCTTTCAAAAGTAAGGGTATTGGTTTGCGGTGATACCGCTTCGTCGGCATCGGCACAGAGGATCAGATTAGGATATCCTCCTTTGACAATCTGTTTTACTTTGTCGACCGGACTGCCTTTGAAGTTTTGTACATCTTCATCTGATTTCAAACCGTAATCTTTCATGAACTGCTCATGCTCGTTCTTGTAAAGGGCAGCATTTTCTCTGGCACCCGGCCAGGTTTTCATATCGAGGACAGGATTGTCTACATAAGCGCAGGCTACCTTACCCGGGTTTGCCGCAGCCCAGTTGTATACATAGACTGCTCCTCTGCTCATTCCTTCCATTGCTGCTTTTTTTGATAATCCTGCTTTGTTAATGAGTTTGTAGAAGTCATTCCAAAGTGCGATGGCCTCCGGATTTCCCAATAGTTCTGAAGCGTCACAGTATACCACATGAAAACCTCGCTCCAGAAGGGCAATATCTGCCTGTGGTTCATGCCCCCAGAATCTGGCCCTCCAGATGTAAGGATGGCCAATGGCAGACCATTTAGGTTTCACAACTTTACATTCCCGGCCTTTGAGTTTAAAAGTGGCACAGGCATAACCATAAAATGAATCTTCTTTCAGTGGCGTACCCAGGGATTTAAAGACATCAAAAGCGGTATCCTTTTTTTGAGTAATGGTTTCATAAAGTCTTCTTGCAATTATTGCGGATCCTTCTGCATTGGGATGAATCAGGTCGGGTACCAGTTCAGGTTTATCTACAAGCAGCTGATGAATATCCAGCACTTCCAGTCCTGTATCAAATGCTGCTTTCCTTGCTTCCGGCATGATCTTGTTTACAATTACAGGGTCCCAGATTCCACTGGTATCTCTGACGAAGGAGACCATAGGGAGCATGATAATGATCCGCGGGTGTGATGGTAAAGCAGCAAAGGCTTTGATCAGTTCTTTGTAGTCCTGTGCATATTCATTTAAACGTTTGCGGTTGATGAGTTTACTGTCATTGCCTCCAAGGTCTATAAAAACGATGTCAGGGTTACTTTTTAAAGCCTGCTTATATTGCCCGGTCCTGATGTAGGGATTATCGCCGTTTTTTAACAGTGTTGTTCCGCTGACACCATAGTTGGCCACCTCATAGTCTGAGCCAAGCAGGGTTTGCAACTGACCGGGGAAGGAGAATTTGTCTCTGTCCGGAATCCCGTGTCCGTAAGTGATACTTGCACCAATGCAGGTAATTTTTGTTACGGCATGGCAGTTTAATGCAATGACCATCAATAAGCTGAAGAAAAGTTTACACATTTGGTTTTTTTACCCTAAGATATTCATTATTGCATTTTGTTTTCAATCTTTAATGTAACATTGGTGCCGCCGATACGCCCATCCATATCACTTCCCTGTATGTTTATACTATACTTACCCGTGATATCTGAAGAATAGAAAGAAATACGTGCGGTTCCATTTTTATCTGTAACCACGTCCGGTTTCCAGTATAGCGTGGAGCGGTAATCAGGCATAGTCCGGTTCTCCTGGTTAATGCCATACTTCGGACTGTAAAACTGATCTGGATGCATGACAGGAAAGGGGCGGTAAGAGCCAAAGTCTGGCCGGTTCATCTTGAACCAGCCTGCACCACTGAAAGTTGTGATCTCTACACGTACGACTTCGGGAGGTATTCTGCCCGGATAATACCGTGATAAATGCTTACGGCGCCAGTTCATTTCCAATCCGCGAAATGTAGCGATTTTAAACCTGGTGAGTTCCTGAATCAGTTCTTCATCACTGGTAAAATCATCCAATTGAGCCAGGACAGAATGACCGTCACTTCCACCGCCATCAATCCGGACAATCATCATCACTTTGTTCAACCACAAATTTCCGCCTGAAACCCTGAAACCGGGTATCTTCTGTTTCAACAAATGGTACAGGTCCTGAACTGCAGATTCTTTGATATCTTCTTCATCCAGTACAAGATCTGTGTTGCCAGCATCATTGGGGTTAGATGATCCTTTAATGATCTTTTTTGAAGTGATCTTCACCTCTTTGAGTGCAATTCCAGATGATTTTGGAACAAAATCATAATTGAGAAATACCGAATTCTTTACATAATTGAGCTGGGTTGTATCGGAGTTCACATACCAGGGTATTTGCTGGTCCCTGTAGTTTTCCGGTACTGATGCGGGTATGAATTTATCTACTGTGACCTCGCCGAAATTCATAGATTTTCCTTTTTTTGTTTTGGCTTGTATAAAGAATGACCCTGAATCTATTTGGGGCAGGTTTCTGAATTCATATCTGCCTTGCTCATTGGTTATCGTGTTTGAAATAAAGAAAGGTTTCTGCGAACTGAGCATCACGGGTGCGCCAGCGACGGGTTTGTTGAGGATATTACTAACTCTGCCTGATACGGTAAGGTATTTTTGCGCAGGAAACAAGGGTTCAGCTGCAGGGGCAAATACTTCTTTCCAATCGTAACTTGTCCAGCCCTGTGTCAGCATCAGGTAATCCAGTGCCTGCCATCTTTGTTTATTGTTCCGGTCCAGATAATAGCCCGGGTTTTCTATCGTTCCTTTCAGATTTGCATTGATCAGCAGGCTTGTGCGAATACCATAATGCCCTGTAGTATCACTTCTGACCTGGCCATTATCGGTTACTGCCATGGAGAAACTACCCTGAACAGGATTTCCGTCCTTATCTTTTACTTCCAGCAAAACATCAACGCTGTCTCTTTTATAGTAAGAGGTCTTGCTGGTTTTGACTGAGAACTGCAATTCATCATGTTGATCAATGAATACAATCCGTTCATTTAATGGTGTCTTGTTTCTAAGTAGTGTAAATCTGGTGACACCGCTGGGGAAGTGCTTTTTTGGTATGTTCAGTGTTTTTCCGTCAAAGCGGACTGTTTGCGCATAAGAAACAATATCACCGGACGTTCCGATCAGATAATAGGTACTGTCTGCAAGGACTGCATCAGCTGTGGCACTTAATGTAATCTTTATAAAATCATTCTGCTCTTCATTGGTAACCTTCATGACTGTTCCGCCTGCTTTTACCTGAGGTAAGGCAAATGTGCGCATCTTATCATTCTGACCGAATTTTGCCGTGTAGGTTTCTCCTTGTTCAGGAATAAACTCAAAAGCTCCCATACCACCGTGAAAGCTCCCGATATTAGTTAAAAGGTTATTCTTGCTATCGTAGACTGCTCCTTTTACAGTAAGTCCGTGTCCGTCTTCTCCTACTGCTTTAAAACCCACTTTGGAGTTTAAGCCTGCGACCAGATAGCCGCCTTCCGGCAGAAACTGCACATCCATATGCTGCTCCCTTGCAACGTTCAACGGGATAAGCAACTTTTGGTTGTGGTCATTTTCATGCAGGCTCCGAATCTCTGCCCTGATCATACGACCATCAATTTTATCGTTAAGACTGGATCTGGCAGTCAGCTGGCCATCCGCAGAGGTTTGTAGTTTTTCTGTATGTAATTCATGATCACCTTCCATTATTCTGAGCTCCACTTCGCGCAATGCCACCGGGCTGTGATCCGTTCTGCTCAGAGTAAAATTAGTTGTAAGCTGATCTTTTCCATCTGACTGTGTGATTTCTGCACCGGATCTGACCAGCCAGTTGTCTTGTCTTGGTATTCCAAGATAGAACCGTTTGGAAAAGAAATACTGACTTCCAAAATTCTTCATCCAGTTGGTGTAGGCCCGTAAGGTATAGCTGCCTTCATGAAAAATTTTGGAAGTCAAAGGAATCTGAGCGTATCCGATGCCTTCTTTTATTGGTATACTGATGCGCCTAACCGCTTCCGCAGTATCATCATTAAGCTCCACGTACAGTAAACCACTCTTTTTTGATGCGATAAGACTCGACGCATCCAGTAAATAGGCTTTAAACCAGATGGTATCCCCCAGGTTATAATAAGGTTTGTCTGTATGTAAATACAATTTCTCTGCAGGTTTTCGCTGGCGCAGGGCATGAACAGCACCGGTGATTTCATCCGTATGGCCTGCTGGCAAACTCACCTGTTGTTCTATTCCGGAAGTATCCCCTGTTACCTGATAACGGTATACTTGCCTGCCCAGTTCACCCGCGGCATTGATTCCCTCCAGAATTACCTTATAGGTACCGGGACCATCGGCATTAAAAAAACTAATCCTGCCTTTTCCGTCTGCATCTGTCTTCACATTTGCGTTCCAGTAAATCGTAGATCTCAGATCCGGAAGCTGATTAATAATACCCGGCTTGTCATGTCTGGGTGTATAGAACACACGTTCGTTGTTGAATCCTTTGGGCTTGATATTGATCACATTCGGTGTATATCTTCTCCGCAGATACCCTCTTTTTGTATAGATCATAATTGATTCGCCACCAAGCACAGATATTGCCGCCAGATTTGTACGCACGACATCAATCTTCACAATGTCAGCAGGTTCCAGCACATTGCTGTCAAATATATCTCCGACATCCATTTCCGTATCCATTCTCCTCCCGTCTACAATCACCTGCATCGGGTTTCCTCTTATAGAATGAGGAAAATACGTTACCGATCCTTTCATACGAAATACCACACCATGCAGACGCCCCTGTAAACAAGTCCCCAGATTCGCACATAGTCCTAAATTTTCCATCAGGTAGGTTTGGTCTGCACTTACGGAAGAAATGGTAAGAGAACCCTGGGGGGCATAGTCATTAGCTGCTTTTTTTGCCCTGATCACCACTTCTTTTAACCGTTGTACCCTGCCGGGTCTGCCTGTCTTTTGCCAGATCTCGTCCTGATTTTTAATGCTGGTCAGATAAGTTTTGGTAAGCAGGGGTATATTGGCCGCAAAGTCCGGCTTATTTTTATTGGCGGTTATCACTTGTCTCGCTACTTCATCCAGAATCACCTCAACTTTCTTACCTTTTTTTTCTGTTAAGGCCTGCAAACTGAGCTTAAGACTGTCGCCCAGCACAATAGGCTGGTATCTGAACCTGCCATCGGCATCTGTTTTGGTCTGCTCCATAAAGTTCTGTGCAAGAGACATCATGGTCACCACTCCATTTGCTACAGGTTTACCGCCAAGCGTCAGCACCTTACCTGATATTTCTGTACTCAGCGATTCTGCGGGATATTCAGGTTTACCGGCTACGGAAGCGGCAGCGTTCAGAATTTCCTTCCAGACAAACCTTCTATAGCCCTGCGTTAGCATCAGATTATCAAGTGCCCTGTTTACTTCGTCGTTTTCATTTGCAAAGTAATAGTTGGGCGTTTCTATGTAGCCTTTCAGATCTGAACTCAGCAACAGGCCAGAGAAGATACTGGATTCATTATTTTCATTTGTAGGCACTTTACTTTCATCAATAACGGATACAGAAAAATTGCCGGCGACAAATTCACCTCTTCCTGATTTGGATTCCAATGCAATTTCTATACGTTCCCTGCTGCTATAGCTCTTTTTTACTGAAGTCATTTTCAAATCCATCCGGTCATTGCTTTTGATGAAAGCAATCCTTTCACTAAGGGGTTCAGCTTTATCATCGAACAGGGTAAATTGTGCTATCCCCGACGGAAACTCTTTTTTCGGAAGCCAGATTGACGTTACTGGTTTGCTGATCATCAATCCTGAGGCATAAATGGTTTCTCCACCTGATTGTACAACGAGACTCACAGTACGTGGTGTAGAAGTCAGGGAAAAGGAAGAATGAATTCTAACGAGTAAACTATCAGCATCAGGCTGATGTATACTTAAGGCAAAGCCTTGCTCAAGAGCTTTGGGCAAGGGTACTGTTTTTTCAGTCCCATCGGCAAAAAAGACTTTCGCCTGATAGGTTTTACCAGATTCCGGTGTGAGACTGAATACACCCATACCTGCATACAGACTCTCAAAAGTCCCGGATTCATTCCCGTTCTGATCACTTATGTTACCCTTTACATGCAGACCTTTTCCGTCTTTACCCACTGCTTTAAATCCTATTCTGCAACTCACACCATTCAGCAAATTTCCGCCTTCAGGAAAAAACTGAACATCTGTATCAGCCTTTGAACTTGCTTTATCTTTTTTATTGTTCTTCTTTTTACCGGAAACAACCTTGTTTTCGGGCTGCCCCGCAGCGGTTCCGTCAATATCGAGCGGATCCCCCACAGCAAAGGTATGGTCATAAAAATATTCCCCGCCTGCATTCCGCATCCATTGTGTGTATGCCCTGATCCTGTAATTACCGGCCTTGTAGGAATCATCTAGAGTAAATTCACCCATAGCCATTCCTGCCATCAACGGAAGTTTAAGAGAGGAGATCAGTGTATCTTTTTCATTGATCAGCTCTACATAAAGGGCTCCGCTCATTTTAGACAACTGATGACGGCTTCCTATGGTCACATAGCTCTTAAACCATATGGTATCCCCAAGCGCATAATAAGGCTTATCCATATGCAGATAGACCTTTTCCTGCGGGTTGGTTTCCATCCATTTCTGAATGGAACTGATCAGCTTTTCTACCGGATCATCTGCTTTGGGGATAAAAGCGAAAAGGATAAGCAGGGATGAACAAAAGAGAACAAAATGACGCTTCATGATGTTAATTTTGAGAGGTTAATATGATTTCTACTGGCTTTCTATCTTTAGCTGTGATGTACCGCTGCCAATCTGCCCATCCATATCACTGCCTTGTATATTTATAGTGTATTTGCCCGTTATATCTGAAGTATAAAATGAAATTCTAGCTTTTCCTTCAGCATCTGTTATTACGTCAGGCTTCCAGTAAATGGTAGACCGGTAATCCGGTTCGGCTGCATCCCTGTTGTCCCCTCTATACTTCGGGCTGTAAAAATCCAGCGGACGCATCAAGGGAAGCGGACGGTAATTTGCCACATCCGGCTTCATTTGACGCTGCCAGCCTTTTTTACTTCCCGTAGTGATCTCAATAGCAGCGATGTCTCTTTGCCTTAAACCAGTATAAAAATTGACCCGTCTTTCCAGAAATCCAGGTTTGAAGCTGCTGATATAATATTCTCTTTTTGGTGAGACCTCCCCCCGTGCCAGAACTTCAACCCATTCCTGCATCAGTTCAGAAGGTTTTGTCATGTCGATGTTCACGAACTTGCCATACCTCTGATCAATATATTTACGGCTATACATCACTTCCATTCCTTTGAAAGAAGCAATCTTAACATCGTTCAGTTCGTCGTACAGTTCCTGAGTGGAGGTGGTATCATTGATCATCAAAGGTAATCCACCTCCATCGATGGTAATTACAACCATGTAATTGTTTAGCTTCAGGGCAGCAAAGCCTTCTTCCTGTACTACACGAATTCCGGGAAGTTTCTGCTTCAGTAATTCATAGAGGTTCATTACACCTGATTCTTTAATATCTTTTTCGTCAAAGACGAGATCTGCATTACCCGGACCATTACGGTTATCGGAATTAGGAATGATCTTTTTGGCCAGAATCTTTACTTCTTTCAGTGCGATACCGGTTTGCTTTAAACTGTGCTCATCTGCCTTTTCGGTTACATTTTTCACATAGTTGAGCTGGGTAACTTCCGGATTAACGTACCAGGGAAGGATCTGATCCTTCAATTGCTCTGTGACTGCCGCTGCCTTGAACCTGTCTACGGTGACTTCTCCAAAATTCATCGTTCCGCCCTTCGGAGTTCTGGCTTGTATGAAGAAAGATCCCGAGTCTATGGGAGGCAGATTCTCAAAAACATATTTACCTTCAATGTCTGTTATGGTGTTTGTAATGAAAAATGGTTTCTGTGACGAGATCAGCATCTGAGCTCTTGCAACAGGCTTATTTGACAGGTTCTTTACCATTCCGTTGATCTTAAAATACTTTTCTGCAAGGAAGTTAACCGGTTTCTCAGATGCAAAAATGTCTTTCCAACTGTATCCTGTCCAACCCTGCGTGAGCATCAGATTATCCAATGCCTGCCAGCGATCCTTATTCCCTTTGTTCAGGTAATATCCGGGTGTTTCTATACTTCCTTTTAATTCTGAACTGAGCAAAAGGCTGGCATCAATACTAAAATTCCCGATGCTGTCTGGCTTTACCTGACTGTCATCAGTTACGGATACTGAAAAACTGCCTTTCACAGGATTCCCCTTTTTGTCCTTGATGGTGATGGCAATAGCTGCACTGTCTCTTTTTCTATAACTGGATTTACCGGGTTCGAAAGATATCTGCAATTGATCCCGATGATCTATGAAGACCATTCTTTCACTAAGCGGGGTCTTGTTCCGAAGTACACTCAACCGGGTAATGCCGTCTGGAAATTTACTTTTAGCTATGGTATAAGTACTTTTATTGTGGTCTATTGTTTGTGCATAAGTGACTACACCTCTCGATACGCCCAGCAAATAGTAACTGCTATCCGATTGCATCGCATTTATACTGCTGAGGATGTTTACAACGATTGAGTCCCTCTTTTCCTCATTCTGTACGTTCAGTACAAGGCCTTCATTTTTAACAGCAGGGAAGGTAAATATTTTTGCTACTGCATCAGGCTGTTTCAGTTGGGCTGTATATTTTTCACCGGCTTTGGGAATAAATTCAAAAGACCCCATACCCTGATATAAACTGCTGAAAGAACTGACTGCGGTACCTTTACTGTCATAAACCTCTCCGCTTACGTTGATTCCTTTACCATCTTCCCCTATCGCCTTCAGGCCAACTACTGATTTCAGTCCTGCTACCAGGTAACCACCTTCAGGTAAAAACTGAAGGTCTGTCTTCTGATTTCTGTTGACGTTCAGTGGAATGATCAAACGCTGATTGCCATCATTGTTATGCAGACTGCGAAGCTCAATGCGCATGTTCCGGCTTTCTGACGTTGCTTTCAGGTCGTATTTAATGTCCAGTTTGCCATCTGCAGAGGTCTGAAGCTTTTCTTTATACAGCTGGCGGTCACGGTCCATGATCCTGACCTCTACTTCTCTTAATCCTGCGACACTCTGGTCTGATCTGCTCAATACGAGATTGGCTTGTAGCTGATCTTTGTCTCCGGTTTTGCTGATCTTTGAACTGGACCGTACCAGCCAGGTTTCTTTGGTTGGGATGCCCAGATAAAATCGTTTGCTGAAGAAATATTCCGTTCCGAAATTCTGCATCCAGTTGGTATAGGCCCGGAAGGTGTAACCGCCTTCATGAAAGATCTTTCTTGTCAGCGGAATCTGGGCATAGCCAATGCCTTCTTTAATCGGGATACTGATCCGACGTATATTTTCTGCAGTATCATCATTTAGTTCTATGTACAGCAGTCCGCTGCGTTTTGAAGCAGCCAGACTTGCAGCGTCAAACAAATACGCTTTAAACCAAAGTGTATCACCCAGACTATAGTAGGATTTATCGGTATGCACATATAATTTCTCAGCGGGCATTCTTTGCTGAAGACTTTGCATTGCTTTTACAAGCTCAGTGCTCTTGTTGTCTCCAGTCTCCAAAGATGCGGACATTGCTGAATTTCCGGTTACTTCATAACGGTAAACCTGTCTTCCCAACTCCCCTGCTGCATTGATCCCTTCTACGATGACTTTGTATTTTCCGGGGCCATCAGCATTGAAGTAGCTAAATTTAGTGCTGCCGGAGGCATAGGTTTTCAGCTTTGCATTCCAGTAAATGGTCGAACGCAAATCGGGCAATTGCTGACTGACATTCGGGCGGTCATAGCGGGGGGCATAAAATTCTCTCGCCTTATTGAAACCTTTGGGCTTAATATTGGCTATACTGGGGTTGTATCTCTCTGCATTTCTACCGCGCTTGGTAGTAATGATAATTACTCCGTCTTTTCCCTTGGTTCCATAAATACCTGTTAAACCTGGTGTTCTGAGCACCTCTATACTTTCTATATCACCAGAATTCGGGTCATTAAAATCCCAGATTCCTCCCATGGTACCACAATCTGTATCGGATGGATGAAAGGGTTTACCATCAAGTACAATCAACATTGCTCCGGCTAAAGATTGACGGTTATCGTCCCGCTCTCCTGATTCAAGAGGCGAATTGCTCCGCGTCGAAAAAGCATAAGAAACCGGTGGGCAATGGGGCATTTGAATGGTTTTAAAAACAACTCCTCTGAGTTTACCCTCCACACAACCCCTCAGGTTATTGCAGTTTTCAAGTTCATTGCTTTTTACAATCTGATCATAATGATCCTTGCCGTTCAGATTGTACACCCGTTCTGCTCCAAAAGCTGACTTTTTTGCTTTTATATTTATCTCCCTTAACCCTATGCATTGAATACTGTTCTATCCGATAGCGGTACACAACTTCAGGAGGTTGTGGTCGCTGGTAAAAAAGATGCGATATTTAACAGTAAAAAAACAGGCGCATCCACTAACATTTCCAAGGAGCAAATTCAAAACCTGCCTTCATTGTCCCGTTCTCTTCAGGACTTTACCAGGCTGACTCCGCAAGCAAATGGCAACTCTTTCGGAGGTATCAATAACCGTTTTAACGGGCTGACTATAGATGGTGCTGTAAACAACGATGCTTTCGGCTTAGGATCAACAGGTGCACCAGGCGGGCAGGCCAATACACAGCCTATTTCTTTGGATGCGATCCAGGAAATCCAAGTTGTTCTGGCTCCTTTCGACGTGACCAACAGCAATGCGATCGGAGGCGGTGTTAATGCCGTTACCCGTTCCGGATCTAACAAAGTAGAAGGTTCAGCATACTTCTTTGGAAGAAACGAAAATACAACAGGTAAAAGTGTTGACGGTTTCAGAACAAAAGCTTTACCTTTTCACAATAACACATTCGGGCTGAGAATCGGCGCACCGATCATTAAAGATAAACTTTTCTTTTTTGTGAGTGCTGAAAGACAAAATGTAGTACAGCCAACAATCAATAACGCAGGAGACGCCGGATCTATTTCCCTGGCAGAAGTTCAGAAAATTGCCTCTATAGTAAAGTCAAGATATGGATATGATGCCGGTGGTTATAACGCATTTGATACAGAAACCCAAAACGACAAAATATTTGCACGTCTGGACTGGAACATCAATGCAAAAAACCAGCTGACCATCCGTCATAACTATATCAAAGCATATGATGATAAATTAACAAGAAATGCAAGTGCATTTAGTTTTGCAAGTAACCTATACCGCTTTAACGATGTGCAGAATAACTCAGTCCTTGAACTGAGAAGTTCAATTTCCAACACCCTATCCAATAATTTAATAGTTGGTTATTCCCGGATCAGGGATGCGAGAGCAGCAGAAGGAGCGTTATTTCCTCAGATCAGGATCAGTGGTTTATCTAACGGAGGAACAGCAACCCTGGGTTCTGAGTCTTCGTCGACTGCCAATGAGTTAGATCAGGACATTTTTGAGTTTACCGATAACTTTAAAATAATAGCGAATAAACATACTTTCACCATCGGTACTCATAATGAGTTTTATAAGATCAGAAACTTATTCATCAATAATTTAGCCGGAGCTTATTCATGGGGAAGTTTAGCGAAATTTGAAAATGATGATAAACCTGCTGCAAATACTTCAACATCTATTGTACCCGGTGAGTTGAAACCGGCTGCCAGATTCAGAGCTGCCCAGCTTGGATTTTATTTTCAGGATGAGATTGATGTATTCGACGGATTTAAGTTAATCGCAGGACTAAGAGCTGATGTGCCTTTAATATTTAACACTCCTTTGGCCAACCCATTAGTTGCCTCTACTTTCCCTGGTTATAAAACAAATCAGGTACCAAGCGGACAAATATTGGTTTCTCCCCGTTTAAGCTTTAACTGGGATTTAACCGGAGACAGATCGATTCAGTTAAGAGGTGGTGGCGGTTTACTGACCAGCCGTGCTCCTTTCGTTTGGATCTCTAATCAGTTTGGTGGCACAGGTTTACTGACAAAATCAGTAAGTGCCGCAGAAGGAACAGGTACTTTCATTCCTGATGTCAACAATCAGCAAGCCGCTGGAGGGATAGCAGGAACAACTTATGAAGTAAACCTGATTTCGGAAAATTTCAGATTACCTCAGGTGCTGAGAAGTAACTTAGCTGTTGATTTTAAATTACCTGCCGGAATACAGGCGACTTTAGAAGGATTATTTTCTAAAACGATTAATAACATCACTTATAGTAATCTTAATATTAAGCCTTCAGCTGGGGCTATCAATCCGGGACTGTCCGGTGGGGCTGATACGCGTCCTGTTTATACCAATACCAGTGCCGCAGGCAGAGTTAACGGAACTTTTACCAACGTATATTTATTAAGAAATACCTCTAAAGGTTATGCTTACAATCTGACTGCTCAACTTCAAAAATCATTTGATATAGGCCTGTACGCATCGATGGCTTATACTTACGGTAAATCTGAAGACATTAACTCCGGGTTCAGCAGTACAGCAGGATCGGGTTTTGGAGGCGCTATGATCGTCAATGATCCGGCTAATCCTCCGCTGGCATATTCTAATTATGATCTTCGCCACAGAGTTATAGGTGCTTTGAATTATTCCATTAAATATGGCTCAAATAAAGCATCAGCAACTACATTCTCACTGTTTTATGTAGGTAAGTCAGGTACTCCGTTCTCTTATTATTATAATGGGGATTTGAATGGTGACAATGCACAATCTTCAGGAAATACCGGAAATGATTTAATTTATATTCCAAGAAATTCATCAGAAATTAAACTGGTACCTATTGCTGCCGGCACGGGCACCAATCCAACTCCGGCGGTAACAACTGCTGAGCAATGGGCTGCTTTAGATAATTACATCAGCAACGATCCGTATCTTAGTGGCAGGAGAGGTCAATACGCAGAGCGTAACGGTGCAAGAATGCCATGGGAGCATCAGTTTGATGCACGTATCATGCAGGATTTGGGAGTGATCTTCAAAGGGTCGAAAAACTCGATCCAGTTATCTCTGGATGTAATAAACCTGGGAAATTTACTGAACAAAGATTGGGGAAGACAGTATAGTATCAATAACACGGCCTACTCCCTGATCAATTATTCTACTTCCTCGGGAGGTGGTTTTACATTCCGTGCACCGGCTAGCGGACATGCTTATGGCGATTCGCCTTTTGCATCCAGGTGGCAGGCGCAGTTTGGTATTCGTTACAACTTTAACTAGCTGTCAGGTTCATACCAGCACATAAAAAAAAGCCCATTCTCTTAATGAGAATGGGCTTTTTTTTATGTGCTTAATCTATAAGGCTCTTATCTGTCTGTGTTTACCCATTGAGAGTTGTATACCTGCTGTCCGTAGCTTAAATGGGTTTAGCCATAGCCTGCCTTAAAGGGAAATATGACCTTACTGATCCCTACACATTAACTACTCCTGCACAGCTCTTAAATTGATTATTTACTGGTAAAACCAGACCATGACCAGACCATGACCAGTCGAAGACCAGACCAATACCAGTCGAAGACCAGACCTAAATAGGTAAATAGAACAAACTCAAAACAAAGACTTTTCGGGCAATCATATGCCCTGATTCAATAGCTGTTATAAATATAATTCCTGTAGGAGCAAAGTCAAAATATTTGATAATTTATCCACAAATAATTATTAAATGTAAAATATTAATTATTGTGAAATTACTTGGTTGTTGTAGTTATTTATTTATGTTTGGCAAGTCTTTCGGCATAACATTTATACTAGATAAGTATTAACAAAATTGAGAATAGAAAATAAATATATGGGTAAAGGTATGAGGGTACCAATTCACAATGGGAAAAGTCATCAGATACAGATAGGGAGATTTCTTACTGAACATTCTTTCGAAGAGATTCATGAAATGCTGGATAAATTATATAGTGGCTGGGTGTTATCAGCTGCGATTGATGTCGGGCGTGATGAAAGGCTAAGGACACTTATCTTTTTTGATGAACTGAAACAGTTTTTTGAGGAGATTGAGGAGAGCGATTAAAAAGCGATCGATTAAATTAGTATTTTGGTCATCTAAAATACAAACCAAATCGTATGAATGCTTTCAAATCCGGTAGAGTAGGGACTATAATATGCCTGATACTTTGCCTGCAGCTGGTTGCCGCTAAATCTCAGATTAAGACAAACAAATTTAAAGTCATCGCCTTTTTTACCGGGAAAAATGACAAAGCCCATGTGAGCTTTGTACATGAAGCCAATAAATGGTTTCCGAAAGCGGCAGCTGAAAATAACTTTGCCTATGACTCTACCAGTAACTGGAGCAATTTGAATGCAGCTTTCCTGTCCAAATATCAGGTGGTTCTGTTTTTAGATACCAGGCCTGAGGATGCTGGTCAGCGAAAGGCATTTGAACAATACATGAAAAACGGCGGTGCCTGGATGGGTTTTCACTTCTCCGCCTTTGCACTCTCTCCTTCAGGGTATCCGCAGAACTGGGATTGGTATCACAACGAATTCCTGGGCTCAGGACAATACGGCAGCAATACCTGGCGGCCAACTTCAGCTGTATTGAGGGTGGAGAAAACCGTGCATCCGGTTACAAAAGGACTTCCCGCTACTTTCAAATCAGCACCAAACGAATGGTACAGGTGGTCCAGTGACCTTCGCAAAAATCCGGACATCGATATTTTATTGGCTATAGACAGCAGTAGTTTTCCATTGGGTACAGGGCCAAAGACTTATGAGATCTGGACGGAAGGCTATTATCCGGTAGTATGGTCAAACAGAAAGTACAGAATGGTCTATGTCAACATGGGGCACAATGATATGGACTACGAACATGCTCCTCACGATAAAGAATTGTCTCTTTCTTTTGAGAATGAAATCCAGAACAAGCTTATCTTGAACAGCCTGCTTTGGCTGGGCAGTAAAAAATAGTCAGCAATAAATCTGAACAGCTCATGCTGAAATAACTACGCTTCATCATTTATTCTTCCTGGTTCTTGTTGGATATGTACAGTTTTGCAGGCATAAGAGCTACAAGATGTTAACAGCAAAACTTTATACCCACAGGACAGTATTAAGCATACAGGGAGACGTTTCAGATTTGAAGGAGCTTCATGAGACAGTACGTAAAATTATGCTTGTTGTAGCAGACTATGAGCTTCAGGATACGCATGTTTCCAATCTTCTGGTCAGATTTTTAGAAAAGATCGAACTGGCCTATATCAGGAATGGCGGGCTTACGGTGCATTGGGTAGAAATACTGATGGTCAGTAGTATATTAAGGGCTTTATCTGAATATGCAGTGATGGAGGGTTCGGATGAGGTAAATATATTGCTGCTGGAATCTTTTACCTCGCAGGCTGTTGTCCTGGCAGAGCAGGAAGCTCCGGCTGAAATTCTCAGGCAAATTAAGGAGTTATTTAATTTCAGGAGCATCAGGCAGTTCATTGCCTGTTTTTCCTGCAGTTCTACCCATTTTCTTCCAAAGAGCTATTTTTATGAAAGATAAGCAGTACACCCTCATCACCGGAGCAAGTTCCGGGCTGGGAAAAGAGTTTTGCAATCAGTGTGCCGCTATGGGGATGAACATCATTATGATTGCCCTGCCCAACAGCAATACAAGTTCTCTTGCAGAACAACTGATGCTGGAGTACGAGGTAGATGTTTGTGTGTTTGAATTTGACATGACAGACGGGATCCTGCTCAGGGAAAGGATGATCTTTATCAGTGAACACTATAGCCTGAATTTTCTGATCAATAATGCCGGAATAGGGGGCACAGCAGCGATTACTGATAGCTCCTTTGAGGCGGCAGACAGGATCTTACAGGTCAACATCAGGAGCCTGGTGCTGATCACACAAACGCTCCTGCCGCATTTACTGAAGCAGCGGGAAAGCTATATCCTTAACATTTCGAGCATGGCTGCTTTTACGCCTATTGCCTACAAAACGGTCTATCCGGCTTCCAAAGCTTTTATATCTTCCTTTTCATTGGGTCTGAGAGAGGAAATGTTTGATACAGGTCTTTCAGTAAGTGTGGTTTATCCCGGACCGATCATGACGAATTCCGGTGTTTCGGCAAGGATTGTGAGTCAGGGTATGAAAGGACGGATGGGATTGTTACCTACCTCAGAAATCGTGCGGATTGCACTAAGAAAAACGCTGGCCAAAAAAGCAGTGATCATTCCGGGTCTGTTAAACCGGATCAATCATTTTTTGATGGGGATTCTTCCTGTCGAAACAAAACTAAGGCTCGTATCGAGGGCGGTAAGAAAGGAAATCGCCATAAAATAATGACAGAGACAGGCAAAAAAGTCCTCATTACAGGCGGTAATGGGTTTTTAGGTTCAAATACAGCGAGGGAGCTTTTCAGAAGGGGCTATGAGGTGAAGCTGATGATGCGTTCCTCTGCCGCTACCGATGTTATTGATGACATTCCCTGCGAAATTTATTACGGAGACATTAGTCATCCGGCTGATGTGATGAAAGCGGTAGAAGGTTGTGATTATGTGGTACATACGGCTTCGGTGACGGAGCAGTGGGGCATCAGTGCGGAGCAGTATCAGCAGGTCAATTATAGAGGTACAGTAAACGTGGTTGAAGCCTGTTTGCGGCATGGAGTGAAAAAATTAATCCATATCAGTACGGCTAATACTATTGGTCCCGGAGATCAATACAAACCGGCTACTGAGCTGAGTTCTTTTACGCTGACCCATATCAATTCCGGCTACATCAGCAGTAAATACATCGCGCAGCAATATGTGCTGGAGCAGGCAGAACGCAGGGGGCTGCCGGCAGTCATTCTCAATCCGACGTTCATGATCGGAGCGTATGATTCAAAACCCAGTTCCGGTAAGCTCATTTTGCACGGGATGAATAAGAAACTGGTCTTTTATCCTCCGGGGGGTAAGAATTTTGTATCGGTTCAAAATGTTACTGCCGGAATTGCAAGTGCGCTGGAATATGGTAAAGTTGGGGAGTGTTATCTGCTGGCCGGAGAAAACCTGAGCTACAAGGACTTTTTTGCGTTGCTGAATAAGGTTTCTGGTCAGAAGCCGGTACTGATCCGTATTCCGGGATGGCTGCTGAAAATATTTGGAATAATGGGTACCTTGCTGGGTATGGTCAGCAATTCGGCAAATAAGCTCAATTATTCATCGGCGTATATGTTGTGCCTGCACAATTACTATTCGGGCAAAAAATCTGAACGGGAGCTGGGGATGGTATATATGTCTGCGGAAAAAGCGATAGGTAATGCGCTTAAATGGTTCAGAGAGAATAATTATTGTTAAAGCTTCCGGATTATGCTGATCGCCGCTATGATATTGCTGATGAGAATGAATACCACAAAGATGGAACAGATCTTCCAGAGTAAACTGTTTCAATACGGAGGAAGGGTAGTTGTTTTATACCTGTTCAGTGTGATTTTTAAATCATTTGACCTGACTTTTCCGCATAACCTGGGTTCTTTTCTTTTCCGGGGACAGGCATTTAGCCTGATGTATGTGCTCTACGGATTATTGGTCTGGGAGGGTGCGATTGTTTTATCTAAAATGATCGGAAACAAAGCATTCAATAAGAATCTGTCTTATAAGCTTTTGGCGATGTGCGTCAGTTTGGTGCTTTATGGATTGCTCGCTTCCTGGGGCTTTGGCTTCTGTTATGCGGTGTTTGATATCCTGCTCTTCAAGAATTATGAAGCCTGGAAAAGCTTTTCTTCTTTTAGTTACGACCTCCTTGTGGGTATTTATATTTTTTATCTGTTGCTGCTGGCTTATAACGGGGTGGTGTATTATTACAAAAGCTGGAAAGAATCTCAGCTGAATGCGGAGCGCCTGATGCGGGAGAATATTCAGGCTAAATATGATGTGTTAAAAAGTCAGATAGATCCTCATTTCTTTTTCAATTCGTTGAGCGTGCTGACCAACCTGGTCTATAAAAGTGCTGATCTCTCCGCAGAATACATCACCCAGCTCGCAAAGAGCTACAGGTATATACTGGATAAAAAGTTTGAAAATCTGGTGACCATCAAAACAGAGCTGGAATTCCTGGAATCTTATGCTTTCTTAATCCGCATCAGGCACGAGAGCAGTATTGAGTTTGATATAGAGATCAGTGAGGAGGTTCAGCTTAAAGGAATGGTTCCTCCGGCTACTTTGCAGATGCTGGTGGAGAATGCGGTGAAGCACAACCGGTTTTCAGCTAACGATCCGCTGCGGATCAGCATTAAAGAGCAGGAGGGATGCCTGGTGGTAAGTAATGACCTTAGAAAAAGATTTGGTTTACAAAATTCGATCGGTGTAGGGTTAGATAACATCACCAAAAGGTATGAACTGACCAGCGACAAGCGAATTGAAATCATGGAAACAAATGATAAATTTATAGTCAAAGTTCCAATCATCAGTAGTTATGAAGATCATCATATTTGAAGACGAAAGACACAATGCAGAGCGCCTGATTCAACTCGTTCAAAAGTGTTTGCCAGTGGTGGAGGTCCTGGGTATTATAGCGTCTGTGGAAGAAGGTCTGAAGTGGTTTGCCCAGAAGAAAATAAAGGCAGATCTGATCTTTATGGACATTCAGCTGTCTGACGGCAATTGCTTTGAGCTTTTTGATCAGGTAGAAATTCAGACCCCTATCATTTTTACTACGGCTTATGATAGCTTTGCCCTGCAGGCTTTTAAGGTGTATAGTGTGGATTATCTGCTGAAACCGATTGATGTTCAGGATTTAAAAAGGGCATTGGAAAAATATGAATATTTCAAGCTTCCTGCTGATCCGGGATATAATTTATCCAGGATTGCGGAAGAGTTCTTCATGCGTGAGCATACCCGCTTTCTGGGAAAGATCAATAATCAACTGGTTTATGTAAAGGCTAAGGATATTGCGCACATTCATTTTTCGGATGGTTTTACCTGGGCCACTACGGCTGCGGATCAGCAAATTCCTCTTGATTATTCCCTGGACCAGATAGAGCGCTTGCTGGATAAACGTCTTTTTTTCAGGATCAACCGCAAACTGATCATTCACATTGATGCCATTAAAAAGATTACTACTTATTATAACAGCAGGTTCATTGTTCAGCTGCAGCCTCCGATCAGCATTGACGCCATCATCAGCAGGGAACGGGTGCCGGGTTTTAAAGCCTGGCTTGAAGGGCAAGTGTCCCCAGCAATTTGATCTTTTTCTCCAGATCGCCGGTCCATGGCAGCCCAAAACTAAGGCGCAGACAATTGTCAAACTGTTCCTGCAGGGTAAACATCCTGCCGGGAGCAATGCTGATGTTGTATTTAATGGCCTGATCGTAAAGCAATGTGGTGTCTATACTTTTCTCCAGTTCGATCCATAAAAAATAACCGCCCTGAGGTTGGGTTACTTTTGTGCCTTCGGGAAAATAACGGGCAATGGCACTGATGTATTTGATGCTGTTGCTGTACAGGGTCTGGCGCATCTTTCTGAGGTGGTTTTCATACCGCCCGTTTTTCAGGAAATCTGCTACCACTTCTGAGGTGATGGTGGTGGAAGAAATGGAATGATTCAGTTTCAGCCTGATCAGCTGATCTTTGTATTTTCCGGGAGCCACCCAGCCCACACGGTATCCGGGAGCAAGTGTTTTGGATATGGAATTGCAGTAAAGTACGATTCCGCTTTCGTCAAAGGATTTACAGGTAGAGGGTCTGCTGGTGCCAAAGTAAAGGTCGCCATAGATGTCGTCTTCTATAAGCGGGACCTGGTAATGCTCCAAAAGTCTGACTACTTCTTTTTTATGTTCGGTGGGCATGGAGGAACCACAGGGGTTATTGAAATTGCTGACCAGTATACAGACCTTGATCTTGTCTTTGGACAATGCTTTTTTTAAGGCCTCAATTTCTATTCCTGTGCTGGCATTGGTGGGCATTTCCAGTACTTTAAGGCCCATTCCTTTTGCCAGTTGTAAGATGCCAAAGTATGCCGGGCTTTCTATGGCAATGGTATCGCCCCGCTGGGTCAGCGTGAGCAGGCAATAGGCTACTGCATTCATACAGCCTGATGTGGTGACGAGGTCCTTTTCGTTCAGGTTCCCGCCCCAGGTAATTGACCATTTTGCAATTTCCTTTCTCAGTTTTTCATTGCCCTGTACCTGGTCATAGGAGGTGCCGCTGCCGGGCAGGGAGCGCATGGCGTGGACCATGGCTTTATTGAGTTTGGCTACAGGCAGCAGACTGGTATCCGGAACGCCCAGCGATAAAAGCGTGATATCAGGATTGGTGCTGTCCTGGTGAACCTTACTGATGAGGTCATCCGGGTTGCCTTTTGCGTCTTTGGAGGAGGGGCTGCTGCTGGATGGAATGGCAAGACGTCTGCCGGGTGTCAGGCAGACATAATATCCGGATCTTGGCCTGGTTTCTATCAGCGATCTGCTTTCGAGCTCATAGTAGGCCTGTGTAATGGTACTCATGTTGTGCCCGAGTTCCCTGCACATGGTTCTTACGGAAGGAAGCTTATCGCCGGCCCTGAGTACTTCGTCCTGGATTTGTTTTTCTATTCGCGCAGCGATCTGCAGGTATAAATAGGCGGGTTGTTCTTCCATAGGGAATGTTTCATCTGTATTGGTCAAAAATAATAAAATTGTATCTGTATTGGTTGGTTTGTTTTGCTGAAATTTGTGGTGTACATAAAATAAAGAGAAATATGGAGATTCTGAACAGCAGACCTGAGGACATAGACGGACTTTTTAACTTATATGATGAGGCTACCAAATATCAAAAGGAAGTAGGCATCATCAACTGGAAGGGCTTTGAAAGAGCGCTGGTGGAACAGGAAATAGCAGAAGGAAGACAGTACAAGATCATGGAAGATACTGATATCGCCTGTGTATTTGTGATTACTTACAATGATCCGCTGATCTGGGGGGAAGCGGATGCTGATCCTGCGATTTATATCCATCGCATCGCTACCAATCCGGCTTACAGGGGCAGGTCTCATGTAAAACATATCGTGGAATGGGCCAAAAAGCATGCTTCGGAGCAGGGAAGGGCTTTTATCAGAATGGATACGGGCAGTGGCAATGAAAGGTTAAACAACTATTACCAGAGCTGCGGTTTTACTTATAAAGGCATTACGGCTATACAGCCCGGGGGTGATTTGCCTGAGCATTATAAAAACGGGACTTTTAGTTTGTTTGAAATTAAACTTTAGAGATAAAAATCAAATTATAGAAGGATGAAAAAAATACCCTGTTACCAGATCGATGCGTTTACCGACGAGCTGTTTGGCGGAAACCCCGCTTGTGTTGTTGTGCTTCAAAACTGGCTTCCGGATGAGCTGTTGTTGAAGATCGCACAGGAAAATGCCGTGCCTGAAACGGCGTATTTTATTCCGGAAGGAAATGATTATCACCTGAGGTGGTTTACTCCTGAGTATGAAATGGATCTGTGCGGACATGCTACACTGGCAGCTGCACATGTGCTGAAAACTGCATTAGGTTTTGCTGAAGAGGTGATCCGGTTCAATTCCAGAAGCGGAATGCTGGAGGTGACGGTCAGTAAGGATACGTATACCCTGAATTTTCCATCAAGAAAACCTGTTGAAGCAGAGTTGCCGCAGATCATCGCGGATGCACTGAATATCCAGCCATCGATCGTACTGAAGTCCAGAGATTATTTTCTGGTCTATGAAAATGAGCAGCAGATTCTTGACCTGGTACCGGACCGGGAAAAGCTAAATCAGATCAGTGTTGCTCCGGGTGGGATCATTGTGACGGCCAAAGGCAATGATGTTGATTTTGTTTCCCGGTTTTTTGTTCCCCAGGCGTCAATTTTTGAGGACCCGGTTACCGGTTCTGCCCATTGTTCACTGATCCCTTACTGGTCTGAACAGCTGGGAAAGAAAGAACTGAGTGCCTTGCAGCTTTCAGAAAGGGTTGGTAAACTGGATTGCGCAGATCTGAATGACAGGGTTTTGATCAGCGGAACAGCGGTAACGTATTCGGAAGGTTACATTTTTATTCCTTAACTTAGCGGGATAAACTAACTAATTATTTGATACATGAAAAAGACGATTTATCTGCTGCTGTGTGCAATGGTATTTTCTATTGCCAATACAGCTAAAGCGGATGAAGGGATGTGGATTCCCATGCTGATAGGTAAAAACTATGAGCAAATGAAAAAACAGGGGTTTAAGCTTAGCGCTCAGGACCTTTATAATGCAAACGGTTCAAGTTTAAAGGATGCCATTGTTCATTTTGGCGGATTTTGTACCGGAGAGATCGTGTCTGATAAAGGACTGATCTTTACCAATCACCATTGCGGTTATGATGCCATCGCTTCCAATTCGACTGCCCAGAACAACATTCTTGACAATGGGTTTTACGCAAAGAACTACGGAGAAGAAAAACCGATCAATGGATTGTTCGTGCGCTTTCTTCAAAGAATGGAAGATGTAACTGCAAAGGTTAATGAAGCCACCAAAGGCCTGCAGGGTGAAGAAAAGGCTTCCAAAATGCTGGAGGTATTCAATGCCATTTCAAAGGCAGCGGCTACAGGACCAACTATGGAAGCCAATGTAAAGGATTTCTATAAATCCAATCAGTTCATTCTTTTTGTGTATGAGCGTTTTGATGATGTGCGGCTGGTGGGTGCGCCTCCGCAGAACATAGGTAAATTTGGTGGTGACACGGATAATTGGGAATGGCCGCGTCAGACGGGTGACTTCTCTGTGTTCAGGGTATATTCGGCCAAAGACAATAAACCTGCGGCATATTCGGTGGAGAATGTGCCTTACAAGCCAAAGAAATTTCTTCCGGTCTCTATTAAAGGAGTGAAAAACGGAGATTTCTCTATTGTATATGGTTATCCGGGACGTACGGACCGGTACCTGACTTCTTATGGAGTAGATCTTGCGGTTAATAAAGTAAATCCGACCATCGTAAAGCTGAGGGATATCCGCCTGAAGGCCTGGAAAACGGAGATGGACAAAAGTGTGGATACCCGCCTGAAACTGTCTTCAAAATATGCGAACATCGCGAATTACTGGAAATATTATATCGGACAAACTGAACAGCTGAAACGCCTGAAGATCTCTGACAACAAAAGAACTGAAGAGAAGTCGTTTACGGAATGGGCTGCTCAGAAAACAGAATTTGCAGGTTTGATGGAGCAATATGACCAGATCTATAAGAGCCTTGATCCGATTGCAGTGCAGCGTACTTATATTAATGAAGGGTTCCTGGCTTCGGCATGGGTTTCTAATGCGATCACCATAGGCCGTTCATGGGCTGCGGTAGCGCAAAAGAAAGGGGATGATGCTTTTGCTGCTCAGGTAAAAAACAGTATTGATCAGGCAGCAGGTACTTATGAGCAGACTTATAATGAAACGGCTGATAAAAAGATCTTTGCGCAGATCCTTACGGCTTTTTATACCGATGTTCCGGTGAAGTCACAGCCTAAGTTTTATGCGGAAATTGCGGAGAAATACTGGACCGGTAATCCTGAGGGAACTTTTCAGAAATACACCAGCTACTTATGGGAAAACAGCAAGCTGATCAGACCTGATAAACTAAAGGCTTTTTTGGCTTCAAAGCCATCTCTGGATGACCTTAAGAACGATCCGGGTTATCAATATGCGGTAAATCTGTATCCTGCGGATTATATAAAAACCAATTTTGGGTCTGTGGTAGCTGATTTTGAGAATAAAAAGGCAGAGCTTGACCATCTTTACTTAAAGGCGATCCTGGAAAAGAACGCAGGGAAGACGATGTATCCGGATGCCAATTCTACGATGAGGCTGAGTTATGGCAATGTACAGGATTATTCTCCGAAGGATGGTATTGTGTACAGAACTACGACTACCATTGACGGGGTGATGCAGAAATATATTCCGGGTGACGATGAGTTTGACCTGCCGGCCAACCTGATCGAGAATTATAAGAAAAAGAATTTCGGGCAATATGGCAACAACGGTACATTGACTGTTGGCTTTATCACCAATAATGACATTACCGGCGGTAATTCGGGTTCGCCTGTGATCAATGGCGACGGGGAACTCATCGGTCTGGCATTTGACGGCAACTGGGAGGCCATGAGCGGAGATATCGCCTTTGACAAAGAGTTTAAACGTACCATATGTGTGGATGTGCGGTACGTATTGTGGTGTATTGATGTGCTTGGTGGTGCCAAAAATCTGATCAGCGAACTGGACATCAGAAAAGACAGTACGCCTGAAAAAGTGGCTCCTAAGACAAAGGCAGCAGTCAAAAGTAAATAGTGGTTTTTATTGCACTAAAGAAAAGGTTCCGGTGATTTACCGGAACCTTTTTTGGTTTTAAGGGTATTTTTAAGGGTGCTTAATGAATAATTAATGTTTTGTTAAGCATTTTCACGGTACTTTATAGCCACACAAAACCAAATGGATTTATACGGTATGAAGAAATGCTGCTTCCTGTCCCTTATTTTAATCACCTTATTTTCTTTTGCCCATGCGCAGCACAGTTTGCAAAGAGCAGGGGTTTCCAATAGTTATCCGGTTCTTTTTAAAGACTGGGCCAATGCGTATCTGTCCGGAAACGGAAAGATGGGGATCATGGTTTTTGGGAATCCGCTCCAGGAAACTGTCATCTTCAATGACCGTAATTTTAATCTGGCCAAGAGTAACGACCGCTCTTTTGCGAAGGTAAGTGCCGCTGATCTGAAGCAGATCAGGGATTATTGTGCGGAAGGTAATTTTGAAGCTGCCAATAAACTTGCGGTAGAGACTTCCAATTATAAGGGCGGTGGTGAAGGCAACCGGCACCCCGGATTTAAAATGCTGATTTCTATTCCTGAAAACGGAGCGATCCGGGATTATTCCCGCACCTGTGATTTCAGAACGGGAGAGATCATTGTCAGATGGACGGATAACCGGGGCTCCTGGGAAAGAAAATCCTTTGTTTCCAGGCATGACAATGTGGTCGTGCAATACCTGACCGCACCCGATAAAGGAAAGATCAGCTGCGCTATTGAACTGGCGGTTGATACGGGTATGAATTTTCCGAAGGATATGAAGTTTTCCGGCACGGGTTCAGGGGATTTTATGAACTTCAGGGCTAAATATCCGCCCAACACCAGTGGTGCAGGATATGAAGGCGTAGTGAAAGTCATCGCAAACGGGGGCACAAAGACGATAAAGGATGGTGTAATGCACATCGAAGGCGCGGCATCGGTGATCATGATCTCCCGTACCGAAAAATACTATAGTGATTGCGAAAGCCAGTGGGAAAAGCAATTGCTCAAAAAGGAGCTGGATAAAGTTCCCGTAAACTATGCTGCGCTTTTAAAAGGACAGGTCAATACCCATCAAAAGATCTACGACAGGGTCCGGCTGGATTTAAACGGCAACCCGGCGGATCGTCTGAAAACAAATGATGCACTGCTGGCAGCGCAAAAGAGCTCGAAGGAACCGATTCATGCCCTTTGGGAAAGAATATTTGATGCAGGACGCTATTATTACCTTTCTTCGAGCAGTGACCAGAGTCCTCCGGATCTGCTTGGGATCTGGACAGGTGACTGTAATGCGGGCTGGGGTGGTTATTATCACCTCGATGCCAATTTAAACCTGCAGGTCGGCGGTGGCAACATCGGCAATATGCCGGAAGCGATGGAGGGCTATTTTAAACTCAATGAAGTCTGGCGAAAGGATTTTCAGACCAATGCCCGGGATTTGCTGGGTACCAGAGGTATGGTGGCGGCGGGGAATACACCCGGAGCGTCTTCTGGTCTGATGGCCAATATCAATACGTTTTATCCGTATCATTACGCTACAGGGGAGGAGCCATGGCTTTTGTACCCGTTTTGGGAACATTACCTGGTGACCGGTGATCAGGTTTTTCTGAAAAACCGCTTGTACCCGCTGCTGAAAGATATGGGTGAATTCTATGAGGATTTTCTGACGCATACGGACAAGAACGGTAAGTACATCTTTGCCGGTTCCGTCTCTCCTGAAAACCAGCCTGCCAACCTTAAGGTTTCCCTGCTGAACAATTCAAATTTTGATATCTCCGGAGCTAAGTTTGCGCTAACCGCACTGATACAAGTCTGCAAAACACTTGGTTTGGAGCAGGGAGCGGGTAAGGGGATGGAAAAATGGCAAAAGATCCTGGATAAGCTGCCTCCATATCTGATCAATGAAGATGGAGCCATGCAGGAATGGTCCTGGCCGGGTTTGAAAGATAGCTATGGACACAGACATTCCAGTCATTTGCTCAATGTATGGCCTTACCAGGAGATCAGCCCTGCACATGATCTTAAGCTGTACGATGCGGCTAAAGTAACCTTAGCAAAAAAAGATGAACACAATTATGAGAACGCCGGGCACGGACTGCTGCACGCCGCGCTGATTGCCGCAGGTCTGAGAAATGCGGAGTCGGTGGATGCCAAGTTGAACAGGTTCTTCAGGGAAGATTTTTATTACAACAACCTGTGTACTTCTCATTATAACGGACACGGGGTGTTCTGTACGGATGTTTGCAATACGGTACCCACGATTATGATGGAGATGCTTGTTGCATCGGAACCGGGCCTGATCGAATTGCTGCCCGCCCTGCCTTCGCACTTGCTGCGGGGTGAAATCTCAGGAGTAAAAGGGAGAAACCGGGTAACCATTGAAAAACTAAAATGGGACCTGGAAAAGGGTGTTGTGGAATGCGTACTTAAATCAGATATTAAGCAGGACATCACCCTCATCCAGAGAAAAGCAGTTGTGGCATCACGTAAACTTCATTTATTGAAAGGGGTAAGTACTCCTTTAACCATCAAACTAAAACCATAAATTCTTGTATGAAATTAATCAATAAACTTTCAGGCTTTTCCCTGCTATTTGTGCTGCTGGCCACGCTGTGCAGCAGTGCCCAGTCCAAACACAGCAAACAAACTTCTTATCCATCCTATAAAGGCCTGGTAATGGCGGGTTACCAGGGCTGGTTCAGGGCAGAAGGCGATGGCACCAAATCTAAACGATGGTCATATGGCACCGAAAGCCGCAATGGCATAGACATGTGGCCTGATGTAAGTGAATATGAAAAAACCTATAATACACCCTATAAACTGGCCAGTGGTGAGACGGCAAAATTCTTCAGTTCGCACGATAAGAGTACGGTAGATCTGCATTTTAAATGGATGAAAGACTATGGTCTGGACGGGGTGTTTATGCAAAGATTTTTCAATAATGCGAAGAACCGCGATGTGGAATCAGAAGCTATTCTTAAAAATGCATTTGAGGCTGCCTCAAAGAATGACCGGGCCATTGGTATTATGTATGACCTCTCCGGACTGGGTGCTTCAAATGAAGACTGTTCTGCGCTGATCGAAGACTGGAAATACCTGGTGGATCAGTTAAAGGTAACCAATCAGGCCGGAAAAAAAACGTATATCCATCACAATGGCAAGCCATTGGTGACCATCTGGGGAATTGGTTTTCCGGACAGACCTTATAACATGCGCAATATAGGTCTGGATAAGTTCATAGATTTCCTTAAAAATGATCCTGTATATGGAGGGTGTTCGGTAATGCTTGGGGTGCCTATGGCCTGGCGTACGCTGAATGCTGATTGTGTAAATGATCCCTACCTGCATGAGCTGATCAAAAAGAGTGATATTGTGCTGCCATGGGCTGTTCAGCGTTATTCTCCGCTCCTGCACAATGATATGGATCGTTTGCGGGATAATACCATAGATGACATCAAATGGTGCCGCGATAATAAGGTGGACTATGTACCTTGTGTGTATCCCGGATTTAGCTGGCACAACCTGAGTAAATATGAATTTCCTGATGATGTGAAGCCTGTTGGCTCTATACCGAGACAGGGCGGAAGGTTCTACTGGCAGCAGATTGCCACGGTGATCAATGCGGGTGCTTCTATGCTGTATGTCGCCATGTTTGACGAAGTCAATGAAGCAACAGCGATCTTTAAGGTAACAGACAATCCTCCGGTGAGCAAAGTGACTTCTTTTGTCAATAATGATGGTAAACCTTCAGATCATTATCTGTGGCTTACCGGTGAGGCCGCAAAAATGCTTCGCAATGAAAAACCCCTGAGTATAAAAATGCCGGAGCGTAAATAGAAATTATTACTTTTACATATGACCAATCTTTTTAAACCTAAAACAACCATTTTAACGATTGCAATGGCTTGTATACCGTTTCTGTTCGCGCAGGCGCAGCAGCAAAATTACGGTGAGGGAAACCTGAAATACGTAGACCCGAGAATCGGTAATGTGGGGGCCATTCTGGAGCCGACAAGACCAACCATTCAATTGCCAAACCAGGTGATCAGGATGACCCCGCAAAGGGCTGATTACATGGATGATCAGATTTCCAATTTCCCGCTGACCGTGGTTTCTCACCGGAACGGGCAGGTGTTTTCTGTGAAACCGGTACTGACTGCACAAGACAATAAACGCCTGACTTATGATCATGATCTGGAAATCAACAGGCCCTGGTATTATTCCACCTACCTGGTGGATCAGGACATTAAAGTAGAGTTTACACCTGGTAAGAAGGCCGGGATCTTTAAGTTTGATTTCCCGCAGAACAGTCCGAAGGCCCTGATCTTTGATAAGTATAACAGGGAAGCGGAACTGCAGCTGGTCTCTCCTAAGGAAATCACCGGAATGGAGATTTGGGATGGCGTAAAAGTGTACATGTACGGCACTTTAAATGCCGATGCTACTGCTGCGAAGGATGGCAGCAAACTGGTGCTTACTTTCGACAGTAAAGCTGTAAAAACCCTGGAACTGAAATATGCGCTGTCATTCATCAGCGCGGAACAGGCTAAGAAAAATTTTAATAATGAACTGAAGACGGTCTCTTTCGATCAGCAGGTTAAACTTGGTGAGGCGGCCTGGTCAAAAGTGATCAACCAGATCAAGACCATTGGCGGGACTGAAGCTCAGAAACGCAGCTTTTATACGGCACTGTACCGCTGTTATGAAAGAATGGTGGACATCACTGAGGATGGACAGTATTATAGCGGTTATGATAAGCAGGTTCACAAAACTACCCGTCCTTTTTATGTGGACGATTGGGTATGGGATACGTATCTGGCACAGCATCCTTTAAGAACGATCCTTGATCCTGCACAGGAAGGTGATATGCTGAACTCCTATGTGTTGATGTATCAGCAAAGCGGCTGGGTGCCAACCTTTCCGTTATTGTATGGTGATAATCCTTGTATGAATGGTTTTCACTCGACCATTACTTTCCTTGACGGATACCGCAAGGGCATCCGGAATTATGATGTGAATGTGGCTTACGAGGGTATGCTGAAAAATGCGACACAGGCTACTATGCTGCCATGGAAAAATGGTCCTAAAACAGATCTTGAGGATTTCTATTATGAAAAAGGTTATTTCCCTGCACTGAAAATTGGAGAGCAGGAGACCAATAAGACGGTTCACAGCTTTGAAAAGCGTCAGGCGGTAGCGATCACACTGGGTCACAGTTATGATGACTGGGCGCTTGGACAGTTTGCTCAGGAACTGAACAAAACCCAGGATTATACTAAGTTTAATGCCAGAAGCAATAACTATAAAAATTTATGGGACAGCAATACCCAGATGTTCCTGCCTAAGGATAAGGATGGCAACTGGGTCAAGATCGATCCTAAGTTTGACGGTGGTATGGGCGGCAGGGATTTCTATGATGAAAATAATGGCTGGACCTATTTATGGCAGGTACAGCATGATGTGAAAGGACTGATCGGTCTTTTTGGCGGCGTCAACAATTTTGAAAACAAACTGGATCAGTTGTACCGTGAACCACTGGGCAGAAGCAAGTATGAACTTTGGGCTAAATTTCCTGATTTTACAGGTATTGTAGGTCAGTTCTCTATGGGAAATGAGCCTAGTTTCCATATCCCTTATCTGTATAATTTCAGTAATTCACCATGGAAAACCCAGAAGAGAATCCGCTTCCTGCTGGATACCTGGTATAAGGATAATGTATTTGGTATTCCGGGAGATGAAGATGGTGGCGGGATGTCTGCTTTTGTGGTATTTTCATCCATGGGCTTCTATCCGGTAACACCTGGTACCCCTGTTTATACCATAGGAAGTCCTGTATTTGAAAATGTTACAATTGATCTTCCAAACGGAAAACAATTTCAGATGGTTGCGAACAAATGTTCTGTGCAAAACAAGTACATACAAAGTGCCAAATTCAATGGTAAAGTGATAGATACGCCATGGTTTACCCATGATCAGCTGGTCAATGGCGGTAAGCTGGAGCTTGAAATGGGACCACTGCCTAATAAAAAATGGGGTGTAAAATAGGGTCTTATCAGATCTAATGCCCTGCCCTGTTATCGCCCGTTATCTGGTCTTCCAGATAACGGGCCTTTTTATTCCTGATCAATGCAGATATATATTTATATTAGCATGTTGATTATGAAAACCGGATCACCACTGCTCATTTTACTTCTTCTTTTCATACTGCCGCTTCAACGCAGTTATGCTCAGTCCTACGGCCTGGGCTTCTATAGTCATGAAGTGGTACAGGACCAGAGAACGGGCCTGGATCTGAGTCCGGGTGAGACGCTGTGCTTCAAAAACAATTTTGAGATTGCTTTCGATTTAACCCTTTTTACGGCGCACAAGGACTACTATGGTTATGTATTAAGACTTGTAGCTGACAACAATGAAAACATAGATCTGATCTATGATAAAAACGCGAAAGAAAACAGCCGTTTTAAGGTGGTCATCGGAGGACATTTTTCAAATATAGCTTTTGATATCCCTGAGTCTGCGATCTTCAGCAAATGGAATGCCCTTAAACTTAGTTTTGATTATGATAAAAAGCTGCTCAGGATCACCAGCGGCGGCAGGGTATACCAGACTGCAATGGGGCTGAAAAAAAACAGCTGCTTCAAGATCCTGTTTGGTGCTAATGAATACCTGGATTATAAGACTACTGATGTTCCGCCAATGAAGATCCGCAATGTCAGTATTAGGGAGGGGACTGCAGAAAAGTATTTCTGGCCGCTGAATGAATATGAGGGCTCAGTAGTGCATGAGGAAATAACGGGTAAGAACGGACTGGTATTAAAACCTCTTTGGATAAAAAAACTGCACTACGACTGGCAGCCAGTGCTCCATACGGTTGTTGACGGTCCGGCCAGTATTGCCTTTGACGCTAAGAATGAAATCTTAAATATCATAGCGGACGATTCGCTCATCAGTTATAATGTAAAAACTGCAGTTAGTCTTTCCAGGGAATATGCATCCGGTAAAATGAATCTGCGCAGAGGAAACCAGTCGCTGGTTGACGATAAGGGAAGGCTGATCAACTTTTATATTGACAGGCAGATGGTCAGTACTTATGATGCTGAAACGAACAGATGGAACCAGAATTACCCGAATACCAATATCACTGATTTCTGGCTTTGCAATAAGTTTTATTCCGCTGCTGATTCTTCACTTTACATCATTGGTGGTTACGGTCATTTTATCTATAAGAATCAGCTGAAGCGGTATCATTTTCCTTCCGGGACCTGGAAGGATGTCAAAACAACCGGAGATGCGTTTACGCCAAGATATATGGCCGCATTAGGGAGCAGTGATAAAGGAGCTTATATACTTGGGGGATACGGAAGCTCTAGTGGTCAGCAGATGCTTAACCCCAGAAACCTGTATGATTTTCTCTATTTTGATGCAGAAAAAAAGACAATTAAAAAGATCTATGAGTTGAAGGTCAAAGGGGAAGATTTTGTCTTTGCAAATTCCATGATCATTAATGAAACGGGGAAGACCTATTATGCGTTAAAATTTCCTAAAAATAAGTACCAGTCCAGTCTTCAGCTGATCGAAGGTTCTCTTGTCAGCCCTGGGTTTAAGCTGAGCGGGAGTCCGATCCCTTATTTATTTCATGATGTCCGGTCTTATGCTGATCTTTTTTATTGCAGGGAAAGCAAACGCTTTATAGCGGTTACTTTATACTGGGAAGATAATAACCGTACAAGGGTGAGCGTCTATACCCTGAATGCGCCTCCGATAGATAAGGAAGGTGTGCTGGAAAGCCCGGTTCATGCTTCTGCCTCCATGCTGTGGTACTGGATGGGGGGATTGCTGCTGCTGGCGGGTGCCGGCGTCTCTGCGATTATCTGGTCGCGTAAAAAACAGCCATCCGGAAAAACGCCGTTCCTAGAATCAGAAAATATCCGGCCGGTTACGGAGCACCCGGTTATGGATCCGGATCGCGTAAATGGCATTCAGGAGAATAGTAATGCCATTTTCCTCTTTGGTGATCTCCAGGTATTTGATAAACAGGGAACGGAGATTACCAGGCAGTTTACTCCTCTGATCAAAGAGCTGTTCCTGGTTATGCTGGTGTACAGTATCCGATGGGAGCGCGGCATCAGCTCAGAAAAACTGAAAGAATTGCTTTGGTTTGATAAAACGGAAGAGAGTGCGCGCAATAACAGATCTGTAAGTATCGTTAAGCTAAAGAATATCATAGATAACCTGGATGGCTGCACGATTTCAAAAGATACGGGTTACTGGAAACTTAATTTCGACGCCCGGAGTACCTATATAGATTATAAAAAGTATGTATCTATCATCAAAAACAAGAAAAAACTGAATAAACAGGATATACTTGACCTGGCGGAGATTACGAAGAGGGGATCTTTTCTGCCGAATGTGAATTATGAGTGGATGGATTCGTTTAAAGCTGAAATTTCCAATGAAATTATTGATACTTATCTTCATTTTGCGCATTCAGTTACGATTCATGGGGATGCTGAACTTTTAATAGAACTGGCTAATTATATATTTTATTTTGATTCTGTAAATGAAGAGGCTATGACCATGAAATGCAGAGCGCTCGCACATCTCGGGAAGCATACTCAGGCAAAGACTGCTTATGAAAATTTTGGCAAAGAATACAGACTGCTCTACAATGCAGATTTTGATAAAAGGTTTAATGATGTGCTTAATTCTTAATAATATATATAAATAACAATTTCTTACCCTTAATCCTTGCGATTAATCATTTTTTAATGTTTTTTTAAGCTTTGTAAATAATTTCACATTACTAATTAATAACACACCTAATGAACAGGACCTTAATTATTCCGGCAATCGTCTTTGCCATTGTTTCTACATGTGCATCACAAGGATTTGCACAAACTAAAAAGCCTGCTGCGGCAGCAAAAAAAACTGTTGCAGCAGCCGGTGCACCAGCAGCTGATATTGCAGCCGGAAAAGCACTAATGGCTAAGTCGGACTGCGCTGCCTGTCATAAAGTAGATGGTAAACTTGTTGGCCCTGGTTTCAAGCAGATCGCCAAAAAATACCCTTCTAATGATGAAAATAAAAATACCCTTGCTAAAAAAGTAGTTGAAGGCGGATCAGGAGTATGGGGTGCAATTCCAATGTCACCGCACCCGGCACTTTCGGTTGATGACGCAAAAAAAATCGTGACTTATATATTGTCAGTTAAATAACCAAAAATGAAAAAACACTTAGCCTTATTCCTCCTGATCGGAGGAATATTGCTGGGCTCTTCAGCCTATGCAAAAAACAAAAAGATCCTGGTTTTCTGTAAAACAGCCGGATTCCATCATGATGCCATCAAAGAGGGAATTGCTGCCATTCAGAAACTGGGAGCAGAGAACAAGTTTGATGTGGACAGTACTGTAAATTCAGACAAGTTCACCGATGCCAATTTGAAGCAATACAGTGCGGTGGTTTTTTTAAGTACTACAGGTGATGTGCTGAATGATCAGCAACAGGCGGCGTTTGAAAGATATATTAAAAAAGGCGGTGGTTTTGTTGGGGTTCATGCGGCCAGCGATACGGAATATGACTGGAAATGGTATGGCGGTCTGGTAGGTGCTTATTTTGTTTCTCATCCTGCACAGCAGATGGCAACGATCAATGTAACCAACAGAGATCACATTTCTACAAAACATCTTCCTGCTGAATGGAAGAGAAAAGATGAATGGTACAATTTCAGGATGGTGGGCAAAGACCTTAATATACTGATGTCAATCGATGAAAAAAGCTATGATCCGGGTGAGAAAAAGATGGGAGATCATCCTATGGCCTGGTATCATGAGTATGATGGCGGACGTTCCTTTTATACAGAACTGGGACATACTCCTGAATCGTATGAGGAACCATTGTATCTCCAGCATCTTCTTGGTGGAATCAAGTATGCACTTGGTCTGAAGAAATAACCGCAAAAACCAAACACACAACAAACCAAATATAATCATGAAACGAACCAGACAATGGATACTGGGCATGCTCGCCGTGTCTATGTTTATCTACACCTGTAAGGTTACCCAAACTGCATTAAAGCGGGATGCAGAAGGTAAAGTTATTGTCAACACGAATCCTTCTTCAGCTTACCTTTCTCCTCAGGAAAGCTTGAAATCTATACATCTGCAAAAAGGATATCACCTGGAGCTTGTCGCGAGTGAGCCCATGATCCATGAGCCTGTCGCTATTGCCTGGGATGGAAACGGCCGGATGTATGTAGCCGAAATGAATACTTATATGCAGGATGCGGAGGGTACGGACGAGATGAAGCCTGTTTGCAGGGTGAAAAGGCTGGAAGATACCAATGGGGATGGTGTAATGGATAAATCGGTCGTTTTCATAGATAGTTTGTTGCTGCCAAGATTAATTCTGACGCTGGATGACCGTCTTTTAGTGAATGAAACCAACTCGAATCATATTTACAGCTACAGAGACACCAATGGTGACGGGGTAGCAGATGAAAAGAAAATGGTGTACCGGAATGATGAGGTGAGTACCAACAATCTGGAGCATCAAAAGAGCGGTCTGATCTGGAATCTGGACAATAAGATCTATGTGACTTATCAGGATGTGCGTTATAAATACGATAACGGAATGCTGAAGACGGAAAGACTGATCAATGGCTCCGGCGGGCAATGGGGACTGGCGAATGACAATTATGGCCGTTTGTTTTATTCAGCGGCAGGGGGAGAGACTCCGGCACTTGACTTTCAGCAAAACCCTTATTTTGGAAGGCTGGATGTAGGTGGGCAACTGGATAAGGATTTTCAATCGGTATGGCCAATCATTTCTACTCCTGATGTTCAGGGCGGGCTTCCCCGTCTGAGACCGGACAGTACCTTAAACCATTTTACAGCTTGTGCAGGTCAGTCAGTTTTCAGAGGTACGGCATTGCCGGCCGATGCAGTTGGTGATCTTTTTATTCCTGAACCTGTGGGAAGGCTGATCAGAAGGGCAAAGCTGAACAATACCAATGGTAAGATCACTTTGAACAATGCCTATCCCGGAGAAGAATTCATTGCCTCAACAGATATGAATTTCAGACCGGTTAACAGTGCTACAGGTCCTGATGGTTGTTTGTATATCGTAGATATGTATCGCGGTATTATCCAGGAAGGAAACTGGACAAAAAAGGGAACTTATCTTCGCAGTCAGATCGATCAGAAGAAATTTGATAAGAATATTGGCAGAGGGCGTATTTATCGTGTAGTTTATGATGGAATTAAACCGGACAGAACTGTTCCGAGGATGCTGAGTCTTCCAAGCAGCCAATTGGTTCAATACCTGAGCCATGCGAATGGCTGGTGGCGGGACAATGCACAGAAATTACTGGTTGTACGCGGCGATAAGGCGGTGGTCCCAGCACTGGAGGAACTTGCACTGAAATCAACAAATCAACTGGCTAAGATCCATGCCTTATGGACCTTGAATGGTTTGAATGCTTTATCCCGGCCGGTTTTACTGTCGGCTTTAAAGGATAAGGATCCTGAAGTCAGGAAAACTGCTCTTTGGATCAGTGAGGAGCCATTAACCAATGGTGATGAGCAATTGCTAAGCGAGGTTGCAGCACTGCAGAACGATCCGAGTGCTGATGTACGTTTGCAGCTTGCGCTGTCATTGAGGTTTAACCGTTCGGACAAGGCAGCTCAGATCATTTCGGGATTGCTCAAAAACTATCCTGATGATAAACTCCTGGCAGAATCTCAGGGCAGATATCAAAATCAGATCAAAGAAAGGGTGGAAAGGGAGCAGAAGGCAAAGTTAATGGCTGACGCGGATCAGAAACTGATCAAAGACGGTGCCCTGATCTTTAAACAACTTTGTGCCACCTGTCATGGTGCTGAAGGTAAAGGAATCAACAACGGAGGCAAAGATATGCCTGCGCCGTCACTGGCCGGAGCTAAGGATGTGAATGGTGATCCCGAAAAGCTAATTAAAATATTGCTTCATGGTTTGTCTGGTCCTATAGACGGGAAAACTTATTCTGACGTGATGCCTCCTCTTGGCTTCAATAACGATGAATACATTGCTTCGGTACTGAGTTATATCAGAAATGATCTGGGCAATAAAGCTGCGGTCATAAAGCCTGATCTGGTAAAAAAAGTCAGGAAGGAAACTGCGGGAAGAACGAAGTCCTGGACAATAAAAGAACTGGAGGCTTCCAAAAAATAAGCTGCTGAGGTTCAGTTCAGAATTTTTAGATCCTGCGCTTAAATGAGCGTTTGTAACTATAAAATTGTAATGCCATTAAATATATGCCCGATAAAGTGTATATATTTAATGGCATTTTACTTTTAATATCTGCAAACCACACCAAATATTTGATACATGAAACGATCGTCTAAACTTATTGCCATTATCGCAATGTTATTCACTACACAACTTACACAGGCCCAGGACTGGCCTAATCTGAAACGTTATCAGGATGAGAATGCGAAGTTGTCCGCGCCTGCAGCAGGAGAGAACAGGGTGGTCTTTATGGGCAATTCCATCACAGAGGGCTGGAAAAATTCTTCACCGGAATTTTTCTCTTCTAATCCCTACATCTGCAGGGGCATCAGCGGACAGACCACTCCACAAATGCTGATCCGTTTCCACCAGGACGTAGTCGCCCTGAAACCAAAAGTGGTGGTGATGCTATGCGGCATCAATGACATCGCAGGAAATACCGGTCCTTCCACACTGGAAATGATTGAAGATAATATTGCTGCCATGTCCGAGATCGCACGTGCGAACAAGATTAAAGTGGTTTTGTCTTCTGTATTGCCTGCCTTTGCTTTCCCCTGGAAACCTGATATGCAACCTGCCGATAAGGTGATCGCACTGAACAAATGGATCAAAGCCTATGCAGACGCAAATAAATTCGTCTATGTCGATTATTTTAATGCCATGAAAGACGAACGCAACGGTTTGCCTAAAAACCTTGCCGAAGACGGTATTCATCCTACCAAAGCCGGATACGCAATTATGGAGCCTTTAGTAAAGGAAGCAATAGGTAAAGCTTTAAAGCAAAAAATGAAATAAAGCGCGGTGTAGTGGCATCGCTATCTTCGCCCAGGAAATTCAATGTCTGAGAGAGGACATCAGCGCTTTTGGAGCTTCTTCAGCGACGAAAGATGCAGTCCGAAAACAGAGCATTGAATTTCTCTAAAAAGAGTACCTAGTTATAGACAAACTCACCATATTCTGAAACAATTGTTACCTGTTTTTTATCCGAAGCTTCAACCTTGCCGATTATCTGAGCGTCAATGTTGAAGCTTTTTGATATGGCAATGATATCTGCCGCAATCTCAGCGGGTACATAAAGCTCCATACGGTGCCCCATATTGAATACTTTATACATTTCTTTCCAGTCTGTGCCTGACTGCTCCTGAATCAGCTTAAACAGGGGGGGGGGCAGGGAATAAGTTGTCCTTGATGATATGGACATCGTCATTCACAAAATGGAGTACTTTGGTTTGTGCACCACCGCTGCAGTGGACGATTCCGTTGATCTGATCACGATGAGCCTCCAGTACTTTTTTGATTACAGGTGCGTAAGTACGTGTAGGAGACAGCACCAGTTTGCCTGCGGTTACTGTAGTGCCTGCGTCGTCAATCTGAACCGGATCTGTTAGTTTTTTACCGCCGGAGAATACCAGGTCAAATGGAACAGCAGGATCATAACTTTCGGGAAATGCGGTAGCTACAGACTTGTCAAACACATCGTGACGTGCCGAGGTCAGTCCGTTTGAGCCCATGCCGCCATTGTATTCCTTTTCGTAGGCAGCCTGACCATAAGAAGACAGACCGACGATCACATCGCCTGCCTGGATTTTATGATTACTGATGACCTTAGAACGTTCCATACGGCAGGTCACGGTTGAATCTACAATGATCGTACGGACAAGATCGCCTACATCGGCAGTCTCACCACCGGTCGAATAAATTGAAATGCCTTGTGAACGCAATTCGGCAAGGATTTCTTCGGTGCCATTGATAATCGCTGCAATGACTTCACCTGTGATCAGGTTTTTGTTGCGGCCTATGGTAGAGGACAAGAGGATGTTGTCAGTTGCGCCAACACAGATCAGGTCATCTATGTTCATAATGATCGCATCTTGTGCAATGCCTTTCCAGACAGAAATATCTCCGGTTTGCTTCCAGTAGGCATAAGCCAGTGAAGATTTAGTGCCTGCGCCATCTGCATGCATGATGTTGCAAAATGTATCGTCGCCGCCCAGTATATCCGGAATAATTTTACAGAAAGCCTGCGGAAAAATGCCTTTGTCTATATTTTTGATGGCCTGATGCACATCTTCTTTGGAGGCAGAAACGCCGCGCTGGTTGTACCTGTTATCACTCATGTTGCAGCAAAGATAAAAAAATAACCCCTGCCATTATAATGGAGTTATTTTTTATTAATGTATAAAAAAAGACCGCCTTTTTGGGGCGGTCTTTTAAAACTAAAAATTTGGTTATTACGGGTTTATTATTTCAGGAATAATAATTCTCTGAACTTAGGCAATGGCCATACGCTGTCGTCAACGATCTGCTCCAGTTTATCTGCGTGGTAGCGGATGGTATCGAAGTGAGATTTAACATTCTCATCGTAACCGATTGCTTTATCGCGGCTATCCTCGATGGCATTGGTTTTCTTACGTGCCTCAAGCATGGCATCAACGCTGGTTTTGACAATGTTCAGGTGCTCAGAAAGTTTGTTGATGATTCCTACAGGAATATCAGCGTTAACGCCCAGTTCTTTCAGGCCTTTAGCGTTGTCTATCAGTGAGTTTTGATATGCAACAGTAGCAGGGATGATCATGGTGTTAGCCACTTCGCCAATAACTCTGGCTTCTATCTGAAGTTTTTTGAAGTAGTTTTCCAGTAAGATCTCATGACGGGCGTGAAGCTCACGTTTGCTGAAGATATTGGTTTTGGTAAACAGTTCAGTAGATTTTTCACTTACATAAGCATCAAGGGCAACAGGAGTGGTTTTGATGTTAGAAAGACCGCGTTTTTCAGCCTCATCTGCCCATTCCTGGCTATAGCCATTTCCTTCGAAACGGATATCTTTAGATTCTTTGATGTATTTTTTGATGATGGTCAGTAAAGCGATGTCTTTTTTCTCGCCTTTTTTGATCAGTTTATCTACGTCAACCTTAAACTTAGTCAGCTGATCGGCTACGATTGCGTTCAACACAGTCATAGGAGCTGAAGAGTTGGCTGAAGAACCTACCGCTCTCAACTCAAACTTGTTACCGGTGAAGGCAAAAGGTGAAGTACGGTTACGGTCAGTATTGTCAAGCAGGATTTGCGGAATTTTAGGGATACCTAACCACAAAGCATTGTCTTCTTTAATTTTTTTGCTGATGCGTGAGTGCTCGATCTCATCAAGTACCTCGTTCAGTTGCTGACCAAGGAAGATAGAGATGATCGCAGGAGGAGCCTCGTTAGCACCAAGACGGTGATCGTTGCTCACAGAAGCGATAGAAGCTCTCAACAAGTCTGCATGTTCGTGTACAGCTTTAACTGTGTTCACGAAGAACGTTAAGAACATCAGGTTATTTTTAGGCGTTTTGCCCGGAGCCAATAGGTTTTTACCAGTATCAGTGATCAGAGACCAGTTGTTGTGCTTGCCTGATCCGTTGATGCCTGCATATGGTTTCTCATGCAATAATACTTTGAAGTTGTGTCTCAAAGCAACTTTCTCCATCAAATCCATCAACAATTGGTTGTGGTCGATCGCTAAGTTGATTTCTTCATAAATAGGAGCACACTCAAACTGAGAAGGCGCAACCTCATTGTGACGGGTTTTCAAAGGAATACCCAATTTTAAAGCCTCATTTTCAAAATCAACCATGTAAGTGAATACACGCTCAGGGATAGATCCGAAATAGTGATCTTCCAGTTGCTGTCCTTTGGCAGACATATGACCGAACAAAGCGCGGCCGGTCAAAGCCAGGTCAGGACGTGCATTATGCAAAGCCAGGTCAACCAGGAAATATTCCTGCTCGATACCTAAAGATGCGTTTACTTTAGTGATGCTTTTATCGAAATACTGGCAAACGTCAACAGCAGCTTTATCCATTGCAGCAAGTGCTTTCAATAGAGGAGCTTTGTAGTCAAGCGCTTCGCCTGTGTAAGAAACAAATACTGTAGGAATACAAAGTGTTTTACCAGCTTTGCTTTCCATAATGAAAGCAGGAGAAGAAGGATCCCATGCAGTATAACCACGTGCCTCGAAAGTATTACGAATACCGCCGTTAGGGAAACTTGAAGCATCAGGCTCTTGCTGAACAAGTGCACTGCCTGCAAATTTCTCGATAGGACCGTCATTACTAGGCTCAAAGAACGAATCATGCTTTTCAGCAGTTGTACCAGTTAATGGCTGAAACCAGTGCGTGTAGTGTGTTGCACCTTTACCCATTGCCCAGGCTTTCATTGCCGTAGCGATCTGGTTAGCATCTTCATGATTGATTAGTTCGCCCTGGTCAATGGCTGAAACAAGTTTCTCATAAACTTCTTTCGATAAGAAATCTTTCATTTTTTTCTTATCAAAAACATTCATTCCAAAAAACTCAGAAATTCTAGTCGACGGAGCCTTTACCTCTGGTGAAACTCTCGATTGAGCCTCTTTTAATGCAATTGTTCTTAAGCTTTTCATTTATTTGTTTAAAATTTCATCAAAAATAGAATATTTTTTAAATAATTCTCTCTAATTGTTTGTAAAAATACGAATGTCAGCAAATAATGCAATTATTTTCTCTGTTTTTTCTGTTTTTTTATTGAATTGTACCGTGAATAAGACATTCGTATGATTTTCGATTTTACCCTATTATTTTACCATATTTGTTTTACAATTAAATTTTAAAAACCATTATAAGTAATTATGAGCAATAATTCAGAAAATAAGGGATATACCATACCCTTTATCAGTCTCACTACATTGTTTTTTATGTGGGGTTTTCTAACCTGTATGAACGATGTCCTCATCCCTCACCTTAAAGAATTATTTCAGCTGAGCTATTTACAGTCGATGCTGGTACAGTTTGCCTTTTTCGGAGCTTATTTCATAGGATCGCTTCTTTATTTTGTGATTTCTTATTTTAAAGGTGACCCGATCAATAAAATCGGTTATAAAAATGGAATGTTACTGGGACTGATCATTGCCTCAGTTGGTTGTTTTCTGTTCTTCCCGGCCGCCAGATATTCCGTATATGGATTATTTCTGAGTGCGTTATTTATCATGGGCCTCGGTTTCACTTTATTGCAAATTGCCGCTAATCCTTATGTTTCTCTGTTGGGTAAACCTGAAGGGGCTTCAAGCAGACTGAATCTTGCTCAGGCATTCAATTCATTGGGAACTACTATTGCACCGATCATCGGGGGATTCCTGATTTTTGAATTCTTTGCGGTAAACGGAAAGATTACTGCTGCTGCTACTGAAATTCCTTATATTATTTTTACAGGTGTATTCCTTTTGCTTGCTTTTCTATTATGGAGAATCAAACTTCCTGATTTTCGTTCTGAGGAAACTGCTGAAAAAGGCTTGGGTGCATTGCAGTTTCCGCAACTTAAGCTCGGTATCTTTGCGATATTCTTTTACGTTGGAGGTGAGGTTTGTATAGGCAGCTTTATCATCAACTACCTTGCCCTCCCTGATATTATGGGATTGCCGGAGGCAGTAAGTAAAAATTATCTTGCGCTTTACTGGGGTGGTGCCATGATCGGCAGGTTCCTGGGTTCCATTTCATTAAACCAGGAGCTGGCCGGAAGTAAAAAAGCATTATATATGGTGATTACAGCAGTTGCGGTATTTTTGCTTATCTTCTTCATCGTGGACCTTACTTTTGCGCAAATTTCAACCTTCCTGATATTTATCGCGATTAACCTGATCGGCTTCTTTATCGGTAAGGCTGCGCCTGCCAGAACACTGTCTATTTTTGCGCTGATTAGCGGAGGTTTGATCTTGTTCAGTGTATTTTCTTCCGGTTCTACATCGATGTGGACGATACTTGGTGTAGGTCTCTTCAATTCTATCATGTGGTCAAATATTTTTACCCTTTCTATTCACGGTCTTGGTAAGTATACCAGTCAGGGCTCTTCTCTGCTGGTTATGGCTATTCTTGGTGGTGCCTTGCTGCCATTGGTACAGGGTGCTCTGGCTGATGCATGGGGTATTCAGCATTCTTTCTTTGTGCCGGTATTTTGCTATTTGTACATTGCTTTTTTCGGTTTCTATTGTTCTGCCAAGCTTGGGCAGGTGAAAGCCGAACAGATCGCAGGCGGACATTAATATGTTTTAAGGGTTGTTTGTAAAATGACCTGATGAGAGTTCCTTTGTATCAAAGTATACAAAGGAACTTTTTTTTACAGAAAGTTTTATTTCTACTTGTATATACAAGTAGAAATATTTATGTTTGGATTGAGGTGTCAATAAAGGCGCAATCCGTTTTTATACTGGTTGCTGAACATAATATAAATATGAAATGCATATGAAAAAAGTAAATGTGGGAATTATAGGTGGCGGGTTGATGGGTAAAGAAGCTGCAAGTTCCTTTGCACGTTGGTTTGCGCTAACAGACATCAGTGTAGGTGTAAATTTAAAAGCCGTTTGTGATCTTAATCCTGAAGTATTATCCTGGTATCGTAATGTGCCTACGGTAGAACTATTCACTACAGATTACAGGGAGTTATTGGCTTTGGCTGAGATTGATGTCGTGTATGTTGCGTTGCCACATAATTTGCATGAAAAATATTACCTGGAGGTTTTAGCTGCGGGAAAGGATCTGCTTGCAGAGAAACCCTTCGGGATTAACCTGGAAGCGGCGCAGAATATAAAAGACGAAGCAGTTAAACAGGGCCGGTTTGTACGTTGCAGTTCAGAAATGCCATTCCTGCCTGGTCCGCAAAGGGTATTGAAAGAAGTTCGTTCGGGGCGCTTGGGTCAGATCATCGAAATTAAGGCGGGTTTTCTGCATTCAAGTGATCTTGACCGCTCAAAACCAATAAACTGGAAAAGGCAACAGCAATTTTGTGGTGAAATTGGGGTAATGGGAGATCTTGGGATGCATGTTTTACATCTTCCTCTGAGGTTGGGCTGGAAACCTGAACGTGTTTATGCGCAGCTGCAAAAAATAATCACTGAACGGCCAGATGGAAATGGAGGAGTAGCCGAATGTGATACCTGGAACAATGCGACCTTACACACGGAAGTAAATATAGAAAATAGCATGGTCCCGATGACACTTGAAATGAAGAGGATAGCACCGGGTGAGACAAATACCTGGTATATTGAGGTATTGGGAACAGAAGGAGGGGTGAAGTACAGTACTAAGGATGTCAAAACCTTATGGACTTTCAGGACAGCGGAGGAACAATGGTGGCAGAGAACGGATCTTGGATTTAAAGGAATGCCGTTTACAACTATAACAGGGGGGATCTTCGAACCTGGATTCCCTGATTGTTTTATGCAGATGCTTGCAGCATATATTGCTGAAAGAGAAGGTGTTTTGGGCGAAAGATTTGGCTGTGTAACACCCCAGGAAGCCCTGGAAAGCCATCAGATATTTGAAGCTGCGCTTAGGTCATTCAAAAATCAAAGTCTGGAAACAATAGATTATAAAAATGTGCCGGTATGAAAAACGGAATATTGGTAGGTGGCAACTGGATTATAGACCAGGTCAAGGTAATAGATGCTTTTCCTGAAGAGGAAAAGCTGGTAAATATTTTGACAGAATATAGCAGCAACGGAGGGTCTGCATATAATATTTCGAAGGGATTGATCAAGCTAAATGCTGACTTTCCGGTATATGGTCTTGGTTTGGTTGGCGATGACGAAAGGGGTGCCGGGATCATTTCAGAATGTAAAGATATGGGAATTGATACTGCTCAAATTTACAGATTGGAGGGTGGATATACTTCTTATACAGATGTAATGACTGTTAAATCAACAGGTAAAAGAACATTTTTCCATCAGAGAGGTGCCAACGCTCATCTGGATATAGGACATTTTGATTTTTCTGCATGTGATGCAAGTATTTTTCACCTGGGGTATCTGCTGCTGCTGGATCAGCTGGATCTGGTAGAACCTGATGGTGAGACCAGGGCAGCAAAGGTTTTAAACAGTGCTAAAAAAGCCGGACTCATTACCTCCGCAGATATTGTAAGTGAAAAATCTGACAGGTTTAAGGAGGTTGTTTCACCATCATTAAAATACATTGATTATCTTTTTGTAAATGAATTTGAAGCGGCAATGATAACCGGTATTGAAACCATGGGGTCTGACGGACAGATCTTACCCGATAATTGTTATCGGGCGGCTTCAGAGATCATAAAGATGGGCGTCAACCAATGGGTTATCCTGCATTTTCCTCTTGGGGCAATTGCGGTAAGCAATTCCGGTGATGCTATATTTCAAGCAAGTATAGACTTGCCTGCCGACAAGATTGAGGGGGCGGTTGGTGCGGGGGATGCTTTTGCAGCTGGTGTTTTGATGGGAATACACGACAATTGGGATATGAAAGCCTGCCTGGAATTAGGGGTTTGCGCAGCTGCTTCCAGTCTTTTTGCAGCAACTTCTTCAGACGGGATAGTTCCGGCAGGAAAATGCCTTTTGCTTTCAACAGCACATGGCTTCAGGAACGGAACAATTAAATTATAATCTTTCGATATGGATATGAGCAATATAGGTGCAGCCCTGAACGGGATCATCGCAAAAGATCGGGTAAAAACCAATCTGATAGATCTGGTTTCCTATGCTTCTGATGCAGGTTTCTATTACCTCAGGCCTAAAGCCATAGTATTGCCGATGTCTGAGGATGAGATTATCAGGCTGTTTAGTTTTTCCCGTACACACGGTATACCGCTTGTTTTTCGTACAGCAGGTACCAGTTTGTCCGGTCAGTCTGTTACTGACGGCATACTGGTAGATCTCAGTCAGCACTGGGATAAAATATCGGTTGAGAAGGACGGAGGGCTTGTAAGAGTTCAACCAGGAGCAATTGGTGCTATTGTAAATGCGAATCTCAGGAAATCAGGTACAAAAATTGGTCCTGATCCGGCAAGTATAAATTCGGCGATGATGGGGGGCATTATTTCTAACAACTCCAGCGGAATGTGCTGTGGTGTAAGTAAAAACTCCTACCACACCACCAAATACATCCGGTTTATTTTACCCGACGGCAAGACATTCAGCACGGAAACTCCTTCCGATTATAAGAGATTTGAGGAGGAATGCCCTGTTCTGGCACTTCGCCTGGGGGAAATCAGGGGACAGATTCTTGCAAATGAAGCAGTATTTCAGAAGATCAGAAGAAAATACCTGACCAAAAATACAGTTGGTTATGCAGTCAATGCTTTTATAGATTTCAAGTCCCCATTAGATATTCTTGCTCATCTATTGATTGGCGCAGAAGGAACACTTGCGTTTATTGCGGAAGCCGTAATGGAGACACTCCCTGATTATCTGGCTAAGTCTACCGCACTGTTGTATTTTCCGGATATGGACTCAGCATGTAAGGCTATTGTACCATTAACAGTAACCGGGGCTGCTGCAGTTGAACTTATGGACCGCGCTTCTCTCAGATCAGTAGAGCATATGGAGGGATTACCCTCCATGATTAAGGATTTGTCTGAATCTGCTGCGGCCTTACTCATTGAATACCAGGGAAACGATTATCAGGAACTCGGGCAACAGATCAGTGCTTTTTTGGAAATTTCAAAAGACCTTGTTCTGCTTAATGAAGCTTCCTTTACAACGGTCCCGGCAGAACAGGCATTGCTATGGAAAGTTCGTAAGGGCATGTTTCCGGCAGTTGGGGCGGTTAGAGCCAGCGGTACTTCAGTTATTCTTGAAGATATCGCTTTTCCTGTTCATCAGTTGGGAGAAGCTATTGCAGACCTGCAAAAACTCTTTAAAATCCACGGTTATGAGAAAGCTATAATTTTTGGGCACGCAAAGGATGGTAATATTCATTTTGTGGTTACCCAGGCTTTCGATACAACATCTGAAATAGAAAGATATGACCGGTTTTTAAAGGATGTGGTAGATCTGGTCATCAATAAGTATGATGGTACTTTAAAAGCAGAACACGGCACGGGGAGAAATATGGCACCATTTGTGGAAAAGGAATGGGGGACTGAAATCTACGATATCATGAAGTCTGTCAAGGAAATTGTAGATCCCGAAAACCTGCTGAATCCGGGAGTAATCATCAACGCTGACGCAAATGCACATATTAAATCTTTAAAAGAACTACCTACAGTAGAAGAAGAGGTGGATCGCTGTATGGAGTGTGGTTTTTGTGAACACCAGTGTCCCAGCCGGAACATTACGCTGACGCCGCGTAAGCGAATTGTAGTCAGGAGAGAACTGCTTAATCTTAAAAGCAAAAACAACCGGAAGGATTATAAAACACTTTTGAAGCAATATCAGTACGAGGGTTTGGATACTTGTGCTGTTGACGGGCTTTGCGCCACAGCCTGTCCTGTAGATATCAATACAGGAGATCTGGTCAAACGACTGAGAAGAGAAAGCCATTCCGGTTTTGCGAATAAAGCCGCCTTGCTCGCAGCAAGAAATTTCAAAAGTGTAGCAGGGACGGTGAGATTCGGATTGCAGTCAGGGGTAACTTTAAATAAGCTGATGGGCAATAAAACGATGTTCAGACTAACAGGAACGATAAAAAAAATAATTCCTGCTTTTCCGCTTTGGTCAGAACAGCTGGCATTGGCAAAACCATTTGTAAAACCTGCTGATCCTCAAAATTACGAGAAGTCAGTGGTCTATTTTCCGGCATGTATCTCAAGGATCATGGGTGAGCACGTACAGGGGGAGAAAGAAGTTATTCAAAGCTTGCTGGATATTTCAGAGAAAGCCGGGATACGGGTAATCATTCCTGCTGAGCTCTCAGGGAACTGTTGCGGACAGATCTTTTCTTCGAAAGGTTTTGCTGACGCTTTTGCTTACACTGCAAATGAAACCATCAGTAAGTTGTACCTCAGTACCGAGCATGGAAAATACCCGGTAGTGCTTGACATTAGTTCGTGTACACAAACACTGGCTCATTGCAGAAAGGTACTTTCTGCTGAAAACCAGAAGAAATTTGATGCCCTTCAGATCATAGACAGTATCGATTACATTCATGATTATATCATGCCTGAAGTTCAGGTTGTTCAAAAGAAGGCATCTGTTGTACTGCATCCGGTTTGTTCGCTTCAAAAAATGTCTGGCTTACCAATGAAATTCAATGCCATAGCCAGCCATTTTGCTGATCAGGTGACCGTACCGCTGTTTTCAGGTTGCTGTGGTATGGCTGGAGACAGAGGGTTTCTATTTCCTGAACTTACCCGCTCAGCCACAGGTCCCGAAGCAAAGGAAGTCAATGCCAATAGCTTTGATGGATATTATTCTTCTTCAAAGACCTGTGAAATTGCATTAACGGATGCTGTTGGTAAAAACTACCAGTCTATTCTAAAGCTGGTGGATGAGTGTAGTGCGGCCATAACAAATTAACAGTATATCCTGAAACTGAATAAATCGTAAAATTTACTTCAATGAAAATAATTAGCATTATTTCTGTTGCCCTGTTCTTGTTAAACTCTGCCGTGTATTCCCAAACGCTTAAATCAAATTTGTCCTATGTTGATCCCAGTATAGGCGGTGTTGGACTTATTCTGGAACCTACGCGTCCTACGGTACAGTTACCCAATCATATGATCAGGGTCTTTCCAGTACGCAGAGATGCGCTGGACGATCAGATCGCTTATTTTCCGCTCACCATAGCCTCTCACCGGGTAGTTTCACTATTTGGTTTTATGCCAGTTAGCGGGAAAATCACGAAGGACTTATGGAACAAAAAAGAAGTATACCATCAGGAAGTCCTCACTCCCTGCTACTATAAATCTGAACTTGGAGATGAAGGCACTGTTCTGGAATTTGCTCCATCTGAAAAAAGTGGTTTTTTCAGAATCAGTTTTAAAGGGGATGAGGAACATTACCTGAGACTTGGTTTGCTCAACGAAGCCGGTGAGATCAACACAACAGCAGGTCGCAGCATTAGCGGGACAGAAAACTTTCGTGGGATGAAAGCTTACTTTTATGCAGAGACCAGCAACGCAATTGCAGACCAGACCTATCAGGATGAGAAAACAAAGCGGCAGGTGCTGCTCAAAACCACAAAGGAAATCAGCTTTAAATATGGCATATCTTATATTTCCATAGAACAGGCAAAGGAAAACCTGCAAAGGGAGATCCCTGGCTGGGACTTTACTGCGGTAAAAAATAAAGCATATAAGGCATGGGATAAAGTGATGTCACAGATCCATGTAAAAGGGGGGACAATTGCCCGGAAGCGGGTGTTCTATACTTCATTGTACCGGTGTTATGAAAGGATGGTAGACATCAATGAATATGGGAAATATTATAGCGGTTTCGATCATCAGGTCCACAGCAGCAATAAGCCCTTCTTTGTAGATAACTGGATCTGGGACAATTACATCGCGCTTGAACCACTGCACATGATCCTTAACCCCGTTAAAGAATCAGAAAAGATCAGTTCTTATATCGATATGTATAAACAGAGCGGCTGGATGCCCTCATTTGCTTTGGTATTTGGCGACTGGCCTGCCATGACCGGTAATCATGCCGCATCCTGGTTTGCAGATGCTTATTATAAGGGTATCCGTAATTTTGATCTGAAGACCGCTTATGAAGGATTGAGGAAGAACTCAGTAGAAGGAACTTTATTGCCCTGGAACAACGGACCTGCTACCGTTCTGGATTCTTTCTATAATGATAAGGGGTATATGCCCGGTTTGCCATATGGTGAACCGGAAACAGTACCACAGGTAGAAAATGTATGGGAAAAGCGTCAGGCGGTGTCTGTGACCTTAGAAAATAGTTTTAGTGACTGGAATATAGCCCACATGGCTGCTGAACTGGGCAAAAAGGAAGATAAACAGCTTTTTCTAAAAAGGGCTCAGTATTACCAGAACGTTTTCAGGACAGATAAGGGGTTTATGTGGGCAAAGGATAAGAATGGCAACTGGATAGAGAACATGGATCCAAAAGCAGCTGGCCGTGAATTTTTTACTGAAAATAATGCCTACACTTACAATTGGACAGTGAAACATGACTTTAGCGGTTTATTTAAGCTGATGGGAGGTAAAAAACAAGCTGAGGAGAAGCTTGATCAGTTGTTCAGGGAAGACCTGGGTACAGCCAAATTCATTTTCTGGAAAACGCAGCCGGATGCGTCAGGATTGGTTGGCCAGTTTGTTATGGGTAATGAACCCAGCTTTCACATTCCTTATCTTTATAACTATACCGGTTCGCCCTGGAAGACTCAGAAGCGCATCAGGATGCTTCTCGATACCTGGTATACAGACAATTATTTTGGAATACCGGGTGATGAAGATGGTGGGGGAATGACCTCGTTTGTGGTCTTTTCGATGTTGGGCTTTTTTCCGGTGACGCCGGGGATACCAATTTATAACATCGGCAGTCCGGTTTTTTCAGAAGCCAGTATACAGCTGCCTTCAGGTAGAACATTTACGGTGAAAGCCCTGAACAATTCCAAAACAAATGTATATATAAAGAGTGCCATGCTCAATGGAATACCCTTAAATAAAACCTGGTTCAGCCATGCCGAACTGTTAAAAGGAGGGACACTGACCTTACAGATGTCAGACCGCCCGAATAAGGCCTGGGGCAGTAAACCGGAGAGTTCTCCACCATCGGCAATCGATGTCAATCCGGATAGCTATAAATAGCAGCATAAATACAATTCCATCTTATGGAATTCAGGTATTGGTTTCATCATCTGATTAAACCAATACTTGAAAACCATGCTAAACACTTTATCGAATCTGTACAAGACTGAGTGGCTCAATCTTGTATTTAAAAACAGGAATCAATCTTATGGCGCTTATGCCCTCAGGTCTCAGTCGGGTAGCAATACTATGCGTGCCCTGTTCATTGCTGCTCCTCTTTTTATTTTGCTTTTTGCCAGTCCCAAAATCTATAGTTTAATCAAAGGAAGACCTGTAGTCGATGAAAATACTTTAAAGCCAGACAAAATCATCGATGTGATCACTGCACCTAAAACAGAAAAGCCCAGAGCTGCGGAAAAAGTGGCAGCTCCCAAATCTGAACCGGCACCTAAAAATTTAAAAACAGTAAAGCTTCCGGCTAATCCGAAAGTAGTCAATACACCGGTAGATATCGATCCGCCAACCCTTGTCGAACTGGACAAGGCAGCTATAGGTACTGTTACACAGTCAGGCACGGGAACTAATCTGGCATCCGTACCAGTTGAAGGAAACGGGGATGGAACAGGCATCAGTGCGGGTTCAGGTACAGGAACAGAAAATACCGAGATCATGGAGATGGGTGGAGTAGAAATATATCCGGAATTTGAAGGGGGCATGAAAGGCTGGTCCAAATACCTGGAAAGAAATCTCAGATATCCTGCTATTGCTCAGGAAAAAGGGATCAAGGGAAAGGTATTTGTGAGTTTTGTTGTAGAAAAAGATGGATCCATCTCTAATGTGATTCTGATCAAAGGTGTTGATAGTTCAGTGGATGAGGAAGCCATGCACGTAATCAAAAAATCACCTAAATGGAGAGCGGGTATTCAAAATGGTATAAAAGTCAGGGTAAGATTCACCATGCCGATCTCTTTTACGATGCAGTAATCATGGTTGGCGATGTCAATACTATAATCAATCAAACCAATAAGGGCTTGTCAGAACTGACAGGTCCTTTGCTTTTTTAATATTAATCCATCAGGCATCTGAATTTCATGTTTATGAGGTCTGGATGAATGTAAAAACTTAATGTACATTATGGTGTTTAATTTATAAATTGTCACTATCATGGAAAAAGAAAAACAGAAAGTTGCCTTGGTTACAGGAGGAAGTAAAGGAATAGGTTTCGGAATTGCGAAATCATTGCTCTCTCAGGGTTATCAGGTCGCCATTACCAGCCGAAGTCAGGCGAGTGCGGACAAAGCTGCAGGACAACTAAAGGAATTCGGCGAAGTCCTGGGCCTGGCGGCTGATGTAAAAGATTTTAAATCACAGACTGGGGCAGTACAAGCTTTATTAGATAAGTGGGGCAGGCTTGATGTTCTTGTGGCCAATGCTGGCGTAGGACATTTTTCATCCATAGAAGATCTTGACCCGGAACAATGGCACGATACCATTGATACAAATCTGACCGGTGTGTTTTTCAGTATTAAGGCCTCATTGGCAGAATTGAAAAAAACAGAAGGATATATATTTACCATTTCAAGCCTGGCCGGTACTAACTTCTTTGCAGGCGGTTCTGCCTATAATGCCAGTAAGTTTGGGTTAACCGGATTTTCTCAGGCGGTGATGCTGGATCTGAGAAGTTATAACATCAAGGTAACTACCATTATGCCGGGCTCGGTCGCATCTCATTTCAATGCCCACGAACCGGATGCTCAAAAAGATGCCTGGAAAATTCAACCGGAGGATATGGGACAATTGGTGACAGATCTGCTCAACATGCCGGCAAGAACATTGCCCAGTAAGGTAGAGATCAGACCTCTGAATGTGAGCAGTTAAAGGCCGCGTTGTTTTTATGTAATCTATGAAAAATGATATAACGGAAATAAAGACACTCATTGATGCCATTCTCAATTTAAGAGTAGGCATGAAGTATTATGTGCAGCGTAAAATAAGAGAAGGTAATCTGAATCTAACCTATGAAATGTTACAGGTGCTGGGGGTGCTGTGGAACCGTGGAGATCTCAATCAGCAGGAAATAGCAGATAGTATTCAAAAGAGCAAGGGCAGTTTAACTTCATTGCTGGACAACCTCGCCAAGAGGAATCTGATCATAAGAACGGAAGATCCATCAGACCGGCGCAACAAAATAATATCACTTACCAAAAGCGGGAAAGAATATGAGATGCAGTTGCTGCCCTTGCTGAATGGATTTTACCAGTCTTTACAAATTGGATTGCCAAAGGATGAACTCGAAAAGATGACCAGGCTGCTGCATGTGATGAATAAAAACCTGATGTAAATGAATATCACTTTTCTTTGACAAATTAGTTCAATGTTTAACTATTTGAAATCGTAATTTAGCATTCAGTCATTCACCAAATTGAATTGCCATGAGTACTATAATTGTTGCCACAGATTTTTCAGAAGTAGCAGACAATGCAGTTGAATATGCTGCACAGCTAGCTAAACAATTTCATTCCAAACTTATTTTGTTTAATGCATTTAAACTTCCGGTTCATGCAGCAAATACCCTGCTGCCTGCTTCCGTAATCCATGAACTCCTGGAAGAGAATCAGGTACTTCTTGAAGGGAAAGCAGATTTGGTAGGTTTTTCTTATGACATCAAAACCGGACACGAGACTAGCTTTTCTTTCGTAGAGGAAGAACTTCAGAACCTTGTAAATAAATATGAAGCTGACCTCGTAGTTTTCGGTATGAGTACCAAAACATTTGAACAGGACCTTTTAGGTAACAATACCACTATGGCCATCCGGAAAATGCAATTTCCCGTACTGGCAGTACCTTTGGGAGCTAAATTTAATGGAATGAAAAATGTACTTTTTGCCTGTGATGTGCTGCGGGGTGTGCCGGTGAAAATACTTGAAAGCATCAAAGAATTTGCAAAAGGACTGAAATCCAATGTAGAAGTTTTTTTTGTAGATCAGAAAATTGAAGAATTTAAAGCAAACGGTACCAATCTGGTATCCATTGATACGATTAATGACGGGCTGGATGGCATTACCTATTCCCATAAAAGTGTTCGCTCCAATGCTGTAATCAGTGAAATCGAAAAAGAGATCATTGCTTTTGAGGCCGATCTTTTGATCATGATCCCTAAGAAATATGGATTCTGGTCTTCATTGGTGCACAAGAGTAAAACCCGTATGATGGCGTCTGGTTTAAATATCCCGCTGTTATCCATTCCGGGCTAAAGCGAGGCCGTCTTATTCCGGAGTATCTGCAGGCAGAGGCAATTAATATCTTGCTGCGCAATTTATTTTTCTGTAGATTTATCCCTAACCAGATTTTAACCGGAGTATGAACAAATACAGTCCTTATTTATTGTAATCGATCGTTATGCCCAGTTATAGCAGCCATAACGATTACGAATTAGTCACGTTATTTATAACCGGTGATGATGCGGCATTTAAGGAAATTTATTTGCGGTATGACAAACCGTTGTATTTGTATGCCTATCACAAGCTGGGCAATAAGGAGGAGTCGAGGGATGTGGTACAGGATGTTTTTGCCTGGTTGCTGAATAACAGGACAGGTATTGACCTGAAGACCACATTGTCCGGATATCTCTATAAATCTGTACTCAACAAAATATACAATATATATAAGCACAAGCAGGTCTTGCACAAGTATACAGATGATGGCAATGGCTACCTTGATCTGGAAAGAACGGAGACAGATTTCCTGATCAGAGAAAAAGATATCCGTAATATGATAGATAAGACGATAGCTGAAATGCCGCCACGGATGCGGGAGGTTTATGAGCTCAAGAGTAAAAGATATATGTCAGCAAAACAGATTGCTGAATATACAGGCGTAGCCGAATCAACAGTAAATACGCAGTTAAAGCGGGCGATGAAGCATTTGAAACTCAAACTGGGTCTATTGACTTATATTATATTTATTTTGAATCAATGAACTGTTAATAGAGATCTAAACATTTCTGAACTTGTTAAATACCATCAGTATAAGTTAAAGAAAAAATAATTTAACACCCTTGTACCCATTCATTATTTCTGAATTGCCTTTGTTTATGAATCGGGCTGTTGCGGAACCGCAATGCCAAATAACCAAGAGCAATGGAAGGAAGAAATACAGAAGATGAACAGCAAGCCAAATACAGGCTGCATTATTTTCGCAGAGATGATATCCCTGTACTGTCTGAGGATGAGCTGAAGAAAGAGAGTGAGTTGATTTTTAACTCCCTTATGCCTGAATATGGTGCTAAAAGAGGGTTTGTGAGGCCGCTCTGGTATTCGGCTGCCGCTACCGCCGCATTATTGCTATTGGTTTCAGGGTTGTATTTTTTCAATAATTATAAAGACGGCAGCTTTCATAATCAGACAGTCAAAACCACTTCAGGGATAAAAATAAATGACATATTGCCTGGAAGTCAATCTGCTACACTAATATTAGCCGATGGAAATAAGATTGTTTTATCAAAAACCAGAACTGGTAAAATAGCGGAGCAGAATGGCATGTCGATTACCAAAACTGCAGATGGAAAGCTGGTTTATACGGCCAATAATTTAAAAGCAAATACAACGGAATTCAATACGCTGTCAACTGTGAAAGGGCAGCAATACCAGGTGATCCTGCCTGATGGTTCGAAAGTATGGCTCAATGCCGCTTCGTCCCTTACTTATCCTGCAAATTTTGCCAATCTCAAAGACCGCATGGTGCAACTTAGCGGTGAGGCTTATTTTGAGGTTGCAAAAGACAAGAGTCATCCCTTTATTGTGAAAACAGACAAACAACAAGTGGAAGTACTGGGGACCCATTTTAACATCAATTCTTATGAGGATGAAAGGGCAACCACAACTACACTTCTGGAAGGATCTGTGAAGGTATTCAATGGCAAAGGAGAAAGCGTATTGCTGCCCGGACAACAGTCTACCCTCGCTAAAAGCAAAATAGAGATAAGTAAAGCAGATGTAAATGAAACAGTTGCCTGGAAGAACGGAGATTTTGTATTTAATAATGAGGAATTTGGAAGCATCCTGCGGCAGCTTTCACGCTGGTACAATGTAGATATTGTCGATAACGGACAGCATGAAAATCTGCACCTGAGTGGTACCATATCGAGGTCAAAAAATATTTCCACGGTATTAAAAGCGCTGGAAGTAACAGGCGAGGTGAAGTTTAAAATTGAAGGAAAAACAGTAGTAGTTATAAAATAAATGAAGATAGGCTTTATATTTTTTTTGACCGTGATGATGCATGCCAGTACCCTGGTTTTAGCCCAGAAAATCACAGTGAAAAAAAAGGAAATAAAGCTGCAGACCGTATTTAAGGAGCTTAGAAAGCAAAGCGGATATGATTTTTTGTACAACGAAGAGGCTATGAAGAACTTAAAACCAGTGAATATAGACATTAAGGATGCAAGCATTGAGCAGGCACTGGATTCTGCCTTTTTAGATCTTCCGCTAAAGTATGTAATACAGGATAAGCTCGTAATGATCAGCGCAAAAGATACTGTTTATATCGTACCCAGGAATCTGTCCATCTCAGGCAGGATCAAGGACAAGAGAGGACAGGTATTGCCGGGAGCTTCTGTATACATCAGTAATTATAAAATTGGTGTATCCGCAGATAATAACGGCAGATTTCTGATCGACGGACTGAGTCCCGGGAACTATACTGTATTGGTACAGATGATCGGTTATCTTCCGGCCAGCCAGAATGTAAGCATTACCAGCAGATCCACAGAGTTTGATATGGTGCTGGAGGAAGCTGTAAATATGCTGACAGAAATCGTGGTACGGCCGGATCCTTACCGAGCAGAACGCCTCAAGATATTTAAGGAGAGCTTTCTGGGAACTTCACGTAATGCACAAAAATGTGTGATTCTGAATGAAGATGCCATTATGTTTGAATATGATGCCGCCGGCCATACACTAATGGCCTCGACCAACGAATTCATAACCATAGAAAACAAGGCTCTTGGTTACCGCATTCATTACCTGCTGGAATTCTTTCAGAAAAACGAAGAGACAAATTATGTTCATTTTTATGGATATCCATACTTTGAGGAGTTGGAGAAAGATGTGTCAAAAAGGAAGAAATATACCGAGAAGAGAAGACTCGCTTATGTAGGATCACCACAACATTTTTTTACTTCACTCTATAATAATACCAATCAGGTAGAAGGATTTCTGATCAATAAAATGGTAAAGATGCCAAATCCAAAAAGACCTGCCGATTTGATGATAGACAGGAGAATAAAGCTGTTTTCCGAAAATCTGCGTAAAAAGATCAAAGTAAGCAGATCAAAAGATTCACTGAATTTTTGGCTGGATATGAAGAAAGAACCGGATACACTGGAGGTATTGGTGAGAAAGGAAGTACCTGTGGATTCATTGATAAAGCAGAAATCAGCCCACTTAAAGACCATGAGTTTCAAAGACGCTCTGTATATCGTGTATCAGAATGAAAAAGAAACAACTGATTTCAGAAGACGGCCTGAATACAGGATAAAACGACCGGACGATCTGGGCCGGAGTCAGGTCTCTCTGGTATATCAGTTGAATCATTCTGTTGGTTTTTATGAAAACGGAGGCATTAACGATCCCGGGTCTTTATTATACGAAGGCGTCTGGGCCTACAAAATGGTAGGAGACATGTTGCCTTTAGATTACCTGATGCCTTCAAAATAATTATAAATCATAAATAACGATCTGATATGTGATTGCGCTATAAATAAACAACAACAATTAACCTCTCAAAAATTATAATCATGAAAAGGCACCTACTCATAGTCTTATTTTTATCTGTACTTGGTCTGCTGGCATTTGTACCAGGAAAGGACGATCCTATAGACAGATTTGTAACCTCGCTGCAGCGTTGGGCAGATAACAACCCTCAGGAAAAAGTTTACCTGCATATGGATAAACCCTACTATGCACTGGGTGACACGATCTGGTTTAAAGGATATGTGACTATCGGAAGCCGTCACCAGCTGTCTAAAATGAGTGGTGCCCTGCATGTAGAGCTGTTGGATGAGAAAGATTCACTGCTTTCTACGTTAAAGCTTCCGGTAACAGCTGGTATGGCTATGGGTGACTTTACATTAGGGGATACTTATAAAGCCGGTAATTACAGGATCAGGGCTTATACGCAATGGATGCGCAATGGAGATGAGGAGTATTTTTTTGATAAGACATTTGCAGTAGGCGATCCGCTCAGTCCTGGCGCAGCTGCTAAAGATACCCGAACCAGTCAGGATGCAGTTAAAAATGACGGCGCAGGCTCAAAAACTGGACGCTCAGCAGATGTAATGGATATTCAGTTCTTTCCCGAAGGTGGAAATATGGTTAACAAGCTGAGTTGCAGAATTGGCTTTAAGGTGGTCGGACCAGATGGTAAGGGCCCCTATGTGAAAGGAATTATTACAGATAATACTGAGCAGGAAATTACCTCATTTGAAAGTACTCATGCAGGTATGGGTGTTTTTAACCTGGTGCCTGAGTCGGGCAAGAGTTATAGGGCAAAACTGACTTTTAGCGATGGTTCTGAAAAGACAATTGAATTACCCAGGGCTGTTGAACAGGGATATGGTTTGTCAATATATCAGCCGGGCGGAGACAGTGTGCTGGTAAGGATTAATGCATCAGCCTCGATGTACACAACACCACAATCCGTAAACCTTGTAGTTCAGTCAGGTGGTGAAGCGATTTTCGCTTCGCAGGTTAAGATTACTCAACGGATTAACTCGGTATGGCTGAAGAAAAGTGATTTTCCCTCAGGAATAGCGCAATTCACTTTATTTGACGGAAGAGCTGAACCCATCAATGAACGAATTGCTTTTATCAAAAGCAATGACAGAATGGAACTCAATGTAAGCACTGCTAAAAAAACTTATGGCAGCAGGGAACGCGTGGATATAGACCTAGAAGCTGTCAATAGATCAGGTAAGCCGATAGCCGGTAATTTCTCTGTATCCGTCATCGATGAAAGTAAAGTGCCTTCGGATGAAGACAATGAAACCAGTATTTTTTCCAGCATGCTGCTCAGCTCAGACCTGAAAGGATATATAGAAAGACCGAATTACTACTTTACAAAAGATACCATACAGACCAATAAGGCCCTAGATAACCTGATGCTTACACAGGGCTACCGCAGGTTTGTATGGAAAGATATTTTAAATATAACTGCTGCTCAAAACAAGCCCTTGTTTAATGCAGAGTCTCTCGGCACAGAAATCTCCGGCAGGGTTTTAACCCTGACCGGAAAACCTGTGGTCAATGGAACTGTAACCCTGATGGCACTCAATCAGGGTTTTATGGAAGTAGAACATACCGATATGGATGGAAGGTTCCGGTATAAACCCATTATGCTGGCCGATAGTTTGAGGTTTGCAGTGCAAGCCACTACTTATAAGAAAAGCAAAAAAGTTGAGGTCATATTAGATAGTATTCCGGGAATGCGCATCAGCAAAAATAAGAACCGGGCCGATTTTGCCATAAACAATGCGATCAGTACCGAAGTATATCTTGAAAACAGCAGAAGACAGGATGAGGTAATGGTGAAAATGGGTATGACCGGCAGAATTAACAGGCTCAAGGAAGTAAGAATTAATGCCAAAAGAACTGAAAAGGAACAATATTCCCCTCAGGGTATGTTTATTATCCCTGAAGGTCATGCAGATCAGACTTTTTTTGTGAAGGATGAGGAGAAATGCGGTACATTGGGTGCATGTCTGGCTGGTAAGCTCGGTGGAGTTTTGTTTGTGCAGATGGGTTACGTACTCAATTACCCTGTGACGATGGGTACCGGAGGTACCTATGAGAGATTAACAGTAATCCTTGACGGACGCAAATTGCAGACTGATGTCGAAATTGCTGATCTGTTTGATTTCAATGGCATCGAATACAATGACATTATTAAAATTGATGTAATAAGAAGGAATCTTGCACTAATGTCTATGCTCAGTACAGGACCAGTTCTCCTGATCTATACTAAAGCAGCCAGACTTCGTAACAAGAAATATAATCCAAATATTGCCAATATCAAACCCAAAGGCTTTAACAAAGCGCGGGAGTTTTATGCCCCCCGCTATGACCAGCCCAATGTGAATCAGCAATTGCCTGATCTGCGCTCCACCATTTACTGGAATGCAAAGCTGAAAACTTATGCATCAGGCAGAACAAGATTCAGCTATTACAATGCTGACGGACCCGGTAAATATAAAGTAGTCATAGAAGGAATCAATGCTGAGGGCGAACTGGGCAGACAGGTCTACCGTTATGAAGTTACAGGTGAAGGAGCACAGAAAGAGGCATCCGCATCGACCCTAAAGGATGGCCGAACCAGTGAAATTGTAAAGGCCATGCAAAATCTGCAGCAAAATACACCGGCTGAGAAATTATATGTACATACAGACAAGTCATACTACAATCTGGGCGATACGCTTTGGCTTAAAGCCTATTTATTTGATGCGACGAGTCTGGCGGCTTCCAAACGGAGTGGAATATTATATGTAGAGCTCAATGATGATACTGCCGAGGCCGTACGCCGCATTAGTATTCCGATCAAAGAAGGTATTGGCTATGCCCAGATTCCGCTGACCAGAAAGATCTTTCACGAGGGTGGGTATACCTTCAGGGCCTATACCAACTGGATGCAGAATTTTGGCAATGATTTCTTTTTCAGTAAACGCTTTTATCTCGGTATTCCGACGACGGATACCTGGCTGGTACGGTCAAGTTCAAATATCAGCAAACAAGGAGATAAAGAACAATTACAAACTGATGTTGTACTGACCCAATCCGATCAGAGTGCTGTAGGACTTAGAGAAGTGGAAATAAAAGTAATGGAGGGTGATAAAGAAAGATATAAAGAGCGTAAACAGACTTCTGCTGATGGCAAACTTGAACTCAATTACAACCTGAGAGAGAAAATGGACGGCAGGAACATCAGGTTGGAGATCCGGAATCTGAATAAAGCTGATGGCAATCAAAGATTGATGATTCCTGTAAACGTGAGAAGGCCGCAAAAGATCGATTTACAGTTTTTTCCGGAAAGCGGGTATCTGGTCGCTGGTTTGAAATCAGTAGTAGGGTTTAAGGCTATTGCGGAGGACGGAAAAGGCTTGCAGGTAACCGGAGATGTATACGATAGCAAGGGTACAATGGTGCACTCCTTCAGCAGTCTTTACAATGGAATGGGTTCCTTTGAATTCATCCCAGGAGCCGGAGAAATCTATACGGCACGGCTGAAACAACCCGAAGTACTGGAAAAGGTTTTTGCTTTTCCGCCCGTAAAATCGGAGGGTATAATTCTACATGTACAAAACAGGCAGGAAAGTGAATCTCTGGAAGTCAATATAGGTGTTTCCTCCGCTGCGGTAACTAATACGGATACCCTTAGTTTGATAGCAACTTCGAGAACCGGGGTGATCACCTGGGCACAAGTTGTTGAAGCGGGTAAAAGTAATTTTAGCATTGAAAAGAAGATGTTCCCAACAGGGATTACGCGGTTTACGTTGCTGAAGAACAGGAACGTCCTGAATGAGCGCATTGTATATATAGACAGGCAGGAGAATTTGCAGATCAGTATCAATCCGGATAAACAACGTTATGCTAAGCGAGACAGCGTTTCGCTGGTTGTAGAGGTAAAGGATAAGAATGGTAGTCCGGTCAGGGGAAATTTCTCAATTTCTGTCACCGATGACAGTCAGGTTAAGCCCGATAGTGCCGGTAATTTTGGCATCGTGGCAAGTCTGCTGCTCAATGCGGATTTGAAGGGTACCGTTGAAACACCAGGGTATTATCTGAACAGAAATTATAGAGACAGCTGGCAGGCACTCGACAACCTGATGCTCACCCAGGGTTGGGTTGGGTATGACTGGAAGAATGCATTTAAACCGGTTTTGCCACCTGCTTTTGAAGCAGAGCGATATTTCAGGATCCGCGGTGAAGTAACTAATATTTTTAAAAAACCTGTAAAGGGCGCCCAGATGGTGATTTCCTCACAGAAACCTGCTTTTATCAATACCTCGATCAGTGATGAACAGGGGAAATTTATCTTTGAAAATTTACCTCCTATAGATTCCGGTGCTTTTTTTATACAAGCCAGAACTCCAAAAGGCAGAACCATGAATTTTGGCGAAGTTATGGTACATAAATTTAAAGCTCCTGATATCTCCGAAAACTTCAGAGACCAGCTATCACCCTGGTATGTAAACTCCGAACAGACTCAATTAAATTATGTAAAGAATGTGATCTTCAAGGCCGATGAAAGTAGTCTGAAGCAAAGCGGTATTCCTTTAAAGGAAGTGAAGATCGTGGATAAAAAAATCATTAAAGGATCTTATAACCGGAATATAAGCGGAGGTGCCGACCTCGTATTTGATGAACAGGATATTAAAGAGTCGGGGGTAATGGATTTGTATCAGCTGCTGAAACAAAAGTTACCCGGATTCAGGGCGATCATGGAAGACGGATTACCCACACTAAAGTACAATGATTATATGGTGACGATAGAGATCGACGGAGGCGGACTGCCAATCGCTATGAACTCGAATCCGGGAGTGGATGAACTCATTGAAGAACTAAAAGAATTTAAGATCTCAAATTTTAAAGGTTTGGAAGTCTTGTACAGTAAAAAATATCTGGGAAAATATGGAGTAGGTAAAGCAAGCGGAGGGACACTTTTAAAGAATATCAGAGAATCTGAATGGCAGTTAAGATCAGGCGCATCCTTTACGGACGAAGAAAGTGATAATCTGACAAGACCACAACCCTATTATCAATTCAGAATGCACAGTCAATGGCTCGATCAGAGAGCAAATGTACTGACCAACAGGGAAAGGAATTTTGCGGTGATCCTGATCAAAACTGGTAGTGACAGGGGCTGGTACAAATCAAGAAAACCTGATTTTGCAACTTACAGACCCCTGCCTGTAATGCATCCGCAGGAATTCTATAGGCCTAGATATAAAGCCAGTGCCATTGAGGCAGCAGAACCGGATTACCGGTCCACCATCTACTGGAAACCTGATGTGACTACGGATATGAATGGCAGAGCAGTGTTGTCTTTTTATACATCTGATATTACGGGACGTTATACCATCAACCTTCAGGGTGCTGATATGGACGGAAATATTGGTGAGGGCACTGTGCCAATAAAAGTAGAAATACCTGCTAAATAGTAAATCGGCAAAGACCATATTTCAACCTCTCAAAAACTAGCATTATGAAACGTTCATTGCTGCTTTCACTCTTTTTATTAACAATGGGATTGCTGGCCTTTGTGCAGAGCAAGGAAGATCCTATTGATCATTTTGTCAGTTCTCTGCAGAAATGGGCCGCAACTAGTCCCCAGGAAAAGGTCTATCTGCACATGGATAAACCTTATTATGCATTGGGTGATACGATTTGGTTTAAAGGATATGTGACGATTGGCAGCCGTCACCAGCTGTCGAAAATGAGTGGCGCTTTGTATGTGGAGCTGATCAATGAAAAAGATTCTCTGCTCAGTTCTGTAAAACTTCCTGTAACAGCTGGCATGGCAATGGGTGATCTCACTTTGGGTGATAGTTATGAAGCAGGCAATTACAGGATCAGAGCCTATACCCAATGGATGCGCAACGCCGGGGAAGACTATTTCTTTGACAAGACTTTTGCAGTGGGCGATCCGCTAAGTGCCGGGCAAGCATCCCGCAGTTCTGCCGCTGCTACCGGAAATACTTTGGAATTCCCTGAAAAGAAAAAGGATAAAAAACCATCTGATGTCAATACCGACGTTCAGTTTTTTCCAGAAGGGGGGAATATGGTAAATGAACTCATGAGCAGAGTGGGTTTTAAAGCAATTGGAACAGATGGCAAAGGTGCTTATGTAAAAGGTACAATTATAGACGATACCGGCAAAGAGATCACGTCTTTTGAAATTACACATGCCGGGATGGGGGTCTTTAACCTGCTTCCGGAACCGGGTAAGAGCTACAAAGCCAAAATGACGTTTGGTGACGGATCAGAGAAAACCGCCGGACTGCCACCATCATTGAATCAGGGATACAGCCTCGCTGTTTATCAGCCGGGTGGAGACAGTGTGCTGGTCAGGATCAATGCAAGTCCGGCTATGTATGCCAGTCCGACAGCGGTAAACCTGGTGGTTCAGTCAGGTGGCGAAACTATTTTTGCTTCACAGGTAAAGATCAGCCAGCGGATCAACTCCGTCTGGCTGAAGAAAAGTGATTTTCCATCAGGAATAGCACAGTTCACCTTATTTGGAGACGGTTCTGAACCGCTCAATGAGCGGATCGCCTTCATCAAAAGCTATGACCGGATGCAGCTTGAGCTGAGTTCAGCCAAAAAGGTTTATAGTAGCAGGGAACGTGTGGATATAGATCTTGATGCGATGAACAGCTCCGGTAAACCGGTAGCAGGCAATTTCTCAGTTTCCGTTATTGATGAGCGTAAAGTACCATCAGATGAAGACAGCGAAACCAGCATTTTTTCCAGTATGCTGCTCAGCTCAGATTTGAAGGGCCACATAGAAAAGCCAAACTATTACTTTACAAAGGATACCGTACAGACGAATAAAGCTCTGGACAACCTGATGCTGACACAGGGGTACCGCAGGTTTGTATGGAAAGAGATCTTAACCAAAAGCAATGCTCAGGACAAGCCATTGTACAGAGCAGAGTCATTAGGCACCGAGATCTCGGGTAGAGTACTGACGCTCGCCGGTAAACCTGTAATCAATGGTACATTGACACTGATGTCATTGACCCCGGGTTTTCTGGAAGTCACCAACACCGATACAGGTGGCAGGTTCAGATATGAACCCATCATGCTTGCCGATAGTCTGCGATTTGCGCTGCAAGCCAGAACCGATAAGAAAAGCAAGAAGGTGGAAGTAATATTAGATAGTATCCCTAAACAAGGCATTGGTAAAAATAAGAATAGAA